>TARA_R110001606_G_scaffold359994_9_pt1 | contig 105862 bp, 105 predicted proteins | sample TARA_R110001606 | Tara Oceans TARA_R110001606 (sample SAMEA4398315) | marine metagenome | biome: Polar Biome; feature: [SRF] surface water layer (ENVO:00010504); material: water (ENVO:00002006), including particulate matter (ENVO:01000060) such as... | depth 5 m | reverse complement strand
TTGGGGCTTGGGGCTTGGGGCTTGGGGCTTGGAGCGGGGACAGGTCGGTGCTTCTGCCTACTCCCTAAGCCCTACCCACTATCTCACTAGCCTCTTTTGCCGTTTCCAGCTTAGGTCCACCTGCACACGGAGACGACCCCACGATGACTGATACCCCGGCACGGCCAGCCAAGCGGCTGGAACTGACACTTCGTGCCCTGGTTCTGGGATCGCTGCTGGCGCTCGTGTTCACGGCGGCCAATGTCTATCTGGGCCTGCGGGTCGGCCTGACCTTCGCCTCGGCCATCCCCGCCGCAGTGATCTCGATGGCGGTACTGCGGGCGTTCCGGTCCTCGACCATCTGGGAGAATATGACAGTCCAGACGGTGGCCTCGGTCGGCGGGGCCATGGGGGCGATCATCTTCGTGCTGCCGACGCTGGTCATGGTCGGCTGGTGGACGTCCTTTCCGTTCTGGACCTCGTTCATGATCTGCGCCTTCGGCGGCGTGCTGGGCGTGACCCTGTCGATCCCGCTGCGCCGGGCCCTGGTGGTCAACACCGACCTGCCCTACCCCGAGGGCGTCGCCGCCGCCGAGGTGCTGAAGGTCGGGTCGCGCGGCGAGGACCAGACCGAATCGGCCGTGCGCGAGAACAAGGCCGGCCTGATCACCGTCATCGTCGGGGCTGTCGCCTCGACCGCACTGGCCTTTCTCGCATCAGCACGGGTCTTCACCGCCGAGGCGGTCACCTATTTCCGCCTGCCGACCGCCCTGGGTGGCGGGGCCACCGGCATGGGCGGCGGGGTGTCCATGGCGCTGCTGGGGGCGGGCCATCTGATCGGCCTGGCCGTCGGCCTGTCGATGATGGCCGGGCTGGTCATCGCTTGGGGCGTGGCCGTGCCCTTGCTGACCGCGATGCAGAACACGCCCGGCGCCGCCGAGGCGGCGGCGATGGATGTGTGGCTGAACCAGGTGCGCTTCATCGGGGCCGGGGCGATCGGCGTGGCCGCCCTGTGGACCCTGACCAAGCTGGTTCGACCGCTGGTCCTGGGGCTGACCGCGGCCCTGGCGGCCCAGGCCAAACGCGCCACGGCCCAGACGCTGGAGCGGGTCGAGCAGGACATTCCGATCGGACTGGTCGGGCTGGCGTCACTGGCGGCGGTTGCCGCCATCGGGGTGCTGCTGTGGAGCTTTACCGCCGGGACGCCGCTGGCCCCGCATGCGCCGATGCTGGTCGTCGGCGGCCTGTTGTACGTGGTCGTGATCGGCTTCGTCGTCGCCTCGGTCTGCGGCTATATGGCCGGACTGATCGGATCCTCGAACAGCCCGGTTTCCGGCGTCGGCATTCTGGCGGTGATCGTCGCCACCCTGATGATGGTGGGGGCCATGCGGCTGGCCAACATTCCGGCCGACCCCTCGGTCATCGCCTATGCCCTGCTGGTCACCGCCGTGGTCTTTGCCATCGCCGTGATCGCCAATGACAATCTGCAGGACCTGAAGACCGGTCAGCTGGTCGAGGCGACGCCGTGGCGGCAGCAGCTGGCCCTGATCGTCGGCGTCGTCGCCGGGTCGCTGGTCATTCCGCCGATCCTCGACCTGCTGAACGGGGCCTATGGCTTCGTCGGCGGTCCGGCGGCCACGGTCGTCGGGGCCCAGCCCCTGCCGGCACCCCAGGCCACCTTGATCTCGTCCCTGGCGCGGGGTGTCATCGACGGCAACCTGCCGTGGAATTTCATCGGCATCGGCATCGCCCTGGGCGTGGCCATCATCGTGATCGATGAAATCCTGGGGGCCCGGACCCGGGCGCGACTGCATCCGCTGGCGGTGACCCTGGGCATCTACCTGCCGTTTTCCGTGGTCTCGACCGTCGTTGTCGGGGCCATCGCCGGCCGTATCTACAATGACGCGGTGTCCGCATCGCCGTACGCCGCCGTGGCGCGTCGGCTGGGCGTGTTGCTGGCCTCGGGCCTGATCGTCGGCGAGAGCCTGTTCGGCGTGTTTACCGCGGCGGTCATCGTCAGCAGCCGTAACAGCGCGCCGTTCGCCCTGCTGCCGGAGGGATCCGCCTGGCCGGCCATGGCCGCGGGCACGATTGCCTTCGTGCTTGGCGTGATCGGCCTGTACGCCTGGACGCGGCGCCGCGCAGCCCGGGTCTAACCCTCCGGGGTCTCGCCCCGGTTCACAGAGCCGGGTTCCGCCAACCGCCCTGCCCTCGCCGTTTTTTGCGGGCATAGAGCGCGGGCATTTCACCGGAGGTCGTGTTTCGCACCCTCTGGCGTTTGCGCCCGTGTCCCTGTATGGGGCGCGCTCCCTGAACTGTCGCTCTTTCTCCGCGGCCCGCCCCGGCTTACCCCGCTTGCCGGCCGCTTTTCACGTCTGATTTCAAAATGAACATGCGCAACGTCGCCATCATCGCCCACGTCGACCACGGCAAGACCACACTGGTGGACCAATTGCTGGCCCAGTCCGGCGTGTTCCGAGCCAATGAGGCGACCACCGAGCGCGCCATGGACTCCAACGACCAGGAAAAAGAGCGCGGGATCACCATCCTGGCCAAATGCACCTCGGTGCTCTGGAACGGGAAGGCCGGCGAGACCCGGATCAACATCATCGACACCCCCGGTCACGCCGACTTCGGCGGTGAGGTCGAGCGCATCCTGGGCATGGTGGACGGCTGCGTCATCCTGGTGGACGCCGAAGAAGGCGTTATGCCCCAGACCAAATTCGTGCTCACCAAGGCGCTGAAAATGGGTCTTCGCCCCATCCTGTGCATCAACAAGGTCGACCGCCCCCACGCCGATCCCGACCGGGTCCACAACGAGACCTTCGACCTGTTCGCCGCCATTGGCGCGACCGACGAGCAGCTGGACTTCCCGCACATCTACGCCTCGGGCCGTAACGGCTGGGCGACGCTGGACATGAATGTGCCCAACGACAATCTGGCCCCGCTGTTCGACCTGATCGTCGACCACGTCCCGCCGCCCAAGGTTCAGGAGAACAAGGACAAGCCGTTCCAGATGCTGAACGTGCTGATCGAGTCCGACCCGTTCCTGGGCCGCCTGCTGACCGGCCGCATCGAGAGCGGCAAGGCCGTTCCCGGCATGGCCATCCATGCCCTCGACCGCGACGGCAAGGAAATCGAACGCGGCCGCATCACCAAGGTGCTGGCCTTCCGCGGCCTGAAGCGCACGGCGCTGGACGAGGGTTCCGAGGCCGGCGACATCGTCGCCATCGCGGGCCTGTCCAAGGCCACCGTGGCCGACACCCTGTGCGCCATGGAAGTCACCGACGCGCTGCCGGCGCAGCCGATCGATCCCCCGACCATCTCGATGACCGTCTCGGTCAACGACAGCCCGCTGGCCGGTCGCGAAGGCGACAAGGTCCAGTCGCGCGTGATCCGTGACCGCCTGCTGAAGGAAGCTGAAGCCAACGTCGCCATCCGCGTCACCACGAGCGAGGGCGGCGACGCCTATGAGGTCGCCGGCCGGGGCGAACTGCAGCTGGGCGTGCTGATCGAGAACATGCGTCGCGAAGGCTTCGAAGTGTCGATCTCGCGTCCGCGGGTCGTCTATCAGACCGGCGAGAACGGCGAGAAGCTGGAGCCGATCGAGGACGTCATGATCGACGTCGACGACGAATATACCGGTATCGTCATCGAGAAGCTGTCGGCGCGTAAGGGCGAACTGAAGGACATGGGTCCGTCGGGTGCCGGCAAGACGCGCATCAGCCTGATGTGCCCGTCGCGCTCGCTGATCGGCTACCAGGGCGAGTTCCTGACCGACACGCGCGGCTCGGGCGTGCTGAACCGGGTGTTCAGCCACTATGAGCCGCACAAGGGGGCCATCGAGGGCCGTCTGAAGGGCGTGCTGGTGTCCAACTCGGACGGCGAGACCGCCGCCTTCGCCCTGTGGAACCTCGAGGACCGCGGCGTGATGTTCGTGGGCTCCGGCGAAAAGACCTACCAGGGCATGATCATCGGCGAGAACGCCCGCTGGGACGATCTCGACGTCAACCCGATCAAGGGCAAGGTGCTGAACAACATCCGCGCCTCGGGCAAGGACGAGGCCGTGCGCCTGACCCCGCCGCGGGCCATGTCGCTGGAGCAGGCCATCGCCTATATCGGCGAGGATGAGCTGGTCGAGGTCACGCCCAAGTCGATCCGCCTGCGCAAGCAGATCCTGAACCCGAGCTTCCGCAAGAAGCGCGCGCGCCCGGAATAGGGTCGCCGCGGTTTCGCACCGGACATGAAAAAAGGGCGGCCCGTCTGGGCCGCCCTTTTTGGTTTATCCCCTCGTCGCTGTTAGCGGCGCTTAACCAGGCCCAGCAGGAACAGGAGGATGATCGCGCCGATGGTGGCGACGATGGTCGACCCGATCCAGCCGCCCCAGGAGAAGCCGAGGGCGTTGGCGAGGAAGCCACCGATGACGGCACCGATGATGCCGACGATCAGGTTGGTGATCAGGCCGTGGCTACGACCCATGATTTTCTCGGCGAGAAAACCGGCAATGATACCAACGATGATCCAGAACAGAATGCTCATGAGTAAATCCCTTCCCTAAAAAGCTAAGCTCGGGACCTAAATGCCCGGACCACAATCCGGTTGCGTCCATCTCGAAAGTCAACGTTCGGCGATTTTCCCCCGGTGCGCGAACGCGGCACGCCCCTTGCCGCATGAAAGGCGAGCCGTTCCGTTTCGGGACAGCGAACGACCAAGGGGATTTGGGGCCATGGCTACCGACATCGATCTTCACCTGGGACGCCGTCTGCGTCGTCGTCGTCGCCTTCTGGGCCTGACACAGCAGCAACTGGCGATGCAGGTCGGCATCCGCTTCCAGCAGATCCAGAAATACGAATGCGGCGCGAACCGCATCTCGGCCGCCCGCCTGTGGCAGCTGGCCGAGGCCCTGGAGTCGCCGGTCAGCTATTTCTACGACGGTCTGGAAGAGGCGATCGAGCGACAGGAGGCTGCCGGCGCGAACGGTGGCGAAATGTTTTCCCGAAAAGAAACGCTCGACCTGATCCAGGCCTACTATCAGCTGGGAGAGCGGCCGCGCCGTCGGCTGCTCGACCTGGCCAAGTCGCTACACGCCGAGGGCGACGCCGCCTGAGACCGGACTGGCCCCACGCCGGGCCAGTTGAAGGGTGACTTGCCGGCGGCGCTTGCTGTATGCCGCCGGCGATGACCGAGCTTGAAGCCTTCACCGTCGATCTGGCCCGCGAAGCGGCCCGGGTGTCCCTGCCCTTCTTCCGCAGCGTGTTCGCCCAGGAGGACAAGGGCACCGGCGGCGTCTTCGATCCGGTCACCGAGGCCGACCGTGCGGCCGAGGCGGCGATCCGCCGCCTGATCACCGCCCGCTATCCTGGCCATGGGGTGATCGGCGAGGAATATGGCGCGGATCGTCCCGAGGCCGAACACGTCTGGGTGCTGGATCCGATCGACGGCACGCGGGCCTTCATCGCCGGCCTGCCGGTCTGGACCTGTCTGATTGCGCTGCGCCACGCCGGTCAGCCGCGCATCGGGACGATCGCCCAGCCCTATCTGGACGAGATCTTCGTGGGCGGTCCCTCGGGCGCGCGCCTGTTGAAGGGTAGGACCGAGACGCCGCTGCGGACCCGGTCGTGTGCCGGTCTGGACCAGGCCCTGATCGCCACCACCGACCCCGACCTGTTCACCCCGGCAGAGCGTGAGGCCTGGGTCCGACTGCGCGCCGGTGCCCGGCTGGCCCGGCTGGGCTGTGATGCCTATGCCTATGCGATGGTCGCGGCCGGAACCATCGATCTGGTGGCCGAGAGCGACCTGAAAATCTGGGACTGGTCGGCGCTGGTGCCGGTGATCGAGGCCGCCGGGGGCCGCGTCACCGACTGGCACGGCGAAACCCCGAACGACAGCGGACAGATCCTGGCGGTCGGCGACGCGGGCCTGCAGGCACCGGCGCTGTCCGCGCTCAGCCCTGCGGCCCTGGCCCGAAGCGTCTAGCGTCTAGCGTCGAGCGGCGTCAGACGACTTCAGAGGAATCCCTGGCGGGCTCGGGCTCGGGCTCGAACGTTGACTCCGGGCTCGATTCAGGGATCGACAGGGCGGCCGGCTCCCCGTCCCGGTCGACGTCGGGCTCAGCCTCGGGCTCGGCCACGACTGGCGACAGGTCCTGGATCGGCGAGACATAGGCTGCCATCGCGTCGAACTCTTCCAGGAAGATGCCGCGCAGGGCGTCGGTCTCCATGATGACCTCGTGCCGGGACCCGGTCACCTCGACATAGCGCCCGCGACTGAGGCGGCGGGCTGCCCATTTGTTGGTCTGTTTCCAGACGCGATCGTCCTCGCCCGCCTGAACGATGGCGACGGGAATTTTTACGGATTTCAGCGCCTTGGGCTTGAGAGACCGTTCGCCCGCATCGAGGGCGAAGGCCAGCCAGCCCCAGGTCGGGCCGCCGACCGCCAGGTGCGGGCAGGCGTATAGCTGCTGACGCCAGAGCTCATAACGGGTCTCGTCCGACGTCAGGGCGTCGTTCTCGAACGTGTGGTCGAACGGATCATCGGAGTCGTCGAGCACATAGTCGCCGGCCTTGCCGTGGCGCAGATTCCAGCGCGCCGCCAATTTGACCGACCACATCGACCGTTTACCGGTCTTGAGGCGCAGCATCGGGCTGCACAGCACTGCTCCCGAAAAGCGGGTCTCGCCCGCCTCAAGTGTCATCAGGTTGAGCGTGGCCCCCATCGAATGGCCGATCATGATCCACGGCTTGGGCGCGCGGGTCTCGAAGGCTTCCAGCAGGCGGCCATAGTCGTCGAGAAATTCCTCGACGGCGCGGGCATGACCCTTGAGCCGGTCGGGCAGCAGGCGGGCGGACAACCCCTGACCGCGCCAGTCATGAGCCAGGACGCAGAAGCCACGCGCCAGCAGGTTGCCGATCAGTTCGAAATATTTCTCGATCGGCTCGGTCCGGCCGGTGCTGAGAACCACCGTGCCGCGCGGCTTGGCGGCCACCAGGGTCGAGGGGGTCCACAGCGCCGCGCGCAGGCGCAGGCCGCCGGCTCCACGGAACCATTCGCCCTGTCCGCCGGGCGGAGGGGCCGCGCCTGGTACGCCCATCAGGGGGGCGTTGGCGGCATAGGCTACAGCACGGTTCACTCGGGCTTCCTGAACTTCAAGGTCATGCGATCGCTCTCACCGATCGCGTCGTACTTCTTCCGATCGAACTCCGGATCGGGCGCCTCACCCCGCGCTGCCGTCAAACTCCGGGGCGGCAAGGTCTCCACGCCGAACGGATGATCCTTGGTATCTCTTTCATTCGCGTTGATTTCCGAAGACGCGACGAAAACAAATCCGGCCTCGGCCGCGAGCTGGCGAACGAAGGCTTCCTGGACATAGCCGTTGGCGGCGGCCGGGTCCTGATCCTCGTCGGGGGCCAGGCGGTGCTGCTCGATGCCCAGCGTCCCGCCGGGACGCAGGGCTGCATAGGCGTCGGAAAAGGCCTTTTCCGACACGCCGGCGGCCATCCAGGCGTGGATATTGCGCATGAACAGGACCAGGTCTGCCGAACCGGCCGGGGCGACCGGGCCGCTGGTCGGCCCGAAGGCACTGAATTTGAGGTCGCCGTACAATTTGCGGTCGGCGGTGAAGTGGGACTGGAAGGCCGCCATCAGGGCCGACTGGGCCGGGTCGTCACCGCCACCGGTCTGGAAGCCCGCCGCATAGTAGGTGCCGCCACCGCGGGCCAGATAGGGGGCGAGGATCTCGGTATACCAGCCACTGCCCGGCCAGAAGTCGACCACGGTCATGTTCGGCTGCAGACCGAAGAAACGCAGTGTCTCCATCGGATGACGGTCCGCGTCGCGATCCCGGTCCTGGGCCCGCCACGGACCGGCGATGGCCCACTCCAGCGAACCGACAGGCGGTCCCGACGGCGCGTCCTCGGCGACCGGCTCCTCGACGGCCTTGCCGCGCCCGCAGGCCCCCAGCCCGATCAGGACAGCGGCAGACGCACCAAAAAGCACCCCGCGACGCGACGCGACCTGTTGCCGGCCCTGCCAAGATTCACCCATTCAATTCCCCCGTGTCGTTACGCCGCGTCCACTGCGTCGACCCCGACAGGGCTGGATTAACCACGTTCGCTGCCATCGTCAAAACGACCATTGGCTCAGCCCGGCTTGCGGAACCGCAAGGTCATGCGATCGCTTTCGCCGACCGCGTCGAACCGGGCCCGCTCGGCCGGGGTCAGGGTCTGCCCCTGGCCGGACGAGCGCCGCACCGGCGGCAGGGTCCAGACCCCGAACGGGTGATCGTGATCGTCCTTCGGATTGGCGTTCAGTTCGCTGCGGGCATCCAGCACGAACCCGGCCTGCCGGGCCGCTTCGATGACATAGGCTTCAGAGACATAGCCGGTCGGGGCCGTGACCGAGACGTCGAGATCGCCGGGACTGCGATGCTGCTCGACCGCGAGCACGCCGCCGGGCTTCAGGGCCTGGAAGAAGGCGGCCATATAGGGGGCGGTGCGACCGTCGCGGGACCAGTTATGAAAAGCGCGGGCCACAACGACCATGTCGGCGGTACCGTCGGCCACGCCCATGCCGTCCGTGGGACGGTTGACCGCGACATAGCGGCCGCCGCTGTTGCGGGCGTAGGGCTCCAGAATGCCTCGCCACCAGCCGGCGGCACCCGGCTCGATCTCGACCACGGTCAGGCCGGGCGTCAGGCCCCAGAAGGTCAGGGTTTCAAACGGATGACGCGCGGCGTCCCGGGCCGTATCCGCCGCCGGGCGGGCTGGATCGGCGATCACGGCCTGCAGGACTTCGTCCTCCTGCAGCACCGGCGGAACCATGGTCAGGCGGGCGTCGGCGGTCGGGCCGGCTGCGGCTGCCCCGCTTTCGGCGAGAGCCGTGGAGGGCAGGATCAGGGCGGTCGACAGGACCAGGGCGAGCAGACGCATCGGCGAACTCCGCAGGAAACAGGAAGGTGACGGGTTTTCATACGACGGATGGCGGCAGGGGCAAGTCACGATCCTGCATTTGGTCGCCGATTGACGCGCGTCCCCTTGACGTCCGCGCGCCGCTTCCCACATCGGACTCCGAGAGCGCCGGTTCCGGGCTCTCCAGACCAGGCGGGGCCCAGAAGGGACCGTCACGGCCTGATCCCCACCGTCGTCCGGGGCCAAATCGCCGGACGACTCAACCTTGCTGATCCCCAGGAGGATGACCCATGCGTGCCTATGATTTTTCCCCCCTCTATCGTTCTGCCGTCGGCTTCGACCGACTGGCGACCATGCTGGAGACGGCCGCTCGCACCGGTGAGGCCGACGGCTGGCCGCCCTACAACATCGAAACCACCGGCGAGAACGCCTATCGCATCGAAATCGCGGTCGCCGGCTTCAAGCCGGATGAGCTGAATCTCGAGGTGAAGGAAAACCTGCTGACCGTCACCGGTCGCAAGACCGCCAATGACGACACCAACGCCCGGTCGTTTCTCCATCGCGGCCTGGCAGAGCGGGATTTCGAGCGCCGCTTCCAGCTGGCCGACTATGTGATCGTGACCAAGGCCGACCTGGTCAACGGACTTCTCAGTATTGAGTTGAACCGGGAGCTGCCTGAGGCGTTGAAGCCTCGTCGGATCGAGATCGGCACCACTGCGCCGATGATTGAGGGCCGCAAGACCAAGGCCAAGGCCGCCTAGCGCGGACTTTCGAGACGACACTCCGACGGACATCGGACAGATAGGGGGGTGGCGTTCGCGCCGCCCCCCGTTTCGTATCAGGCGGCGGCGTCGGGGGCCGCAGGCATTTCCATGCCGCGGGTTCCAACCAGGACAGCGTCGGTCAGTTCGGCCTGACGCATCTGGGCTCCATGGAGAATGGATCGGGACAGGTCCGCGCCGGTCAGTACCGCCCGCCGGAGATCCGCCCCGGTCAGGTCAGCGCCGCGCAGGCAGGCCCCCGTGAGATCGGCCGGCAGCAACCGGTCAACAGCCAGCATCAACGGCCCCAGCTGGGCCCCACGCATATCGGCCCCGTTGAGCCGTGCCCGGGCCAGTCGCGCCCCGCGCAGATCAGCCCCCTGAAGATTGGCCGAGCGCAGGTCGGCGTCCTCGAGATGCGCGCCCTGCAGCTGGACCCCGGCCATGTCGAGGCCGTAGAAGACCGCGCCACGGGCCGACAGGGCCGTCAAATTCAGTCCGGTGATCGATCCCAACTCCCGCAGGTCGACGCCGTCGAACACCGAAGGCTGGCCCTCGGCACCGCCGGTGTCACACCAGCGGGCGTGCTCGCCCAGCATGTCGGCGGCCGGCATGGTCGATACCGGTTCCCCGGCGGAGCGATGATCGGTCAGCGCCCCCTCCATATTGGCCCCGTCGGTCCGCCACAGGTCCGCCTTGACCCCGACGAGGATGGCGTCGCGCAGATCGGCACCCGAGAGATCGGCACCGGACAGATCGGCCCCGGCGAGGTCCGCGCCCCGGAAACTGGCCTGTTTCAGATTGGCCCGGACCAGCTTGCAGTCCTTCATGATCGCATCGGTGAAGTCCGCAGAGACGGCGATGATGCCAGTCAGCTTGGACCGCTGCAGATTGGCCCCGGCCAGACAGGCCCCCTGGGCCTGGGTGTCGGCTCGGGACTTCGATTCGACCACGCGGAAGCCAAGCCGGGAATCGGCGGCGGCGATGGTGCCTTCGCGCAGATCGGCCTCAAACATGTCGGCACCGGACAGGTCGGCCCCGCGCAGACAGGCCCCGCGCAGGTCGGCGCGGCGCATGCTGGCCTCGACCAGGAGGACGTCCTGCATATCGGAGCCAAAGAAGGTGGCATTGTCGAGCCGCGCGCCGCTCAGATCGCAGCCGATCATACAGGCGGCGGAGAAGTCGGCATCGGCGAGATTGCGCCCGGCCATGCTCAGGCCGCTGAGATCCATCCAGGCGAAAACAGCGCGCGCGCCGCCGGGCTTGGCCTGCCACAGGCGGTCGTGCCGGACGCAGATCGCGTCCAGCTCCGGCTGGGTGAGGCGTCGTCGGGCGACATCTGGCGAGGGCGCAAGCATGGGTTCATGATAAACCCGTTCGCTTAATGAAGGCTTGAGGAAACCCCGGTTTTCCGTTCCGGCTCAAGCCGTCAGCAGGCCCTGTTCAGTCAGGGCATCGGCCAGTTTGCCGGGTCCGGTCCACAGGCGCGTATAGCCCGCCTCGCCGAGGCGTTTCAGCTCCATGCCCAAATCGGCCCGGGGGGCGGCGGCGAACTGGGCGTCGAACCCGACACCGTCTTCGCTGATACGGACCATCGGGCGGCCGGTTTCGAGCCGGTGCAGATAGCCTTCGTACAGGACTCCGGCATCCTCGCTGAGCAGGCCGGTTTCCACCGTCAGTCCCGACTGGCGCAGGCGCTCGACCCCACGGCCTGACGCGAACGGTGACGGGTCAACGGCGGCGATCACGACCCGGGCGATCCCGGCCTCGACCAGAAACTGGGCGCAGGAGGTGCGCCCCGACGAGCGCGCGCCACAGGGCTCCATCGTCACATAGGCGGTCGCGCCACGGGCCTGGTCACCGGCGGCCGGAATCGCCTGCTCCTCGGCATGGGGGCGGCCGCCGGCGGCGGTAGCCGCCTCGGCCACGACCGCTCCGTCGCGGACGATGACGCAGCCGACGGCCGGATTGGGCCAGGTGTCGCCCATCCGGGCCAGGGCCAGATCGATGGCCCGCCGCATGAAGCCGAGATCGGCTGCGGCGTCGCTCACGGCAGCACCGGCAGGGTCTGGGCCCGGTCGACGTCGAGATAGCGGGCGGCGACCGGCTTCAGGTCGTCATCCAGGTCAATCTCCAGCGGATTGCCGGTCGGGATTTCGACGCCGACGATCTGGTCGTCCGGCACCTGGAACAGATGTTTGACGATGGCGCGCAGCGAATTGCCGTGAGCGACGATCAACACGTCGTCACCCGCCTTGAGGCGGGGGGCGATGGCGTCGGTCCAGTAGGGCAGGACCCGCTCGAGCGTGATCTTGAGGCTTTCGGTGTCGGGGATCGGCTGGCCGGCATAGCGGGGGTCGGCATGGAAATCGTACTCGCCGCCGGGGGCCAGCGGCGGCGGCGGCACATCGTAGCTGCGCCGCCAGATGCGGACCTGGTCCTGACCGTGTTTTTCAGCGGTCTCGGCCTTGTTGAGGCCGGTCAGGCCGCCGTAGTGGCGCTCGTTCAGTCGCCAGTCCTCGACCGTGGGAATGTCCGTGAGGTCCGCGGCCTGCAGGGCGAGGGCCCCGGTGCGTTTGGCGCGCGTCAGCACCGACAGGAACATCACGTCGGGCCGGAAGCCGGACGCGGCGATCAGCTCACCGCCGCGGCGAGCCTCGGCCTCGCCCTTGGCGGTCAGATCGACATCGACCCAGCCGGTGAAGCGGTTCTCGAGATTCCACTGGCTCTGGCCGTGACGCAACAGGATCAGACGGGGCATTCAGGGTCTCCGACGGCAATAGACGGGGCGTAGGACCGGGTGCGCGTCGGGTCAAGGCGACGGTCGCGCGGTGTGCGGCAGACCGGTGGAGCCGTCGCGGGCGACGGGCGTTGTTGTTGGCCCCGCCCCGGTTGTCCTATAGCCAGCCCCAGTCCGGTCTCATTCAAGGCTCTCTCCATGCAAAAGCCCCGTTCCGACCTCCGTTCCAATACCGCCGAGTACGAGACCATACCGCTGGTGAAGGCGACGGGGTTCCGGGAATACGATGCGCGCTGGATCCTGGACAAGGAGATCAACCTGCTGGGCCTGCAGGCGCTGGGGCTGGGACTGGCCACCTATGTGCATGAGGTCGGCACCCGGCCGCGGATCGTGGTCGGCCACGACTACCGGTCCTATTCGCTGAGTGTGAAACAGGCGCTGATCCTCGGTCTTCTGGAAGGCGGGATGGAGGTGCTGGACATCGGCCTGGCCCTGTCGCCGACCGCCTATTTTGCCCAGTTCGCGCTGGACGCCCCCTGCGTGGCCATGGTCACGGCCAGCCACAACGAGAACGGCTGGACCGGGGTCAAGATGGGGGCCAATCCGCCGCTGACCTTCGGCCCCGACGAGATCGGGCGGCTGAAGACGATCGTACTGGAGGGCCAGGGCGTGGCCCGGCCCGGCGGGCGGCTGGAGCGGGTCGAGGGCTTCCGCGACCGCTATCTGGACGAGGTCACCACCGGGGTGAAACTGACCCGGCCGCTGAAGGTGGTCGCCGCCTGCGGTAACGGCACGGCCGGGGCCTTCGCGCCCGAAGCCCTGCGCCGCATGGGGGTGGAGGTGATCGAGATGGACACCGAGCTCGACTACAATTTCCCCAAATACAATCCGAACCCCGAAGACCACGCCATGCTGAGCCAGATGGCGGCGCGGGTTCGTGAGACCGGGGCCGATCTGGCGCTGGGCTTCGATGGCGACGGCGACCGCTGCGGCGTGGTCGATGACACCGGCGAGGAGATTTTCGCCGACAAGATCGGCCTGATGCTGGGGCGCGACCTGTCGGCCCTGTACCCCGATGCGACCTTCGTCGTCGATGTGAAGTCGACCGGCCTGTACAAGACCGATCCGGTGCTGAAATCGAACGGCGCGGACGTCGTCTACTGGAAGACCGGCCACAGCTATATCAAGCGCAAGACCGCTGAGCTGGGGGCCTTGGCCGGGTTCGAGAAGTCGGGCCATTTCTTCTTCAACGCCCCGATCGGGCGTGGCTATGACGACGGCATCGTCGCGGCCGCGGCCATCCTGGCCATGCTGGATCGCAACCCGGGCAAGAAGCTGTCCGAGCTGAAGGCGGCCCTGCCGGATGCGTGGACGTCGCTGACGATGAGCCCGCACTGCGACGACGAGCTGAAGTACGAAGTGCTGGAGCGGATCGTCGCCGACTATCAGGCGCTGGCCGACGCGGGCGGGTCGATCCTGGGGCGCAAGATCGTCGAGGCGATCACCGTCAACGGCGTACGGGTCCATCTGGACGATGGATCGTGGGTGCTGGTGCGGGCCTCGTCCAACAAGCCGGAGCTGGTGGTGGTCGTCGAGAGCATGCGCTCGGCCGACGACATGCGCGCCCTGTTCCACGACGAGGTCAAGCCGCGGCTGGCCAAATACCCGGAGATCGGGGCCTACAATCAGGAAATCTGACGGTCGCCGTCAGAGCTGGGCCAGCAGATAGATCAGGCCGAGCGCGAGGCCGACCAGAACGATCAGCGACAGGGTTACCACGGTGGCGATGCGCAGGCCCGAGCGCGCCACCGCCCGGGCGTCGGTGCTGAGGCCGAGGGCCGCCATGGAGATCACGGTCAGGGCCGTGGCGATGGCGGCCATCGTCGGCAGGGCGGCGACCGGGATCAGACCCAGCGAGCGCGCGGCCATCATCAGCAGGAAGCCGATCACGAACCACGGCACCAGCCGGCCGAGCGGAATGCCGGGTATGCGGGGCGCGTCGGTCACGGCCACTGCGTCGGCCCGCCGCCGCAGCGCCATCACCAGGGCCAGACCCAGACACACCGGGCCCAGCATCAGAACCCGCACCAGTTTGATCAATGTGCCGGACTGGGTGGCGATGGCCCCGACGGGCATGGTGGCGGCCAGCACCTGGGGCACGGCATAGACGGTCAGCCCCGCCAGCACGCCATATTCCACATGCGGCATCCGCAACAGCACGCCCAGCAGCGGCAGGGTCAGGACCACCACGACCCCCAGCACCGCGGTGAAGGCGATGGCGGCGGAGACGTCCTCGGCGTCGGCGTCGATCACCGGGGCCACGGCGGCGATGGCCGAGTTGCCGCAGATGGCGTTACCGCAGGCGATCAGGACCGCCATCCGGCGCGGCAGGCGCAGCAGACGACCGATGCCGTAGCTGACCGCGAGGGCGACGGCGACGATCAGGACCGTTCCCGCCAGCAGGCCGGGCCCGATGGCCATGACCGTCGCCGCGCTGACCGAGGCCCCGAGCAGGACCACCGCGATCTCCAGCAGGGTGCGGGCGCTGAACACGATGCCCGGCCGCAGGATCGCGGGCGGCGTCCAGACCGAGCGGATGGCGGTCCCGATCAGGATGGCCAGCACAATGCCGTCGATCCACGCACGCCCGAAAAGGCCGACTTCCAATGCCTGGACAGCGAGCGCGAGGCCGGTCACGGCGGCACACGCGATCACACCGGGCACCACGGACAGGACAGAGGACAGGCGGACAGGAATCATCGGGTGAGACTGCGCCACGCAGCCCGGCCGTTCCATCACCCCGCCACCGAATTGCGTCAGGTCGACGGGTTGGGGGCCTAGCTGTAGGCTCCCTGCCGCAGGTTGATGTCGTATTCGACCCACGCCTTCAGGGCCGCCAGCATCTCGGTCCAGCCGGCGCAGTTGCCGTACGAGGCTTTCAGACCCGCAGGGGTTGGCTTCCAGCGGGCCTCGGCGATGGTGACCAGGGTGCGGGTGCCGTCGTCCAGCGGCGTGAAGGTCATGGTCACGGTCGTCCGGCCGTCATCCAGCCCCTCCTTGCCCGCCCAGCGCAGGACGATCCTCTGGTCCGGCACCACCTCGATCACCTCGACCGGAAAGGCCCCGGGAAAGTCTGCGAAATCCCACTGGACCGTCGCACCGGTCTCGAGCCGGCCGACGGCGCCGCCGGTGGTGAAATAGCTCGACAGCCTTGCGGGGTCGGCCACAGCCTCGAACACCTCATGCACCGGCCGTCCCACCCGCGTGCTGACCTCGAATTTCAGCTCCATCGACCTTCTCCGTGGTTGCTCCGTGCGTATTTATGTTATAAAAATAAAACATGTCAAACGGCGAGGATCTGAACAATGTTTTCAAGGCCCTGGCCAATCCGGTTCGCCGCCGCCTGCTGGATGCGATGAAGGACGGGCCGCGCACCACGGGCCAGTTGTGCGAGGCCGAGCGGTCGCTGGACCGCTGCACCGTGATGCAGCATCTGAAGATCCTGGAGACCGCCGATCTGATCCTCGTCCGGCGCGAGGGTCGCGAACGCTGGAATCACCTGAACGCCATGCCGATCAAGGCGGTCCACGATCGCTGGATCGCCCCCTATGCGCGGCAGGCGGTGACGATGCTGGAGGACCTCAAGGCCCGGGCCGAAGGCTAACCCTCGGCCTCGATCGCCGCGACGATGTCGAAGACCACGCTTTCGACCAGGGCCGGGTCGTCGCCCTCGGCCATCACGCGGATCAGCTTCTCGGTGCCGGACTTGCGCACCAGCAACCGGCCGGTACCCGTCAGGCGGGCTTCACCGACGGCGATGGCCGTCTTGACCCCGTCGGTGTCCAGTGGCTTGCCGGCCTTGTAGCGGACGTTCTGCAGCAGCTGCGGCACCGGCTCGAACTGCTTGGCAAGGTCGCTCATGGTGCGGCCGCTCTCGACCATCACGGCCAGCACCTGCAGGGCCGACATCAGGCCGTCTCCCGTGGTGGCATAGTCGTGCAGGATGATGTGGCCGGACTGTTCGCCGCCGAGGTTGAAACCACCCGAGCGCATCCGCTCCATCACATAGCGATCACCGACCCTGGTGCGTTCCAGCGTCAAGCCGTCCGCGAGAAGGCTGCGTTCCAGCCCGAGATTGGACATGACCGTGGCGACGACGCCGCCGCCGGTCAGCAGGCCGCGCCGGGACCAGTCGCGCGCCACGAGCGCCATGATCTGGTCGCCGTCGACGACCTTGCCGTGCTCGTCGCAGATGATCAGCCGGTCCGCGTCGCCGTCGAGGGCGATGCCGATATCGGCCCGGTAGCGTTTAACCGCCTCGGCCAGGGCCATCGGATAGGTCGAGCCGCATTCGGCATTGATGTTCAGCCCGTCCGGATCGACCCCGATCGGGAATATCTCGGCCCCGAGCTCATAGAGGGTGGTCGGAGCCACGCGGTAGCCGGCCCCGTTGGCGCAATCGATGGCGATGCGCAGGCCCTGCAGGCTGAGCGCCTTGGGGAAGCTGGCCTTGGCGATCTCGATATAACGGGCCTGGGAATCGTCGACCCGTTTGACCCGGCCCAGCTTGTCCGGGGCGGCCAGCCCCTCGTCGAGGGCCGTATCCATCATCGATTCGATCTGCAGCTCGACCGAATCGGACAGTTTGTAGCCGTCAGGGCCGAACAGCTTGATGCCGTTATCGACATAGCTGTTGTGCGAGGCCGAGATCATCACCCCGATATCGGCGCGCATCGACCGGGTCATCATGGCCACGCCCGGTGTCGGCAGGGGGCCGAAGGTCAGCACGTCCATTCCGGCGCTGGCAAAGCCGGCCACCAGGGCCGGTTCGATCATGTAGCCGGACAGACGCGTGTCCTTGCCGATGACGACCAGATGGCGGCGCTCGTTGCCGGACATGAACAGACGACCCGCCGCGAGGCCGACGCGCAGGGCGACCTCGGGCGTCATCGGATAGGTGTTGGCCTGGCCACGGATGCCGTCAGTGCCGAAATAGCGTCGCTCGCCCAAGGATATTTCTCCTGATTTCGAAGGTCGTGGAAACCTTGCGAAACCGCATTTTAGGTGTCAGGTCGCCGCATATCGCCTAGACGCGCAACCGGACGTTAGACGTCGGATTAGACCGTCAGACACCAGCACGCAAAGCGGCGTCCATTTATTTCCGGGGAAGACATCATGTGCGGCATCATCGGAGTCACTGGTATCGGCCCTGCGGTCCCGCGGATTATCGACAGCCTGAAGCGACTGGAATACCGCGGCTATGACTCGGCCGGGATCGCGGCCCTGGTCGACGGGCGCATCGAACGCCGTCGGGCCAAGGGCAAGATCCGCGAGCTGGAAGCCGTGCTGGCGGCCGAACCGCTGGAGGCGACCCTCGGCATCGGCCATACGCGCTGGGCTACCCACGGTGCCCCGACCACGACCAACGCCCACCCGCACAAGGCGGGGCGGGTGGTGCTGGTCCACAACGGCATCATCGAGAATTTCGCCGAACTGAAGGCCGAACTGGCCGTCGCCGGCTGCGTGTTCGAGAGCCAGACCGACACCGAGGTCATGGCCCATATGCTGGATGAGGCGCTGAAGCGGGACTCCGACCCTTTGACGGCGTTCAAATCGGTGCTCGACCGGTTGATCGGGGCCTATGCCCTGGCGGTGCTGATCGAGGGAGAAGACGGCCTGATCCTGGGCGCGCGGCGCGGCAGTCCGCTGGTGGTCGGCTGGGGCGAGGGCGAAATGTATCTGGGCTCGGACGCCCTGGCGGTTGGCCCCTTCACCCAGAAGATCAGCTATCTGGAGGAAGGCGACTATGTCGCCCTCAACCGCGACGGCGCACGGATGTTCGACGTCAACGGGGCCGAGGTGGCGCGGCAGGTCGTCCAGGTCTCGGCCTCGTCGGCCATGGTCGAGAAGGGCGAGTATCGCCACTTCATGGAGAAGGAAATCCATGAGCAGCCCGACAGCGTACAGCGCACGCTTTCGGAATATCTGGATTTCGTGAACGGCCGGGCCAAGGAGCCCGCCATCGACTTTACCGCCATCGACCGCATCCAGATCGTCGCCTGCGGTACCGCCTTCTATGCCGGGCAGATCGGGCGTTATGCGTTCGAACGGCTGGCGGGTCTGCCGTGCGATGTCGAAATCGCCTCGGAGTTCCGCTATCGCGAACCGGCCGTCACCCCGGGCACCCTGGCTGTGGCCGTGTCCCAGTCGGGCGAGACCGCCGACACCCTGGCCTGTCTGGCCTGGTGCAAGGCGCGCGGCCTTAAGACCGCCGCCCTCGTCAATGTCCATTCCTCGTCCATGGCGCGCGAGGCCGGGACCCTGTGGCCGACCCACGCCGGACCCGAGATCGGTGTGGCCTCGACCAAGGCCTTCACCGCCCAGGTCGCGGCCCTGCTGGCGCTGGCCGTGGCTGCCGGCGTGGCCCGGGGCCGGATCGACGCCCTGACCGAGGCCGAACTGGTCAAGGCCCTGTTCGAGGCCCCGCGCCTGATCGCCGAAGCCCTGCAGATGGACGGCGACCTGCGCGACGTAGCCCAGGACATCGCCAAGGCCACCGACGTCATCTTCCTGGGCCGCGGACCGATGTTCCCGCTGGCCATGGAGGGCGCGCTGAAGCTGAAGGAGATCAGCTATATCCACGCCGAGGGCTATGCCGCCGGCGAGCTGAAACACGGCCCCATCGCCCTGGTCGACGAATTCACCCCGATCGTGGCCCTGGCCCCGCTGGACGATGTGTTCGAAAAGACCGCCTCCAACCTGCAGGAGGTGGCCGCGCGTGGCGGCCCGGTGATCATGATCGCCCCGGCCGCAGCCCCCGACCCGCACGGGGCTGGTATCCGCCGCATCGCCGCGCCCGACTGCCATCCGCTGATCGCGCCGCTGGTCTATGCGGTGCCGATGCAGTTGCTGGCCTATTACACCGCCGTGCAGAAGGGCACCGACGTCGACCAGCCCCGTAATCTGGCCAAGTCGGTGACGGTGGAGTAGCCGACCGCCCCGGGGTCGCTTCGCGCCTCGGGATGACGATCGCTTTGAAAATGGCACCCGTCCGTCCGATCATGCGTTAGGATCGCGCTTCGCTGAATCAGGACCGTCCATGACCTCCACGCCCCGTCGTCTTCGCAAGGCCGTCCTGCCCGTCGCCGGGCTCGGTACCCGGGTTTTGCCCGGGACCAAGACCACGCCGAAGGAACTGCTGAACGTCGTCGACCGGCCGATCCTGAGCTATATCGTGGAAGAGGCGCGCGAGACGGGAATCGAGCACATCGTGTTCGTCACCGGACGGTCGAAGGGGGCGATCGAGGACTATTTCGATCATCAGATCGAGCTGGAAGCCCAGTTGCTGGCCAAGGGCAAGACCGAGATCCTGGCGGCCATGAATGCCGAACTGGCCACCGCCGGCGAGATGAGCTTCACGCGCCAGATGCAGCCGCTGGGGTTGGGCCACGCCATCTGGTGCGCCCGCGACATCATCGGTGACGAACCGTTCGCCGTGCTGCTGCCCGACGTCATCGTCGACTCGCGGCCGGGGGCGCTGAAGCAGCTGGCCGAGGTCTATGCTTCGGTCGGCGGCAATGTCATCGGCGTCGAGGCCGTGCCCGACGAGGACACGCACAAATACGGCATCGTCGACCCGATCGATCGCGACGGTCGCAACATCCGCATGAAGGGGATGGTCGAAAAGCCCGCCGCCGGCACCGCCCCGTCGAACCTGTCGATCTCGGGCCGCTACATCCTGCAGCCGGAGATTTTCGACTTCCTCGAGACCCAGGAACGCGGGGCCGGCGGCGAGATCCAGCTGACCGACGCCATGGCCCGGCTGATGCAGGACCAGAGCTTCACCGCCGTCGAATATGAGGGCGTGACCCATGACTGTGGCGACAAGATTGGCCTGCTACGGGCCAACGTCGCCCTGGCGCTGAAGCGGCCCGATCTGGGGGCCGCGGCGCGGGCGGCGATCGAGGCGTTGCTCTAGGTCTACGGCTGCGCTTTGCCCCCGTCCCCGCTTGGGCTAGTCAAGGAGCCCTGTAACAACGAGGCTTGAGTATCATGCGCGTACTGGTTCTGGGGGGTGACGGATTTTGCGGCTGGCCGACGGCGCTGCACCTGTCGGCCCGTGGCTGGGACGTGACGATTGTCGACAACCTGTCGCGCCGCAACATCGACAATGAGCTGGAAATCCAGTCGCTGACCCCGATCCGCACGATGGGGGAGCGGATCGCCGCGTGGAAAGCGGTCTCGGGCCAGACCATCGATTTCGTCAACATGACGGTCGGCAAGGAGTTCGACCGGCTGGTCGCCCTGATCCGCGACGTAAAGCCCGACAGCGTGGTGCATTTCGCCGAACAGCGGGCCGCCCCCTATTCGATGAAGTCGGCGCGGCACAAGCTGTACACCGTCGACAACAACATCAACGCCACCAACCATCTGCTGGCGGCCATCGTCGAGAGCGGGCTGGACGTGCATCTGGCCCATCTGGGGACCATGGGGGTCTATGGCTATGCCACCGCCGGCCTGCGCATCCCCGAGGGCTATCTGAAGGTCACGGTCGACACCGACAACGGTCCGACCGAGCAGGAGATCCTGTTCCCGCCGAACCCCGGCTCAATCTATCACATGACCAAGACGCAGGACGCCCTGCTGTTCCAGTTCTACGCCAAGAACGACGGCCTGCGGGTCACCGACCTGCATCAGGGCATCGTGTGGGGCACCCAGACCGAGGAGACCCGGCAGGACGAGCGGCTGGTCAACCGCTTCGACTACGACGGCGATTACGGCACGGTGCTGAACCGGTTCCTGATGCAGGCGGCGGTCGGCTATCCGCTGACCGTGCACGGCACCGGCGGCCAGACGCGGGCCTTCATCCATCTGCAGGACACGGTGCGTTGCGTCGAACTGGCGCTGGCCAATCCGCCCCGGCGCGGCGAGCGGGTCAAGATCCTGAACCAGATGACCGAGAGCCACCGGGTGCGTGATCTGGCGGCGATGATCGCCGGCATGACCGGGGCGACGGTGTCGAATGTCGCCAATCCGCGACTGGAGGCCGACGAGAACGATCTGGTCGTTGCCAATGACCAGTTCCGCGATCTGGGCCTGAAGCCGATCACCCTGGCCCAGGGGCTGCTGGACGAGGTCACCGGCATTGCCCGCCGCTACGCCGACCGCGCCGACCTGTCGAAGGTGCCCTGTGTATCGCCGTGGAACAGTGCGCGGGCCGAGGCCGTGCAGTCTGCCGCCACGGTCCCGGCCGCCACCCCGTCGACCACAGCCCGCAGCGCCTGATCCGGATGGCCCGACCCGCGCCCGCCGTGCCGCCGTCGCTGCTGATCTACGGCGGCGGCTGGCTGGGCCAGGCCGTGGCCCGGGCGGCGCTGACGCTGGGTGGCAGCGTCACCGCCACCTCGCGCGATGCCGGACGACGGGCGCAGCTGGCCGAAGACGGGATTACGCCGATCGATCCCGCCGATGCGGCCGGGCTGCGGACCGCCGTAGCCGAGGCGTCGGCCATCCTGATCACCGCCCCGCCCGAGGCCGGGGGCTGCCCCGGCGCGCGCGACCTGATCCCGGCACTGGCGGCCTCGGGGTCGTGGCCGGACTGGATCGGCTATGTCTCCTCGACCGCGGTCTATGGCAACCGGGACGGCGGCTGGGCGTTCGAGGACGACGCCCTGAACGCCGCCAGTCTGGAGGGCGCGCGTCGGGTCCGGGCCGAACAGGACTGGCTCGACGCCGGACAGGGGATGGGGCTGACGGTGCAGCTGTTCCGCCTGCCCGGCCTGTACGGGCCCGGGCGGTCGGTGATCGAACGGCTGCGTGACGGCTCGGCGCGACTGGTGCGCAAGCCGGGTCAGGTGTTCAACCGCGTCCATGTCGACGACGTGGTCGCGGGCCTATTCGCCTCGATGGCGCGGCCGCGACCCGGGGCCGCCTATAATCTGACCGATGACGAACCCTGTGCCGCCGAGACGGTAACGGCCTGGGCCGCCGAGCGGCTGGGCCTGCCGCGCCCGCCCGAGGTCGACTGGACCGACCCATCGGTCAGCGAGGGGATGCGGCGCTTCTATCTGGACTCGAAACGGATCTCGAACGCCCGGGCCAAGGCCGAACTGGGCTGGCGACCGCGCTATCCATCGTATCGTGAGGGACTACAGGCGCTGATCGACGCCGCCGGGACATAGTCGACACGGGGCAGGGGATATTTACCGATGGCTGATCATGCGACCCCGAACCTGCCCGCGCGGGATTTCGAGCTGACCTCGCAATTTTACCGGGCGCTGGGCTTCGAGCAGGGCTGGCGTGACGCGGGCTGGATGATCCTGCAGCGCGGGGCGATCACGCTGGAGTTCTTCCCCTATCCCGACCTGGATCCGGCGGCGAGTTCGTTCGGCTGCTGCCTGCGGCTCGACGATCTCGACGCCTTTTACGCCGCCTGCATGACGGCAGGCGTGCCGGAGCAGTCCGCCGGGACACCCCGACTGCAGGCTCCGAGGCTGGAGGCTTCGGGCCTGAGAATTGGTTATCTGATCGATCCGGACGGGAGCCTGATCCGGATCATCCAGAACCCGCGCTGAAGCAGCGAGCGCCCGTGGCGCGAGCGGTAGCGTCCTAGAAAGGCAGCAGGTTGCGCTGGCGGCTGTAGGCCATGGTGCCGACATTGGCCCCGAGGCGGAGGCCGACGCCGGTACGGATCGGGGCCAGCACGATGCCGTCGGCCTGCTGGTAGTTCACGCCGAGGCCACCGATCAGATAGGCACTGCCCTCGACGCCGGGATAGCGACGGTACAGGGCGTCCGGCTGGTACAGGCCATAGACCAGGGTGAAGACCCGGCTGGCATTGCCGCCGACGTCCCAGCCGATGGAAATGCCCTGCCAGAACACCTCCTGCGAGGCCGACAGGTCCTTCATATGCAGGGCCCCGCGGCCGTAACGCAGGCCGATGCCGGCGGCCCCGGCCCCCTCCTCGCCCGCGATATAGGCGGTGGGGCGGTCGCCCTGTTCGGCGAAGACGCGTTCGATGGCCCCGCCCATGGCCTCGGCGGCGATACCCAGTTCGCGTGAGCCGGCGGCGATCAGTTCGTCGGCCGTATAGGCTGGGGCGGCGGCGTCCGACGAGATCGGATAGCTGGGCTCGGACGGCTGGCGCGGCCCCGAGGCGCAGGCGCTGAGGGCGGACCCGGCGGCGGTGGCGGCGAGACCGGACAGGATCAGTTGGCGACGATGCATGGGATGGCTCCGATAGGCGGGGACGGGCCGCCCGACTCGCGCGGGCGCTGGTCAATACCGTCACCGGCCTTTGCGTCAGCCTTGCGGCGGCGAGGTTAACGGGAGGTTGCCAACCGTGCATCCGAGGTCATCACGCCGACGAACGCGCCGGCGGAGGTCGTGCTGCCGCGGCGAAATTGTTTCGGCGTGAGCCCGGTCTCCGCCTTGAAGGCTCGGTTGAACGGCCCGGTCGAATTGAACCCGCAGTCATAGGCAATGGTGAGAATCGGCAGGCGATCATTGCCGAGATCGGCCAACAGCCGTTTTGCGTCTTCGATGCGATAATGGTTGGCCATCTGATTGAAGTTGCGAAAACCGAGGGCCCCGGTGATGCACTGCGTCACCCTGTATTCAGGCTCACCGAGGCGACGGGCCACGTCCGCGACTTTCAGATTCTGGCGGGTGAAGATCGCCTCATCCACGATCAGGCGCGTCAGGCGTTCGGCCATGTCGCCGGTGTCGGCGGGCCGCGCCCGCCGTCTGACGGGGCTGGTCGCGTCCAGCGGATGGCGAAGGCGATACCAGACCGCAAAACCCATCCCCGCCATCGCCAGCAGCGTGCATGCCGTCGTTATGGCCACATCCCAATGCCCTGCCAGACTGCCCGCCGGCGCGCCGTTGACCCAGATGACCGAGATCCCCAGCAGCGAGCCATAACCTGCGGCAAAGCCGAGCCGGAAGCGCCGCTCGCCCTTCGGCCCGTTCCACTGCAGGCCCTTGAGCGGTTCGATCATGGCGAGCAACAACAGCGTCGAGCTGACCAACGTCGCAAAATTCCCGGCCATGCGCGGCAGCGATGCGGAATTCTCGCCGAACAATCGGAGAAAGGCCCCCGTCGCGACCAGGACCAGCACCAGCAGCAGGGGCCAGAGCGGTTGTCGCGCCCCGGCCGGTTGAAACAGGGCGCGAACCAGAAGCCATGACCAGCCACAGGTCGCGTAACCGGCGACAGCGATCATCTCCGAGGCCGGGCCAAGCCGCTGTCCAGCCAGTCGCGCCAGCAAGGAGGCGACCACGGCCGCGGTGAACAGACCGCCGTACAGATAAACGTCGGGCAGGCGTCGATCGACGTGCGACGGGGCGGTCAGGACATCAGCACTCATGGGGTTGTAGTCTCCTATCCAGGAGGGGCCCACGCAAGACTGGGGCCAAAAACAAGGCCGATTTCCAAATCGGCGAGACCAGGCGCGCGCAAGGCGGCACGTCAGGGTTCTTCAGTGACAATGCCGGAGAGACCCCACCGTGACAGACGCCAATCCCAATGGCCCGCCGACCTCCGCCCGTTCCGGCGTGGTCCTCCTGCGCCGGTCCGGCCTTTGCTGGTTCCTCGTTGCCGCGCTCGGTCAAACCGCTTTCATCTGGATGATCGTGGCTCACTACGGTCGCAAGACGCTCGCCAGTGATTTCGCCGGCTGGAACGACAAGCCCCTCATCAAGGGCTATGTGCCGGGCGACGACGCCGGCAACCTCATGTTCGGGGTGCATGTGCTGCTGGCCGCGGTCGTTACACTGGGTGGCCTGCTGCAGCTCATTCCGGCGATCCGCCAGCGCGTGCCCGTCCTGCACCGCTGGAATGGCCGTCTGTTTATCGTCATCGCCTGTGTGATGGCGGTCGGCGGACTGTGGATGACGTGGGTAAGGCCGACCTACCTGTCGCAGATATCCGCCATAGCGATCACCCTGAACGCCGGGTTGATTCTGCTCTTCGCCATCCAGGCCTTCCGGATGGCGAGAGCCCGGCGTTTTGACGACCACCGCCGCTGGGCCATGCGCGCCTTCCTGGCCGTCAACGGGGTCTGGTTCCTGCGGGTGGCCCTGATGGCCTGGGTCATGATCTCAGGCGGCGGCATTGGCATGAACAGCACCTTTTCAGGCCCGGCTGACCTCGCGCTCCAGTTCGGCGCCTATCTGCTGCCGGTGGCCATTCTCGAACTCTATTTCCGGGCGCAGGACAGCCGCTCTCCGGCGAGGAAGCGATGGACAGCCGGGCTGATCATCCTGGCGACGGGCCTGACGGCGGTCGGCGTGGCCGGTGCCATCGCCTTCATGTGGGGGCCGTACATGATCTGAACCCGCGTCGTCGGACGCCGGATGTTGTCCGGCTAAAGCCTCGAGTCGTGCGGACCCCAGCCGCGCGGATATTCGCGCGACCGCGACGGTTCCGGCCGCGACCGCTATCCGCGCAGGGTCGCGCCGGTTTTTTCCGCCGCCGCCACGATCTTCGCCGAAAGGGCATCGATCTCGGCCTCGGTCAGGGTGGCCTCGCGCGGCTGGATCACCACCTCGAGCGCCATCGAGGCCTTGCCTTCGGGCACGCCGGGGCCGCGATAGAGGTCGAACACCCGGATCTCGGCGATCAGAGCCTTGTCGGCCGCGCTGACCGCCCGGACCAGATCGCCCGAGGCTGTGCCGTCCTCGACGAGGAAGGCGAAATCACGGGTCAGGGGCATCAGATTGGCCAGATTGGCCGGGCCACGGGCCTTGCCACCCTTGCCGCGCGGTTCGGGCACGGAATCCAGCACGATCTCGAAGGCCAGCATCGGGCCGTCGGCGTCCAGCGCCTTGAGCACGCGCGGATGCAGGGCCCCGAATTCAGCGATGACGGTCTTGGGACCCAGCTGCAGCCGGGCCGAACGGCCGGGATGCCACCAGTCGCGATTGTGACCCTGATTCAGCTGCAACGACGCGACCGGAGCCCCGATCTGCTCCAGCAGGGCCAGCAGGTCGCCCTTGAGGGCGAACAGGGCATCCTCGCCCGCCCCGGTCCAGTGGCGGGCCGGATGGGGGGCGATCAGGCCGGCGATGACGGTGCGCTGGTCGCCGGGACCGTCGCCGAGATAGATCGGACCGATCTCGAACAGGGCCGCGTCGGGATGGCCGCGCGCGGCATTGCGGGCCGCGGCCTGGATCAGGTTGGGCAGGATCGACGGCCGCATGCAGTCGAGGTCCGAAGCGATCGGGTTTTCGAGCACCAGACGCTCGTCGCCGCCGCCAAACAGGGTGGCGGTGGCGCGGCGGGTGAAGGACCAGGTCACGGCCTCGGCATAGCCGAGACCCGCAAGCGCGCGGCGGGCCAGACGGACGCGGGCTTGACGCGGGTTGAGGATGCCTTTCGAGGCGCGGGGCATCTCCGGCAGGGGGGTGTCGGGCAGGGCGTCGAAGCCCTCGATCCGCGCAACTTCCTCGACCAGATCGGCCGGGCCTTCGACATCGCGGCGCCAGCTGGGCGGGGTGACGCGCCACGGTTTGGCGCGTTCCACGGCAAAGCCGAGGGCCAGCAGGATGTCGGCGATACGGTCGTCGGTCAGGGACAGGCCCGACAGGCGCTGGACATAGGCGGGATCGAAATCAAAGGCGACGGGATCGGCCGGGACCTGTCCGGTGACGACGATCTCCGACGGCTCGCCGCCGCACAGGTCGAGGATCAGCCGGGTGGCGAGTTCGAGACCGGGCACCACCGAGGCCGGATCGACGCCGCGGGCGAAGCGATACTGGGCGTCGGAATTGATGCCGAGGCTGCGGCCGGTCTGGGCCGTGGTGATCGGATCGAACCAGGCGCTCTCGAGGAAGGCGTCGGTGGTCGAGTCCGAACAGCCGGTCGACTCGCCGCCCATCACGCCACCGAGGCCGATCGGGCGCTCACCCGCCGCATCGGCGATAACGCACATGGCCGGATCGACGGTGTAGGTCTTGCCGTCGAGGGCGATCAGATGTTCGGGCTCGCCCCCCTCGTGACTTGGGGTGTCCGTGGCCACCTGGCCGCCGCGCACCACGATCTCGCCACCGACCAGCTGGGCCGCGTCATAGACGTGCAACGGCCGGGCGCGGTCGTAGGTGACCAGGTTGGTGATATCGACCAGCCGGTTGATGGGGCGCAGGCCGATGGCGGTCAGCCGGGCCTGCAGCCACTCGGGCGAGGGTCCGTTACTGACGCCGCGGATCAGCCGTCCGGCGAAGACCGGGCACAGGTCGGGGGCGTCGATCCGCACCGTGACCGGCGACGGGAAGGTGCCGGGCACCGGATCGATGGCCGGGGTCTTCAGCGGGCCGAGGCCGGCGGCGGACAGGTCGCGGGCGATGCCGGCGACGCCGAGCCAGTCGGGGCGGTTCGGGGTGACCTCGAAATCGATGACCGGTTCGGCCCCGAACACCTCGGCGGCGGGGATGCCGACCTTGAGGCCGTCGTCGAGGTCGAGGATGCCGTCGCTGTCACCGGCCAGTTCCAGTTCGGCCGCTGAACAGAGCATGCCGTTGGAGACGACGCCGCGCACCGGCTTCTCGACCAGCGTCACGCCGAGGCCGGGCACAAAGGCCCCGATCGGGGCATAGATGGTGACCAGTCCCGCGCGGGCGTTCGGTGCGCCGCAGACGATTTCCTTCATGCCGTCGACCGTGTCGACCTGACAGACGCGCAGGCGGTCGGCATTGGGATGCTGCACCGCCTCGACGATGCGGGCGACGGTGAAGGGGGCCATGGCCGCGGTCGGGTCGGTGACATGTTCGACCTCGAGCCCGGCCATGGTCATGGCGGTGGCGATGTCGGCGACAGTGGCGTCGGTCTCAAGGTGATCCTTGAGCCAGGACAGGGTGAATTTCATCGTCGTGTCCTCAGCTCAGGCCGCTGGCGGCATTCGGGGCCGCGAAGGCGGAGAAGCCGTAGTGGGCCAGCCAGCGGGTATCGGCCTCGAACATCGGGCGCAGGTCAGAGATGCCGTATTTCAGCATGGCCAGGCGATCGACGCCCATGCCGAAGGCGAAGCCCTGGTATTCGTCGGGATCAATGCCGCAGTTGCGCAGCACACTGGGGTGGACCATGCCGCAGCCCAGAATCTCGAGCCAGTCGGTGCCCGTGTTCAGCTTCAGCTGGCCACCCGAGCGGTCGCAGCGGATGTCCATCTCGGCCGAGGGTTCGGTGAAAGGGAAATGGTGCGGCCGGAAGCGGGCGTCGACGTCGTCGACCTCGAAGAAGCGGGCGATGAAATTGGTCAGCGTCGTCTTCAGGTGACCCATGTGGATGTCGCGGTCGATGACCAGACCCTCGATCTGGTGGAACATCGGCGTGTGGGTGGCGTCCGAGTCCTTCCGGAAGGTGCGGCCGGGGGCGATGATGCGGATCGGCGGTTTCTGCGCCATCATCGTGCGCACCTGCACAGGCGAGGTATGGGTACGCAGCACCTTGCGCTCGCCGGTCTCGGGGTCGGGCTTGAGGAAGAAGGTGTCGTGCATTTCCCGCGCCGGATGTTTGGGCGGGAAATTCAGGGCGGTGAAATTGTGGAAGTCGTCCTCAATGTCCGGCCCCTCGGCCACGGCAAAGCCCATGTCGGCGAAGACGGCGATCATCTCGTCCATCACCTGCATGGTCGGATGGACGCTGCCCTTGCGGCGCGGCCGGGCCGGCAGGGTCAGGTCGATGCCTTCGGCCAGCAGACGGGCGTCGAGTTCGGCGGCTTCGAGTTCGGCCTTGCGCGCGGTCAGGGCCGCCTGCACCCGGTCACGCAGACCGTTCAGCTTCGGCCCCTGTTCGCGCCGTTCGTCGGGGCTCATGGAGCCCATCCCCTTCAGCAGGCCAGACACGGCACCGGACTTGCCGAGGGCGGCGACGCGCAGCTCCTCGACGGCGACCACTGTGGTAGCTCCGCCGACGGCGTTGATGAGGTCGAGTTCGAGTTGGGCGAGATCAGTCATGGTGCCGTGTCGTCTAGCGGCTGACGGCGCTTTCGTCACGGGGCAAGCGCAAGGATAGCCGACGACGCTCAGTTCGCGGCTTCATAGGCCTCGACGATCCAGGCCGGGGGCTCGGGCTCCCAGCGGATCGGGCGGCCGTCACTGAAGGTCCAGCGGTGCAGCCAGGACACGCCATTGGCCCGCACATAGGTATCGGCATGCTGATAGATCGGGTCGGCCAGGGCAGTCTCCAGCGACACGAACCGGTAGCCGCGCGCCAGATACAGGGCGTGAATCTGCGGGTACCAGTCGCGGTTCAGACTGTTGGCGTGCAGCAGCAGAACCTGCGCCGGCTCCCGCCCGCCGGTCAGTTCGGCACTGTAGGGCTCCCAGTGGTCGAGGACCGTGGTCATGTGGGCCACATAGGCCGTGCCGATCCGGGCCATCAGGGCCGGGTCACCGGCCGCCTCGGCGCGCCGGTAGAGGGCGGCGAACATCCAGTCATTGTTGTCGATGGTCACCGGCGCGACATCGTAGCCGCGCGTGGCCAGCCCGGCGGCCATGGCGTCGTGCTTCTCCGCCGTCTCGCCGGTGAACAGATAGGGGTGACGGAACCAGTGCAGGATCTGACCGCGCGCGGCCAGCACTGACCGGGTCACCTCGGCACCCCGGTCGACGTCGTCCAGCCAGGCCTCGGCGGTGGTCTGGTGGATGTTGATATGGCTGAAGGTGTGGTTGCCCAGCGCAACGCCCGCATCCAGCCACAGGTCGAGAATCGCCGGCAGAATCTCGTCGCGACCGGCCTCGCAGACCTTGCCCTCGTTGACGAAGGCGGTGGCGTGCGCGTCCAGCGGAACCAACATGGTGAGAAATTCCCCGGTCAGGGCCAGGGCCTGGTCCCGGTCGCACAGGCGGCGGCCTTCGCCCTGATACGGCAGGTCGTCAAAGGTGACGGCGACCGTCCGCGGCCCGGCGGCGGCGGGGCCTGCCAGCAACAGGGCGGCGACAATCAGCAGGATCAGGCGTGGGGTCATGACCCGACCCTAACCGCAAAGGACAGGATACCGGAAACGCCGTCGCCCGCCCTCGCCGGCCGGGAACCCGGTCAGTCGTTGAGGATGAAGGTGATCTTCATGTTGACGCGGTATTCGACGATCTTGCCGCCGCGGACGACGACCTTCTGGTCCTGGATCCAGGCGCCCTCGACATTCTTCAGCGTCTTGTCGGCCCGGCTGATGCCCTGGCTGACGGCATCCTCGAAACTGGTGGTCGACGAGGAGGTGATTTCGGTGACGCGGGCGATGGACATGGAGGTCTCCGTGACGTTCGACCCGGTCGCGACGTGTCGTCGGACGGTCAGGGCCGTGCGCCGGGAGCCCTAGGCCAACGGAAGACGCCCGCTCCGGTTCCCCGGAGCGGGCGTCTGTAACGTCACATCGACGGGAAGATCAGGCGGCGAGTGCGCCGCGGACCTTGTCAGCGATATCCTTGAAGCCGGTGCCGTCCATGGCCAGGGCGGCGAGGACCTTGCGGTCCAGCTCGATGCCCGCCTTGTCCAGCCCGTGCATGAACTGGGAATAGGTGAAGCCTTCGGCCCGGGCAGCGGCGTTGATGCGCTGGATCCAGAGCGAGCGGAAATTCCGCTTGTTGGTCCGACGGTCACGATAGGCATATTGCCCGGCGCGATCGACCGCGGCCTTGGCGGCGCGGATGGTGTTCTTGCGGCGGCCGTAGAAACCCTTGGCCTGGGCCAGAACCTTCTTGTGCTTGGCGTGGGAAACTACGCCCCTTTTGACGCGAGCCATGTGGCTTTATCCTTGTCTGGGCCCCTGACGCGGCGCTCTTGGCGCTCGGCGATGTCGGGGGCAGTGTTCAAATTCAGTGTGAGGAGATCAGATCGAACCGCTACGCCGATCAGGCGTAGGGCATGTAGGATTTGATCTTCTTGACGTCGGCGGCGGCCATCAGCTTGGTGCCACGGTTCTGGCGGATATATTTGCTGTTGTGGCTGATCAGACGGTGGCGCTTGCCTGCCACACCGGACTTGACCTTGCCGGTCGCCGTGAATTTGAAGCGCTTTTTAGCGCCTGACTTCGTCTTCAATTTGGGCATTTCTACTCTCTTTTGAGTGGGCTATCGCCCCTTTGAGCTCGATGAGCTCTCGGGGCGCAGACCCTTGATTAAGAACCGCCCAGGCATGCCTGTAAGCCCGGCGGTTCGGTACGCGAAGGCGCGGCTTGTAGGCCAGGCCTGAGCGGAAGGCAAGATGAGTCTGGGCCGGCCCGACCGGATGCCGCCTCACGGCCGGAGCACGTGAGGCGGCGGGGCCGCTCAGCGAGGCGGGTTGTGCTGCTCGAGGAACGGGATGAGGGCGTTGAACACCGCCAGACGCCCCGAGGCGCTGGACAGCCAGTGGTCCTCGCCCTCCAGATCGACCATTTGGACATTCTTGCCGGCCCGGCGCAGGGCCGTGGCGAACATCTCCGACTGGGCGTAGGGCACGACACTGTCGTCGCGGCCATGGATCAGCAGGATCGGCACATCGGCATTCTGCACCATGCGGGTCGGCGAGACCTCGGTCAGCGAGCCGTCATTGATGCGCGACGCGCCCATAAAGCGCTTCCAGTAGCGCATCACCGGGGTGTCGCGACCGCCGGTCTGGTCGCGTTCCCAGTCCAGCATGCGCGGCAGGTCAGAGACGCCGGCCCCGGCAGCGGCACAGCGATAGACGCCCGGGTCGATGGTCGGGCCAGCCATGGCGGCATAGCCGCCGTAGCTCCAACCCCAGATGCAGACCCGGGCAGGGTCGGCAATGCCTTCAGCGGCCAGATAGCGGACCCCGTCGGACAGATCGGTCTGCATCTTGCGACCCCATTCGCCGAAGCCGGCCTCATAGTGGGCCTTGCCGAAGCCGACGGATCCGCGGAACTGCGGCTGCAGCACCGCATAGCCGCGCGAGGCCAGCAGCTGGGTCCAGTAGTCAAAGCCTGGCTCGTCGCGCGCCTGGGGGCCACCGTGCGGCATGACGATCAGCGGCAGATCGGCCACCTCGCGGCCCGGCGGCAGGGTCAGGTAGGCGGGAATGCTGGTGCCGTCGGCGGCAGCATAATGGATGAAGCGCACCTCACCCATCGCCTCGGCGGGAACGGCCGGATATTGCGAGCCGATCCGGACCGCGCGACCGGCTTTCAGATCGACGAGCTGGTAGGTGCCCGTGTCGCCCGGCCCCTGGGTCTGGACGATAAATTTCGAATAGTCAGGCGTGGACGAGACCAGTCGCACATCCTGGTCCGGATAGGCAGCCGAGATCGAGGCCCAGGCCTGACCGACGGTTTCGTCGGTAAAGACATATTCCTGGTCGTTGTCGCCGAGGAAATAGAAGCCCAGCAGGGCCCCGGTACGCGGGTGATAGATCGGCGTAGCTTCGCCGACATTGCCAAAGGCCAGCTTGCGCGGATCGCTGCCGTCCAGCGGGATTTCATAGAGATGATCCCCGCCATCCTCGGGGACCCGGACGATCACCGACTCGTCGGTCCGCCCGAAGCCGAGCAGGGACGGTGTATCGATCATGTGGTCTTCGCTGGTCCAGATCTGCGCAAGACCGACGTTGCGGCGGGCCGAAACCCACCAGCGCCCGCGCTCGGCATCCCAGCTGGCGCGCGCCACGGCACGACCATCGGGTCCCATCACGCCGTTGAAATCATCGCGCGGCGTGCCGACGCCGGTATCGAGATCGACCTCGAAAGTCTGCGACTGAAATTCGCGATTCAAGCTGGTGACAAAGGTCCGCGGCTCCCCGTTGACGACATGCACAAACGGCGGCCCGACGACGATATTGAACACGCCGGCCCCACCGGCGATGCGGGTACTCGCCATATTGGCCCCGCCACCGACCGTGCGGTTGAGCAGGGTCACAAACTGGCGGGTCCGGACATTGTAGGATTGGGCGGTGTAGTACTCGCCGTCGCCCGTCATGCCGGCGAGGTCGGAATAGGTCGACGTGAGAATCAGTACGTGATCGTCGTCCGCCCAACGGACGTTGCGAACCTTCTGGGTGCCGATGTCGACCACGCCAAGCGGTTCACCGGTGACCGACTGGATGCCGAGGCGACGGTTCGCACCGACCTGGCCGATGAAGGCGATGCGCTCGCCGTTCGGCGAAAGGGCCAGGTTGGACAGGGCCGGCAGGGAGGCATAGGCCTCGATCGGCGGCGGTGCCGGCTGGGCGACCGCGGGCAGGGCCGCAACGCTGGTCAGGGCGAACGCCCCGGCCGCCAGAATTGATCGAATCATGAATTCCCCTGTTCCGTGCCGGACTGCGGATACCGCTGCCCTCCCCAGCCGTCTTTATCGCAAGACGTGTCGGGTTTGAAAAGCGCTACCGGGTGGCGATATCGGCACAAAATGACCTCGCATGCTAATCGAACAGGGTTCGGAAACGCAAAACGCCCCAGCCGCAGGGGCCGGGGCGTCTGTCAATTTCGGGGTTCGCGTCCCGTCAGCGCGGGGCCAGGATCATGATCATCTGGCGGCCTTCCATGCGCGGTGCATATTCGACCTTGGCGACTTCGTCGAAATCAGCCTGGACCTTGTTGAGCAGCTTCATGCCCAGTTCCGGATGGGCCATTTCACGGCCACGGAAGCGCAAGGTCACCTTGACCTTGTCCCCCTCGTCGAAGAAGCGATGCATGGCCCGCGACTTCACCTCGTAGTCGTGCACGTCGATGTTCGGGCGGAGCTTGATCTCTTTCAGCTCGACGACCTTCTGACGCTTGCGCGCCTCGGCCTTCTTCTTCTGTTCCTGGAAACGGAATTTGCCGTAGTCGAGAATCTTGCAGACCGGCGGCTCGGACGTGGAAACGATCTGAACCAGATCCATACCCGCTTCCTCGGCGGCCTCAAGCGCGGCCGAGGTGGGCATCACGCCCTGCTTCTCACCGTTCTGATCAATCAGCAGAACGCGCGGAGCGCGGATGTCTTGGTTCATGGGCGGCCCGTCCTTGACGGGCGGCTGGTTCATAGGACGGCGAATGGGCGTCGTTTCCTTGTGTGGTCGAAAGCGGGTGATCGAAGGGTAGATGGACTTGCAGGAGAAAACGCACGATCGACGATCGCGTTCTCCAAGGTTCGCTATATGCCCGCGAAAGGGCCTGACTTCAAGGCGCAGCCGGTGAAGGCGATGCGATGAAGTCTGCATGCAGAGCCAGGACTGCCGCAAAGACCTGGTCGACCGACAGGGCCTCGATCGGTGCAAAGGCCCCGCGGGTCTCGTTGGAGGCGACGGTGCGGGTCGTCGCCCCCCAGGGCCCGTACAGCCACCATTCCGTCGGCCCGAACAGGCCCAGGGTCGGACGACGGGCCGCGGCGGCAACATGCATCAGTCCGGAATCATTGCCGACGAACAGGGTCGCCCGGTCGATGGCCGCCGCCGAGGCGAGGATGTCGCCGCGTCCGACGCAGTCTATCGCCCGCTCCGCCGCTGCCTTCAGGGCCGGGGCGGCCGGGGCATGATCACCGGGACCGCCGACCAACATGAAGCGCCAGCCGTCGAAACGGGGCTCGGCCCGCAGTTTTTCGACCAGGATACCCCAGCGATCGGCCGGCCAGCTCTTGCCGGGTTGATGAGCGATCGGGGCCAGGGCGATGATCGGACCCGACCCGGGTCCGGCCGCCAGTTGCGGATCGATAATCGCGGCCGCCTCGCGCCGCGCCTGATCATCGAGAAAAAGTTCGGGGTCCAGCGCGGCGGGGGCCCCGATCAGGCGCGAGACCATCTCGACCTTGGGCAGACCGGTCTCCCACGAGCGATTGTAGACCACCCGCCGCCGCGCCGGGATCAGGTAGCTGAGCGCCGAGCCGCGGATATCGATGACCAGATCCCAACGGGTGCCGACAACCTGTTTCCAGAGGTCGAGCCAGTGGCCGGCGGCCTTTTTCTTGTCGAGGATGATGACCCGTTCGACGCCGGGAGCGGACCGGAACAGGGGGGCGGGCGGACGACCGCAGGCGACGGTGATCGCCGCCCCCGGCAGCTGGCGCTCGATCTCGCGAATGACGCCCGAGGAGATGACACAGTCGCCGATGCGGTTGGAGGTGACGAACAGGGCCTTCGGGGCGATCTTGGAGTCGGGCACGCGCATTCGCCTTCGCATCATCGGTCAGGGTTCGCTATCAGGCCGGGGACGATTGGGCGAGAGGCACGGACATGACTGACGACACCATCCGCTATCTGACGCGACCCGACGGCGAGCGTCTGGCCTTTCGCGCCACGGCCGGCGACGGGCCCACGGTCGTGTGGATCGGCGGCTTTCGCTCGGACATGGAGGGGACCAAGGCGCTGGTGCTGGAGGCCGCTGCTCGCAAACGGGGCTGGGCCTTCGTGCGCTACGATCATTTCGCCCATGGACAGTCGTCGGGTGACTGGCGACAGGCGACCATCGGGCGTTGGCGCGAGGACGCGGTGGCCCTGATCGACAGTCTGGACGGGCCGGTCATTCCGGTCGGATCATCGATGGGCGGCTGGATCGCCCTGCTGCTGGCGCTGGCGCGGCCGGACCGGATGGCCGGACTGGTGCTGGTCAATCCAGCCCAGGACTTCACCGAGCGGCTGATGTGGCCGGGTCTGGCCGACCACGAGCGGCAGGCGATCCTGCGCGACGGGGAGACCGTGATCGTCGAGGAAGGCCTCGGCCCCTATGTGCTGACGCGGACGATGTTCGAGGAGGCGCGGACCTGGCTGTTGCTGGACGCGGCGATCCCGCTGACCGCCCCGGTTCACATACTGCAGGGTCGGGCCGACGCGGTGGTGCCGTGGCGGCACGCCCTGGCCCTGACCGAACAGCTGTCCGGCGGCGACGTGCGGCTGGATGTCATTGAGGCCGGCGATCACCGGCTGTCCGGTCCGGCGGATTTGGCGCGACTGGTTGAGACCGTCGACGCAATGCGGGCACGCGGTTCAGCGATAGCGGCTGGATAAACCGGGAGGAGACGACCCTAGGCGCGGGCGGGGCGCAGGCCTTCGACCGAGGCTTCGAGCACGGCCGGCTTGCGTTCACCACCGGCGGCAATGATGCGATCGATGCGGGCCTTTTCGGCGCGGAACGCGGTCAGTTCCGCCCCGGTCAGGATCGTGCCTTCGGAGGTGCGGATGCCGGCGGGATTGATCCGCTGGCCGTTGCGCCAGATCTCATAATGCAGGTGCGGTCCGGTAGAAGCACCGGTCGAACCGACATAGGCGACGGTCTGGCCCTGACGCACGCGCTGACCGGCCCGGATGCCGGAACCGTAACGCGACAGGTGGCCGTAGCCGCTTTCGAGCCCGTTGGCGTGACGGATGCGAAGCCAGTTACCGTAGCCACCCCAGCGCCGGGCCTCGACCACCACGCCATCAGCGGGGGCGATCACCGGCGTGCCGGTCCCGGCAGCGAAATCCATGCCCTGGTGCATCTTGCGATAGCCGGCGATCGGATGACGGCGGAAGCCGAAGGACGAGGAAATGCGGAAGCCGCGGTCCAGCGGTGTGCGCATCATGGTCGACCGCATGTTCTTGCCGGTGGCGTCGAAATACTGGGCCTCGCGTTCGCCTTCGCGCTTGAACCGGTAGAAGACGACGCCCTTGAGCTGGGCATAGAGCAGTTCACCGGACTCAACGGTGCGACCGCTCTCGGTCACCGAGCGAGGGAAGACGAAGGTATAGTCGTCGCTGGCGCGGATATCGCGGTCCAGATCGAATTTGTGGGCGAACAGCTGGATGGCGCGGCGCCGGACCGAGGCGGGAGCACCGGCACGCTGGGCCGAAGACGAAAGCGATCCACGAACCTCGCCCTTCAGAACCACGGTTTCGTCGGTCACCTTCTCGTCCAGGGCCCGCAGGCGCAGCGCGCCGTCGAAACTGCGCGACACGGTGAGCTGGCTAGCCGGACCGGTGCGCATGGTCAGGCCGATCAACCGGGCGTCGCCGCGACCGGCGCGGGGCTGGGAGATGGCGGTTTCGAAGCGGAGGCCGGCGCGAAGGTCCTTGAGATCAAAGGCGCTGGCGATGGTGGCGGCGACGGCGCTGGCTTCCTCGGCACCGATCCCGGTGCGACGGACAGCCTGTTCGAAGGTCTCGCCGCGGCGAATCTGGACGGGAATGGCCTCAGGTGCGGTCAGCCCCTCGGGCATACCGGCCGTCGCGAAGGCCTGGGCCTCAAGCACGGAAAATTCTTGTTGGGTCAGGGACGGAGCCTCGACCGCATGGGCGGGTTGGTAAACCCGTCCGGCGAGCAGCGCCACCGAGATCGCGGCCACCGCCGTAAGGGCGTGCGGTGCGATACGCATCGGCTGGCGTCGTGGGTCGAACTGGGCCATCGGTCCCCGACATACTACGACGCCACACGGCGCCACGTCACTTCAAAGCAAGGATCGCGCCCAGGAGCCCCTAAGGTCGCGAAGCGAGCGATATAACCCGCGAAGCCCATCATGGGAAGCATCAGGGTTACAAATGATTAACCGCAGGACGTTTCAGCGGTATTACACAGTTCAACATGCCACCTGATGCCGGGAGCGAACAGTCTATTCACGGCGTTAGGGTAAAAATCGCGCTCCAAACGACTCACCTGCCCGCCCCGTTGCCGCCGTCGAACTGAAAGTGTCTGAAGTGCCACGCTACAGTGTTCAATCAGCAACGTTCGCGATGCTCTACCGGGCTGGAACGTTAAACTGTTCCATCCCCGTCCCACTTCAGGACATGTATGGAACAACCGGTGACTGACGCCCCGATCGACACCCCCCGCCCGACCCGTCGCCGTCCAGCTACCGGTCGCGGCCGTCGCATCGCCATCGGGCTGGTCGCCGGACTGCTGATCCTGTTGGCTGCCCTCTATCTGAACAAGCGGGCGGTCACCCGCGAGGTCCTGGTCAACTGGCTGGAAAGCCAGGGGGTCGACGCCGACGTCACGGTCGAGCGGGTCACCCTGGACGGGATCATCGCCCGGGTTCGGCTGGGCGACCCCGGCGATCCCGATGTCGTCGTCGACCGGGTCGAGGTCGACTATGCCATCAACCTGCCGTGGTCGTCGGGCGGGGCGGGGCTGACCCCCGATCGCATCCGCCTGGTGCGGCCGGTCATCAAGGCGCGCTGGCACGACGGCAAGCTGTCGTTCGGATCGCTGGATCCGCTGATCGCCGATGTCATGAGCCGGCCGCCCAGCGACGCGATACCGGGGCCCCGCATCCTGATCGAAGGCGGGCAGGTCCGGCTGACCACCGACCAGGGACCGGTCGCACTGCGGGCCGACGCCCGCGTCGACGACGGTCGGCTGCTGCAGCTGACCGCGACCCTGCCGAGCCAGGCCTTCGGACCCGACGGCCAGCTGGCGCAGGGACTGGGCGGGACCCTGACCCTGACCACCACCGGCGACCGTGTGGCGCTGCAGCTGACGGCGGCCGCCGACCGGGCCGACCTGCAGGGCTGGAGCGGGCGCAAGCTGCGGCTGAGCGCGACCGGCGACCTGCCCTATCCGGACGGCAAGGCCCGACAGATCGACGGCGAGGCAACGCTTCAGGCCCGGCTGACCGGCGACCGGCTGAGCGGTGGCGGGATCGTGGCCAATGCGGCGGTGGCGACGCTGGGCTTTGTTGGGCAGGTCACCGGCTGGACCGACGCCGTCAAGCTGGCGGGTCAGAGCGACCTCGACCTGACGGCGGGCCGGATCGAGGGCGAGGACCTCGATCTGCGCACGGTCCGTCTGGGCCTGAGCGACGCCCGCACCGCGGTCGACCACGATGATCGCGGTCTGGGCTGGCGTCTGGACGGAGCCGCGAACCTGCGCGCCGCCCGGGCCCGGGCCGCCGGCGTCGACGGCACCGCACTGGTCGTTACCGGATCGCGCTTCGCCGTCGGCGGGCGCGGTGCGGCGGTCGAGGCCGCCGGCCCGGTGCGGCTGACGGCGCGACGGCTGGTATGGAGCGACCTGGACCTGAAGGATGTGGTCGGCGCACTGGATCTGGACCTGATCTTCGACGCCGGGCTGCGGCTGGAGGCGGCGGGATCGCTGCGGGCGGCGCACGGGGCCTGGCCCCTGTTCGGCACGGCCAGGGCCGACGATCTGCCCGACCTGGCCGCAATGAAGCGGGCCCTGGGCGACTTCTCGTTAAACGCGCCACGGTTGAGCCTGTCGGCCGGGGAGCCGGGGGTGCGGCTGGTCATGGACCGTCCGGTGCGGGTGACCCCGGCCAGCGGCGGCGTGTTAACCCTGACGCCCGCGGCAGAACCGGTGTTCGCTGCCCCGAGCGGACAGAGGGGTGGCGGGGCCCTGAACCTGACGGCGACACGCGGGCCCGGCCTGCCTGAGGCGACTTTCGCCGTTCCGGCCTGGCGGCTGACCCCGGGGGGGTTCGCCGCCGATCTGGACGGCCGCGCAGCGCTGGACTTCGACCTGGCCCGCGGACTGACCCTGCAGACCCGTGGCGTGCTGGCCACGAACCGGGGTCGGCTGACCTACAGCTCCACCGACTGCGTCGCGACCACGGTGGCGCGACTGGAGCTGGGCGACAATGACGTCACCGGCGTGACCGGCGACCTGTGTCCGGACGGGCGCCCGCTGGTGACCGTGGCCGGAGGCCGCTGGCAGGCCGGGGGCGCGGTCCGCGGACTGAGCGCCGAAGCCCCCTTCCTGGCCATGCGATTTGGCGAGGTTGGCGGAACCCTGACCGCGACCGGGGGACCGGCCGGCATTGGTCTGGACGCCCGGATCGACGCGGCCCGCGTTGCCGACACGACCAGCCCGGTGCGCTTCTATCCGGTCGATGCGGCCGGCGCGGCGCGGCTGGTCGACCAGAATTGGCGCGGCACCTTCGACCTGGACCGCCGCGGGCACCGGCTGGGCCGGTTGGTGCTGACCCACGACGGCCGCAGCGGCACCGGCGGTATCGACATCACCACGCCCGAACTGGTCTTCGCCGAGGGCGGACTGCAGCCGGCCGAACTGACGCCGCTGGCGGCGCTACTGGGACCGCCGGTGACCGGCACGGCCCGGTTCGAGGGGCGGGTCGACTGGACCGCCGACCGCGCGGGCACGAGTTCCGGCCTGCTGACCGTACCCGGGCTCGACTTCACCAGCCCGTTCGGGCCGGTGACCGGGTTGAAGGGCGACATCGCCTTCACCAGCCTGACGCCGCTGATCACCGCCCCCGGGCAGGTGCTGACCGCCAGTCGGCTGGAGTCGTTCGCCCCGCTGACCGACCTGGACCTGAACTTCGGCCTCGACGCGGCGGCGATCACCGTCGCGGGCGGCGAACTGGCCGTGGCCGGGGGCACGATCCGGCTCGAGCCGTTCAGCCTGCCGCTGGACCGCAGCCTGCCCTTCACCGGGGTCATCGTGCTGGACCAGTTGCAACTGGGCGAAATCATCGCCGGGGCCGGGTTCGGCGACCGGGTGCAGATGGACGCGGTCGTGTCCGGTCGCGTGCCGTTCGTCTCGGACCCCGCCAGGGGGGTGAAGGTCACCGGCGGGTCACTGTATGCGGCGCGGCCGGGGCGACTGTCGATCCAGCGCACCGCCCTGAGCGATCTCGAGGCAGGGGGCGGCGGTGCCGTGCCGCCGTCGACTGTCGAGGACCTGGCCTATCAGGCGATGGAGAACCTAGCCTTCGATATCCTGACCGCCGAGGTCAATAGCATGGACGAGGGGCGGCTGTCGGTGCTGTTTCATATCAAGGGGCGCCACGATCCGCCGCAGAAGCAGGAAATCCGCCTGACCCTGTCGCAGCTGATCCGGCGCGACTTCCTGAAGGAAACCCTGCCCCTGCCGTCAGGAACGGCGATCGACCTGACACTGGACACAACGCTGAACGTCAATCAGCTTGTCAGCGACCTGCTGGATCTGAACCATGCCCGCAACGGCGGGGTCGGTCCGCGGTAGCCGTCAGCCCGCCGTTCAGGACCCATTCACGCCGACTTGTGTTAGATGAGTACAACCGCACCTCCCACCCCCGGAGCGCCTCGATATGATCACCAAGCGCCATCTCGGCCTGATACTCGCCGGTAGCCTGGCCACCGCCGGACTGACGGCCTGTACGCCGACCATCCGGCTGCAGGTCGACCCGATCCAGATCTATGCCAAGCTGGATGCCGACGTGCGCATCCGTCTCGACAAGGAGCTCCAGGACCTCCTCGTCGAAAACCCCAACCTGTTCTAGGGAGTCGCTCAGATGAACATGCGCAAGATCTTCGTCGTCGGGGCTGCCATCGCTGCCCTGGGCGTCGCCGCCGGGGCCGCCATCGCCCAGTCTCCGTCGCAGAAGGCCATGGTCGACACGGCCAAGGCTGAAGGGGTGGTCGGCGAACAGGCCGACGGCTATCTGGGCTTCCGCGTCCCGGCCCCCAACGCCGAGCTGACGATCGCGGTCCAGACCATCAATACGGCGCGCCGCCAGCTCTATACCGAGAGCGCCGCCGCCGCCGGGACCACGACTGAAGTGGCCGCGGCCCGGATGTTTGAAAGCCAGCTGCTGCCACGCATGACCACCGGCCAGTGGTACCGCACGACCAACGGCCAGTGGGTCAGGCGCTAGGTCCGCCATGTCGATCCTGCAGAAACGGGTCCTGATCGCCGTGGCGGTCGTGGCCCTGGCCGTACTGGGCTCGATCGGCACGGCGCGGATCTGGATCGGGATTGGCGGCGCACCGCTGTCGATTCACGGCTGGGTCGCCATGGTCCTCGGCATCGGTGGCACTGTGGCCCTGGCCTGGGTGTTGATGGCCCTGGCCTTCCGTTCGGATCGGGACGGCTGGGACGATCGGGCCGACAGCGTGGCGGAAGACGAGGCGGCAGACTCGAAGATCCCGCCCCCGCCGGAAACCTAAAAGCGCCCTGACAGGGCCGGGTACAGCAGACCGTCGGCCAGGGCGCGGACCACCGGCACGGCCACGGCGTCGCCCATCAGTTTCAGCGCCGCCCCCTCACCTGCCGGCAGGACATAGGCGTCATCGACCCCCATCAGCCGCGCCGCCTCGCGCCCCGTCAGCCGACGGGCCCTGATCCGGCCGTCGGCGCAGACCACGACATATTGCCGCGACGAGCCACCCGCCGGGGTGCGCAGACAGCCGGCCAGACCGTCGAAACGCAGTTCGAGTCGCTGGACCTTGCGTCCGGCCTCGGTGCGGACGCGGCGATAGCCGGCCCCGACCTGACGCGCGCCGTCGGCGGCGGCCCGGTCCAGCCGTGTCCGGTGCAGGGGCGCGCACAGGGCCAGCAGAGCTTCGGTGCGCGCGGCATCAAACCAGTCGACCGCATTGTCCGGCTCCAGCACGGCCGACAGGTCGAGATTGCGCCGGGCGGGAGCCGGCAACGACCACCAGACCCAGGAATGGCGCACGGCTTCCGGCAGGCGATCATGGGCGGCGACCAGTCGAGCGGAGTGGAAGGGGGCGACGGGCCCCGGCACGGTCGGCCTCGCGACCCCGCGCATGGCGACGATGAACAGACGTGGCCGTGACTGGGGCAGCCACAGGGCGGCATCCATCTCGAGAGCCCCGACACGATAGCCGGCAGCCGCCATAGCCTGACAGACGGCGGCGAAATCGGCACCGCCGCCGGAGCTGAGCAGGCCGGCGACATTCTCGACGACGATGACGGGCGGAGCACGCCCTCCGGCGTCCAGTTGCTGGATCAGACGCCAGAAACCCCAGAAGGCCCCGGAGCGGGTCGCCTGGAGTCCGCCGCGTGCGCCGGCGAGGCTGAGGTCCTGGCAGGGCGACGAGGCCCAGCACAGGTCGGGCGTTCCGGCCAGGTCGGCCGCCGACAGGGACCAGACGTCGGCTTTGTGAAACGGAATATCGGGATGATTGGCGCGAAAGGCCGTCGCCTTCATCGCGTCGATGTCATTGGCCAGACCGATGCTGAACCCGGCCAGACCGAGCCCGGCCAGACCACCCCCGGCGAAGAATTCCCACGCCACGGGCGGAGCGGCGGCGGCCGGCATAGCGGAGACATCGACGCGAATCGTCATGGGGGAAGCATAGGGCACGCCGATACGGCTGGCGCCCCCCTCTTGACCGGTGCCGGGAGGCGGCGCTCCATACACACGATCTTGCGGAGCCCGTCATGCGTATCGTCCCCCTTCTCAGCCTGCCCGCCCTCGTGCTGGTCATCCTTGTGCTGGCTGCCTGTTCGCCGTCGCCCGAGACCCCGGAGGCCCCGCCGATCGACGTCTCGCCCGCCACCCTGGCCGGCGTCGATCTGAGCCGCCCGATCCGGGCCCTGGGCAACGAGCCGTTCTGGGCCGTGGAGATCAAGCCGGAGGGTCTGGTCTATTCCGGCGTCGACCGGCCCGAGCAGCGGGCCGACAACCCCGGGCCGCTGCTGCAGGGGACCACCGCCCGCTATGAGGCGACGACCGGCACCGGCAAGCCGCTGACGGTGGCCCTGATCGCCACCACCTGTTCCGACGGCATGAGCGACCGCACCTATCCGCTGACCGCCGTGGTCAAGGTGGACGGCGAGACCCTGACCGGCTGCGCCGCATCAATCTCGGCCCTGGCGACGGCCGGGGAATCGGGGCTGGTGGTCGACAAGGACTGACCCCGCGGGGAGGCCGCCCTAGGGCCTGTTCGGCGGGGCGCGACGCGGAAACGGAAACAACATGGCGGTGCGGGCGCTGTACTCGCGGTAGCGATCCCCGAAATAGTCGACCAGATCGCGTTCCTCCAGCCGGATCCCGATCAGGATGTAGGCGCTGGTCGCCACGGCGAAGAACAGATGACCCAGCGTCATCGTCGGGGCGGCCCAGAAGGCGATGATGAAGCCGAGATAGATCGGATGACGCACCAGCTTGTAGAACAGCGGGGTGCGGAAATCGCTCGGCGGCACCTGATGGCCTCGCCGGTAGGCCCAGACCTGGCGCAGACCGAACAGGTCGAAATGATTGATCAGGAAGGTCGACAGCAGCACCGTCACCCAGCCGATCGCAAACACGATCCAGAGTACGGTCGTCAGGGCCGGTGACTCGACCGACCAGACGACGTGGGTCATCGGCCGCCACTGCCAGAACAGCAGGAACAGGGCCAGGCTGGACAGCAGGACATAGGTCGACCGTTCGATGGCCGGCGGCACCAGCCGCGCCCACCACGACTTGAAGGCCGGGCGCGCCATGACGCTATGTTGAACCGCGAACAGACCGAGCAGCAGGCTGTTGACGATCAGGGCCTCGACCAGAGGGGCGGGTGTCCCGCTGTCGATCGTCTTCGGCACGGCGAAGCCACCGACAAAGCCGATGGAATAGAGAAAGCTCGCGAGAAACACGGCGTAGGCCGCGGCTCCATAAAGGACGGCCAGGCTCTTCATGACGGTATCCCCCCTCGGGATCTTGCATGTCCGGTTCCCCGGATTGGCCGCTGGCGTACTCCACAGCCAGCCGCCACAAAGATCCTTGTTACCCGAACGGCGGCCAATTGCGAAATTACCGGCATTGGGAGGCGCGGCTTAACGCTTCGCCAAGCGGTGTTCCGGCAAGATGGCGACCATGACTCCGGTATCGACTCCCGCTGACCTGCGCGCCCTGACCTCGCTGCGGTTTCTCGCCGCAGCCTGGGTGGTGATGTTCACCTTCTGGCCGGACCTGAAGGTCGGCTTCGTGCCGGTGGCTGTGACGCGGGGCTATCTGGGGGTCGAGACCTTCTTTGTTCTGTCCGGCTTCATTCTCAGCCACGTCTATCTGCAGGCGGCGGGCGAGAAGCGGTTCCGCTACGGCGACTTCCTGTGGGCCCGCATCGCGCGGGTCTATCCGCTGCATCTGGCGACCCTGGCCGGGATCATGGCCCTGGGACTGGGCGCGGTGGCCGCGGGCCTGACCATCGATGCCAATGTCCTGGGCTGGGCCTCCCTGCCGGCGCAGCTGACGATGACCCACGCCTGGGGCCTGGCCCCGGCGGCCGCGTTCAACCATCCGTCCTGGTCGATCTCGGCTGAATGGTTCGCCTATCTGGCCTTTCCGGCCTTCGCCTTTGTGGCCTGGCGGTTGCGGGCGCGGCCCTGGCTGGCGGTGACGGGGGCGGCCCTGTTCCTGATCGGCCTGTATCTGGCCTTCGAGGCCGCGGCCGGATTTTCCCTGACCGAGGCGACCTTCGCCTGGGGGGCGTTGCGGATCGTGCCGTGCTTCGCCCTGGGCTGCGCGCTGTACCTGGTCTATCGCCGCGCGCCGCTGAAGCGGGGCGGGCTATGGGCGGCCGCGGGGGCGACGGGGATGGCGGTCAGCGCCTCGCTGGGCGCATGGGACGGGTTCACCGTGCTATCGGCCGGTGCCCTGATCCTGGGCCTGGCCTCGATGACCAACGCCGAAGCCGGCTGGCTGGCGTCGAAGCCGGCCGTCTATCTGGGGGAGATCAGCTATTCGATCTATATGGTCTGTGTGCCGTGGCAGATCCTGGCAGTGAACGTCGCGGCCCGCCTGACCGGTGCCGAGGACAAGCAACTGTCGCTGGCCGTGTGGCTGGTTGTCGTGGCGTTGCTGCCGGTGGTGGCGGCCCTGTCTTATCATGTGGTCGAGCGCCCCGCGCGAACGGCGCTGCGGGGCATGGCCGAACGGCGGCGCGCCAGACAAGCGGATACCGCCGATAGGGTAAATTCCCCGGAAAGGGTTCTTCAACCTTCGGAAACTATCGTCTAAGGCTACTTTCCGGAAACAATTGGAAACACGCCAGTATGACGAAACGGATCACCGCCGCATTGGTTGCCGCCACCCTCGGGTTTTTTGCCCTGGGCGCAGCACCGGCAAAGGCCGATGATCCCTACTGGCAGTGCGTGACCTTTGCCCGGATGTTCTCGGGCATCAATATCTTCGGCGACGCCTGGACCTGGTGGAGCCAGGCGGTCAACCGCCTGCGGACCGGCGACGCACCCGAGACCGGGTCGGTGCTGGTGTTCCGGCCCGAGGGCCGGATGAGCCGCGGCCACGTCGCCGTGGTCTCCGACATCCTGACCGACCGGGTAATTCGCGTGACCCACGCCAACTGGGGCGGCAGCCGCGGCAAGGTCGAGGAAAACGTCACCGTCGTCGACGTGTCCGGTGACGGCGACTGGAGCCGGGTCAAGGTCTGGTACAATCCGATCAACGACCTGGGCTCGACCGTCTATCCGACCTACGGATTCATCTACAAGAACGCCCGCGACGCCTTCAACGCGCCGCGTGACAGCACGGCCAACGGCCAGCCCTGATCCGGAATCGGCGGCCCGGGACTGGCTCCCGACGGGCGGACGGCGGTATGGATTGGTCATGACCGACCAGACCCCCGAAGCGACTGCCGACGACACGTCCAGGCTCACCTATGCCAGCTATCTGGACCTCGACGTCCTGTTGAGCGCCCAGAACCCGCGCTCGGACGAACATGACGAGATGCTGTTCGTCATCATCCACCAGACCAAGGAACTGTGGCTCAAGCAGATCCTGCACGAACTGGCCCTGGCCCAGCGGCTGGTGCGAGCCGGCGATTTGGTGCCTGCCTACAAGAGTCTGGCCCGGGTCAGCCGTATCCAGGCGGTGATGACACACAGCTGGGACATCCTCGCGACCATGACCCCGGCCGACTATCTGCGCTTTCGCGGATCGCTGGGCACCTCGTCGGGTTTCCAGAGCGACCAGTTCCGCCGCGTCGAGACGATGCTGGGGCTGAAGGACGACAGCTTCCTGAAATTCCACACCGACCGACCCGAAGCCCACGCCGCCCTGACGGCGGCACTGGATGCGCCCAGCCTGTATGACGACGCCCTGTCGCAGCTGGCGGCGGCGGGCCTGCCCGTCCCGACCGAGGTGCTGAACCGTGACGTGCGCCAGCCCTATGTGGCCTCGGAAGGCGTCGAGGCGGCCTGGCTGGAGGTATATCGCGACACCACCCGCTGGTGGCCCCTGTACCAGCTGGCCGAGAAACTGGTCGATCTGGACGACGCCCTGCTGACCTGGCGACACAAACATGTGGTGACGGTCGAACGCATCATCGGGCGGCGCCGCGGCACCGGTGGAACCGAGGGTGTGGCCTATCTGGCCTCGACCCTGGAGCGGCGCTGTTTCCCGGAATTGTGGTCGCTGCGCACCAAACTCTGAACGGCCAAGCTGAAACCAAAGCGCAGTCTCGGCACTTTTGCTGCTGTTCCTCCCACAGCGAAAGGCACAATCATGAGCACCCCCCAATCCCACGACATCCACGTCCTGAACGGTCTGATCGAGACCACCCTCGACAGCGCCGACGGCTATCGCGAGGCCGCCAGCGAGACCGAGGACCGGCGCTTCAAGTCCCTGTTCGAGCAGCGCAGCTTCGAGCGTCAGGGCCTGGCCGGTGACCTCAAGGGCGCGGTGCTGACCCTGGGCGGCGAGCCCGAGGATGACGGTTCGGTGCTGGCCAAGGCCCACCGCGCCTTTCTCGACGTCAAACACGCCCTGCTCCGCGACGAACAGGCCGTGGTCAATTCGGTCGAGAACGGCGAGGACTTCATCAAGGCCAAGTTCGAGAAGGCGCTTGAGGATTCCGATGTCTCGGCCTCGACCCGCGAAACCATCCGCCGCGCCTATTCGACGGTCAAGGACGGTCACGACCAGATGCGCGACCTGAAGCACAGCCTGGAACGGCAATAGGACTCCGACGACCGCCCGTCCCCCAACGAGCGATCCGACGACGCGACCACGAAAAAGGCCCCGGCGGATCCCGCCGGGGCCTTGATCAATTGGGGTGATCCGGAGGGATCAGCTCTCGACGGCGGGCGTCTCGGCCTTGGCGGTTTCGGGCGCAGCGGCCTTCTTGTCCGGGCGCACGGTCTGCTTCTCGGCGATCCGGGCCGATTTACCGCGACGGTCACGCAGGTAATAGAGCTTGGCGCGCCGCACGACGCCGCGACGCTTGACCTCGATGGACTCGATCATCGGCGAGACCAGCGGGAAGACGCGCTCGACGCCCTCGCCGAAGCTGATCTTGCGGACGGTGAAATTCTCGTTGATGCCGCCGCCGGCGCGGGCGATGCAGACGCCTTCAAAGGCCTGGACGCGCTCGCGCTCGCCTTCCTTGATCTTGACGTTGACGCGCAGGGTGTCGCCGGGCTGGAAGACCGGGATCGGACGGATGTCGGTCAGGCGGGCTTTTTCTTCAGCCGCGATCTGCTGGACGATATTCATATCTACTTCTCCTCGAGCTTTGCGCTCTTTACCTGTGATTTGGCGGGGTCATGCCCCGCGGTCGTCTGTGCAGGATGCGCCGCCCAGAGGTCCGGCCGTCGCTCCCGCGTGGTCTCTTCCCGCTGTCTCTGACGCCAGGCAGCGACCTTTTTATGGTCGCCCGACAGCAGCACCTCGGGAATCTCCAGCCCCTCGAACGTCCGCGGTCGCGTGTACTGCGGGTGTTCCAGAAGGCCGTCCTCGAAGCTCTCGGATGACAGGCTTTCGGCCTGGCCCAGAACACCGGGGATCAGTCGTACGCACGCCTCGATCACCACCATCGCCGCCGCCTCGCCACCGGCGAGAACCGCGTCGCCGACGGCGACCTCCTCGAACCCGCGCGCGTCGAGCACGCGCTGGTCCACCCCCTCGAACCGGCCGCAGAGGACGGTGATCCCGTCCGCCTTTGCCCAGTCCTTGACGCGCGCCTGGGTCAGGGGCCGACCCCGGGCACTCATGTACAAAAGCGGACCCCCTTTCGAAGGGTTGGCCGACCCGGAAACACTGTCGAGTGCCCGGGCCACCACGTCCGCCTTGAGTACGGCTCCGGGACCGCCACCCGCAGGGGTGTCGTCCAAGAAGCCGCGCTTATCTTCGGAAAACGCGCGAATGTCCACTGTCTCGAGCGCCCACAGGTTCCGCTCACGCCAAGCGGTGCCGATCAGCGACACGCCGAGCGGGCCGGGAAAGGCCTCGGGGAACATGGTCAGGACGGTGGCGGTAAAGGGCATGGCGGCGGCTCATACAGGAAAGCCGGGCCGGCGGCGAGACGGTCCCGGCAGGCCCGAAGCGGTGGCCGGGGCAATTGGCAATTGACCTTAAAGGCCCGGACCCTCAAATCGACTCTCCGACTCCAGGAGACTCCATGCGCACCCTGTTGCTCCCGTTCGTTCTGCTGGCCCTGTCCGCCTGCGCTACCGCACCTTCGGTCCATCAGGCGACGATGCCGCTCGAAATCCTGCGGGATCCGGGGAAGCCGCCCCGGATGGGCGATTCGGTCTTGAAAGCGGGGGCCGACACACAGGATTCGCTCTTCTCGCTGGGTGTTTTTTTCGACAGCGAGGGTACCGAACTCGGCGCACCACGCTCGGTAGGATGGACAGTCAAGCTCGGGGCCTATTGCCGGAACCGCGACAGCTGGGTTCAGTCCGTGTTGATCGGTCCCGCCGGCCAGGTCTGGCGTGGCTTTCGCACGAACGTCCCGGCGGGACCCGACCGGTCTCATGACTGGTCCAGTGGGTCCACAGGAGCCAGAGGCCCCGGGGCCGTGGCCACGCCAGGCCTTTTGGACGCCATGGCCGCCGGCGGCCGCTTCACCCTGGCGCTTGAAGACGACACGGGGCAGCGCTGGAACGAAGCGAACATCGACACCCTGACCCGGGCCCGGCGTGAGCAACTGTTCGCCGACAACCGCGCGGCCTTCAAGGCGGTCGATCCGGAGACGGTGCCCGAGAGATCCGCGATGATGATCGTCAGAGAACTTGAGCCCTTCTCCCCGCCGTCACCGCCGCGATCCTGCCCGTCACCGTCCTGAATACGGCAGGACACCGCACGGCTTCAGGACAAGGGCCGTAATCAGCGCACCGGACGGCCGCCGCCTGCTGCGATCCAGGCGTCGACCTGGGTTTCCAGCACGTCCAGCGGCACGCCGCCGCCGCCCAGCACCACGGCGTGGAAGTCACGGATGTCGAACCGGTCGCCCAGCGCCTGACGGGCGCGGGCGCGCAGTTCGAGAATCTTCAGCTGACCGATCTTGTAGCTGGTCGCCTGGCCGGGGTTGGTAATGTAGCGCTCGACCTCCTTGACGATGTCGCGTTCGGACACGAGCGTGTTCTGCTGGAAATAGGCGATCGCCTGTTCGCGACTCCAGCGTTTGGAGTGCAGGCCGGTATCAGTGACCAGGCGCGCGGCCCGCCAAATTTCCAGCGAGAGGCGGCCGAAGTCGGCATAGGGATCCTGATAGAAGCCCATCTCCTTGCCCAGCAGCTCGGAATACAGGCCCCAGCCCTCGGAAAAGGCCCCGTAGCCGCCGAAGCGGCGGAAGCGCGGCAGGCCTTCGATCTCCTGGGCATAGGCGATCTGGAAATGGTGACCCGGCGCACCCTCGTGATAGCTGATGGCCTCGACCTGGGGCTTCAGCACCTGGGTCATGTCGGCCAGATTGACGTAGTAGATTCCGGGGCGCGAGCCGTCCGGTGCCGGCCGGTTGTAGAAGGCGACCGAGGCAGTCTCCTGACGCCAGGCCTCGACCGCGCGCACTTCAAGGGCCGCGCGCGGCAGGGTGTGGAACCATTGCGGCGCGACCCGCATGGCGTCGGCGACGGCGGCACGGGCGTCGACCAGATAGGCCTCCCGGCCCTCGGCCGTGTTCGGATACTGGAAGCGCGGATCGCTCTTGATGTGGGCGAAGAAGTCCTGGAGCGAGCCGGTGAAGCCGACGCGGCCCTTGATGGTCTCCATCTCGGCCTGGATGCGCGCCACCTCGGACAGGCCGATCTGGTGGATCTGGTCGGGGGTCAGGTCTGTGGTCGTGGATTGCCGCACCCGCTCGGCATAGTAGGCGTCGCCGTCGGGCAGCCGCCACACGCCGTCGTTGGAGGTGGCCAGCGGCTGGACGCGTTCGATCGTGGCCAGGATGCCGTCATAGCCGCGCTTGAACGGGCCGGTCAGGGCGTCACGACCGGCGGCCAGCAGCGTGGCCTTTTCCGTGTCGCTGGTATCGAGGGCCGCGACCTTCTTCTGGAAATCGGCCCAGACCGGATTGTCAGAACCGCTGTCGAAAGGGGCCCCGGAGATGACATTGCGGGTGTCGGTCAGGGTGATGGGAAAGACGAAGGCCGGGGAGACGAAGCCCTCGGCGGCGCGATGCTCCACATCGGCCGAAATCTCGCCCAGCACCCGTTCGACCTCGACCAGACGCGCGATATAGGCGCGGGCGTCATCAGGACTGTCGATCCGGTGGCTGTTGATCAGGAACACCGGAAGGCTGGTCGCCGGATTACCGTTGGCGGCGAAGATATAGTCGTGGTCGCGCCAGCGCGCGCCGGACACCTGACGCTCGACGCTTTCCTCGAACAGCTTCCACGAGAGCTGGCTCTGGGGACTCAGGGCGTCGAAGCGGAAACCGGCCTTCATCCGCGCCAGCTGGGCTTCGGACAAGGCCAGCTGGCGCGCGTCGGCAGCGGATGTGTAGTCGTTCAGCCGGTCGTAGTCGGTCTTGATGCCGAGAGCGGTCATCGACTGGGGGCTGAGGGCGATCTGTTCGCGGAAGGCCTGATCAAAGAAAGCGTCCAGCCGGGCGTCCTCACTCTGTGCCGGAATGGCGGCGACCGGAATGCCGGACGGCGCGACCGGACCAGACGTACCGGCACAGGCGGCCAGAAGCAGGACAGAAGCGGATGAAATCAGGATGCGGCGCATGGGACCCCCTAAAAAGCAGCCGCGACCATCCCTGCTCACCCGGGTCGGCGCAACCCCCAACCGGGACTAGTTGACCCAGGTGATGCGGCAGTCGCTGACCGTCCAGCCGGCGAATCCGGAGCGGACGCGGCACTGGATGCCGTTGCCGGCGAGCGGGCCGTGCATGATGGCGCTGTCGACCAGTGCCCCCTGACTGTCATAGCGCGGCTGTTTGAACTGGACCCAACGCAGCGGCTGACTCGAGGCCGGGCTGCGGGCGGGGTCGTGGGTTTCCGGGAAGCGCAGGCCGTAGCGACCCCAGTCGCAGCGCAGAGCCCAGCCGGTTCCGTCATCATCCAGCCACAGCGGCGGCGGCAGGGCGTCAGTGGTGTTGAACTTGTAGTGTTCGCGGGCGACCGCAGCGATGACGGCGCAGTCGTCGCCATTGTCGGCCATGGGCGGGCCGCCGGGGCCGGGCTCCATGGGCGTGGCGCAGGCGGCCAGCAGGGCGGTCGAGGCGAGCAGAACGGGCAGGACGTGCATGGCGGCTCCTATTTTGAGCGCATGCCGGTGATGGTGCGGTTGGGCGCGATATCTTCGGCCGAGGTGATCAGGTGAACGAGGGCGGGACGGCCGGCGTTCCGTGCGGCCTGTAGCGCGGCGGGGAAGTCGGCGGTGGTCTCACAGCGGATGCCGAAGGCTCCGAAGGCCTCGGCATATTTGACGAAATCGGGGTTCTTCAGATCGGTGGCGATGACCCGGTCGGCGCCCGAGTAGTGCATCTCCTGATGCATGCGGATGGTGCCGTAGGTGCCGTTGTCGACGACCACGACGACGACATTGATGCCGTACTGGACCGCCGTCGCCAGTTCCTGGCCGGTCATCAGGTAGTCGCCGTCACCAGCGATGCAGATCACGTCGCGGTCGGGGTGGACCGATTTGGCGGCGATGGCGGCGGGATAGCCGTAGCCCATCGCGCCCGAGGTCGGGGACAGCTGGGTGCGGCAGGCGCGGTGGCGATAGAAGCGATGCAGCCAGGCGGCGAAATTGCCCGCGCCGTTGGTGACGATGGCGGTCGGCGGCAGCACCTCGCCGAGATGGGCCATGCATTCGCTCATGTTGACCGCGCCGGTGACAGATACGGGGGTCGAGAAGGCCTGATAGTCAGCGTGGGCAGCGGCGGACTGGTCATGCCAGGCGCGACCGGGATCGATCGACGACAACGCCAGGGCGGCCAAGGCGTTATCAGCGGTGGCGCTGAGCGACGGCGTCCAGACCCGGCCCAGTTCCTCGGCACCAGGATGGATGTGGATCAGGCGTTCGGCGGTCTGTTCCCGGGTGAACAGGGTGTAGCCCTGGGTCGGATTTTCGCCGAGACGGGCCCCGATGGCGAGGATCAGGTCGGCCCCCTTGGCCCGGGCCGTCAGGGCCGGGTTGCAGCCGAGACCGAGATCGCCGGCGTAGTTCGGACGGTCGTTGGACAGCAGGTCCTTGCGCCGGAACGACAGGCTGACCGGCAGGCCGATCTTCTCGGCCCAGTCGCCGATCGCCGTCGTGGCCGCCTCGCTCCAGCCGGAGCCACCCAGCACCAGCAGCGGCCGTTCGGCGGCGGCCAGACGGGCGCGAACCTGATCGGCGAAGGCGGGGTCGAGCCCGGCGCGGGCCGGAACCACCGGCCGGATCGGTGCCGGGCCGCCGTCCTCGTGCAGCAGGTCTTCGGGCAGGGCGATGACCACCGGCCCCATCCGGCCCTGCAGGGCGGTGGCGAAGGCGCGTTCGACGATCTCGACCGTGCGCTGCGGACTCTCGATCTCGGTGGCCCATTTGGCCAGGCCGCCGAACACTTCGCGATAATCGACCTCCTGGAAGGCCCCGCGGCCGCGGTCGGTCAGGGCGATCTGGCCGACGAACAGGATCATCGGAGTCGAGTCCTGATGGGCGGTATGGACGCCGATCGAGGCGTGGGCCGCGCCCGGCCCGCGAGTGACCATGCAGACGCCCGGCTTGCCGGTCAGCTTGCCCCAGGCCTCAGCCATGTTGGCAGCGCCCGCTTCATGACGGCAGGCGATGACCTGAATTTTGTCGCGGACGTCGGCGAGGGCGTCGAGCACGGCCAGATAGCTTTCGCCGGGCACACAGAAGACGCGGTCGATCCCGTTCATCACGAGGGTTTCAACCAGACGGCGGGCGGCGGTGTTGGGCGCTTGGGTCATAGGCCGCTGCTAGCAGATCGACCCCGTGCCTGGCTATGCGGCGGAGACCGGATCCATCGGATCATAGGCGACCCCGGTCAGATAGAGACCGTCGGGCGGGGCGACCGGGCCGCAGGCGGCGCGGTCGCGGGCGGCCAGGGCGGCGGAGACGTCCTCGACGCTCCAGCGGCCGAGCCCGACCTGGACCAGGGTGCCGGTCATCGAGCGGACCTGGCTGTGCAGGAAGCTGCGGGCCGCGAACTCCAGACGCACCTCATCCCCGACCCGGTTGACCCGGGCGACATCGAGGGTGCGCAGCGGGGATTTGGCCTGACAGCCGATATCGCGAAAGGTGGTGAAGTCGTGCAACCCGATCAGGGTCAGGGCCGCCGCCTGCATCCGGTCGGCGTCCAGCGGCTTTTTCACATGCCAGACCCGACCCGCGTCGAGCACCGGCGGGGCCGGGCGGTTGAGCAGGCGGAACAGATAGCGGCGGCCGGTGGCCGAGAAACGCGCGTGCCAGTCGTCGGCAACCACCACACAGTCCAGCACCGCCACCGCCTCGCGCACCAGCCATGCGTTGAGAGCATTCATCACCGTGCCCGCGGCCCAGGCCTTGTCGAGGTCGAGGTGAACAGTCTGGCCGGTGGCGTGGACGCCGGTGTCGGTGCGGCCGGCGGCGGCGATGCGCACCGTCTGACCGCTGAAGCCGGTGATCGCCGCTTCGATCGCCCCCTGGACCGTCGGCAGGCCGTCCTGGGCCTGAAAGCCGTGATAGGCGCGGCCGTCATATTCGATGGTTAGCCGGTAGCGGGGCATTCTGGCTTCCCTAGCGCTCGCTGTCCGAGGGCGACAGCACGCTGCCGGCCGGCAGGGCGAAGCCACGCAGGAATTCGTCGGGGGCCTGGGCCGCCCTGCCCTCGCGCTGAACCCGCAGCAGTCGGACCGCGCCGTCGGCACAGGCCACGGTCAGGCCGTCGTCGATCACGGTACCGGGCGTCCCCTCCCCGGTCGCCGGGGCCGACATCAGCACCTTGACCCGCACCGGCCCGTCAGGACCGGGGGCGAGGAACCAGGCCCCGGGAAAGGGTGACAGGCCGCGGATGTGGGCGTCGACGGCGGCGGCCGGGCGCGACCAGTCGATCCGGGCCTCGGCGGGTGTGATCTTCTTCGCATAGGTCGGTTCGCCGGACTGGGGCGTGGTGACCCCGCCGCGATCGATGGCCCCCAAGGCGCGCGGCCACAGGCCGGCCCCGACCGTGGCCATACGCTCGGACAGGGTGGCGGCGGTATCGTCGGACCGGATGGCCAGGGTCTCGGACAACAGGATGTCGCCCTCGTCGAGACCTTCGGACATGCGCATGATCTGCACGCCGGTCTCGACGTCACCGGCCATGATGGCGCGCTGGACCGGGGCGGCCCCGCGCCAGCGCGGCAGCAGGGAGCCGTGCAGGTTGAAACAGCCCAACCGCGGGGCGTCGAGCACTTCAGGTTTGAGGATCTGGCCATAGGCGACGACGCAGGCGGCATCGAGGTCGAGGGCCTGGAAGGCGGCGATCGCTTCGGGCGACTTCATCGACTCCGGGGTGAACACCGGCAGGCCCATGATCTCGGCAAAGGCCTGGACCGGCGACGGGGTCAATTTCTGACCGCGACCCCGGGGACGGGGCGGCTGTGACCAGACGCCCACGACCTCATGGCCGGAGGCAATGATCTCGGCCAGGGACGGCACGGCGAATTCGGGGGTACCCATGAAGGCGAGGCGCATGACCCGCCCTTTAGCCGGGGTTGCGGCCTACTGCCAGCGTGTGTCGACGCCGCCGCCCTCATCCCACTCGCCACCGACGTCCAGGGCAGAGTCGAAATTGAGCATCCGGTCCAGCAGCAGGCCGGCGACCATACCCAGCACCCCGACCCCGACGAGGGTCACGACACTACCGATGCCGACCTTCTCGGACCGGGTCAGACGCCGGCGCCCGGCGGGATCAATGATCCGGGATTTTCCGCCGCGCCGGGCCATCAGGCGGCCATCCGGGCCAGTTTCTTGACCTTGGCCACGGCCCGTTCGCGCTTCAGGCGCGACAGGTGATCGATGAACAGCACACCTTCGAGGTGATCCATTTCGTGCTGGATACAGACGGCGTAGAGGCCCTCGACCTCTTCCTCGACGGTCTTGCCGTTATAGTCGAGGTAGCGGAGCCGCACCTTGCCGGGGCGTTCGACCTCGTCGAAATATTCGGGCACCGACAGGCAACCCTCTTCGTAGGCATAAATCTCGTCCGAGGCCCACAGGATCTCGGGATTGACGAAATAGCGCGGGTTGCGACGCGACTGATCCTCGGCCTCGCCCTCAACCGGCTCGGGGGCGACGTCCTCGCCGTCCAGCACCCGGTCGTTCAGGTCCATGACGATGACGCGACGGACGTCGCCGACCTGGACGGCGGCCAGGCCGATGCCGGGCGCGGCGTACATGGTCTCGAGCATGTCATCCATCAGCGCGCGCACATCATCGTCGACCTCGACCACAGGGGCGGAGATCTGCTTGAGCACTGCCGTATCGGCAGCGTTATCGACGGTCAGGATGCGACGAATGGCCATGGTCTGCAGGTAGGTGGCGCGGGGCCAAAGGTCAAGATTTCACGCCTGTCGGCCGAAGTCCGCGCGTCAGCTCTCGGCCGGGAGAAGTCGGGGTTTGCGGTCCGCCCCGATGGCCACATAGGTGAAGACCCCGTCGGTGACGCGAACCGACTCGGCCAGATGCTGGCCCCGGGTGCGTTTCCACGCCTCGACCTTGACCCGGACCGAGGTGCGGCCGGTGTGGACCACCCGGGCATAGATGCTGACCTCGTCGCCGACCGAAACCGGCTGCAGAAAGACCATGCCATCGACGGCGATGGTGGCACAGCGGCCCTGGGCCCGTTCGAACGCCGGCGTCGCGCCACACAGATCCATATGGGCCAGCAGCCAGCCGCCGAAGATGTCGCCTTCGGGATTGGTGTCGGCGGGCATGGCGATGACACGGCCGACCGGCTGGCCTTCGGGGCGGAACTGGGCGGCGACGGGATCGGTCATGACGTCACGACTCTGTGTGATTTGGGGTCCGCTTCATTAGGTCGTGGAAGGGGCTTTGTCCCGCCCGTTGGAAGATGGTAGCCGGGACTGAACGAATTTTGCCATACGGGCTCAATAGGCCCCTCATAACCGGCAGGGTCCACCGACCTGGCCCCGAAAACTGGATTCTGTTTGCATGACGGCTGCCGCGTTTTTGCCCTCGAGCCTCGCCCATTGGGACGAGATTGATCGCGGCAAGTTCCGTGACGAGCATGAGGTCGTGGCCGAATTGCTGGCCCAGGTGCCGCTGACGCCAGCCGAGCGCGAATCGGTGGCGGCCGAGGCCGTCGAACTGGTCGAGCGGGCTCGCAAGGACAACCAGCGCCAGGGCGTGATCGAAAGCTTCCTGCAGGAGTTCTCGCTGGGCACCCGCGAGGGTCTGGCCCTGATGTGTATGGCCGAGGCCCTGCTGCGCATTCCCGACGAGGAGACACGCGACCGGCTGATCTCGGAGAAGATTCGCTCGGCCGACTGGACCAAGCATCTGGGCCAGTCCGAAAGCCTGTTCGTCAACGCCTCGACCTGGGGGTTGATGCTGACCGGCAAGCTGGTCGAGGTCGACGAGGACGCCAAGCGCGACCTGCCCAGCTTCCTGCGCCGGGTGGCGGGCCGGATCGGCGAGCCGGTGATCCGCCAGGCCGTGGCCGCGGCAGTGCGGATGATGGGCGAGCAGTTCGTCGTCGGCCGCACCATCAAGGGCGCGCTGAAGCGCTCGGCCCGCGAAGGCTGGCTGTGCAGTTTCGACATGCTGGGCGAAGGGGCCCGCACCAGCGAGGACGCGGTTCGCTATGAGAAGGTATATTCTGACGCCATTGAGGCCGTCGGCCAGGTGCGACGCGATACCGACAGCATGCGCGGACCGCAGACCGGCCACGGCGTGTCGGTCAAACTGTCGGCCCTGTGCCCACGCTATGAGGCGACCCAGGAAACCCGGGTCTGGGACGAGCTGTATCCGCGGGTGAAGCGGCTGGCCCTGATCGCGGCCAAATACGACATCAATTTCTGCATGGACGCCGAGGAAGCCGACCGGCTGGCCCTGTCGCTGAAGCTGCTGGACCGGCTGGCCAACGACCCCGAGCTGGGTGAGTGGAAGGGCCTGGGTCTGGCCGTGCAGGCCTATCAGAAGCGCGCGCCCGAGGTCATCGCCCGGGTCACCGCCCTGGCCAGGCAATCGGGTCGCCGGATCATGGTCCGGCTGGTCAAGGGGGCCTATTGGGATACCGAGATCAAACGGGCCCAGATCGCCGGTCGCCCCGACTATCCGGTGTTCACGACCAAGGTCGCTACCGACGTCAACTATCTGGTCTGCGCGCGGGCGCTGATCGACGCCGCACCACACCTGTACGGCCAGTTCGCCACCCACAACGCCGTGTCGCTGGCGGCCATCCACCGGATGGCCAAGGCCGCCGACGTCAAGATCGAATTCCAGCGGCTGCACGGCATGGGCGAGCCCCTGTACGACGCGGCCGAGGCGGTCTGGGAGGTCGAGGACATGTCGATCCGCGCCTATGCGCCGGTCGGCGGTCATGAGGAGCTGCTGCCCTATCTGGTGCGGCGTCTGCTCGAGAACGGCGCCAACTCCTCGTTCGTACACGCCCTGCTCGACGAGCGGGTGCCGGCCACTCACGTCGCCTTCGATCCCGTTGCCGAGCTGGAAGCCCAGCCCGGTCCTCACCCCAAAATTCCGGTCCCCCAGCATATGTACGGAAATCGTCTGAACTCCCTCGGCCGCGACTATTCCCAGGTCGACGAACGCGAACGCCACGCCGTGGCCCTGGAGCTGATCGACCGCGAGAAGCTCAACTCCGGCCCGATCATCAGCGGCGTGTTGCGCGCCGGTGAAAATCCGACCGACGTGATCAGCCCATCGGACTGCAACAGCGTGCTCGGCTATGTGTCCGAGGCCACCGACACCGAGATCCACCAGGCCATCGAACTGGGCGCGCGCGCCCATATCGTCTGGGACCGGGCCGGCGGGGCGGCGCGGGCCATCGTGCTGCGCAACATGGCCGACGCTCTCGAGGCCGACATGGACCGGTTCGTCGCCCTGCTGTCGCGCGAGGCCGGGAAGACGCTGAACGACGGCGTCGCCGAGGTGCGCGAGGCCGCTGACTTCTGCCGCTATTACGCCATGCTGGCCGAGACCCAGTTCGCCGGACCTGACGTCCTGACCGGGCCGGTCGGCGAGACCAACCAGCTGATGCTGCACGGGCGCGGCGTGTTCGCCTGCATCAGCCCGTGGAATTTCCCGCTGGCCATCTTCACCGGCCAGATCGCCGCCGCCCTGGCGGCCGGCAATGCGGTGCTGGCCAAGCCGGCCGAGCAGACGCCGCTGGTCGCTGCCGAGGCCGTGCGCCTGTTCCTCAAGGCCGGGCTGCAGCCCGAGCTGATCGCCTTGGTCCCGGGTCGTGGCGAGACCGTTGGCGCGGCGCTGGTCAACCATCCGGGCATCGACGGGATCGCCTTTACCGGCGGCACCAACACCGCCCGCGCCATCAACATCGCCCTGGCCAACCGGCCCGGGGCCATCATCCCCTTCATCGCCGAAACCGGCGGCTTGAACGCGATGTTCGTCGACACCACCGCCCTGCGCGAACAGGTGCTGGACGATGTGATCAACTCGGCCTTCGGCAGCGCCGGTCAGCGCTGTTCCGCCCTGCGCATCCTCTATGTGCCCAAGGACTCGGCCAAGGGACTGATCGAGGGGCTGAAGGGCGCGCTGGCGACCCTGGTGGTCGGCGACCCGGCCGACCCGGCCACCGACATCGGCCCGGTCATCGACGCCGAATCGCGCGAGATGCTGGAGGCCCATCTGGTGCGGCTGGAAAAGGAAGCCAAGGTGCTGGCCCGGGCCGGGTTCGCCGAAAGCGCCAACTGCGGCCACGGCACCGGCGAATATTTCGCCCCGACCATCGCCGAGATCCCGACACCCGACTTCCTCGAGGCCGAGGTGTTCGGCCCGATCCTGCACATCTATCGTTACGATCCCGAGGATCTGGTGACGGTCGCGGGCAAGCTGGCCGGGCGTGGCTTCGGCCTTACGCTGGGCGTGCACAGCCGCATCGAGGCCTTTGCCGATGATGTGGTCCGGCTGGTACCGGCGGGCAATGTCTATGTGAACCGCAGCATCACCGGGGCCGTGGTCGGGGTCCAGCCGTTCGGCGGCGAGGGCCTGTCGGGCACCGGCCCCAAGGCCGGCGGACCCAACAGCCTGATCCGCTACGCCTCGGAACAGGCGATCAGCGTCAATATCGCGGCCCAGGGCGGCGATCCGGCCCTGCTCAACCTCTAGGCAACCGCCAGTTGGGCCCGACGCCCGTTCTCAGGGCGTCGGGGCCCGGGTCGGCGAGGGGTGCAGCTCAAGACCGCAATCCAGCAGACACCGCCACGCCTCTTCGGCGGTATCGGCCATGCAGAACAGCTTCAGGTCCGACTTCCCGATCAGACCCTTGGCAAGCAACATTTCGAAGTCGATGACGGACCGCCAGTGGGCTTCGTCGACCATCACCACCGGGATCGGCGGCGATTTGTCCGTCTGCCTCAGGGTGAGAATCTCGAACAGTTCATCGAGCGTGCCAAAGCCGCCCGGAAACACCACCAGCGCCTTGGCCCGCATGGCCAGATGCATCTTGCGCATCGCGAAATAGTGGAAACGGAAGGTCAGGTCCGGCGTCGACCAGGCGTTGGGTTCCTGCTCGTGCGGCAGGGTGATGTTGAAGCCGATCGACGGGGCCCCCGCCTCGGATGCACCCCGGTTTGCGGCCTCCATGATCCCCGGGCCGCCGCCCGTGGCGATAACGTTGTCGCGCACCTCACCGCCGTCGCACAGGGCGCCCCCACGCTGCGAGGCCAGGGTGCCGAAGCGGCGCGCCTCGGTATACCAGCGGGCGTGATCGGGCGACCCATCCTCGCGCACCCGGGCGCTGCCGAACACCACCACGGTCGAGCGCACGCCCCAGGCCCGCAGCGCCAGATCGGCCTTGGCGAACTCCAGCTGGAACCGGACCGCGCGCATCGGGTCACTGAGCAGGAAATCCGTATCCAGCGCCGGAAGCCGGTAGGAGGGCGACGCCTGCTGGGCGGTGTTGGACGGGTTGTCGGTCATGGGACGGTTTCCGGATGGCAACAGAGACAAGGGCCTCGACAGCCTCGATCCATATCAGCGTCGGTCGCGCCACCCAGCGGACCGACCGCCAGACCATTTTTGTTTCAGGTCGAATCGACCTGAATCCAGAAAATGGCCCCAATTCAAGCTGGAGCGAAATCTGAGCCGGGTTGGATGTCGTCCAACTCAGCCGGCTTCACTCTAGAACAGACGCGACACCCCGTCCGGGCCGGCGACGTCGCCGATACCCCCGCTGACCTCGAAGATCGTCGGACGACTGCGGCCGTCGGCCACGGCGACCGGGGCGATGATCAGCGGGGCCACGTGAATGACAGCGACCGAGTCACCGCTGGGGCAATAGACGTTCACATCGGGATAGCGGGCAGCGACCAGGCGGTTGATGCCTTCGATCAGGGCCGGGTCCCGCACCTCGGTGGCCGGCCCCGCCAGCGACAGGCCAACGGCGTCGCCCTGGCCAGCCTCGGAGCGGATGGCGATGGAGACGCGCGGGTCGGCCAGGATATTGGCCAGTTTCTGGCTGTCACGGGCGACGGTCATATAGATATTCAGACCGTCATTGACGTAGCCAACCGTGGTCACCTGCGGCCAGCCGTCGGGGCGGTTGACCCCGAGCGTCAGCAGCCGCTGGGAATCCATCAGGGCGACGATCGCCGCCACGGCCCCGCCGTGGATGGGGGTGATGTCGGTCGTCATGCGTGCGTCCTCCGTCTGACGGTGAGGGCCGGTCAGGCCCCGGGTGCATCTGGCTCTTCCGGTACTACGGGCTCCGGCTCGGACCGCCCCAGGTCACCTTCATCGAACAGGCGGAACTCATGCCAGACGCCGTTCAGAATGCCGAAGGCGACGGCGAGGCCGAGGCCGAGAATCCAGGCAAAATACCACATCAGATCAGGTCCTCGGCTCGGTCAGTACAGGTCGGGATTGGTCTTGAATTCGGCGACGCTGCTCCGGCCCCACAGCACCTTGTAGACCCAGGAGGTGTAGATCAGGATCAACGGCAGGAAGACGACGGTCACCCCCAGCATGATGAACAGGGTCAGATGGGTGGAGGATGAATTCCACACCGTCAGGCTGGACGCCGGGTCGATCGTGCTGGGCAGGATGAACGGGAACATCGACAGGCCGACGGTGGAGATGATGCCGATCACCGACACGGCCGACCCCCCGAAGGTCAGGGGTTCGGATCGACGCCAAAGGCCGAGCAGAGCCGCAACCACCCCGACCAGCCCCATCACCGGCGCGGCGATCATCCACGGATAGCGACCGTAGTTGTCGAGCCAGGCCCCGGGAGCGGCCACCACGGCGGTGCGCAGCGGATTGGACACACCTGACGGATCGGCGGCCCCGACGATGCGGAAGCCCAGATCGCCATAGGCCACGAACAGGCCGCCGGCGATGAACAGGGCGATACTCAACAGGCCGGCGACAGTGCCGAAGGTCCGGGCCCGGGCCGCGACCGGACCGCGCTCGGACTTGAGGCCCAGCCAGGCCGCGCCGTGCAACACCAGCATGGCCACCGACAGAAGACCGCACAGCAGGCTGAACGGCGTGAACAGACCCAGCAGCGAGCCCTCGTAGAAACTGCGCAGATCGCTGTCGAGGCGGAAATCAGCCCCGATCATGACGTTGCCGACAGCGACGCCGAATACCAGGGCCGGCACGAAGCCGCCGACGAACAGAGCCCAGTCCCAGAAGCTGCGCCAGGCCTTGGCGGGTCGCTTGGACCGGTATTTGAACGCCACCGGTCGCAGGATCAGGGCCGCCAGCACCAGAAACATGGCCATATAGAAACTTGAGAAACTGACCGCATAGACGAAGGGCCAGGCCGCGAAGATGGACCCACCGGCGAGCACGAACCAGACCTGGTTGCCTTCCCAGGTGGCACCGATGGTGTTGATGACCATGCGACGCTCGTCGTCGGTTTTGGCGATAAAGGGCAGCAGGGCCCCGACTCCCAGGTCAAAACCGTCGGTCAGGGCGAAGGCGATCAGTAGCACGCCCAGCAGTCCCCACCAGATCAGGCGGAGGGTGGCATAGTCGATGGGAAGTTCCATGTTCGGTATCCTGAAGATCGACGGTCAGGCGACGGCGGGCGCGGGTGTGGGGGTCGGGGGGTCGGTTTCGGCAAAGGCCTCCTGTTCAGCGAAAGGCCCCTTCTTGATCGCGTGCAGGATCAACCCGACCTCGACCACCGCCAGCGCTGCATACAGGACGGTGAAGCCGATGATCGTCCCCCACAGCTGCGAGACGCTGAGGCTGGAGGCCCCGAGGAAGGTGGGCAGGACACCCTCAACGGCCCAGGGCTGACGCCCGACCTCGGCCAGGATCCAGCCCAGTTCGGTCGAGATCCACGGCAGCGGCAGGGCCAGAACGGCCAGCCACAGGAACCACCGGGTCTCGTGCTTGCGCAGGGTGCACAGCACGAAGGCGGTGGCGAACAGGCCGATCATCAGGAAGCCGATGCCGGCCATGATGCGGAAGGCCCAGAACATCAGCGGCACATTGGGCACGGTGCTCCAGGCGGCCTGGACCACTTGCTCCGGCGTGGCCTGGCGTGGATCGGCGACAAAGCGTTTCAACAGCAGGGCATAGCCGAGATCGTTGCGGTGGATTTCGAAATCGGCGCGGGCGGTCATGTCGGACGGATCGGCCTTGATCCGCTCGACCGCGTCATAGGCGAGGACACCACGCTCGATCCGGGTCTCGGCCGTGGCGACCAATTCGAGGATACCCACGACCGGCTTGTCGATGCTGCGGGTCGAGATCAGGCCGAGAACATAGGGAATTTTGACCTCGAAATGGGTCTTGTGATCCTTGAGGCTGGGAATGCCGAAGGCGGTCAGGCCGGCCGGGGCAGGCTCGGTCTCCCACATGGCCTCGAGCGCGGCCAGTTTCATTTTCTGGTTATCGGTCAGGGCGTAGCCGCTCTCATCGCCGAGCACGACCACGGACAGGGAGGCGGCCAGGCCGAAGGCGGCGGCCACGGTCATCGAGCGTTTGGCAAAGCCGATATGGCGGCCCTTGAGCATGTAGAAAGCTGAAACGCCCAGCACGAAGACCGCGGCGATGACATAGCCGGCGCTGACGGTGTGGACGAATTTGGCCTGGGCCACCGGGTTGAACAGCACGGTCATGAAGTCCGTGACCTCCATCCGCATGGTGTCCGGATTGAAGGTGGCACCCACCGGATTCTGCATCCAGCCGTTGGCGATCAGGATCCACAGGGCCGAGAGATTGGTGCCGAGGGCGACCAGAAAGGTGACGAACAGGTGGCCGACCCGACTCAGCTTGTCCCAGCCGAAGAACATCAGTCCAACGAAGGTGGCCTCGAGGAAGAAGGCCATCAGACCCTCAATCGCCAGCGGGGCCCCGAAGATGTCGCCGACATAGTGCGAGTAGTACGCCCAGTTCATGCCGAACTGGAATTCCATGGTGATACCGGTGGCCACGCCGAGGGCGAAATTGATCCCGAACAGCACGCCCCAGAAGCGGGTGATGGTCCGCCAGATCGGCCGGCGCGTCATCACATAGATGCTCTCCATGATCACCAGCATGAAGGACAGGCCCAGCGTCAGGGGCACGAACAGGAAATGGTAGAGCGCCGTCAGGGCGAACTGCAGACGGGACAGATCGACGACCGCAAGGTCAATCATGGGCAGGTCTCCTGAGCGCCGGTTCGGGCGACCGGTTGACGCCCCGTCTAGGGGGGGCTTTAGGTCTGAACCTTGATCCTGATCAAAGTTTACACTGACACGGGCCCCTAGCGACAGCCGATGAGCACCGTTGATGTAAACCCGACCGTCGAACCCAAGCGCTGGCTGGCGGACATCGCCCGGCCGTGGCGACGCCTGAACGGTCTGGCTGCGGGCCTGGTAATCGCCGATATCCTGCCGGCAACGGGGTTTGCGCTGGGTCTGGCCATGGCCATCGGGGCGCTCCAGCAGTCGCCGACGGCCGCCCTGCCGGGTCTGGCCTTGGCGGGTGTCAGCCTCGCCCTGCGCGGACTGGTCGCACAAGCGGCGGTCCTGACGGCGGGCCAGGGGGCGGCCATGGTCAAGCGGCGTGTACGCGGCGACCTGCTGACCCAGCTGTTTGCCGGCCGTCGCCCGTCGGGCGATTCGATGACCGCCGTGGTCGACGGAGTCGAGGCGCTGGACGGCTACTATGCCCGCTTCGCTCCGGCCCGGCTGGCTGCGGCCGTATCCCCGGTGCTGATCATTGCCCTGTGTGCGGTGGCCAGTCCGGTGGCGGCCGGTATCCTGACGCTGACCCTGATCCCGTTCGCGTTCGGCATGATCCTGACCGGGACCGCGGCGGCGGCGGAGAGCCGACGGCAGTTCCTGGCGCTGGAGCGGCTGTCGGGCCTGTTTCTCGATCGGGTCCGGGCCCTGCCGACGCTGCTAAGCTTCCAGGCCGAAGCGCGCACCAGCCGCGAGATTGCCCGCGCCGCCGACGAACTGGAGACCCGCACCGGCCGGGTGCTGAAGATCGCCTTCCTGTCGTCAGGGGTTCTGGAGTTCTTCTCAGCCCTGTCGGTGGCGCTGTTGGCCGTCTACTGCGGGTTCAACCTGCTGCACCTGCTGCCGTTTCCGGTGCCCGAAAGCCTGACCCTGCCGCGTGCCTTCTTCGTCCTGGCCATGGCCCCGGAGGTCTATGCGCCGATGCGGCGGCTGGCCGCAGCCTATCACGAACGTCAGGCGGCCGAAGCCGCGGCAGCGTCGCTGGTCGAGGCCATGCCGCCGGCCCCGGCCCCGGCCCGCGCCCGCCGGGTCCCGGTCACGGCGACCGCCCCGGCCCCCGCCCTGCGTTTCCGGGGCGTGACCATCACCTATGACGACGGCGTCAGCCCGGTGCACGACTTCGATCTGGATGTGCCGGCGGGGGCGATCGTCGCCCTGGTCGGGCCCAGTGGCTCGGGCAAGAGCAGCCTGCTGCACCTGTTGCTGGGCCTGGCCCCGCTGGCAGGGGGCGAGGTCGAGGCGGACGGTGTGGCCCTGTCGCAGGCGGGCAGTTTCACCGACCGGGTCGGCTGGGCCAGTCAGGCCCCGGTCGTGGTGCCCGGCACGCTGGGCGACAATATCGCCCTGGCCGCACGCGGGGCCTCGCGTGAGAGCCTGCAGGCCGTCGCGACCCTGGCCGGGCTGGACGGCGACCTGGATCGGGTTCTCGACGAACGTGGCGGCGGTCTGTCGGGCGGCGAGCGGCGACGGCTGGGCCTGGCCCGCGCCCTGCTGAAACCCGCGCCGATCCTGTTGCTGGACGAGCCGACCGCCAATCTGGACGCGGCGTCCAAGATCGCCCTGCTGCCGGTCATTCGCGCCGCGGCGCGCGGGCGCACGACCCTGATCGCCACCCATTCGGCGGCGGTCGAGGCTATGGCTGACGTGGTGGTGCGGCTGTGACCGGTACCACCCGTTTCCGGCAGATGATCCGCGAACAGCGCCGCCAGCAGGGCGGGCGTCTGGCGCTGGCCGCCGCCGCCGGGGCAGTGGTCACCGCAGCCTCGGTACTGCTGCTGGGGCTGTCCGGCTGGTTCATCACCGGCGCGGCCCTGGCCGGGGGCGCCGGGGGCGCAGCCATCGGGGCGTTCAACTATCTGCTGCCCAGCGCCGCCATTCGCTTTCTGGCCATCGCCCGCACCGGGGCCCGCTACATCGAGCGGGTCGCCGGCCATGCGGCGGCGCTGAAGGCTCTGGCCCGGTTGCGACCGGCCCTGTTCGACGGTCTGGCCGCGGCCCCTCCGGCACGGGCCCGGTCCCTGTCCAGCGGAGAGGCATCGGCCCGGATGATCCAGGACGTCGATGCGGTCCAGACCCTGTTCGTGCGCCTGAGTACGCCGTGGGCGGCCGGCACGGGCGGGGTTGTCGCCATCGCCCTGGCGGGACTGGCGGGACCGGCCGCTGCGGCCATTGTCGCGGCCGGAACGGTGCTGGCGGTGCTGGGTGCACTGCTGATCGGACGTCGCGCCGCCGACCCAGCCGGTCGTCGCGTCCAGATCGCAACGGGGCGGTTCAAGGACCGGTTCTCGGCCCTGCAGGCCGCCGCGCCGGAGCTGAGGGCCTACGGGCTGGAGTCCTGGGCAGTGGAGCAGATCGCCGCCGAGGCCCGAACGCTGGATCGGCGCACCATCGACGCCGCTGCCGCTGCGGGATGGATGACTGCCTGGCAGAACGCCGTGACCGGGGCCACCGTGGTCGGGGTGGTGGTGCTGTCGCGGGCAACCCCCCTACCCTTGATCGTGCTGGCGGCGCTGGCCGCGGTGACGGGGATCGAGGCGGCCGGGGCCCTGGTGGCCAGCTTCCGCCAGAGCGGGGCCGCCGCGGAGGCCGTCGAGCGGCTCGGCGACCTGATGGACGACCCGGTTCCGGAAACGGGAACGGTCCCGGCGGGGGACGCCATCACCCTGAGCGGGCTGGACCTGACCCTGGCCGCCGGGGCGCGACTGGCGGTCACCGGCCCGTCCGGCGCGGGCAAGACCACGCTGATCGAGCGGCTGATGGCCCTGCGTGCGCCAGTCGTCGGCGAGCTGTCGCTGGGCGGAGTCGATCTGGCCGTAGCCGATGTCGGGGCCGTGCGGGCGCGCTTTGCCTATGCGGCCCAGGACGTGCGGCTGCTGGCCGGGACGGTGCGCGACAATCTGGGTCTGGCCCGGGTCAATGCGACCGAGGCGGACCTGTGGGCGGCGCTTGAGACGGCGGATCTGGCCGACCGTGTCCGGGCCATGCCCGCCGGTCTGGACACGCCGCTGGGCGACAATGGCGAACGGCTATCGGGCGGTGAGCGGCGGCGTCTGGGACTGGCACGCGCCTGTCTGCGGCCGGCGGCCTGGCTGGTGCTGGACGAGCCGACCGAGGGCCTGGACGCGGCGACCGAGGCCCGGGTGCTGCTGGGGCTGGACCAGTGGCTGAAGACGACGGGCCAAGGCTTGATCCTGGTCAGTCACCGCCCGGCCCCGGTGGCCCTGTGCGATCAGGTGCTGGCGGTCACAGGCTTGAGGATGGACGGTCGTCTGGTCATGGCCCGGGCCCCGGCATGCGTCGCCGCCTGAGGGTTAGCCGACGCCGTCGGCGAGATCGCGCAGGACCTCGGGCTGTTCAACACGCAACTCGGACAGGGAGATCAGGCGGATCACCCCCTGCGTCTTGAGCCGGGTCAGGACCCGGCTGACGGTCTCGATGGTCAGCCCCAGATAGTCGGCGATCTCGGCCCGGGTCATGGGCAGATGGACATGGCCCGGCGGGATGGTCCGGGTCGGGTCATGTGAGGGCAGGTCCAGCAGGAAGCTGGCGATCCGTTCCAGCGCCGTCTTTCGCCCCAGCAGCAGCATCTGGCTCTGGGCCGCCGCCAATTCGTGATTGGCCCGGTCGAACAGGGTGGTCTCCAGCGTCGGGCAGTCGCGGATCAGGGCCCGGTATTCGGTCTTGCGGAAGCGACAGGCGCCGGCCGGTTCGACTGCCTCGGCCGAAAAGACATAGGTGTCGCCGGTCGCCAGACCGAGGAAGTCGCCGGTGAACAGGAAGCCGGTAATCTGACGCCGGCCGTCGGCCAGCAGTTTGTAGACCCGCACCGAGCCCGAGGTGATGTTGAAGACGTGCCCGGCCGGATCGCCCTCACGGATCAGAACGTCGCCTGCGGCGAAGGACATATGTTCGGCCATGGCGTCGAGTCGGCCGAGATCACCATCATCGACACTGTCGCAGACACTGAGTGCACGCGCGCCGCAGGTATCACAGGCATTGCTGTTGCGGCGTTTGGAGCAGTCGGTCGGAAGGGTTTTTAGTTCGAGCATGGATCCGTCCTGGCCGTAACGCCCAATCTAGGCGTGATCCCGTGAAACGGCAACGGAACCCTTTGACCGAGATCAAGGCGGACCCGGCGCAAAACCCCCGAATAGGCGGAATGGCCGTTGTAACCGTTCGACATCTTGCCGCCAGCGACATCGACGAGGCCTTTGTCCTGGTCCGGCTGGGCTATGCCGAGTTGTCGCAGGACGACTGGCGGGTCATGGCCCGGCAGAGGATCGAGGCCGACGAGGCCACCGGCGGTATCCTGATCGCCCACGACCGGGCGGACCGTCTGCGCGGCCTGCTGCTCTATGCCATCGCCCCGAAATTCGCCGGACGGCCCAGCCTGCAGATCGACCGGCTGATCAGTTTTGACCTGCTGGATCCGGCGATCGTCGCGGATGCCCTGATTGCGGAGGTGCTGCGCGTGGCCGAGATTCAGGACTGCGACAGCTTGAGTCTGGTTCGCCCGCTGGACGCGCCCCTGCACACCACCGCGCTGGTGCTGGCCTCTGGCGCGACGGTTCTGCACCAGGTGTTCTGAACGCTGGAATTCGATCGGTGCGGGCGCTGCCCAGGCGGGCCTTTTGATCCGGAACATCGGCCTATCGGGCGCTGGGTCCGACGCCTTCGAGACTTTCCAGATAGGCGATCAGGTCGCGGATCTGCGGGGGCTCGAAGGTGAACTCGGGCATCTCCGGATGGGCCGTTACCAGACCTTCAGCCAGGGATTCCTGCAGGCTGCTGACCGGATAGCGGCGGCTCAGTTCGCGAAAGGGCGGGGCCATGGCCAGCGGACTGTCACCAGCCGGGCCGACGGCATGACAGGCGGCACATCTCGACCGAACCAGGGCTGCGCCCCGGACGACGGAGCCGCCCATCGGCGAATCCATCATGGCGACCGACGCGGCCGGACCGGCCGCCGCAGACTCCGTGATCGGTACCGGAGCGGTGGTGCAGCCGGCCAGCAGGACCAAGCCGATGAATTTCAATGGTGACATGAACAATTCCCTCACTGGGATCATTTGTCTCATGCCGGATTGTTGAGGACATTGATCCCGATCAATGCCACGCCGTCGGCGACCGGGTCTGGTGTCGGCGAACGAGAGGTCCGCCATGAGCTACAAGAGCCTGATGGTCTATGCCGACGAAGGTCTGGACAGTGACACGCGCATCACCCTGGCCTGCGACCTCGCAAAGGCCTTCGACGCGCACCTGATCGGTGTGTCGGGCAGCGCACCGGTGCCACCGCCAATGGGGGATCCCTATCTGGGCGGGGCCATGATGGGCGAGGCCCTGACCCTGTACCGTGATCTGGCCGAGCGTAATGTGACGCGCGCCGAGGCCCGCTTTCGCGAGATCAGCGACGAGCGGATCGCGGGAGCCGAATGGCGCGGCCGTATTGGTTTTCCGGCCGAGCTGATGATCGAGCAGTCGCGGGCGGCCGATCTGCTGATCCTGGGGCGGCGCGATGAACGGGCCCCGTTCTACGGCCCCGACCCGGCGGATGTGCTGATGGCCGCCGGTCGGCCGGTACTGGTGGTGCCGCCGGCCGCGCCGCGCACGCCGGTGGACTGGCCGACAGTGATCGCCTGGTCCGACAGTAGCGAGGCCCGGCGCGCTGTGGCCGCCGCCGTGCCGATGCTGCGCCAGACCGGCACCGCCCATGTGCTGGAAATTTGTGACGGCGAGGCCACTGACGCAGTCATGGCGCGTCTGAAAGACGTGGTGGCGTGGCTGGAGCGGCACGGGATCGCTGCCGACTGCGCGGTGCGCGCCCGGGGTGGAGCGACCTGTGGCGAGGCGATTCTGGAGTTCGCCGCCGAGACGTCGGCGGGCCTGATTGTCGCCGGCGGCTACGGCCACGCCCGGCTGCGCGAATGGGCGTTGGGCGGGGTGACCCGGACCCTGCTCGAACACAGTCCCGTCTGCCTTCTGCTCAGCCACTGATCCCCGAAAAGGAGCCGCCCATGTCCACCTTCCAGCACATCCGTCTCGAACTGGCCCGCGAGCCCGATCATCCCCGGGGCAATGCCAGCACGGGCTATGACCTGGTCGCCCCGCTGGATGCCGACGGCCGACTGGACCCGGCGGCGCTGAAGGCCGAGCCGGACCGCAGCCATGTGCGCCGCTTCGTCGATGACGCAACGGTGGCGACCGGCCGCCTGCGCCACACAGCCGATGATCGCTGGGTGCTGGACCTCGATCCGGGCGACGCCGACGACGTAACCGGCTTCCGTCTGGGCGAGGAGACGTTTGTGCTGGGGGAATATGTCTCGATGCTGACGGCCAACGGCACCCAGCACACCTATGCGGTCAAGCGGTTGCAACCGGTCTGACGACCGGGCGCGGCCGGCGTCAGGTCCCCAATCGGCGCTCGCCCGCTTCGGCCTCGACCTGAAGACCCATGCGCACCAGGGCGGACAGGCTGTCGGCCTCGGTCTTGACCATGATCTTGGCCCTGAACACCTCGACCGTGCGCGGACTGATCGCCAGATCCTGGGCGATCTCCTTGTTCGACTGGCCGCGGATCAGGCCGTCGAAGACCTGACTTTCGCGCCGGGTCAGGCGGTCCAGCCGCTCGAGGGTCGCGGCGCGAGACTGCCGTTCGGCGTCGACGTCGAGGAGGCGGCGCAGGCAGGCCTTGACGGTGGCGACCAGCTGGACCGGATCGACCGGCTTCTCGATGAAATCGACCACCCCGGCCTTCATCAGCCGCACGGCGACCGGGACGTCGGCATGGCCGGTGACGACAACAACCGGCCAGGCCGCGCCGCGTAACGCCATCACCCGGCGGATCAGTTCGCTGCCATCGATTCCGGGCATGCGCAGGTCGGTGACGACACAGGCCATGGCATCATCGGGCAGGCGGTCGAAGAAGTCGGCACCGTTGGCGAAGCCTCGCACCTGCAGGCTCTCACCGCGAAACAGGACGGTCAGCGAGTCGCGGACGGCGTCGTCGTCGTCAATGACAAAGACAGATGGCATCATGCCTGCGCTCCGCTTTCGGCGACCCGCGCCAGGCTGAAATAGACGTCGGCTCCGCCTGATGGGGAGGGGCGAACTGCCAGATCGCTGCGATGGTTCCTGAGAATAGTCCGGGTCGCCGGCAGACCGAACCCGTGACCGTCGAGGGCCTTGCTCATCGCGGGATGCAGCGTCAGATTCCACGCTTCCGGTGTGATCCCGGGGCCCGTGTCCTCAACAGCGATCTCATATTGGTCAATGAAAATGGATCGTCCCCTGATGATTACCGTCCGCTCACTCCGTCCAGCGACAGATGTGATGGCGTTGCGGACCAAGTTTAGCATCGCCTGCTGAATCTGGATACCGTCGGCCAGCACCCGGTCATCGCGCGCGTCGACCCGGATGATAACGGACACGCCGGCCGCAGCCCCCAAGGTGTTGATGATCGGCCTGAGGGCTCCGATCAATTGCGATACCCGCTCGGGCCGATGTGCGCCCGCCTTCGGGATCAGCCGCCCCCGCAACTCGCCGATAACCTGCCCAGCCCGCAGCAATTGGGCCCGGGCGAGCTCGAATGTCGGAACGGTTGCGCCTGAGCGCTTGAGTTCCGTCTGACCAGCCTGGAGATAGGCCGTGGCCGCCGTCAGGGGCTGGGTCAGTTCGTGGGCAAAAATCGCGGTCATTTCCCCCGTGGCATTGGCGCGCCAGCGCCGATCCAGTCGCTCTGCAAGCCGGGCGGCCGGTGCGCCCCGCGTTTCCTCGGCAATCCCGCCGAGCAGCAGGGCGGTAGCGGCAAGAAGCAGGGCGGTGACCATGCCCTCGACCCCGCCGGTGACGGGCAGGATCAGCCAGGCGGCCAGGATCGACAGCCCCATGCCGGCCAGTACGCGGCCGCGCCCCGGCAAGGCAGCGGGGACCAGGGCCAGCACGATCAGCGGCAGCAACCAGACCCGGTCGCCGGCTCCGGGAACCAGCCTGAGGGACAGGGCCAGAGCCAGCGCCGAGAGCGCCAGGAAAAGCCCGAGTCCTCGTCGATTCCACTGGTCCCGACCGGACAGGTTGGCAAACATCGTCATCGGAGGAGTTTTCGGCAGTCCGGTCGGCAGCACAAGGGGCAAACCACCGGATCGCCCGGTACCGGAGGGGCCGACGCGGGTGATTAAATTACCGCAATGCTGCATCCAAACGACACGCGACCGGCCTCACCCCCGGACAAGGGGGATCCCAAATGATGCGTCGATCGTCGACATTCAGCCTGATGCTTGCGGCCATCCTGATGACCGGCTGCGCGGCCGTGCCGGAACCGGCCCGGCCCGCCCCGGAGATTGCAGCGTCGCAACCGCTCAAACGCGAACTGGACGCCCGGGCCCCCGAATGGCTTCGTCTTTATGACGTTCCGAGCGTGTCGGTCGCCTATATCGTGGACGGGCGACTCGCCTGGAGCGTGGCCTATGGCGAACGGGCCCCGGGCCAGCCGGCAACCCCGGACACCCTGTACAATATTGCCTCGATGACCAAGCCGATCGTCGCTGAAACGGTCCTTCGGCTGACCGCTGCCGGACGCCTGTCCCTCGATGAACCCATGGCCGCCTACTGGACCGACCCCGACATCGCCGACGACCCGCGACGACTCCAGCTGACCGCGGCGATGGCGCTGCGCCACCAGTCCGGCTTTCCGAACTGGCGCTATGAGACCGAAGACCACCTGGTGTTCCAGGCCGATCCCGGCACACGCACCTCCTATTCGGGTGAGGGCTACGACTATGTCGCCCGCTTCGCCGAGCGCCGCACCGGCCAGGACTGGGAAAGCCTGGCCAATGACATGGTGTTCGGCCCCGCCGGAATGGTCGACACGCGTTTCACGGGCGGCGGTGCCGTCAGCGATCGGGCCTCCAGCTCAAAAGGTCCCGACGGCAGCTGGCGTGCGCCCGACGTCGACCCAGAATGGTCCGCCGCGGACAACGTCCGCTCGACCGCGGCCGACTATGCCCGGTTTCTGATCAGCGTCATGGATCGGCAGGGCATCACGCCTGCGCTGGCCATCCGGCGCGTGACGGTGGACGATGACCAGACCGGTCAGGCCTGTGGACCCGAGCGCCTGGCACCGGAGGCCTGCCCCGACGCCCTGGGGTTCGGTCTGGGTTGGGTCGTGACCCGCTATCCCGACGAGACCATCATCCAGCACGGCGGCGGCGACTGGGGTGAACGCACCCTGGGGTTCTATGTGCCGGAAACGCACACGGGCATCGTCGTCTTCACCAATGGTGCCAACGGGATGAAGGTCATCCGGGACGTCGTCGCCCTGCTGCACCCCAATGCGAAATTCGTGGCCTTTCTCGACATGCAGGCCCGCTGAAACGCCGCACGGCGACTTTCGGGGACAAAAACCAGCGAGCCGCGTCGCCCTTCCTCCGACCTGTACACCGGTGCCGGGCCGCGACCCGGCGCGTGGTCGAGATGTGTGCGACGTAGAGGGCCCGCCGGGTCGCCCCTCACTTCAGCGGCAGGTTAGAGGAGTCAGCCGGCCGTTCGCGTCGGCGCGGGCTCCGCACAGAATCAGCCGGGCCGAGGTATCATGTTCCAGTTCCGTCGCATGGGCTTTTCGAGGATCTGCGACCAGGCCCAGATAGACCGGGGCATTGCGGTTCCAGACCTCAATAAACCGGACTGACGGCCTCAGGTCCGCAAAGCCCGCTCCGGCCCTGAAGCCAAGCAGGTCCTCCGGGTCATGAAAGGCAACCACGTCCAGGGAGTCGGTCACCGGGGGTGGGCCTGAGGCGTCGCTGGTGACTCCCGCAGCGCCTCTTACATCGGCCATATAGGCCAGGAAGCCGCGGGGCCTGGGCGGCGGTCCGAAAGACGGCAGGCCTGCACCGCCGTCGGCGTTGGGTCCCGTCGTCGGTGCCTCGGTTACCTGCACGCCGCCCAGACCGAGTAGTGGCAACTGGTTGGCCAACATATAGAAATAGCGGGTCCGACGGGCCAAGGCAGGGAGTACCGGATCGGAGGCTGCGGCATGATCCGCCAAGGTGTCGAAGAGCATGCGGCTGCCCAGACTCATGGTCACGAAGCCGAATTCGGCCTGGCCGAACCGTTGGGCATCGTCCGTCGTCAGGGTCGTGAGATCGCAAGCGACTGCGCCATTCTGCGTCCGGGCGGGGCGACCCGCCGCTTCCCGCAGCATGGCGCACAGCCCGACCGCCAGACCTTCGCGCACCAGTCTGTTGGCTGGCCCCAGGTAGGCAGCGGCGTCGCTGAAGCCCATGACTATGGTATTCTCCTTGATGCCTCTGATGAGCAGGGAGCGGTCCTGTCCCTCCGCAATATCCGCAGCCATGAACGGTGCCTGGATCAGATCGAGATCCGCATGCCAGTAGTAGGAGTAGACGACGACGCGCTGACGGCCCTTGGAAAAGGCGTCGGTGCGGAACTCTCCGAAACTTTCGTAGCGGCAGGGAGGGGCCGTCACCCCCCTGCATTGCGTCGCCTCGCTCTCGACGATCAGCGGCGTCGACAGCTTCGCGCGAACCCAGTCCTGTCCCCCGGTGCGGTTGTAGCCCTGGTCGACCATTCTCTCGAACAGGTGTTTGGAGTAGTCGCGGGAGGTGTTGCCCATGCCGTGGACCATGTAGATGTAGCGGGTCGACCCCTCGGTCCTCGGGCCGCTGTCGGCCTCCAGCAGGCCATCGAACGCAACCGAACCGGCCGGCACAACGGAGGGATCGATCCGGGCACCGCCGGGCAGGGCCGTGCAGGCGGCGGCCAATAAAACCGTCCCCGCGAATGCCGCCCTGGTGAGTTGCGTGAACATTACGATTCCCTTCAACGATAGGCGGCGACGCGCGCAGCATTGGCGTTCATCACCCGCAGGTCATGGTTTTGATTGGCCACACCGGTCGCCACCCCCTGGTAGCGGACGTTCGGATTGGCCCAGTGGTTGATCCGACCACAATTGCAGAGTCCATCCTCCACCATAATGGTCCGCCAATCCTCGCCGTTCAGGTAGCCTCGCGCATAGGCGGGCGTTGTCGTGGTCGTATTGTCCCGGATATGCCGACCCCCAAGGAGATGACCGATCTCGTGGGGAATGGTGTGAGTTGCGATAGTGCAGAAGTAGGACACTACCGCGAAGGCCTGGCCCTCGTCGGCGTTAATGGCGACGGCCTCTCCGCAGTGGTCCGCTATCGAACTCCGGACGAGAATGACCACGTCGGACCTGGTCTGATCTCTCCATGCATGAACGTCATCCCAACGGCGGTCGCTCCGGTTTGCCAGCGCCAGTGCGTCGGTCTGGAAGTTGCCGCTCTCGCTTCCGGAAATCGCCCGGCTGCCGACAAGCTCGAGCCGGAACGTAGCGCCGCTGCGCTCAAGACCGTAATTCGTCTGGTCGATGGTGCTCTGGATCACGTCGCTGATGTGGCGGCCCCATTTGCGGGCCTCGGTCTCGGCGGCCGCCGTCCAGACAATACCTACCGAGATGATGGGAGGTTGGTCGGGCAGGGCCGCTCCCAACTCAACGAAAGGCGCGCCTTCCCCCGGGACAATGCCCCCGGAACTGCCGGCGGCGTGATCCCGAGGCAGATTCGCCACCTTGAAGTGAGCTACCGTCTGTACGCCACGCTCGCCCAGCGGGGAGAAGAGAAAGAGATCTTCACCGACTACAACAGACCCTTCAATCCCCTCATTCAACGTGAGGAAGGCGTCGCCGGTCTGCCCCGGAGCGATGAGGGGGTCAGGGGACGTGACGTCCCCGCGCCAACGCATCGCGCCACTTGCAGTGTCGACCGCCGCGCCCTTGGCGAGGAACCGGGGTCTTCCTGGCAGATCAAGCAAGAAGGCACCCTCCGCCGCCATCCCGTCGATCCGGCCGAAGCCCTGTCTGAGAACGCTGGCTGACAGGCCGTCGCGCCGCGTGCGCTGGACGCGGACCTCCTCGACGCCGGGCCACGTTTTAATGGTCTCGAGCTGCGCGTGCTCTATTGGGTTCAGGAAGGTCTCGGCGACGTCTATGAACAGCGTACGATAGTCGTCGCCGGCGTAGTCGACGGCGTCAACGGTCCCAGACGCCTGGAGCGCAGTGAAGGCCTCCTGCACACGATCATCCGGCAGCGTCCAAATCTGCGGTCCGACCGAGGTCTGGTCCACCGAAAGGACGCCCAATTCATTCTGTAGCTGCCTGGACGCAGCATCATCGACACCGGCATCGGCACCGGAAACGACCAACCGGGTTTCGGCGGTTGGCGACAGCTGCGCATCCTGCGTCGCCGGGATCATGAACAGAGCCACGCTGAGCCAGGCTAGAAACATGGCCTCCTCCGGGATCGAACGTTGGTATACCGCCACAGGTTGCGGCGGGAGTCCATAGATGCACTTTGGACCAGAACGGATCCAGCGGTTCTGCCATCTATCTGATGCCGGCTGAAATCAGCACTTCGGCGACCATAACGACCCGAATGTTCTCGCCCTTGATTCAGGAGGCGGTCGAGACGGAGCGCGACAAAATGACGAGAAGAAAAATGGCGCACCCGACAGGATTCGAACCTGTGACCCCTGCCTTCGGAGGGCAGTACTCTATCCAGCTGAGCTACGGGTGCATCCGGCCGCACGGCGGCGGAGGGCGGTGCTTAGCGCAGGACGGGGACGGCCTCAATCCCCCTTGCGCGGACCCGGTCGCGTCCGGAGCGATTTCGCTCTAGCGTGGGCCTGTCCTGTTGCGGAGTTCTGCCGATGCGTGTCCTGGCCCTGTCATTCCTGATGCTGCTGGGCGCCTGCGCCACTGCGCCGGTTCCGGCTCCGGCCGACAATCTCGACCGGATCGCCGCCGACTATGTGGCCCTGATCCTCGAGATCGGCGAGCGCGAGCCCGGCTATGTCGACGCCTATTACGGCCCGCCGGAATGGCAGGCGGCAGCCAAGGCCAACCCTCGCGAGATCCCGGCCCTCGCCGACGGAGCCGCGACGCTGACGGCCCGGTTGAACGCCGTCCCCATGGCTGGCGCTGATGCGGCGACGGTGCAGCGCCGCAAATATCTGCTGGCCCATGTGTCGGCGGCCGCGGCGCGGCTGCGTATGCTGTCCGGCGAGACCATGAGCTTCGCCGACGAGGCCGAGGCTCTGTTCGGCATTCGTCCGGAACTGAAACCCCTGTCGACCTATGATCCGGTGCTGGCCGAGATCGACGCCCTGGTGCCCGGCCCGGGCGCGCTGACCGACCGGGTCACGGCGTTCAAGGCGGATTTCGTCATTCCGAAAAACCGGCTGGAACCGGTGATCAGCGCCGCCATCGCCGAATGCCGGACCCGCACCGCCGCCCATATCGCCCTGCCGGCCAATGAGCGTTTCACCCTCAGCTTCGTCGGCGACAAGCCGTGGTCAGGCTACAATTATTATCTCGGCGACGCCGCCAGCCGCATCGAGATCAATGCCGACTTCCCGATCCATACCGAGCGGGCCATCGATCTGGGCTGCCACGAGGGCTATCCGGGCCACCACGTCTACAACGCCCTGCTGGAGCGGACCTTTGTAACCCGGCGCGGCTGGGTCGAGATGAGCGTCTATCCGCTGTTCAGCCCCATGTCGTTCGTGGCCGAAGGCAGCGCCAACTACGGCATCGACCTGGCCTTTCCCGGCGACGAGAGCATGCGGTACGAGGCGGAAGTGCTGGCCCCGCTGGCCGGCATTACGGACGCCGATTTCCCGCAGAAGGCCCGGCTGGGGACCCTGATGCGACGGCTGGCGCGGGCGGAATATACCATCGCCGACGACTTCCTGTCCGGCCGGGTCGACCGAGATGCGACCATCGCCCGGCTGGCCAAATATTCGCTGACGACCCCGGACAAGGCGGCCCAGCGGCTGCGCTTCATCGAGACCTATCGCAGCTACATCATCAACTACGGCCTCGGCCGCGACACGGTCCAGGCCTGGGTCGAACGTCAGGGGCCGGATCACTGGGCGGCGATGGAGACCCTGCTTAGCAGCCAGATCCTGCCGGTGGATTTGGTCGACTGACGAGTCTCCTCCCTGTTTGCGAAGCGAATGGGGAGGTGGCGCGGCGCGACTACGCGCCGTGACGGAGGGGCTGGTGGCGGCGACTCGGACAGCCCCCTCCACCGCTTCGCGGTCCCCCTCCCCATCTCCGATGGGGAGGAGACGGTCAGGGCTCACTGGGCCAGCATGCCGCCGTCGATCTTGAACTCGGCCCCGGTGACGAATTTACTCTCGTCTGAGGCCAGATAGAGCACGCAGTACGCCACGTCGTCGGGCTCGCCGATCCGCTTCATCGGGATGCCGCGGGCCAGTTTCTGGTGGGCGGTGGTCTCGTCACCGCCGGCCATGGCGATGAAGGGATCGAGGATCGGGGTCTTGATGAAGACCGGATGCACCGAGTTGCAGCGCACGTTCCAGTCCTGTTTCGCGGCCTCGAGCGCCACGGTCTTGGTGTACATCCACACCGCCGCCTTGGTGGCGTTATAGGCCCCCATCCCCGGAGCGGCGGCCAGACCCGCCACCGACGAGATATTGATGATCGAGGCCGGGGCCGCGGCGCGCAGATGGGCCATGGCGTGTTTGCAGCCCAGCATGACGCTGTCGACATTGACGGCCTGGACCCGGTGCCAGTTCTCCAGCGTGTCACTCTCGGCGTAGTGCAGCTCGCCACCGATGCCGGCGTTATTGACCAGGATCGACAGCCCGCCCATGGCGGCGACGGCGGACTCGACTATGGCGATCCAGTCGGCCTCGCTGGTCACGTCATGGGCGAAGGCGAAGGCCGAATCCGGCACCTCGGCATTGATAGCGGTGGCGAGGGCCTCGACCCCGGCCAGATTGACGTCGGTCAGGGCGACCCTTGCCCCCTCACGCGCCAGCATCCAGGCCATGGCCGCGCCCAGCCCGCCGGCCGCGCCGGTGATCAGGGCCCGTTTGCCCGCGACCCGGCCCCGCCCTGTCGTGGTCATCTCATTGCCCTCCCAGGCGGTCAGCGGTCGCATCGATGAACCGGGCCATGCGGATATCGTTGTCGGTGACACCGCCGGCGTCATGGGTGGTCAGCAGGATTTGGACCCGGTTATAGACATTGGACCATTCCGGATGGTGATCCATCTTCTCGGCCAGCAGGGCCACCGCGGTCATGAAGGCGAAGGCGGCGTTGAAATCGTCAAATTTCAGGGCCCGCGCGATGGCCGGGCGATCGCCGGGGGCGGCGGTCCAGCCCGGCAGGCCGGCCAGGGCTTCCGTAAGGTCAAGGGCCTGAAGCGCCATTATCCGTCTCCTCTTTGCCCCTCTGCCGTATCCCGCCCGTCCCGTCGCCACAAGCGCTTGCCGGGCCGGACCGGCCCCGATGCAACCGCGACCACGAGGCCCGGTGACGGCGTCGTTGCAAACGGCTAAACCGCGCGCATGACCGACCCCGCCACAGCATCCGGCAAGACCTCATCCTTCGGGTTTCGCGACGTCGACGCGACCGAAAAGGTGCGCATGGTGCGCGGCGTATTCGACAGCGTCGCCTCCAGCTATGACCTGATGAACGACGTCATGAGCGGCGGCGTCCACCGGCTGTGGAAGGACGCGGCCGCGGCCAAGCTGAACCCGCGCCCGGGCGAGACCATCCTCGATGTCGCCGGCGGTACCGGCGACATGGCCCGGCGCTATGCGAAGATGGCGCGCGCAGCCCAGCAGCGGCGCGGCGGCGAGGACGCCTCGATCATCGTGCTGGACTACAATGCCGAGATGATCATGGCCGGGGTCGACAAGGGCGGCGAACCGGAGATGTCGTGGACGGTCGGCGACGCCATGGCCCTGCCGCTGCCGGACGCCTCGGTCGACGCCTATTCGATCAGCTTCGGCATCCGCAATGTCGCCGACATCCCCCAGGCCCTGGCCGAAGCGCGACGCGTGCTGAAGCCCGGCGGACGGTTCCTGTGCCTGGAGTTCTCGCGCCCGACCACGGCACCGGTGCGATCGGTCTATGACGCCTGGTCGTTCAAGGCCATTCCGCGCATCGGCGGCTGGATCGCCGGCGACCGCGACAGCTATCAATATCTGGTCGAGAGCATCCGCCGCTTCCCCGACCAGAAGACCTTCAAGGCGATGATCGAGGCCGCCGGCTTCAGTCGGGTGACGGTGACCAACCTGTCCGGCGGCATCGCGGCCATCCACCACGGGTGGGCGATCTGACCGGCACGGCCCGCTACCGAACGGCCCCGACGCCGCCCACCGCCCTTCCCGTGCGCGACCCGCTGGGCGCGAGCTGGCGGCTGATCGGCTGGCTGGGCGTGCTGGCGCGCTACGACGCATTGAGCCCGCGCGAGATCACCGGACAGTTGCCCGGCTGGGCCCGCCCGCTCGCCGCCCTGATCCATCTGTTCGCCCGCCGCGAAGGCCGTGTGGGCCGCCCCGGCCAGCGTCTGGCCCATGCGTTTGAACACCTCGGCCCGGTGGCGATCAAACTGGGCCAGGTCATGGCCACGCGGGCCGACATCTTCGGCACCGAGTTCGCCACCGACCTGGGCCGACTCAAGGACCGGCTGGAGCCCTTCCCCACGGCCGAGGCCCGCACCGAGGTGGAGCGCTCGCTGGGCCGACCGCTGGACAGTTTGTTCACGGATTTCGGCGACGCGATCGGGGCCGCCTCCCTGGCCCAGGCCCATCCGGCCTGGCTGGCCGACGGCCGCAAGGTGGCGGTCAAGGTGCTGCGCCCCGGGGTCGAGCGACGGGTGGCCAAAGGACTGGACTCGATGCGGCTGGCGGCGCGGCTGGCCGACCGGTTCGTGCCCCTGTCGCGCCGGCTGGAACCGCGCGCCTTCGTCGAAACCATCGCCCGCGCGCTGCAGCTGGAGCTGGACATGCGACTGGAGGCGGCCGCCGCCTCGGAACTGAAGGACATCATGGACGCCGGTCTGGCCGAGGGTGGCAGCCATATGACGGCCCCGGCTGTGGTCTGGGAGGGGGTCGGCAAGCGCGTGCTGACGCTGGAGTGGGCCGTCGGCATAGCGATGACCGATCCGGCCGCCGCCGATCAGCCGGGGCTGGACCGCAATGCCCTGGCCGACAACATCGTGCGCGCCTTCCTGAGCCAGGCGCTGGACCACGGGACCTTTCACGCCGACCTGCACGAGGGCAATCTGTTCGCCCGCGCCCCGGCCGAGGTGGTGGCTGTCGATTTCGGCATCATCGGTCGCCTCGGACCGTCCGAGCGACGCTATCTGGCCGAGATCCTGTGGGGCTTCCTGAGCCGCGACTACGAGCGCATCGCCCGGGTCCATTTCGAGGCCGGCTATGTGCCGCCGCACCATTCGGTCGAGGCTTTCGCCCAGGCCCTGCGCGCCGTCGGCGAGCCCGTCATCGGCAAACAGGCCAGCCAGGTGTCGATGGGCCGGCTACTGGGTCAGCTGTTCGAGATCACCGCCCTGTTCGACATGCATCTGCGGCCCGAACTGATCCTGCTGCAGAAGACCATGGTTTCGGTCGAGGGCGTGGCCCGGCGGCTGAACCCGGACCACGATCTGTGGGCAGCGTCCCAGCCGGTGGTCGAACGCTGGATCCGGCGCGAACTGGGACCCCAGGCCCAGATCCGCGAGACCGTGGACGAGGTCCTGTCGACCTTGAGGGCCCTGTCACAATGGGCTCAGCGGCCGCCTGAACCGGCCCCGGTCGTAGTGCAGTCCGTCACCTCGCCGTGGATCGTGGCCGGGGTGGTTCTGGCTCTTTCCACGGGCATCGGTGCCCTTGTTCTGTCGCTTTGGCAGACCATTCTCTGATCCTCACTCCGGAGTATCGCCCATGAAGACCGCCCTGCTCGCCGGCCTGGCCCTGCTGCTCAGCTCCGCCGCCGCCCTGGCCCAGACCGGACCGGCCGCTGCCACCCTGCCCAACAGCTTCGACCGGACGATCGCCGTTCCGGCTGCGCCCGCCGCGCCCCCGATCGTTCAGACCATGGCCGATGAGCGCTCCGAGGACGCCCTGCGCGATTTCATCGCCGGTGCCGCCGCCGGCGACATCGACACCTCCAACCTGTCCGATGACCTGATCACCGCGATCACCGCCCAGGCCGACCAGGTCACCCCGCTGATCCAGAGTTTCGGTGCGGTGCAGGCCGTGACCTTCGTCGGCAAGCGCGACGGGGCCGATCTGTTCAGCGTGTTGTTCGCCAATGCGGAAACGGAATGGATGATCGGCTTCAACGACGACGGCAAGATCGGGGCCCTGCTGTTCCGACCAGCCCCGACGGAATAGGCACCGTCCAGCGTTGAAGCTTCGGCGGGTGGGGGCCCACCGGAGAAGCTAGATGCGTATGTCGATCGCGGGCCTTGGCCTGCTGATGCTGGTTCCAGCCTGCGCCACCGCGCCGGAGGCCCCCCCGCACCCGGCCGGCCCCCAGGTCTTTGTCAGTCCGTTCGGCGAACCTTTCACGTCCGGCCCCAGCGAGCCCTATCCGGTCACGGCCTGGTTCACCGGCGCGGACAGTGACCACAACGACATATTGACCCCGACCGAGTTCACCGTCGACGGTGATCGCTGGTTCCTCCGGCTGGACCGGGACGGCGACCAGGTCCTGAGTCTCGGTGAAATCATGCAGTACGAGCAGGAGGTGACCCTGGCCCTGCAGGGCGGTCGCCGGCCCGGCGGTGCGGACCGGCGCAATCCCGAGCGTTCAGGATCGCTGCCCCCGGTCCATGGACTGGCCCTGGCCGGAGATCAGGAGCGGCCGCAGCGCGGTGGTGGTGGCCGGCAGGGTGGCCAGAGGGGACAGGGCCGCCGGGACGGCGGGGACGGCGGGGGTGCCGTATCACGCCTCGCGATGGCCGGATTGCTCAACGTGCCCCAGCCGGTCAAATCGGCCGATACCAATTTCGATCAGAAGGTTACCCGGGACGAATGGCACGCGACGGCGGATCGCTGGTTCCGCTTGCTGGACAGCGACCACGACGGCCGTCTGCTCATGAGCGAACTTCCCGAAACCGCATTGCAGCGCGGCGAGGGGCGGGGTCCGGGTCGGGGTCAAGGTCAGGGCCGGCGCGGTCCGGACTAATCCGAGGTGTCGGGTCGTCCGCGCGCCGATTTGATGCCCGAGCGTTTGGCCTTGCCGACCAGTCGCCTTTCCTTCGAGGCCCGGGTCGGCCGCGTCGGCACGCGATAGACCGGGGCCACCGCGGCCGTGTCCACCATTTCCTGCAGCCGGGCGATGGCGTCGGCGCGATTGCGTTCCTGTGAGCGGAAACGCACGGCATTGATCAGGATGACGCCATCGAGGGTCAGCCGGCTGCCGGCCAGTTTCATCAACCGTGCCCGCACCGGTTCGGTCAGGGACGGCGAGTTGCGCGCGTCGAACCGCATCTGCACCGAGGTCGAGACCTTGTTGACGTTCTGACCGCCCGGTCCGCCGGCGCGATAGAAACGAAACTCCAGCTCATCCTCGGGAATGACAATGCTCACGGCACGCTCCGTCGCGCCCGGACCACCGCCGTGTCCAGCGCCTGCAGGAAGGCGGACCTGTCCTTCGGGCCGAAGGGGGGCGGGCCCGAGGTCGGCAGGCCCATGGAGCGCATATGCTCACCGACCAGACGTCCAGCCAGGGCCGAGCCGATCGAGTCGGGGGTGAAGGGCTGGCCATTGGGCTTCATCGCCTGGGCGCCGGCCTTCAGGCAGCGGTCGGCCAGCGGGATGTCCGAGGTGATGACGATGTCGCCCGTCACAGCGCGTTCGGCGATCCAGTCGTCGGCGATGTCCGGACCCGCATCGACCACCACCTGTTCGATCCACGGCGCGCGGCGGGTGTTGATCCAGCCGTTGGAGACGACGAAGACCTGCAGGCCGTAGCGTTCGGCCACGCGATACACCTCATCCTTCACCGGACAGGCGTCGGCGTCGATGAACAGGCGGGTGGCAGGTGTGGCGGGCGGGGTCATGCCCCGCCCTGTATCACTGTCCGTAGGCCGGTGGCATCCCGTTGGCCTGAACCCCGCCGTTACGATAGCGGTCGCGCAGCAGGAACTGGCGGCTGGTCATCGACTGGGCCTCGCCGCCGATATAGACGGCCTCGGCCTGGCTGAGGGGTTCCAGCGGGTCACCGGACCAGATCACCACATCGGCCGCAGCCCCGGCTTTCAGCTCACCGAACTGGCCGGCCATGCCGAAAATCCGCGCCGGGTTGACGGTGATGGCCGCGATCGCGGCCTCATAGGACAGGCCGTGCGAGACGGCGTTGCCCGCGTTGTAGCGAATATCGCGCGCGCGGTGGGTCGAGCCCTCATTGCCCTTGATGGCGATGACAACCCCGGCAGCCTGGAGGGCGGCGGCGTTCTCCATCCGGGCCGCGCGCATTTCGAAACTGCTCGGCAGGTTGGCGATCGGATTGAGCAGAACCGGCACGCCGGCGGCGGCGATCTGATCGGCGACCAGCCAGCCCTCCTCGGCCCCGTCGAGGATCAGCTTGACCCCCTCCTCGCGGCCCAGACGCAGGACCTGCTGGATGTCGGCCGCGCGATGGACGGTGACGATCAGCGGCATCGTGCCGTTGGCGACCGGGATCAGCGCCTCGAGATCGGCCCGCGACAGGCTGAGGTCGCGCAGGCCGGCGCGGTCATAGGCCGACCGGTTGCGCGCGAACAGCCGGACCTCGGCCAGGGTTTCCTTGAACTGGGTGAACTGGGCTCCGCGCGCCCCACCCGCGATGCCGGCTCCGGCTTCGCCGAACGGAGCGACCATGGCTACCCGCGGCTTGACCAGAATATCGGTACCCTCGGCCAGGTGAATGACGGCCGCCTGGCCGGCGAACAGGCTGGGCGACTGCAGGCCGGCCGAACCGACGCCGGCGAAGTCGCTGTCGTCATGGGCGTGACCACCCCCGCCGCCACCGGCATGACTGGGGGTGACGATGGCGCGGGTCACACCGCCGAGCCGGGCGACCGGCAGGGTGAAGGACCAGGGATCGAGACCGTAGGAGACGTCGAACGCAGCGCTGACGCTGTTGGCGCTGCTGGACAGGTCGTTCGAGCCGCGGACCGAGGACACTTCGGAACCGCCCAGGCCGCTGTCGACGGCGACGAAGCCGGGGGTGACGATCTTGCCACGCGCATCGATGATCCGGGCCCCGGATGGGGCCGCGCTGGTGCCGACCGAGACGATCCGGCCATCACGCAGGACGACGGTGCCGTTCTCGATCACTGAAGTGCCGGTCAGGACCCGGCCGCCGGTGATGGCGGTCAGTTCCTGCGCGAGAGAGGGCGTCGACAGGGTCAGGGCCGCGGCGGCGCCGAGAATGAAGCTGGTGAGACGCATCAGCGGGCTCCTTCACGGACGTTGGCGGCACTGAGGTCGTAACCGGGCTGACCCAGTTCGAAGTCGGACACCGGCTGATAGGCCGGGTTCATGCGATCGAACGTCAGGGCCCCGTCGATGAAGACCTGATCGGCGCGGGCGTAGATGCTGAAGGGATCGGCGCTCCAGATCACCACGTCGGCGCGCTTGCCGGCCTCGAGCGATCCGGTCTGGTCGGCGATACCCAGCGACCGGGCCGGGTTCAGGGTGATCCAGCTGATCGCCCGCTCCTCGGGGATGGTCATACCGATACGGCGACCGGCCGCCAGGGCGGCCGCGGCCTCCTGGTTGAGGCGCTGGGTCAGCTGGGCGTCATCGGAGTGGATGATGGCACAGGAGCCCTCGGGGGCATCGACCAGGGCGGCATTGGCCTCAACCGCATCGAGCGCCTCCATCTTGAAGCCCCACCAGCCGGTCCACATGTCGGCGCAGATGCCCTCGCGGGCCAGCATCGGCGCGATCTTGTAGGCCTCGATGGCGTGGTGGAAGGCGGTGATCTGGTAGCCGAACTCCTTGGAGATATCGATCATCACCGCCATCTCGTCCGCGCGGTAGCAGTGGTTCTGGATCAGGATCGTGCCGTCCAGCACCCCGACCAGGGTTTCGAGCTGGAGATTGCGGGTCGGCGGCGAACCCTCGCCGTCATCGCGCCACTTGTCCCATTTGGCCTTGTATTCGCGGGCGGCGATGAAGGCGGCGCGATAGCCGGCGACATTGCCCATGCCGGTGGCCGGCGACTGGTTGCGGCTGCCGTAGACCCGCGACGGGTTCTCGCCACAGGCCATTTTCAGCCCGTAGGGCGCGCCGGGCATCTTCATGCCCTGCATGGTGATCGACGGCACATTGCGAACGGTGACCCCGCGACCGCCGAACAGATTGGCCGATCCGGGCAGGATCTGCAGCGTGGTCACGCCACCCGCGCGAGCGGTGTTGAAGCCGGGGTCCTGGGGCCAGATCGAGTGTTCGGCCCAGACCTGGGCGGTGTTGGGATTGGTGGCTTCGTTGCCGTCGCTCATGCCCTGCACGCCGGGCGAGGGATAGACGCCGAGGTGGCTGTGGGTGTCGATCACCCCGGGGGTGACATAGCGGCCGCGGGCATCAACGACACGAAAGCCCGCCGGCACGGGGGTCGCGGCGTCGCCGACCGCGGTGACCCGCCCGTCGGTGACGATGACCACGCCATTGTCGAATTTCGTGCCGGCCCCGGTCAGGACCGTGCCGCCGACGATGGCCATGTTCTCGCGCGGCATCGCCGCATAGGTCGAGGGGAAGGGGTCAGGATTGGCGGCCGCGTCGAGGCCGCGGGCCAGGGTCCGGCCGTTGTCGGCGCTGGACGCGGCCGGCGTGTCGGTGGTTCCGGCCGCTCCTGTGGTGGCGCAGGCCCCCAGCGACAGGCCGCCGGCCAGAACGCAGGCGAGGACAGCGAGGCTGGTGCCCCGCAGGCGATTGACGGTCATCGAATTCTCCCCAGAGACCCAACCATCGCCGCCCCGGCGATGTGTGATGACGGGATTGGACCCCCTCCCCGCGGGAACGTCAAAGTGGGATTCATTACAAACCCGTAAGGTTGGCCCGTACCTGTCCGTCATCGAGGCCGTCGATGTGAATCATCTTGAGCCGCGACTGGCCGCCACGCTGCAGCGTCACCGCAGATTTCGGTACGCCGAGGCTTTTAGCGAGCAATTTCAGCAGGGCGGCATTGGCCTCGCCCTCGACCGGGCGGGCGCGCACACGGACCTTCAGAACAGCGCGCCCTTCGGCGTCGACATCCCAGCCGTCGATGCGGTCGGCGGCGGCACCGGGGGTCAGGCGGACAGCGAGGCGGGCGGAGTCGGACATTCCGCTCCACCCGGCCTTCGTATCAGCCCAGCGCCGTCATCAGTTCCGGGATGGCCACCTTGTAGTCGGCGACGATGCCGAAATCAGCGACCTGGAAGATCGGGGCGTCGGGATCCTTGTTGATGGCGACGATGATCTTGGAGTCCTTCATCCCGGCCAGATGCTGGATCGCGCCGGAGATGCCGATGGCGATGTACAGGCCCGGAGCCACGACCTTGCCGGTCTGGCCGACCTGATAGTCGTTGGGCGCATAGCCGGCGTCGACGGCAGCGCGCGAGGCCCCGACGGCAGCACCCAGCTTGTCTGCCAGCGGATCCATCACGGCGTGGAACTCCTCGGCCGAACCCAGGGCCCGCCCACCGGATACGACGATCTTGGCCGCGCCCAGTTCGGGACGGTCGGACTTGACCATCTCTTCCGAGACGAAGCCGGCGCTGCGACCGGCGTCGACGACCTTGGCAGCCTCGACCGCGGCCGCCCCCCCCTCTTCCGCCGCGTTGAAGGCGGTCGGGCGCACGGTGATGACCTTCTTGCCGTCCGAGGACTGGATCGTCTCCAGCGCGTTGCCGGCGTAGATCGGGCGCACGAAGGTATCGGCCGAGACCACCTCGATGATGTCCGAGATCGGCGCGACGTCGAGGGCGGCGGCGATACGGGGCATGAAATTCTTGCCGTCGGTGGTGGCCGGCGACAGGATCGCGTCATAGCCCCCGGCCATGGCCACCACGGTCGCGGCGACGGCCTCGGCCAGTTGGTGACCCAGGGCGGGGCTTTCAGCCTGCAGAACCTTGCGCACGCCCTTGATCTTCGCGGCGGCACCGGCGGCGGCCTTGGAGCCGTCGCCGAGGACCAGGACATCGACGTCGCCGGACAGGGCCAGGGCCGCCGTCACGGTCTTGTGGGTGGTGTCGCGGACGGTGTCCCCGTCGCGGTCGGCAATGACGAGAACGGCCATTACAGGACCCCCGCGGTCTTGAGCTTGGAAACCAGTTCGGCGGCGTCCGCCACGATGATACCGGCCGAGCGTTTGGGCGGCTCGGTGACCTTCAGGACCTTGAGACGCGGCGCGACGTCAATGCCGTAGTCGGCGACCGCCTTCATGGCGATCTCCTTCTTCTTGGCCTTCATGATGTTGGGCAGGGAGGCATAACGCGGCGTGTTCAGCCGCAGGTCCACCGTCACCACCGCCGGCAGCGGGGCCGCCAGGGTCTGCAGGCCGCCGTCGACCTCGCGGGTCACCGTGGCCTTGCCGTCAGCGATGACGATCTTGCCGGCGAAGGTGGCCTGGGGCCAGTCCAGCAGGGCCGCCAGCATCTGGCCTACGGCATTGTTGTCTCCGTCGATCGACTGTTTGCCCAGCAGAACCAGGTCCGGCTTCTCCTCGTCGACCACCGCCTTGAGCAGCTTGGCGACAGCGAGGGGCTCAAGATCGGCGTCGGACTGGATCAGGATGCCGCGGTCGGCCCCCATGGCCAGGGCGGTGCGGATGGTTTCCTGGGCCTGGGTCACGCCGATCGAGACCACGACGATCTCGGTAGCGGTGCCGGCGGCATGATGGTCCTTGCCGTCGCGCAGACGTACGGCCTCCTCGACGGCGATTTCGTCGAACGGGTTCATGCTCATCTTGACGTTGGCCAGATCGACGCCGGTCTGGTCCGACTTCACTCGAGCCTTGACGTTATAGTCGATCACCCTTTTGACAGGGACGAGAACCTTCATGAGCCTACCCATACAAGCGCCGGAATGTTGCGGCACGGAATGGAACGGCCAGAAGGGCCTGTCAATGTAACGTCGGGTCAAGTCGCCGTGGTGACCTGTCCTGAAACACGCCGGAAAACGCGATGAAACGCCTGTTGACGATGAAACGGCTGAGCGCCCTGTTCCTGAGCCTGTTCGGCGTACTGGTGGCCGGAGCTTTCGCCTATCAGGCGCTATGGGCTGAGCCGGGCGAACGCTGTGAGGCCCGCGGACAGTGGTGGGCCGACGAAGGCCGCATCTGCGCCCAACCGATCTCGATCGCCGAGATCACGGGTCGACCCAATCCCGGCGAGCGGGCCGCGGCATCGGCCGAAAAGAACCGTGAACTGGTGCGGATCGAGGACGAGATCGCCGCCCAGAAACGCGCCCGCGACGCCGACGCTGATGTCCAGCGCGCCCGGCTCGCAGCCTCACAGGGTCGCTAGCGGGTCGCGCCGGGCTTCCACAGGACGTCACCGCCGCCATTGGCGTTGGCCCGTCGGGCCGCGACGAACAGATGGTCCGACAGCCGGTTCAGATAGCGGGCCGCCGCCGGGGTCACGGTCTCACCGGACTCGACCAGACGCACCGTCTCGCGTTCGGCCCGTCGGCAGACGGTACGGGCCAGATGCAGATGCGCCGACAGGGGCGCGCCACCGGAGAGAATGAAGCTGTCCAGAGGCTTGAGACAGTCATTCATCCAGTCGATCTCGGACTCGATCCGCTCGACCTGGCTGTCGAGGATGCGCAGCGCCTCCCATTTCGGCGGCGGCTCATGCGGCGTGGACAGGTCCGCGCCCAGATCGAACAGTTCGTTCTGGATACGACCCAGCATCGCGTCGATCCGGTCATTCTGGCCGGAATGCAGCCGGGCGACACCGATGACGGCATTCAACTCGTCGACCGCGCCATAGGCCGAGACCCGCGCGCAGGACTTGGACACCGGCTCCCCCGAGGCCAGCCGCGTGGATCCGTCATCGCCGGTACGGGTGTAGATTTTGTTCAGAACGACCATTGGCTCTTCCTCGGGGCTTCAGCCGCCGTGTGATGTCTTCCACCACAGGCCGGCCATCAGCAGGGTGACGGCGACGGCCTGAAGCACGATGCGCAGCCGCATCAGCTTGTTCGAATTGGAGCGGGCATAGTCCCCGCCCCGGAAGAGCGAATAGATCCCGAAGCCCAGTGTGACGGTCACCGCGGCCACGGCCAGCAGGATCAGAACGGTAAAGACGTTTTGCATGGCTCTGTTCTAGTCCGCTGCGCAGTGGGAGACCAGTCGGCGCGTGCCGCGACCGGGTGCCGCAACGGTGCGATGCAAGTTTTTGCCGCCGGGCTAAGCGATTGGTCACCATTTCAGGCCATAAGTCGTGGCGAGGACCGGGATGACCGACAGAACTATTCGCAATCTGGACAATCTGCGCCATTCGGCGTCGACCGCGCGGTTGCTCAACCTGCTCAAGGTGGCGAACGATCACGGCCACACGCGCGCCTGGGCCGAACAGCCCCTGTTCGAGTCCATGAGCCTGAACCGCGCCATGATCCTCAAACACCGGTTGCGCCGGGACGAGCTGGACTGTTTCGTCGGGCGGCGGCACGTGGCGACAAAGATCATCCTGCCGATCGATGCGGAAGAGCTGAAGGCGGGCGGCCGCTACACCTTTATCAATCAGCTCGGCTTCGATCGGATCGTTAAGGAAGGCTTCGGTCTGACACCGGACCATCCGGACGTCGAGACCCTGAGCGTCCTCGATCAGTTGCCCTCGCTGGATCCGTTCCTGTTGCGCGAACGGCTACGCCGCAACGGCATCGAACCAGCCGCCTGCTATTTCGCGATCAGCGAGTCGGACCTCGACCAGATGTCCACCTTCGTCGAAAGCGAGATCCAGCCCCTCGTCAGTCTCAGCGTCGGCGACCTCGAGTTCATGCCGGGGTCCGTCCAGACCCTGGCCGGCAAGATCCTGTCCGGCGAACCCGGCGAACATATGGAAGCGTTGCGCGTCACCCTGCGACTGGCACCGGACGATTACCAGGAGGGCATCTTCTGCTGGAAGGGTTTCCTCTATTACAAATGGGTCCTGACAACCCTGACTGCGGAGATCAGCGCCGTATCGGACGAGGTCGCGAACATGGTCCCCCGCGGCCGGATCGAACCGGCTCTCAAGGACTATCTGTCGCGAACGCGCGAGCTGCTGCGTGGCCGAATCCTGCGCACCTGCGAGGAGGTTCGGGTCACGATCGAGGTCTATGACAATGCCTTCGCCGGCCTGTCCATTGAAGGCCAGTCGGGCGTGTTCAGGGACTTCCTGATCGAGGCTCCGTCAATGTTCAGCCGCCTCGGGGAACAGCTCGGTGCGCTCCAGCACATCGTCAGCTTCTGGCGCTACCGGTTCGCGCCGGGACGGGCCCCAGCAGACGTGGGAGAACTCATTGATATCCTGATGGATTTCGAGATCGGCCTGCTCGGATATGGTGAGACCATCGGCGTCAACCCCGCCGCCGCCTGAGGCCTCGCCGGATCCGGGCCACCGAAGCCACCCCACAAAAGGAAACGGGCCGGCGGTTTCCCGCCGGCCCTTGCCAATTCGCCCTCCACCCTGACCGGGTGGAACGGGATCTAGTAGCGGTAGTGATCCGGCTTGAACGGCCCCTCGGTCGGGACCGAGATATAGGCGGCCTGTTCCTTCGACAGGGTCGTCAGCTTCGCGCCCAGCTTGGCCAGGTGCAGCATGGCGACCTTCTCGTCGAGGTGTTTGGGCAGGACATAGACTTGGTTCTCGTATTTGGCCTTGTTGGTCCACAGTTCGATCTGCGCCAGCGTCTGGTTGGTGAACGAGGCCGACATCACGAACGACGGGTGACCGGTCGCATTGCCGAGGTTCACCAGACGCCCCTGCGACAGCAGGATGATCTTGTTGCCGCCCGGGAATTCGATGTGGTCGACCTGGGGCTTGATCTCGTCCCATTTGAAATTCTTCAGGCCGGCGACCTGAATCTCGGAATCGAAATGCCCGATGTTGCAGACGATGGCGTTGTTACGCATCCGGCGCATGTGATCGACGGTGATCACATCCTTGTTGCCGGTGGCGGTGACGAAGATGTCGGCCTTGTCGCAGACGTCATCCAGGGTCTGGACGTCATAGCCTTCCATCGCCGCCTGCAGGGCGCAGATCGGGTCGATCTCGGTAACGATGACCCGCGCGCCGCCGTTGCGCAGCGACGCGGCCGAGCCCTTGCCGACGTCGCCATAGCCGCAGACCACGGCGACCTTGCCCGAAAGCATCACGTCGGTGCCGCGACGGATGGCGTCGACCAGGCTTTCACGGCAGCCGTAGAGGTTATCGAACTTGGACTTGGTGACGCTGTCGTTGACGTTGATGGCGGGGAACGGCAGCTCGCCCTTTTCGGCCATCTGGTACAGGCGGTGCACGCCGGTGGTGGTTTCTTCGGAGACGCCGCCGATGGCGTCGCGGATGGCCGAATAGAAGCCCGGCTTTTCCCTGATGTAGCGCTTCATCACGGCATAGAGGGCTTCCTCTTCCTCGTTCTCGGGATTGTCGAGCACCGAGATGTCCTTCTCGGCCTTGGGGCCGAGCACGCACAGCAGGGTGGCGTCGCCGCCGTCGTCGAGGATCAGGTTCGGGTAGCCGCCGTCGGCCCATTCGAAGATCTTGTGGGCGTAGTCCCAGTACTCCTCGAGGGTCTCGCCCTTGGTGGCGAACACCGGCGTGCCCGAGGCGGCAATGGCGGCCGCGGCGTGGTCCTGGGTCGAAAAGATGTTGCACGAAGCCCAGCGGACCTCGGCGCCGAGGGCTTCCAGCGTCTGGATCAGCACGGCGGTCTGGATGGTCATGTGCAGGCTGCCAGCGATGCGGGCCCCCTTCAGCGGCTTGCTGGTACCGAATTCGTCGCGCAGGGCCATCAGCCCGGGCATTTCGGTTTCGGCGATGGAGATTTCCTTGTTGCCGTAGTCAGCCAGGGAAATGTCGCGGACGATGTAGTCGGTCATGCGGAAACGCTCTTTCGCCAATTAGGGGGGATTGCCGCGCCCTATAGCCCGACGGGCCGCAGGGAGCAATGCTCATATAAGGATATCCTTATATGATGCGGCGGACGATCACGTCCGGATTTCGAATTCCGGCGCTTGGCGCGTCAGCGGCGAGCCGCTAGTCAGCACCCATGGCCGATGACATCGCAATGAACCGCCCCGCCGCCCGCAACTTCGCCCAGCCGCGCCATGACTGGACCCTCAACGAGGTTGAGGCCCTGTTCGCCCGGCCGTTCATGGAACTGGTGTTTGAGGCTGCCACCGTGCACCGGGCGTGGTTCGATCCATCAGAAGTGCAAAAGAGTCAGTTGCTGTCGATCAAGACCGGCGGTTGCGCCGAAAACTGTGGCTATTGCAGCCAGTCAGCCAGCTTCGACACCGGACTGAAAGCCGAAAAGCTGATGGACGCCACCGCGGTGCTGGCCGAGGCCATGGCGGCCAGGGCGGGCGGTGCCAGCCGCTTCTGCATGGGCGCGGCCTGGCGCGAACTGAAAGACCGCGACACACCCAAGCTGGCGACCATGATCGCGGGGGTAAAGGCGCTGGGGCTGGAGACCTGCGCCACACTGGGCATGCTGACCGCCGATCAGGCACGTCAGCTCAAGGACGCGGGACTCGACTTCTATAATCACAACCTGGACACCGGCCCGGAGTATTACGCCCAGGTCGTCACCACCCGGACCTACCAGGACCGGCTGGACACGCTGAAGCACGTCCGCGATGCGGGCATGAGCACCTGCTGCGGCGGCATCGTCGGCATGGGCGAAGCACGGCGTGACCGCGCCAGCCTGCTGCACGCCCTGGCCACCCTGCCCGCACATCCCGACAGCCTGCCGGTCAATGCGCTGGTGCCGGTCACCGGCACGCCGCTGGGCGAGCGGATGCTGGAAGAAGGGCAGATCGACCCGATCGAATTCGTCCGCACCGTCGCGGTGGCACGATTGGTCTGCCCCAAGGCCATGGTGCGGCTGTCGGCGGGACGCGAGACGATGAGCCCCGAGATGCAGGCACTGTGCTTCCTCGCCGGGGCCAATTCGATTTTCGTCGGCGGTAAGCTGCTGACCACACCCAATCCGGAACAGGACGAGGACGCTGCCCTGTTCGCCCTGCTGGACCTGCGTGCCATGGAGGCGGGCGGCGTTACAGCGGCGGCCCGAGCGTAACCGGACCTTAAGTGGCCGGCCCTACTCTGACCGGATGGATCGTCGCGCACTTCTCGGCCTCACCGCCCTGACCCTCACCGCTGCCTCGACGGCGGCCGCCCCTGCCCTTGCCCGCAGCGAGAGCGGGAGCAGTTCGACCTCCAGCTTCATTCGCTTTCCGACGGTCACCGCCACGATTATGCGACCGAACGGTCGACGCGGGGTTCTGACGGTCGAGACCGGAGTCGATGTCCCCGACGCCGGGCTGCGCACCCGTGCGGAGCAATCCGGGCCCCGGCTGCGCGCCGCCTACAATACGGTCGTCCAGCAGATCGCCAGCGCCATGCTGCCCGGCGCGCCACCCGACGTCGAACGCATGGTCACGCGACTTCAGGCCGTGACCGACTCCACCCTCGGCCGGCGTGGAGCCCATCTGCTCATCGGCACGGTGATGGTGGCCTGATCCGGCCGACGGTCCGCATGGGGCTAGTCCTTGGTCGGACTGACCTGGTCCGCATCGCCGTAGGTCAGGGCCAGGAAGACGTCTTCCAGGTCCGGGTCCTCGGTGGTGATGTCGGCGATGGTGATCCCGGCCGCACGCACCGCCGCCAGCACCTGTTCGACCGAAGACTTTCCCTTGCGATAGGTGACGGCAAAGGCCCCGTTCGGCCGGGCCGCGACGTCAAACCCCTTCAGTTCCGGTGGTGGAGTCTGCGCCGTTTCGGGTGTGACGATGACGTTGCGGGTATCCAGTCGCCGCAACAGTTGCGGGGTCGGCTCGCAGGCCACGACCTTGCCCCGGTTCATGATGGCAATGGTGTCGCAGAGTTCCTGGGCCTCCTCCAGATAGTGGGTGGTCAGCAGGATGGTGACGCCCTCGGCGTTGATGTGCCGGACGTATTCCCACAACTGCCGTCGCAGTTCGACATCGACCCCGGCCGTGGGTTCGTCGAGGATCAACACCGGCGGATTGTGCACCAGGGCCTTGGCTACCATCAGTCGTCGCTTCATGCCGCCCGACAGGGCACGAACATAAGCATGGGCCTTGTCCGACAGGCCCAGCGCCGCCAGCAGTTCGTCCGAGCGGCGCTCATTCGCCGGTACGCCATAGAAGCCGGCCTGCACCTCCAGCGCCTCGCGCGGGGTGAAGAAGACGTCGGCGACAATCTCCTGTGGCACCACCCCGAGCGCCGCACGGGCGTCGCGAGGGTCGCGGTCGAGGTCCCGCCCCCAGACAGCGGCCGTGCCGCCGGTCTTGTTGACCACCCCGGCGAGGATGTTGATCAGAGTCGACTTGCCCGCGCCGTTGGGCCCCAGCAAACCGAACATCGATCCACGGGGGATGACCAGATCGACGCCCCGCAAGGCCGTCTTGGGCGGCGATTTGCGCGTGCCGGCGTAGGTCTTCTCAAGACCGTGAACCTCGATGGCGTTGACGGGCAGGGCTTCGGATTCGGTCATCAACGGTCCATGTCTCGCAGCCCTGATCAGCGCGAAGCGCGGCCGGCTACCAATAAATTGACGCCTGTCGGCGTGACGCATAGGTATGCGCGGCGATCCTCTCCGCCAAGGTCACGAGCCGAAAATGCCCCCGCGCCATATCACTGCGATCATCCCGCCACCCGAACAGATTGTGGTCACCGCCAAGCGTGTCGCCTGTGACGGCGGCGGTGGGGCCCTGGGTCATCCGCTGGTCTATATGGATATGGGCGACGAGAATTTCGTTGAATGCGGCTATTGCGACCGCCGCTTCGTGCTGTCGGCCCATCCCCTGCCCGAGAATGAATATCTCGATCCGGCTGCCCGTCCGCCCGAAGCCCACTGAGCCGGTCGGGTCAGGATGCGCTTTCTGCACACCATGGTCCGGGTCGCCGACCTCGACGCCGCCCTGCATTTTTACGGCGACCTGCTGGGTCTGACCGAGGTCCGGCGAACGGAGCATGAGGCCGGCCGGTTCACCCTGGTGTTCCTGGCGGCACCCGCTGACGCTGAACGCTCGGCCGCCGACCACGCACCCGAGCTGGAGCTGACCTGGAACTGGGATCCTGAAACCTACGACGGCGGGCGCAATTTCGGCCACCTCGCCTACAAGGTCACGGACATCCACGCCGCCTGTCAGAGGCTGATGGACGGCGGCGTGGTCATCAACCGCCCGCCCCGCGACGGCCGCATGGCCTTCATCCGCTCGCCGGACGGCATTTCGATCGAACTGCTGCAGGAGGGTTCACCCCTGACCCCGGTCGAACCCTGGCTGTCCATGCCCAATACCGGAACCTGGTAGGTTGAGCCTGCGAGTCCTGACGGCGGCGCTTGCCACGGCCGCCCTGGTGACCGGCTGCGCCTCGACGGTCGAGACCGCGCCGGCGCGCAGCGCGACGGAACAACTGCTGGTCGCCCGCGCCGCGGACAGGGCGGCCGAGGGCCTGGTCCTGCCGATTCCGGTGGGCGCGAAAGTCTTCGTCGACGACACCTATTTCCGCGCGGAAAGCGCTGCCTATGCGGTCAGCGCCGTGCGCGGTGCCCTGTCCAGCGCCGGCTATGCCCTGAGCCCGGACAAGGCCCAGGCCGACGCGGTGCTGGAACTGCGCGCCGGGGCCCTGTCGCTGGAGCAGATGCGACGCGTGTTCGGCCTTCCCGAGATGCGTATCCCGATCAACGGCGGTCTCAATGTCGTCGCCCTGCCTGAACTGTCGGTCTACAGCCGGCGCGACCGCGTCGGCGTGGCTGAGTTCTCGGGCTTTCTCTACGATCCGGAGAACGGCTCGCCGCTGGGCACCGTCGCGCCGATGACCGGCGAGTTCCGTATCCGCAGCCACCGGCTGTTGATGATCGTCGCCTGGGGCCAGCAGAGCGTCGAGCCGGGCGAACGCGATGTCGGCGACAGCTGGCGCCAATTCTGAACCGCACGATCCGGACCTGAAGGGGCGTCGAAGCCGATGACGTCGCCGTACGCGACGCCTATGGTCGCGCCATGAGCGACACCGAATCCGACTCCCCGACCGCTGCCCCGATGCGCCTGTGGCTGATCGACGCCTCGGCCTACATCTTCCGCGCCTATCACGCCCTGCCGCCCCTGACGCGCAAGTCGGACGGGGTGCCGGTGGGGGCGGTGCAGGGGTACTGCAACATGCTGTGGAAGCTGTTGCAGGACATGAAGGGGCGGGACGGGCCGACGCATCTGGTGGCGGTGTTCGATCATTCGGAGCGGACGTTCCGGAGCGAGATGTTCCCGGCCTACAAGGCGCATCGGCCGCCGGCGCCGGAGGATCTGGTGCCGCAGTTCGCGCTGGTGCGAGAGGCGACGGCGGCGTTCGGGGTGCATTGCGTCGAGCTGCCCGGATACGAGGCCGACGATCTGATTGCGACCTATGCCTGTCGGGCGCGGGAGGCGGGGGGTGAGGCGGTCATCGTCAGTTCTGACAAGGACCTGATGCAGCTGATCGGGGGCGGGGTGGTGATGTACGACCCAATGAAGGACCGGCGGCTGGAAGAGGACGCGGTGTTCGACAAATTCGGGGTCACGCCCGACCGGGTCGTCGATGTGCAGGCCCTGATCGGCGACACCTCGGACAATATTCCCGGCGCGCCCGGCATCGGGGTCAAGACGGCGGCCCAGCTGATCCTGGAATACGGCGATCTGGACAGCCTGCTGGCGCGGGCGTCGGAGGTGAAACAGAACAAGCGGCGCGAGACCCTGATCGAATTCGCCGACCAGATCCGCATGAGCCGCGACCTGGTCACCCTGGTGTGCGACCTGCCCCTGCCCGCCCCGGTCGAGGAATTCGCGGTGCGCGACCCCGACCCGGCCACCCTGTCGGCGTTTCTGGAGCTGATGGAGTTCCGCAGCCTGTCGCGCCGCGTCGGCGACGGCAAGGCCAGCGCCCATGACGGCTCGGCCTTCCAGCCCAAGTCGTCGCTGGCGGGCGCCTCTGGAACCCTCTCGGCCCCCGTCGCCAGCCCCCGCCACGGCCCGCAGCCGGTCAGTGCCGACGTCGCGGCCCAGAGCATCGACACCACCGCCTATGACTGCGTGCAGACGCTGGAGCAGCTGGACGCCTGGATCGCCAAAGCCTCGGACGCCGGGATCATCGGCTTCGACACCGAGACCGACGCCCTGTCGGCCACCCATGCCGGGCTGTGCGGCCTGTCGCTGGCGGTCGGGCCCAACCAGGCCTGCTACATCCCGATCAGCCACGCCCATCCCGAGATGGCCGGGGCCGGGGGGCTGGATTTCGGCGACACCACCGACACCCGCGCGCCGTTGCAACAGATCGACGCCGCCGAAGCCCTCGCCCGGCTGAAACCGTTGCTGGAAGACCCGGCGGTGCTGAAGGTCGGCCAGAACATCAAATACGACCTGGCGGTGATGGCGCGCCACGGCGTGCGCGTCGGGCCGATCGCCGACACCATGCTGATCTCATACGTGCTGGAGGGCGGGCTGCACGGCCACGGCATGGACGAGCTGTCGCGCCTGCACCTGGGGCATGAGCCGATCCCGTTCAAATCGGTGTGCGGCACCGGCAAGGCCCAGATCTCGTTTACCCATGTGCCGCTGGAACCGGCCACCGCCTATGCGGCCGAGGACGCGGATGTGACGCTGCGGCTGTTCCACATCCTGTATCCGCGCCTGGCCCCCGCCGGGCTGATGACCGTCTATCAGACGCTGGAGCGCGGCATGCCGGCGGTGCTGGCGCAGATGGAGCTGCACGGCATCCGCGTCGATCCGGCGCGTCTGAAACGGCTGAGCCATGAGTTCGGGCTGAAGATGGTCGAGCTGGAGGCCCAGGCCCACACCCTGGCCGGGCGGCCGTTCAATGTCGCCAGCCCCAAACAGCTGGGCGAGATCCTGTTCGGGGAGATGGCCCTGCCCGGCGGCAAGAAGACGGCCGGGGGCCAGTGGGCCACCGACGCCGCCGTGCTGGACGAGCTGGCCCTCTCCCACGAACTGCCGCGCGTGCTGCTGGAATGGCGCCAGCTGGCCAAGCTGAAGGGCACCTATACCGATGCGCTGAGCGCGGCGCTGGACCCCGGCACCGACCGGGTCCACACCAGCTATCAGCTGGCCGCGGCCAGCACCGGGCGGCTGGCCAGTTCCGACCCCAATCTGCAGAATATTCCGATCCGCACCGGCATCGGCCGCCAGATCCGTCAGGCCTTCATCGCCGCGCCGGGCCATGTGCTGATATCCGCCGACTACAGCCAGATCGAGCTGCGGCTGCTGGCCCATATCGGCGACATTCCCGAGCTGAAACGGGCGTTCAAGGCGGGCCTGGATATTCACGCCGCCACCGCCAGCGAGATGTTCGGCGTGCCGGTCGAGGGCATGCCGGCCGAGACGCGCCGCCGCGCCAAGGCGATCAATTTCGGCATCGTCTATGGCATCAGCGCCTTTGGCCTGGCGGCGCAGCTGAACATTCCGAGGGAAGAGGCCGGGGCCTATATCAAGACCTATTTCGAGCGTTTCCCCGGCATCCGCGACTATATGGAGGCGATCAAGGCCGAGGTGCGCGAGGCCGGCTACGTCTCGACCGTGTTCGGCCGCCGCATCCACATTCCCGCCATCCATTCCAAATCGGGGGCCGAGCGCCAGTTCGGCGAACGCGCCGCCATCAACGCCCCCATCCAGGGGGCGGCCGCCGACATCATCCGCCGCGCCATGATGCGGATGCCGGGGGCGTTGGTCGAGGCGGGGTTCGGGCCCGGTTCGGGGTCAGAGGTGAAGATGCTGCTGCAGGTGCACGACGAACTGATCTTCGAGGCCCCGGAGGGGGTGGCGGAGGCCGCCATCGCCGTGATCAAGCGGGTGATGGAGGGGGCGGGGGACCCGGCTGTGGCTCTGTCGGTGCCGCTGGTGGTCGATGCGCGGGCGGCGGGGAACTGGGATGACGCGCATTGAGCCCCAAGCTTTTCAGGACGCAGCCAAGAGTACGCACTGGTGATCGTGTCTTGAGTCGGCGCAGTGCATCAGGCAATCTTTAAGACGGCTTCCGCCAAGTTGCGCGTTCTTCCTTATCGGGAGTGACCGCTTCAGCGCAGTTCGATCGGAGGTGGCGGGTGCTACTGAGTCTGTTTTGCGGAGCTGGAGGCCTCGATTGCGGCTTCGAAGACGCGGGCTTCCAAATCGGACTCGCCTTGGACAAGAAGGCCGATAGCGTTGCCTCATATAACCACAACCGCCCTGAAAAGGGCGTTGCTCAGACGTTCGATCTCTCGCGAGCGACTTGCGAAGATATAGACACTCTCTATGGCTCGGTTTTCCATCCGACTGCGGTTGTCGGTGGGCCGCCCTGTCAAAGCTTTAGCCAAGCAAACGTCAATCAGCGCAGCGATGATGACCGGATCAAGCTGCCGATGGCTTTTGCCAACCTAGTTGCGGCCTTACACTCCCGATCTCCACTAGACTTTTTCGTCATGGAGAACGTCGTTGGGTTGGTGAAACAGAAGCACGTCTCCAAGCTTGAAGCCGTTGAAAAGGTCCTGACGGACGCAGGCTTCAAACACATGCGTCTGCTGTTAAATGCAGTCGATTACGGTGTTGCTCAGAGGCGGCCGCGCCTGTTCCTGATCGGCATCGATGGAAAGCGGTTTTCCGATCTCGAACTTTCGACGCTCTCCCTTGATCGGGGGGCCACGCTCACGGTCAAGGATGCGATCGGTGATCTTCCTGAACCCTCCTTCTTCTCCAGAAGCGCGGCGCTCAATGCCCATCATCCGAATCACTGGTGCATGACACCGAGGTCTCCGAAATTCAGTCGCAAGGGTGGCGTAACGCCAGGCGTAGCCGGCCGAAGCTTTAAAACGCTGTATTGGGAAAAGCCAAGTATCACGGTCGCCTACGGCCACCGCGAGGTCCATGTACATCCCGATGGGAAGCGACGGCTAAGTGTTTACGAAGCGATGCTCTTGCAAGGTTTTCCGCCCGAGTATGAGCTCATCGGCAACCTGTCTTCCCAGATAGACCAAGTGAGCGAAGCGGTTCCTCCACCGTTAGCGAAGGCTGTCGCGAATGGTGTGAAGAGCCTGCTCTACGCTGAACAACTGGATCGCGCCGCTTAGTCAGACCGTCATCGGGCGGGTTGCGTGATTTTGAAGCCAGAGCCTCCACGCTTCCAAGTCATAGTTTGCCTGCTCGAGAAGACGGGCGGTCCCGCTCACGGCATCCGTCGCCACTTGTGGTTGCTGAATGCCGGTTTCTAGATTCCACATCTCCTTAGCTTTGGCCGCTATTGATTGGGCGTGCACTAGCTCGATATCATGCAACGCGACCATTGGCCTGGCGGCTGGAGGGTGAATTCGAAGGCCGCCCGGAGTAATACGGAACGCGACTGAAACCATGTCAGGCTCTGAGCCGTGGACCCTGTAGGCAAAGGCGCTGACGAGCTCGACCGTCATCTTGAAGTTCACTTGCCCAAAATAGAAGTGTAGCAGGTGCTTTCCGAGCGCGAGGACAAACAATTTTAGAAATCGCTCGTCTGTGGAGCCCCACACTGCGTTCAGCTCCGAAATAAGCACCGCCTTGTTGACGCCCAAGCAATCGGCCAACGCGTCCCCGAACCCATCCGGGTGAGCGTCCAAGTTCTTTTGAATCGCAGCCATCAACTTGACCGATGGGCCCCCGAGGAGTTTTGGGTCCGCTCGAGTAGTGAGAAAGAGAAGCCAAGGCTCGGTAGCGCGCAACTGATGGGCGAGCAGGCTCTCCATAGCATCGAAGAGCGTTTGGTGCCTGCCGGGGCTCTTGTAACCCAAGTGATCGCACGCATCGATGTTTACGATATCAAATACAGACTGCTGGGCTAGTCGATCCGCCGCTGTCGAATTGGGTTGGGCGATATCTTCCAGACTGTCCGGCCAGACCACCGAGTTGTCGGTGATGCGCCCGGCTTGTCGAAGTGCGGACTCGGCCGATAGATAGGCCCCAGAGCCATCGGTCTGGTCTGCGGCGTCAGGTGTCCAGCCGGTGTTGAATCCAAAATACTCGATTTGGCTGCCAAAATTCTCGATGGCAGTCGCCAGTTGTCGAACGTCCAAAAGGTCTGCGCCGGGCAATGTAAAGTAACGGAGCACGTCGCGCCGTTCAGCGGCGCGGGACTGTGAAAGCAGCCGGACAGCAGCGTCCCCCCATTGATAATCGCGAACGATCTGTTTGATCGGGTGATGCCAAGGAGCAAAGGAGCTCTTCTTGGTCAAGGCTGACGGCGGTGGCAACTCCTGCCCGTCGCCATAGACCTTGGCCGAGATATCGTCCTGCTCGTCCGGCGGCAGGCCAGGGTCAATAAGCATCAGAGCGACTCCGCCGCGAAGACACTCAGAATCGCCTCGACGAGCGCTTGCTGCTCCTCATATGTGCGATCTTCGAAAACTCCGTAGGCGGTCAGAACTGTTATTAGTGCTTCGGCGAGAGCATTTGCGGATGAGCCGCCTTTCGTTGTCGGAGCGGAGCTGACGACCGACGGGCTGAAGACGATCGAGCCCTGCTCTCTATATTTTTGAGCTTCGTCTTGATTGATTGTGAACTGGACCGACGGAACCGGGGCGTCTCCACGCTTCGCGTGCCAGACTTCTCGTCCTTTAGCAGCCACCGCGCTCGCGGCTTGGACCGACTCTTGTGCGCGTCGGCTCTGGCGGTTCCGCTGTGCGAGATCCTTTAGCCGATTTGTTAGCTGCTTGAGCCCACTGTGAAGCCAGAGCGTGAGCATCTGCACATGAGGGTGAGAGAAATTAAAGGATTCACGGTCGATGTTCAGCGCTGGATCGAGTCCGCTCTGGACGAAGATCTCGGATGTAATCTGGCGAAGCCGAGTCTGTTCCGATACCTGGTATTTGAAAAAGGTAGGATCAAAGAGAGCGCCGCTCGCCCCTCTAATCCGAACAAGAACGCCATTATTTTCTTTTGGAATTATGCGGCCAGTCCAGAATAGATAGCCTTCCAGATTAAGGTCACCTCCCCGTTGGCGGCTGGTTACCTGGGTCAAATCTGGTTCGAACCTGCCCAAAAACATGACTGAATGGGCGAGTCCTCGGGCCTCACTTTGACGGTGATCGAAGCGAATCGGCCGACGCAATGACAATCCGTCGATGTTGACGTCAAATCCACCTACCGGATCACGCCCCTCGACCAGTTCTGGCGCGCCTTTTACTTGTCGGCGGACCGCGTCGCGGACCATCTCCCCATCAGCCACGTTTAGCTCAGCACCCTTGCCTCTGGAGCCAGCCAACCAGAAGAACTGGATGTCAGGGCCGCCAACCAGATCGAACGGATGACAGTCGACGTAGGGGACTGACGCCGACAGGCCCAAACTCCAAATCATCTCCAAGTATGTATCGAGCGTATTCGCTAGGTCGGGACGTGCAAGTCGGCTGAACTCCCCTTCAACGGCTTCAATAAGTTTGACCATGCGCTGGTCTGGGGGGACATTGGCAGTCCAAGGCAATCTCGGCTCTTCAACCAAGACACTAATTCCCCCGTCTTGAACCGGTCCCGTGTAACCAGAATGGAAGCGCGGCCGTTCGACCGTTAAACTGGCATAGGTTTCGATATCCCCACTGCGGAGAGCCTCGTCCCGCTCGTGCACCGCATCCCAGCGGTCCGCACTTCTTAGGATGTCCCGAACACGCGGTTTGATGTCATTTAAGATGATGTCGGTGCCATGGGCAGCGATGTCGTCGCTGTGCTCTCGACGGATGAACACCTCGCCGGCCAAGAAGTGCTCGTCGTCTCCCTCGCCTTCTGCATCATCATCAAATTGGTTCAGCCGGATCTCGGCGACCAGTCGATAGTCCGCGCCAGCGACCTTGGTGATAATTTCGAACTTTTTGGCAAGTTGGCTGACGGAAAACAGGCCAATGCCGATCTTGCCGATAATCTTGCGACCGCCCGGGGTGAGCTCGACATCATCGGCGTGGGTAACCCCCAGTTCTTGGCCGATCTCCCGCCGTTTGGCGCTGCCACCGATACTCTTCAGTAGACGGGTCAGTGTTTGGTGCGACATGCCCAAACCGTCGTCCCGCACATATATGCGCGAGAAGCGCGGAGCATCCGTCAGGATGGTGACGTTTTTTGCGTCTGCGTCCCAAGCGTTTGAGATAAGCTCCCGAAGCGCTGAAGCTGGTTGTCTGTAGATGCCGTCTGTGACCCGCGCGATAACCCTGTCGCTCGGCCGGAGAGAGGTCTTGACGACTTGTCCATCATGGTCCGGGTTCGCGAGCCACGCCGACAGTTCTTCTTTCACCTCAAGCGAAATGATTTCGTCCGGCTGGGATGACTCTGGCTGCTCGTCAGAAGCCACGGACATGTCCTCGCACGTTGAAACTTCGGCGGAGGTAACCGCCCGCTTAGAGTGCACCCGGATATCAGCAAGCTTTGCTTATCGCTAGAGTTGTTTCGCGTCTGCGTGTGGAAGGCGTTCAATGATCCTTCACGGGGACGGAGGCTCCTGATGCATCCCCCACCCCATCCTCCTGAGATCGATGCCCGCCGCCTTTTGCAGGATGGCGTCGGGGGCGGCGCGTTCGATCTCGGCCAAAAGGGTGCCCAGGCCGGCGCGGCCGTCGGCGCTGGTCAGGTCCAGGCCGCGCAGGGCCTCGAGCAAACGGGTGGCGGGGTCGGGGTCTGACATCTGAAAACTTCCGCAACTGTGGGACCGACCCCGGGGGGAGGATGCGCAGTGTGTGCGGCGGGAGGCAAGGAGATGTTCTGGATTTGTTCCGTTT
>TARA_R110001606_G_scaffold12306_9_pt1 | contig 106346 bp, 101 predicted proteins | sample TARA_R110001606 | Tara Oceans TARA_R110001606 (sample SAMEA4398315) | marine metagenome | biome: Polar Biome; feature: [SRF] surface water layer (ENVO:00010504); material: water (ENVO:00002006), including particulate matter (ENVO:01000060) such as... | depth 5 m | reverse complement strand
CCTCGGGCCTCGACGCCGCCAAGCTGAAGCGGCGGGCCCGCGAGCTGCACGAGACCAACCCCATGCTGGGCCATCGCGGCTGCCGGCTGGGCGTGGCCTATCCCGAGATCTACGAGATGCAGGTGCGCGCCATTCTCGAGGCCGCCCTGCAGGTGAAGAAGACCGCAGCCGAGGCCCCGATCCCCGAGATCATGCATCCGCTGGTCGCCATGGGTCTGGAGATGAAATATCTGCGCGAGCTGACCGATCGCACCGCCGAGGCTGTGTTCGCCGAGGCCGGCGACCGGGTCGACTATCTGGTCGGCACCATGATCGAGTTGCCGCGCGCCGCGCTGCGCGCCGGCGACCTGGCAGAATACGCCGAATTCTTCTCGTTCGGCACCAACGACCTGACCCAGACCACCTTCGGCATCAGCCGTGACGATTCCGCCAACTTCCTGCAGGCCTATATGGACAAGGGCATCTTCGAGGCCGACCCGTTTGTGCGGCTCGATCAGGAAGGCGTCGGTGACCTGATCCGCATCGCCGGCGAACGCGGTCGCGCCGTCAGCCCTGACATCAAGATCGGCATCTGTGGCGAACACGGGGGCGATCCTGCCTCCATCGCCTTCTGTGAAACCCTGGGCCTCGACTACGTCAGCTGTTCGCCCTACCGCGTGCCGATCGCCCGGCTGGCCGCGGCCCAGGCGGCCCTGGTTTCGCGCGGCGAAGAGGCGCGCGAAACCGACCGTTAGACCCCGCACCGGCGGCCGCCTGCCGCGCGGGGCCGTGGCGCGCACCGGCTGGGGGTGTCTGCCTTTCCGTTAACCTGGATGACGTCCAAGTAATCGTTGGTCAAATTAAAGTCATGGTTGGCGTATCGCCGTCTGTGTCCTTTATTCCACGGTTAAGCTTCCGTAATAAAACGGCCTTGGAACTGCCGCGGATGCTACCCATTTGAGCTTTCGCTGGATGGGGGCGGTGATCAATCGGGTCACCACATCTAGGAAAGACAGATACATGCGTAACATCCTCCTCGCTTCCGCCGCCCTGGCCCTGCTGGCCGCGCCGGCCATGGCCCAGAGCGTTTCCTCGCCGAGCTACTACGGTACCCTGGGCTACAGCCAACTGCAGGGCGACAACGTCGACCTCGGTGCTGTCACCGGTCGTTTCGGGGCCAAATTCACGCCCTACCTCGGTGCCGAGGCTGAAGCCTCGTTCGGCGTCGACAGCGACACCTATTCGGTCGGTGCCACCAACGTGAAGGTCAAGGAAAACTATGACATCGCCGCTTATGGCGTTGCCACCCTGCCGATCAACCCGAACTTCGATCTGTTCGCCCGCGCCGGCTTCGGCACGACCGAGCTGAAGGCCTCGAGCGGCGGCGTCAGCGTCACCGACAGCAACGAGAGCTGGAACTACGGCGTCGGTGCCAACTACTACCTCGACGCCCAGAACGGCGTCCGCGCCGACTGGACCCGTCGTGACTTCACCAACGACGGTGGTGAAGCCGACGTCTATTCGGTCAGCTACGTTCGTCGCTTCTAGGTTTCAGAAGCCGACAGGAAAAAGGCGCGCCCTGCGAGGGGCGCGCCTTTTTTCATGGCAGTGGTGGTCGCGTCAGGCGATACCCGGAGCCAGGGCCCAGCGCATCGAGCTTTCGCCGAACGGCTTGAAGAACAGGTCGCGGTAACGTTCGAACACTTCGACGATCATCACGGCCAGATCCTGGGTGATGACCTCACCCCGCTGGCGCTTCATCGCCGCGACGCAATCGACGACCACCGTCTGATGGGCCGACCCGCCCATGCTTCTGAGCACGGTGGCAACATCCTGGGCGAGAGGTTCCAGCCTGGGTTCCCAGGGATTGGCGGTCTGGGTCATACGGATGGATCTCCCTTCTTCACACAGCAAACGCCTCGCAAAATCTCGCCATCGGTGCAAGCGTGAGCGCGGATTCGTGATCGGGGCGAGTCGCGCACATGACAAGGATTTAACCTGACAGGTCGCCGGGGGCCGCGTCATCTGTTCCGCAAACGGGGGGAAGACCATGACGACATTCGATCCGGCCGCTGCGACGGCGCAATGGATGGCGACCTTGTCGCCCGAGGATACGGCTCGGGCCGTGGCCTATACCCAGGGGGGTCACTGGCTACTGCTTTGGGGACTGATTGTTGCGATCGTTGTGGCTTGGATCATCATAAGGACCGGCTGGCTGACGGCGATCCGTGACCGGCTGGAACGGCGCAAGCCGCGGCCGAAACTGGTCTCACTGGTGGTCGGCGTTGTCTATCTGCTGATGAGCTTCGTCCTGACCCTGCCATGGTCGATCTACCAGAACTGGTGGCGGGAGAAGACCTATGGCCTGACGGAACAGCCTTTCACCGGCTGGTTGACCGAGGCGCTGATGGGGACAGGAATTTCAGTCGTGTTCGGCGGGCTGCTGATCGTCGCCCTCTATTTCCTGATCCGCCGCACCGGCCGGGCCTGGTGGATCTGGGGTGGGGGGCTGGCCGGCGTGGCTGTCATCTTCATGCTGCTGGTCGCTCCGATCTTCATCGAACCGCTGTTCAACACCTATACTCCGGCACCCGATGGCGCGATGCGGGACGCCGTGGTCGAGCTGGCGCATAAGACCGGCACGCCCGACGACAAGATCTACATCTACAACGGCTCGAAACAGTCGGATCGCTATACCGCCAATGTCTCGGGCCTGTTCGGTTCGGCCCGGGTCGCGATGAGCGACGTTATGTTTGCCAAGGGCGCGGACTTGGCCGAGGTACGCGGCGTCGTCGGTCATGAGATGGGCCACTACGTCCACCTGCATTCGCTGTGGCTGACCGGGGTCATGGTCATCCTGGCGATGATCAGCTTCTTTCTGGCAGACCGGCTCTACCCGCTGGCGCGGCGTCTGCTGGGGGCCGGTCGTGTCGGTGACATCGCCGATCCCGCTGGCCTACCGGTCCTGGCGGCCGTCCTGGCTGTCGTGGGGTTGCTGGCGACGCCGGTAACCAACACCCTGATCCGCACGATCGAGGAAGACGCCGACCATTTTTCACTGGTCCAGGCCAATGAGCCGGACGGTTTGGCCAAGGCGCTGATCAAGACCGCCGAATACCGGGCCCCGTCCCCGTCGGCGCTGGAGGAGTTCCTGTTCTACGATCATCCGTCTGTCGAGAACCGGGTGCGTCGTGCCATGGAATGGAAGGCGTCGCATCCGCCGGAGGAACCGGCCCTTGATGCGGTCGAGGCTCCGGCTACGCCCGTTTCCTGACGAAGACGGTGCCGGCCGAATAGCCGGCACCGAAACTGCAGATCAGGCCGATGTCGCCGCCGGCCATGTCCTGCTGGCGCAGGTGGAAGGCGATGATCGAACCGGCCGAGGAAGTGTTGGCATACTCGTCGAGGACGATGACGTTCTCCTCGGGCGTCGGTTCGCGGCCCAGCACCTTGCGACCGATGAACTGGTTCATGTTGATGTTGGCCTGGTGCAGCCACATGCGCTTCAGCGCCTGCGGATCGAGGCCGAGATCGGCGGCATGGTCGACGATCATCTGCGAGACCAGCGGCACCACGTCCTTGAACACCTTGCGGCCCTGCTGGATGAACAGCTTGTCGGGCGCGCCGATGCCCTCGGGCGCGGCATTGTTCAGGAAGCCGAAATTGTTGCGGATATTGTTGGAGAACACGGTCTTCAGGCGCGTGCCCAGCACATCCCAGCCGCCGGGGCCCGCACGGTCCGAGGACTCGACGATGACCGCCGTGGCCACGTCGCCGAAGATGAAATGGCTGTCGCGATCCTTGAAGTTCAGATGGGCCGAGCAGATTTCCGGATTGATCATCAACACCGCCCCGACCGAGCCGGAGGCGATGAAGTCCGCCGCCGTCTTGATGCCGAAGGTGGCCGAGGAACAGGCCACATTCATGTCGAAGGCAAACCCGTCGATGCCCAGCGCCTGCTGCACCTCAACCGCCAGGGCCGGATAGGGGCGCGGCATGTTCGAGGCGGCGCAGATCACCGCCCCGATCTCGCTGACCGGCTTGCCCCACGCAGCGATCGCCTCACGCGCGGCGGCGACCGACATTTCGGCCATCAGTGACAGCTCGTCATTGGCGCGTTCGGGCAGGTTGGGAGCCATGCGGGCCGGATCGACGATCCCGGCCTTGTCCATAACGAACCGGCTCTTGATACCGGACGCCTTCTCGATGAACTCGACCGAGGACGGTGTCAGGGCCTCGATATCACCGGCGGCGATATCGGCGGCATGCTCGGCGTTCCAGCCGTGGGCCCAGGTATTGTAGGCCGCGACAAGCTCGGCGTTCGAGATGGACTGTTCCGGCGTAAACAGGCCGGTGGCGGCGATAACGGCATGGGTCACTGGGCAGGTCCGTTGCATTGACGAACGCCCTCAATAGGCCGGTGGCGGCGTGCGGTCGAGGCTCGCCGTCAGTCCGGTCATCCAGCGCCGGATACGGCCGGAGCGGGGTGAGGCCGCAGCGGCCCGGGCGGCGATCAGCGCCTCAACAAGATCTTCCGCCTCGCACGGCCACCCGTCAGGCGTGACATAGAGAGGATACTCCAGAAGCGTGGCGACGATCAGGGCGTCCAGATCGGGGCGCGCCGTGCGGTCGGGCAGGGGCAGGCGATCCTCGGTCAAACCCCAGCCCGCATAGAAGGGCCGGCCGTATGTGATCACCCGCTGTCCGCGCAGCAGGGCTTCAAATCCGGTCAGGGAGGTCAGGGTCACCACGACGTCGCAGGCCTCAACACAGGCCCCGATGTCCAGGGTGTCGGCCACCGCATCGATGGCCTCCAGGGTGGTGTCGTCGACAACGCCGGGCCGGTTTCCGGCCAGCACGTCCGGGTGGGCCTTCCAGATCAGGAAGCTGTCCGGGTGGTCAGCCCGGGCCGCAGCGATCAGGTCGGCATTGGTCCGGATGTCCCCGCAGCCCAGCAGGACCGACCGGTCGTTCTCGACCTGGCCCACGATCAGCACCCGTTTCCGATCCGACGGCCAATCCGGCGGCGTTGCGCCCGTCAGATTGTATTTCGACAGGCCGCTCTCGACGATCCGCTGACGCAGGGCCGCGGCGCGGGCTCGGGCCTCGACCGAAGGGCGTCCGGATTGAATCAGGGTCTCCAGCCGCGAGGGGCTGGCAGGGTCATAATAGATGCCCTGATCGTCCAGCACCGTCGACAGGGCCCCGATGAAATTGGAACCCAGTCCGTGCGAGCGGATGAAGCCGTCCTCCATCCGCACGGTCGGCCCGTCGAAACCGGCCGCTGCCTTCCGGATCGCAGCGGTCTCCTTGCCCGCCCACCACAGTAGTCGACCGCCGTTGGCTCCGGCCGCCGCCGCGGCGGCACCGACTGTATCGAAATAGCGGAGCCGGGCGGTCGGGGCATTGAGCATCCGACGGATCGCCGGTCGTTTGGCCGGGGCAAAGCCAACCCCGGCCCAATAACCCTTCAGCCGGTCGGCCCGGGCGCGCAGGGCGATCAGACGGGTCACCGCCTGTTCGGCTTCGCAGCGGTGCCCGGTGACGGGGTCGACGTAGCGGCTACAGACGATCAGGGCGGCGGCGGCCAATGTCTCGATGTCGCGCGCCATACCGCGACGTGCCATCGGCACCGTGTCGGTGGTCAGCCCCCAGCCGGCATAGAAGGGTACCCCGAAACAGGTGACGACCTTGCCACGCAGCAGGGCCTCGAAGCCGAGGCCGCTGGTCACCGTATAGACGGCGTCGACTTCGGCCAGCAGGTCTGCGGGGCGGACGTCGGTGTTGATCAGGGTGACCCCGGCCAGATCCGCGTCGGCGATACAGCCCGTCTTCAGGCCTGCGGCTACGGCGGGATGGCGTTTGACGATCAACTGGGCGTCCGGGTGGTCGGCCCGGGCTGCGGCCAGCATCGTGGCAAAGGCGTCCGGCGCGGCCAAACCATAGCGGATCGAGGCGTCGCCCCGGGTCTGGTCGACCACCAGCACGCGCGGGCCGGGACGAAGGATCGACCGGTCCAGTGGCTCGCCCAGATTGGTCCGCGACAGGCCGGCGGCGACGATGCGGTCGATCAGGGATCGGGCCCGGGCATGCATGGCTGCATCGCACCAGTCGGGGGCCTCCACGAGAGTCCGCTCCAGTCGCGAGGGGCGGGTGGCGTCATAATAGATGCCGAGGTCATCGACGATCAGGCTCAGGCTTGCGGCTCCGGCCTCGCCCAGTCCGACGGAGCGCAGGAACCCGTCCTCCAGCGCGACATAGGGGTGGCCGGTAACCCGGCTCCATAGACGCCCCGCCCCCGTCGTCGGCCGTCGACCCCAGCCCAGCACCGTCCGTACCGCCGGTCCCGGCAGTCGCTGCGGCGCATATTCCGGCAGGAAGGCATCCAGATGCGGAAGCGCCAGCAATCCCGGCGCGCACGCCCAGGCGGGAACTGGCGCGGCCTCGTCCATCAGTCGGGTGTACGCGAGCAGGCGTCGTGCCGCCGCAGCAGGGCCTCGGCGGCGGTCAGGTGCAGCCGCTCGACCATGCCCCCGCCGACGCGGATCGCGCCCCGCCCGACCGCAGCCGGATCGGCGAAGGCGGCGACCAGTGTCATGGCATGGGCCACCTCGTCGTCGGTCGGGCAGAAGGTCGCATTGGCGATGGCGATCTGGCCGGGATGGATCAGACTCTTGCCGTCGAAACCGTACAGTCGGCCCTGATCGCATTCGCCGGCGAAGCCAACGGCATCGTTCAGACGGTTGAAGACGCCGTCGACCACCTGCAGACCATGGGCCCGCGCGGCTGCGACCGTGGCGGCCAGCCATGGCTTCAACGGTTCGCGGTCCGGCACGGACTGGCAGCCCAGGGCGGCGGTCAGATCGTTGGTGCCGAACATCAGGGCCGTGAGCGCGCCGTCCACCCCGCACAGCGCATCCAGATTGAACAGGGCGCGCGGGGTTTCGATCATGGCCCACAGGGCGGTGCCAGTCGGCAGTCGGCTGCCCAGTTCCGCGACGTCGCGGGCGTCCTCGACCTTGGGGGCCACGATGATTTCGACCGGGGTACCGGCCAAGGCGTCCAGATCGTCGCTACCCCAGGGGGTGTCCAGCGCATTGACCCGCACGGCCAGGCGCGGACCGAAGCCGCCGCCGCGTACCGCCTCGACCGCGGCAGCGCGCGCCTCGGCCTTCATGTCGGGGGCCACGGAGTCCTCAAGATCGAACACCGCGACGTCGCAGGTCAGGGTGCGCGCCTTGTCGATGGCGCGCGGGTTCGAGGCCGGCATAAACAGGACGCTGCGGACCAGCCCCTCGGTCATCACACCCGTCCGGTCACGGGGATCAGGGCTCCGGTGATCGCCCTGGCCTGCGGCGAGGCCAGGAACAGCATGACAGCGGCCAAATCGGCCGGGGCGACCCATGTGGCGGGATCGGCGTCAGGCATGTCGGCCCGGTTCTGCGGCGTGTCGAGGATCGACGGCAGTACGGCGTTGACGGTGACCGTGCTCGACTTCAGCTCCTCGGCGAGGCTTTCGGTGAGGCGATGCACGGCCGATTTCGACGCCGCATAGGCCCCCATCCCGGCCGCCGACTTCAACGCGCCATTGGCTCCGACATTGACGATCCTGCCCGTGTCCGACTGTTTCAGATGCGGCAGGGCGGCGCGGCAGGTATTCAGCGCCGTGGTCAGGTTCAGGGCGTACATCCGGTCCCAGGCGGGCCGGTCGTCGTCCAGGGTCTGCCAGACGAAACCGCCGGCGATGTTCAGCAGGGCGTCCAGCCGCCCGAATTTCCCGACCACGGCCGCGATCGCCGCAGACGCCGCCGCCGGATCGGTCAGGTCGACCCCGCCCAGCTCCAGCGTGTCCGCCGGGGCCGACTGGCCGACGGCATGATCGATGATCGCCACGCGCCAGCCCTGGGCCAGGGCGGCAGCTACAACGGCGCGCCCCAGCTCTCCGTGCCCGCCCGTAATCGCGATGACGCGTTCGTTCATTGTTTCATCTCCCATCGGTCATCCCTCGCGCGCACGGCCCGGGTCCGTCAACCGGCCACAGCCGGGCCGCGCCCCGGACGCCGGAGGAATCGCCCCATCGGGCGGGCACGATGCGGGTGAGGGTGCTGTCGGCGAAGACGTGTCGGGGGACTCGCTCCGCCAGTCGGGGATAGAGGTCGGCGACATTGGACAGGCCGCCGCCCAGCACCACCACGTCCGGATCAACCAGATTGACCACCATGGCCAGGGCTCGCGACAGACGATCAGTGTAGCGTTCCAGCGAAGCGACGGCGGCCGGGTCGCCCGTGCCTGCTGCGGCGACGATCGCCTCGGCCGCCAGGGTCCGGCCGGTCACTTCAGCATGATCCCGCTGGAACCCGGTCCCCGAAATCCAGGTCTCGAGACAGCCGTGCAGCCCGCACCAGCAGGTCGGGCCCGGCACTTCGGCGGCGGTCGGCCAGGGCAGGGCGATGTGACCCCATTCTCCGGTCAGACCGTTGGCCCCGCCAATCAGTTGTCCGTCGACGGCCAGGCCGCCGCCGCAGCCGGTGCCGATGATCACCGCGAACGCGACCGCCGCGCCGGTGGCTGCGCCGTCGACGGATTCGGACAGGGCCAGGCAGTTGGCGTCGTTGGCCATTCGGACCGGTCGCCGCAGGGCCGTCTCCAGATCCTCGCGGAACAAGCGGTCGTTCAGCCAGATCGAGTTGGCGTTGCGCATCCGTCCGGTGGTCGGTGACACTGAGCCGGGCACGGCCAGTCCGACGGTTCCGGCCCGGTCAAACTCACGTTCGATCCGCTCCACCAGTCGGACCACGGCCGCCAGCGCCGCGTCATAGGTTCCGGGGTTGGGTTCTCGCAGGCGGGTCAGGAAACGGCCGTCAGCCGCCAGGGCCGCGGCCTCGATCTTGGTCCCGCCGAAATCCACGCCGATCTGCATTGTGCCGGTCTAGCAGGCCGTCGTCAGACGGCGAAGACCTGCGCTACCAGCCGCTCGAGCGCCCCGGCGTCGACCGCGTCGAAGGCGGCGACGTCGGTCGCATCGACATCGAGCACACCGATCAGGTCTCCGGCCGCGTCGAAGACGGGCACGACCACTTCACTGCGTGAGCGGGAATCGCAGGCGATGTGTCCGGGGAAGGCCTCGACGTCATCGACGATCCGGGTCTCGCCTGTGGCGGCCACGGTCCCGCAGACGCCCCGTCCGAACGGAATCCGCAGACAGCCCAGCGTGCCCTGGTAGGGACCGACCACCAGCTCCCCGGGCTTCACGGGATCGACGACATAGAAGCCGGTCCAGAAGAATTGCGGGAAGGAGTCAGCCAGCATGGAGGCGACCGTGGCCATCCGGGCGACTTGGTTCATCTCGCCATCCAGCACCGCCAGGATCTCGTCATGGACCTCCGCATAGCGGGCCGCCTTGTCGGCAGGGCGATCATCACGGGCGGTGTAGGACATGGCAAGACTCCGGCTGTAACCGCCATATAGGCGGCCCGGTCAGACATTGCGACCAGGGGCGGACCGGACGAATTCCCCTGTCAGGGGAATCGCTAAATGGCTGAATCTTGGGGATAACTGTTCACCGAACAAAAATCAGCCAATCTGCGGCAACGCTTTCCCGCAAAACGACGTTAACCTTGACAGCCGGGTGTCCGGACCGGACACATTGGCCGGCGAACATGGTTAATGGCCGATCGCGCGACCGATCAGCCCGCAACGTGTGAGGGGGAGTATGCGCGACCGCCACGGCTTCGACGACGACCCCGCACCGGCCCGGCGCCGTCGTGCCCCGATCGCCGCAGCCGCCGTAATCGGTGTGCTGGCGATCGCCGCCCTGACCCTGTCCAGCTGTGGTGATCGCGGCCTGCAGTTCTGGCGACAGGACTCTGCCGGTGGTGCAGCCAACGCCTGTCCGCGCCCGGCAGCCTTCACCGGGGCCGAGTTCAACGCCCAGGAGACCAGTCTGCGCGCGCTGCGTCGGGCGGCCTTCCGTGGCGACTTTTTCGCCCAGCTGGAGCTGGGGTCACGCTATGCGGCCGTGAAGGCGACCGACAAGAATATCGAGGATCCGATCGAGAGCTCGGTCTGGTTGGCCCTGGCCCTCGCCAATGACGAGGGCTATGCGCCGATCAACCGGGTCGAGCGTGGCGGCTTCGGCGGCTGGCGGCCGCTGTCCCGCTACGACGACTGCCGCGCCTGGGAACGTCACAATGTCTACCAGCGACTGGATCGTCAGCTGGGGCGGATGACGCGCGCCGAGCAGGAAGCCGTTCGAGACCGGGTGATCTATGTCCTGTCGACCCAGGACGCCAAGGGTTACCGCGCCCTCGCCCGTCTGCACGATTCCCTCTACGGCCCGTTCGGCGAGCCGCAGGACAATCGCGAGGGCCGCGAGGCCTGGGGACATGACGGCAAGAACGGCGGGCCTGACCGGGATCCCAGCGCCCTGCATGCCGCGACCAGCCTGTTCCAGCGCAATGACGTGGACGCCTATCTCTACAACTATCTGGCGGTCCAGACCGGCGATGTCGGGGCCTATGTCCTGCTCAAGGATTTCGAGCGGTCTTCGCCGAGCCGCAGCCGCTACGCCGCCTTCGTCGAGGCCAAGGCGCGCCAGTGGGTGCCGCCGTTCGAATTCTATCCGAATGCGGCTCCGGCCTCGGGTGTCCCCTTCTCGGATGAAAGCCGTCCGCGTGGCGATGCCTATGAATACGCGCTGTCGCGCATGACCGAACTGCCGTTCGTCCATGTCGGACGGGCGCTGCGTTATCTCGGCGTGACCGAGACGGTCGCGACCCGTCCCGACGCCCTGTCGAAACGCCAGATCGAGACGCTGGAGGCCATGCTGGGTCATCCGATGGAATCGCGGCTGTCCTATCTCGAGCGGGTTCGGGCGGTTCAGCTGGCGGCGGTCAACGGCTCGTCCGAGGCCCAGCTGGTGCTGGCGGTGATGTACGCCGAGGGCATTGGGGTCCCGACGGACTATGCCCGCGCCTTCCACTGGTTCGACGAGGCGGCCCGACAGGGCAGCCCTGAGGCCAAGTTCGCCATGTCGACCTATTTCGCTCTCGGCGTCTCCGGCGTCGCCGATCAGGACAAGGCTGCGGCCGTCGCCGTGCGGATCGATTCCGCCCTGGCCGGCTTCGGCCCGTCCGCATCCCGCCTGCAGGCCGTCCTGGCCCAGGTCTCCCGCTCGCAACGCCGCTAGGAGGGCGTGGAATCATGACCGATCGTCCCGTCCGCAGTCTGATTACCGGCCTGGCCGTCATCGCGGCCGCTGCCCTCGGCGGGGTTCTGGCACCGGCCTCGACCGCCGAGGCCCAGGTGGCCGCCCGTGTCGAGAGCCAGACCCGCCCCAATTTCGGCATCCTGCTGACGCCGCCGACCCGCGGTACGCGCGGGCGGTCGAGCCATCACCGTCGCTATGACTATCGCCGTGACCACCGCCCGGACTGGCGGCCGGAGTTCCGTCGCGACGGCACCGAAGAGATCGTCCTGGTCGATTGCGGCGGCAATCCCGGTTCCGGGGCGGTCGAGGACGCCGTGCGCCGCGTGCGCCCCGGCGGCACCCTGGTCATCCGGTCGCGCGCCGGTGCCTGTGTCGGCTGGCTGAACATCGACAAGCCGATGACTCTCATCGGCGAGGGCGGCTTCGACCCGCGCGACTGGAACCGGACACCGTCGGCGACCCTGCAGGCCCCGGACGGTCTGCCCTGCATCACCGTGGCCCAGGGCGTTCGGGTCGAGATCCGCGACATGGTGTTCGCGTCGCCCAAGGCCGGCGATGCCGCCTGTATCGTCGGCTACGGAGCCGAGATCGTGATGAACCGGGTCGGTTTCCGCCATGCCGGCGACGAGGCCGCCATCTATGCCGACGGGGGTCTCATCGACATCCGCAATGCCATCATTGATGCCCAGACCATCGCCCCGGCCATCGTCGCCGACGGAGCCGTTCTGACCACCTATGAACTGGTGGTCACCGGTGCCCAGACCGGCCTCGAACTGATCCCGGGTGCGGGCCAGACTTCGCGGGTTTCGACCTCGACCTTCAAGGGCACTGGTGTGCCTAACAGCTTCGGGCCGCGCTCGATCGGCATGATCATCCGCTCGGGCCGCGACTACGGCCGGGTCGAGATCGAGAACACCGCCATCGTCGGCTATGTCGAGGGTGTGGCCATCGAGGGGGCCTCCGTCACCATGAGCGACAGCCGGGTCGGACGCTCCGACAAGGGCGTGGTCCTCTACAATGGCGAGTTGCGGCTGACGGACAGCCGGATCCGGGCTGCGGGGGTCGGGGTCGCCGCGGCCTCGGGCCACGCCGTGATCACCAACAATGTCTTCGCCGGGGTGCAGCAGGTGATCTTCGCCGAGTCACGCGCCACAGTCGAAGCCAGCGGCAACCGCGTCTGGTCGCAGTCGGTGTGCCGCCCCAGCTTCCGTGATCGCTACCGTGGCCGTTACGAGCCCTACTGGGATCCGGGCAATGGCTGGACCTGCGTCAACAGCCCCTATCCGCGCGACTGGTGGGACGACGAGGACGGTCTGCTGGGCCTGCCCTACCACGACGACAGCTACAGGCTGGACGGCTACGACAGCTATCGTCAGGGCGAGGGCTGGTACGATCAGAGCGGCCGCTATGTGACCGACGATCGCTACACCGGCGACGACCGCTGGAGCCGTGGCGGCGGCTGGCGGCGTTGATCCCCGGCTCGTGTTGATGGATTCCGGTATCCAGCCACCCCCGTTCAGGGGGCGGGCCATTCCGTAGTCGGGGAGTTAGGGATGATTTCAGCTTGGGGTATTCCGCTGGCGCTCGGCGACCGTCGCATCTTGCGTCCCGGGTCCCTGCGCTGGCTGCGCGCCCTGGGCTGGATGGTCCTGCTGTTCGGCGTCGTGGCGATACCATCCTATGCGGCGATCGGCGGCCTGACCGCCGCTCTGCCCGAGGGGGCCGTCTCCAGCCTGATCGCCAATGCGTCCGGGGCGGTGATCAGCCTGCTCCTGTACGCGCTTTTGGTCTGGGGTGGCGAGGCGCGCCGTCCGTCGGAACTGGGGCTTGGCGCCGCACCCGTCGAGTTGATGACGGGTCTGGTCATCGGGGCCGCCATGTTCGCCTCGGTCATGGGTTTGATGGCGCTGTTCGGCCTGTATGATTTCGTCTGGAAGGGGGCGGCTCCGGTCTGGGAATCCCTGGGCATCACCATCCAGTCCGGTGTGGTCGAGGAGATCCTGACCCGCGCCATCATCCTGAGGCTGGTCTGGCGGGCCTTCGGGCCGTGGGCCGCCTTCGCGATTTCGGCCGCCCTGTTCGGGGCCCTGCATCTGGCCAATCCCAACGCCACGCCGTTCGCGGCCCTGTGCATCGCCGTCGAGGCGGGCATCATGCTGGGGGCCTTCTATGCCCTGACCGGCCGGATCTGGGTGTCGATCGGAGTCCATGCGGCCTGGAATTTCACCCAGGGCTATCTGTTCGGGGCTGCCGTCTCGGGCACGGATTTCGGACCGTCCCTGGCCACTAGTACGGCCCGCGCCGGCTTCCATCCCTGGCTGACCGGCGGGGCCTTTGGCCCCGAGGCCTCGGTCCCCGGTCTGGCCGTCGGCACGGCGGTCGGGGTCTGGGTCCTCTGGCTGGCGTGGAAGTCCGGCCGCTTCGCGCGTCCGGTAGGCCCGGAGGGACTCGAACCCCCAACCAGACCGTTATGAGCGGTCGGCTCTAACCATTGAGCTACGGGCCCGCCGAGGGCGGTAGTTTCGCCTAGCAGGCGGTCGCTCCGCTTGCCAAGCGCCATTGTAGCCCGACCGGTCCCGGGTATTTCCGATGATGAATGGAACCTGCCACCGGGGCCGGGACGTTGTTCAGGCACCAACCGCCAAGGTTCCGCCACGGCCCGACGCCACCGTCCGGGTCCCGTGGCCCGTTTTCCGGAGACCTGCTGACATGACACGATCCTTCCACTCCCTTTCGCTGGGAGCCGTTCTTCTGGCCGCCAGCGCCCTGACCGCCCCGGCTGCCCTGGCCCAGGAGGCCCCGATGGCCGGCATGCATATGATGCAGGCCCCGCCGTCGCTGAACCTGTCGGCCCATGGCGAGGTGCGTATGGCCCCCGACATGGCCACCATCACCTTCGGCGTCGTCACCGAGGCCCCGACCGCCGCAGAGGCCATGCGCAGCAACGCCGCCCGGATGAATGAGGTCATGGCCGCCCTGCGCCGCGCCGGCATCGCCGAGCGCGACGTCCAGACCTCGGGCCTGAATCTCTCGGCCCAGTACGACTATGTCCAGAACGAGCCGCCCAGGCTGCGGGGCTATCAGGCCAACAACCGGGTGACCGTGACGATCAATGATCTGTCCCGGGTCGGTACCACCGCCGACGCTGTGGTGGCTGCCGGGGTCAATCAGATCGACGGCATCAGCTTCGGCCTGAAGGACTCTAGCGCCGCCGAGGATCGCGCCCGCCAGTTGGCAGTCCGCAACCTGCAGGCCAAGGCCGCCCTGTATGCCCAGGCGCTCGGTGTGCCGCTGGCCGGGATCCGCTCGCTGACCGAGTCCGGTGGCTACAGCCCACGCCCGCCGCAGCCCATGTATGCCCGCGCCGAAATGGCCATGGATTCAGGCTCGACACCGGTCGCGGTCGGTGAACTGACCGTGCGGATCGACATCACCGGCGTCTACGACCTGGGTCGTTCGCCCGTCGGGATACGTTCATTTGACGCAAACGCTTGCCTCTCTATGGTCGCGTCAGGCCGCTTTCTGGCCCGCACCGTCCGGACCTTCCGACCTCCATGAAACAGTTCTTCCTGACCGTGCTGGGCGTTTTCCTCGGCCTCATCCTGTTTGTGGTCGTCGTGCCGGTGGTGCTGATCACGGCGGCGGTGTCCTCGGCCTCGTCGGCCCCGGTGACCGCATCCAACACGGTGCTGGAACTGGATCTGCGCGACGGTCTGACCGACCAGGATCCGATCAATCCGTTCGCCGCCTTCGGCGGCTCCGGGCTGTCGGTCATGGAAGTCGTCGATACCCTGGCCCAGGCCGGGGATGACCGGCATGTAAAGGCCCTGCTGATCCGTCTGCCAGAGGCCGGCATGACCCCCGCCGCCGCCGACGAGGTGCGTCAGGCCGTGCGGCGTTTCCGCGCTTCTGGCAAGGTCGTGATCGCTCACAGCCAGGGCTTCCAGCCGGTCGGCACCACGATTTCCAGCTATATGGTCGGCGCCTCGGCCTCGGAACTGTGGATGCAGAACACCGCCAGCTTCCAGCTGACGGGCTTCTCCGCCGACCAGATTTTCCTCGGCCGCGCCTTCGACAAATACGGCGTCAACGCCCAGTTCGAGCAGCGTTACGAGTACAAAAACGCCGTCAACGAATACACCCAGAGTGACTTCACCCCGGCCCACCGTGAGGCGATGACGGCGTGGATGACCTCGATCTACACCAGCGCCATCGCCAATGCGGCCAGTGATCGAAAGGTCACCCCGGCGGCCCTGCGCGCGACCATCGAGGGCGGCCCGTGGTCATCGGCCGAGGCGCTGCAGCACAAGCTGATCGACAAGATCGGTCAGGTCGAGGAGGCCGAGGCCGAGATCAAGCGGCGCGCCGGCGACGGGGCCAAGCTGGTCGAATTGAGCGACTATGCCTCGTCCAAGGGCGAGCGCAGTGGCTCGGGCCGCAATGCCATCGCTATCGTCGGCGGTGAGGGGGCCATCCTGACCGGTACCGGCGGCGGCGGCGGGTTCGGCGGCGGCTCGTCGATCCGCTCCGATGACCTGGCCGGAGCCCTCTATGAAGCGATTGAGGACAAGGACGTGAAGGCCATCGTCTTCCGCGTGTCCTCGCCCGGCGGCTCGCCGGAAGCCTCGGAACAGATCCTGGCCGCCGTGCGCGCCGCCAAGGCCGCCGGCAAGCCGGTGGTCGTGTCCATGGGGGCCTACGCCGCCTCGGGCGGTTACTGGATCAGTTCGGAAGCCGACTACATCGTGGCCCAGCCCTCGACCCTGACCGGCTCGATCGGCGTGTACGGCGGCAAATTCGTGCTGGCCAATGCGCTCGGCCGCTTCGGGGTCGACATCCGCGACCTGTCGGTCGGCGGCGACTATGCCGACGCCTTCTCGCCGGCCCAGCCCTTCACCGCCGCGCAACGGACCGCCTATGCCGCCACGATCGACCGTACCTATGAGGAATTCATCACCCGGGTCGCCACCGGTCGTCACCTGACGCCGGCCCGGGTGCGGGAAATTGCCCGCGGTCGCGTCTGGACCGGTCGTCAGGCCAAGGAACTGGGTCTGGTCGACGAGCTGGGCGGGCTGCACGAGGCCATCGCCCAGGCCCGTCGTCTGGCCGAGATTCCCGCCGATGAGTCCGTGCGCTTCAAACGCTATCCGACGCCGGAATCGCCGTGGGAAGCCCTGTCCAAGGCCTTTGGCGTCTCCAGCGAGGCGGCGCGCGTGCTGGTCGGGATCGGTGGGGTGATGGCGGATCCGCAGGCCCAGGTCGTGCTGCAACGGATCGAATCCGACCGCATGCGCAGCGCCGGGGCCTCGGTCCTGGCTGAGCAGCCGCTGCCCTGACAGGGGCCCGGTCGGGCTTTCCGGACGGGCTGTCACCGCAACGCACACTCGCCTGTGACCGTGTCTTCCATTGACCCGGAAGCGATATGGACCGACATTGCGCTTCCGACGCCCCCCGGGGTGTTTCCAAAGGCTGTTCGATGATCGAGACCGATCGCTTCATTCCCTCGGGGGCTGCATCCCGTCGGCGGGCCCCCGGCCTGCTGGCACCTGTGGTGTGGCTGTGCGGTCTGATCGCCACCCTGGCGGCGATGACGATCGGGGCGGTTCTGGCAGTGTTTACGGCCGTGGCCGTGGCCGTGATCGCGATCTTCGGGACGATTCTGATCTTTCTTGCTGGTCTGGCCCTTCGCGCCCGCCGCCGCTTCGGTGGCCGCAATCGTCGCGGTGACGATGTGATCGAAGCCCGCAAGGTCGACGGCGAATGGGTCGCCTACGGCTGGGAACGCCAGGGGCGATAAGCCCGCCCATGCTCGATATCAGCGACGCGCCGTCCCCTAATTTCGACAATCGCCGCGCACCGCCGGACCTGCTGGTGCTGCACTATACCGGCATGCAAACCGCCGAGGCGGCCATCGCGCGTCTGCGGGACCCGGCAGCCGCGGTCTCGGCCCATTATGTCGTCGATGAGGACGGCCGGATCCTGAAACTGGTCGCCGAGGAACGCCGGGCCTGGCACGCGGGTCAGGGCGAATGGCAGGGCGAAACCGATTGCAACGCCGCCTCGATCGGCATCGAGATCGTCAATCCCGGCCATGAGTTCGGCTACCGGCCCTTTCCGGATATTCAGATCGCCGCCGTAACCACCCTGGTCGCTGACATCCGCTCGCGCTGGACCATCCCCGACGGTCGCATCATCGCCCATTCCGACCTGGCCCCCGCGCGCAAGCAGGATCCGGGTGAGCTGTTTCCGTGGAAGGCTCTGGCCGCCGCCGGTCATGGCCTGTGGTTCGAACCCGCCCCTGAGCGGATCGCTGCGCTGGGCCCTGACCTGACCATCGGCGACGAGGGGTTGGGTGTGGTCGTGATGCGCGCCGGCCTGCACCGGCTCGGCTACGGCCTGAAGCCCGGTGGCAGCTATGACGACGACACCCGGCTGACGGTCGAGGCCTTCCAGCGCCACTGGCGGCCCACCCGCGTCGACGGCATCGCCGATGGCGAGACTCGCGCGACCCTGATGGGCGTCCTGCAACTGGCGACGGCGGAGAGTCCGACCGGCGTCCTCAATTAGCTACGGCCATGGTCGGCGACCCGGACATCGAGGTTCTGAGGCAGCAGGACCGGGAGCGCCGGATCAAACACCGGGCCCGCGTCCGGGCCGAGGTCGAGCGGCGTGGGCTGGGCTCGGTCATGAACCAGACGCGCTGGACCGAACTGCGGGCCGCGATCAGGGACCTGCCGTTCGCGCCACCCTACCAACGCCACGACGTGCTGGAGCGCCCCGAACCGCTGTGGCCCTCTGACCAGCAGATCGATCCAGGCTGCTGGTGCGATGAATGCCTTGAGCCCCTGTATGCGATCGAATGGCTGCGGATCATCCCGCGGCTGTGGCGGCAGGAGGGGGCGCTGGTGCCGCTGAAGCCCGTCGGTGATTGCTCCGGGGCGCTACGCGCCGCCCTGTCGCGCCTCAACATTCCCTATCGCGAGGATGATCGCGGGATCTGGATCCATGGCTATGCGACGGGCGATCCCACGCTGGATCCCGGTGCCGGAGGCTGAGCCCCCAGTCCCGTCCGTTGGTGGATTGACGTGCCCGGACGAAACGCCCATCTGTCCCCCGTCAGACGGCCGGGCGGTCGCGGCGGGCGCGTGCGCCTGTCGAGGAAAGTCCGGGCTCCACGGTGAAAAGGCGGCGGGTAACGCCCGCCCGGGGTGACCCGAGGGATAGCGCCACAGAAAGCAAACCTCCGGCCCTGCGGGACCGGTAAGGGTGAAAGGGTGGGGTAAGAGCCCACCGCGTCTCTGGTAACAGCGACGGCATGGCAAGCCCCGCCTGGAGCAAGACCGAATAGGGATGTCGCGCGGTTTCGGCCGCAGGGTTCACCGCCCGAGGCATCCGGGTAGGTCGCGAGAACCGTCCGGCAACGGGCGGTCCAGAGGAATGATCGTCACCCGACGTCCGGCTTCGGCCGGGCCCAGGGGACAGAACCCGGCTTACAGGCCGTCTGACACTTTTCCCTTCAGATCGCCCCGGCCCGGCATGGGGGCGTTAACCCCTGCATCAGTCGACGGGCGCATTCTCTGTCCACAGGGTGTTTATACTTGCCGTGTTCTGTGTATGTTCTGCAATTCCCGGCACGATGTTGTCGGCGGGCCGTGAACTTGGTTAAAAAGTGTCAACTAATCCCATTGAGGCCCATCTGATCCCATGCTATCCCAATGACATGATTTTGGGGCTGAGGGACGTCGCATAGGGCGCGTCACGGATTTCAGGGGCGGACCTAAGGGTCCGATAGGGCAGAGCGTGTTTCTCTCGACCTTCGAGAAGCAGCTGGACGGCAAGCGCCGTCTCTTGATCCCCCAGGAATTCCGCACGGCTGAAAACGGCGCGGAACACGGCGTCTTCTGCTTTCCTTCCATTGAAGCCGACTGCCTCGAGGCCGGCGGTGACCGGCTGTTCGCCGAATACCGCGGCGTGATCGAGGGCCTGCCGTTCGGCGACCCCTATCGTTCGGCGCTGGAGGCCGCGATCTACGGCGAGCAGAAGGCCCTGGCCTATGACTCGGGCGGGCGCATCACCCTGCCGGAATCCCTGTGCGCCGAAGCCGAATTGTCCGAGGCGGTCGTCCTCTATGGCGTCGGCGACCGGTTCCAGATCTGGGCCCGCGACAAATGGGAAACCCATCGCGCCGAACAACGCCGTGCGGCCCGGGCCGGTCTGGCCCAGTTCGGTGAAATGCGGCGTCAGGCGATCAAGCCGGGCGGGGCCGGATGAGCGCCCCCCACGCCCCCGTCCTGATCGACCAGGTCATCGCCGCCCTGTCGCCCGGGCCCGGCGATGTGATCATCGACGCCACCTTCGGGGCCGGCGGCTATACGCGCGCCATCCTGGCGACCGGGGCCGAGGTTATCGCTCTCGATCGCGATCCGACGGTCCAGCCCTTTGCCGAGGCGGTCGCCAACGACTTTCCCGGCCAATTCACCCTGGTGCGCACGCCATTTTCAGCCCTGACCCAGGCCTTCACGGACAGCGGTCGCGACCGGCTCGACGGGGTGGTCTTCGATATCGGCGTCTCATCGATGCAACTGGACCAGGCCGAGCGCGGCTTCTCCTTCATGCGCGACGGTCCGCTCGACATGCGGATGGGCGATGAGGGCGAAACCGCCGCCGACATCGTCAACACCTGGGATCACGGGCCGATGGCCCACATTTTCAAACTGTATGGTGATGAGCGCCAGTCGGGCCGGGTCGCCACCGCCATCCTGCGTCGCCGGGTCGAGCAGCCGTTCGAACGGACGCTGGACCTCGCTGCCGTCGTGGAAAAAGCCCTGGGTGGCCGTCGGGGTGCGCCGATCCATCCGGCCACGCGCGTGTTCCAGGCCCTGCGCATCGCCGTCAACGACGAGCTGGGCGAGCTGCGTGCCGGGCTCGAGGCCGCTGAGGCCTGCCTGTCGCCGGGCGGTCGGATGGTGGTCGTGACCTTCCATTCGCTCGAGGACCGCATCGTCAAGGCCTTCCTGACCGAGCGGACCGGCAACGCCCCCGGTGGTTCGCGTCATGCCCCGGTGAAGATCGAGACCCGCAAGCCCAGCTTCACCCTGCAGTTCAAGGGCGCGCATGATGCCGACCAGCATGAGCTGGACGCCAACCCCCGCGCCCGTTCGGCCAAGCTGCGCGCCGCCGTCCGCACCGATGCCGCCCCATGGGGAGGGATCGCCGCATGACGATGTGGACCGCCCCCCGCAATGGCTTCCAGCGCCTGTTCGACTGGAAGGTGCACGGCATCCGTTGGGTCGAGATCATCGGCCTGCTGCTGGTCGCGATCATGATCTTCTCGGTCTATGTGGCCAAGGCGGGCGCGGCCCGCGAGGGTGTGCGCATCAGTCAGCTGGACCGCGAGATCGACGACAACGGCGAGCGGGTGCGCCTGCTGCGGGCCGAGGTCGCGCGCCTGGAACAGCCCGGTCGGCTGGAGGCCTTGTCGCGCAGTGCCGGTCTGGCCCCGGTCGACGTCCATCGCCGGACGAGCGAAGAGAGCCTCGCCGCGATCGCGCCTGTGCCCGAACCGCGTCCCGTCATCATCGCCCCGACAACCGCTGCCGCCGTTGATGCCGCCGCCGCCGAAAGCCCGGTCGTTCCGGGTCCGGAGGCCGGTCGATGAGCACCCAGGATCATCCGTCCGCCTATGATCGTCCGGCACCGGGTCAATCGCCGGGGCGGCGGGTATCGCCGACCTGGCGCTGGTTCGCCGAGGGCATCTGGTGGGTCGAACATGCCTTCGGCCGCGCCCGCGCCCACGCCCGGCCCGAGGAAGACGCGCGGGTCCGGATCTTCCTGATCCTGGGCCTGTTCGCCCTGGTGTTCGCGGCCCTGGCCGCGGGGGCGATCCATTCGGCCCTGATGGTTCCGCGCGGTGGCGGCGGCTATGCCGGTAATTCGAACGCCCTGGTGCGGGGCGATCTGGTCGACCGCAACGGGGCCCTGCTGGCCACCAATATCGTCCACTACGCCTTCTATATCGATCCGGCCGAGGTCTGGGACCGCGCCGCAGCCGAGCGGCAGATCCGCCAGGCCCTGCCGGCCGTGCCCGCGACGCGGCTGAAAAAGGTCCTGAACGGGGACCGACGTCTGATCGTCATGCCGGGACTCACGCCCGCCGAACGCAGAACGCTGCACGCCCTGGCGCTGGGCGGTCTGTCGTTCGAACCGGAAGACCGGCGCGTCTATCCGCTGGGCACGTCGGCTACCCATCTGATTGGTGACGCTGACACGGGCGGAATCGGGATCTCGGGGGCAGAGCTGGCCTTCAATGATGAAATTCGTGCCGCCGGGGCCAGCGGCGTGCCGTTCGCCCTGTCGATCGATCTGCGGGTCCAGGGTGTGCTGGAGAACGAATTGGCCGCGGCCGCCGAGGCCAACGGGGCCAAGGGTGCGGTCGGCATCATCACCGACGTTCAGACCGGCGAGGTCCTCGGTCTGGCCAGCTGGCCGACCAGTGACCGCCTCGATCGTGTGACCTCGGCCCACTACGAGATGGGTTCGGTGTTCAAGACCTTCACTGTGGCCGCGGGTCTCGACACCGGCACGGCCGACATGAGCACCCGGTTCGACGCCTCGGAAGCCTTCATGATCGGCAACCGTCGGATCACCGACTTCCACGCCCAGAATCGCGTGATGACGCTGGAGGAGGTCTATCTCCATTCCTCGAACATCGGCACCTCGCGGCTGGCCGTCGAGATGGGTGGATCGGTCATGCGCGACTATTTCACCCGCTTCGGCCTGATGGATGCGGCCCCGATCGAATTGAAGGAATCGGCCCGCCCGCGGCGTCCGCGCCGCTGGGACGACTCCACCCTGGCCTCCCTGTCGTTCGGCTACGGCATCATGATCACCCCGGCCCAGATGGCCGTGGCCATGGGGGCCCTGACCAACGGCGGGCGCTTCATCCCCCTCACCCTGCGCAAGGGTGACGGCACCCCGGTGCGCGGTCGACAGGTGGTCTCGCCCGAGACCTCGCGCACCCTGCTCGATCTGTTGCGCCTCAATGTGGTGCGTGGCTCGGGTGGCTTTGCCGAGGCCCCGGGCCTGCGCGTCGGCGGCAAGACCGGCTCGGCCAACAAACTGGTCGGGGGACGCTACGACCCGACCCACGCCGTCGGCACCTTCGCGGCCGTCTTCCCCGCGGACGGCCCGATCGACGCGCGCCGCTATTCGATCCTGATCCTGATGGACGAGCCCTCGGCCTGGCCGCGCACCGGCGGCTATGTCGCCGCTCCTGCCGTGGGCCGTATCGCCGACCGCATCGCCCCCTTCCTCGGCGTCGAGCGCCGCGCCGATGCCTGGCGCACGGCCCTTGGCGAACGCATCGTCGCTGAGCCAACGGCAGACGGGGGCGTGCGATGAGCGGCCTGCGCCTGTCCGACCTGCTGCGTCGCGACGTCAGTTCTGACCCCGTGATCACGGGGCTGACAGCCGACAGCCGCCAGGTCGTCCCCGGGTCGCTGTTCGTGGCCCTGCCGGGCACCGTTGCCGACGGTCGCGCCTTCATCCCCCAGGCCCTGTCGCGCGGCGCGGCGGCGGTGCTGGCCCCGCAGGACACCCCCGACAACTCGGCCCCGGTGCTGGTCACCTCGGGCGACGTGCGGCGCGCCTATGCCATCGCCGCCCGCAGCTTCTACGGGGTCCAGCCGGCCGTCTGCGTCGCCGTCACCGGCACCAACGGCAAGACCTCGGTCGCCACCTTCTGCCGCCAGATCTGGGCGGCGCTGGACATCAAGGCCGCTAGCATGGGCACGTTGGGCGTCGTCGCCCAGTCCGGTTCGCTGTGCGAGGCCCTGACCCCGCCCGGCCTGACCAGTCCCGACGCCGCCGACGCCGCCCGGCTGCTGGCCCGGCTGGCCGGTCAGGGCGTGACCCATCTGGCGCTGGAAGCCTCGTCGCACGGGATCGACCAGCGCCGCCTCGATGGCGTGTCGCTGAAGGCGGCGGCCTTCACCAACCTGTCCCAGGACCACCTCGACTATCACGGCACCATGGACGGCTATCGCGCCGCCAAGATGCGGTTGTTCGAGACCCTGCTGCCGCGCGGCCGCACAGCGGTGCTCAATGCCGACTCCGACGTCTATTCCGGCTTCGCCTCGGCCAGCATCATGTCGGGTCTGGGCGTGCTGGGCGTCGGCCAGCGCGGCCGTGACCTGACGCTGATCGAGCGTCGTCCGACCGCCGAGGGTCAGCGTCTGACCATCGAGGTCCGCGGTGAACTGCACGATGTGCTGCTGCCACTGGCCGGGGCCTTCCAGGCGTCCAACGCCCTGGTCGCGGCCGGTCTGTGCATCGCCGCCGGCGAGTCGGCCGACCGGGTGCTGGCGGCCCTGTCCACGCTCAAGGGTGCCGAGGGTCGGATGCAGCGCATCCCGGGTGCCACCCGCGGCGAGGTCTATGTCGACTATGCCCATACGCCCGATGGACTTGAGACGGTTCTGGCCGCCCTGCGGCCCCATGCCAGCGGTCGACTGATCGTGGTGTTCGGGGCCGGTGGTGACCGCGACCGGGCCAAGCGGCCGCTGATGGGCGAAATCGCCGGCCGGCTGGCCGATGTGGCCATCGTCACCGACGACAACCCCCGTTCCGAGGATCCCGCCGCCATTCGCAAGGCCGTCCGGGCCGGCTGTCCCGAGGCGCTGGAGATCGGCGACCGCGCCCAGGCCATCGCCGAGGCCGTGGCCATGATGCGCGACGGGGATGTGGTGGTGATCGCCGGAAAAGGGCATGAACAGGGTCAGATCGTCGACGGGGTGACTCACCCGTTCGACGACGCCACCGTCGCGACCGAGGCCCTCCGCGTTCATGCCTGACTCCGCTCCGCCCCTCTGGACCGCTCCCGACATCGCCCTGGCCACCGGGGGCCGGATCGAGGGCGGGGCCTTCCAGGCCAACGGCATCACCTACAACAGCCGCGAGATCGTGCCCGGCGACCTGTTCATCGCCCTCAGGGGCGCGCGTGACGGGCATGAATTCGCCGCCTCGGCCTTTGCCGCCGGCGCGGCCGGGGCCCTGGTCGAACATCCGGTCGACGGCGGTCCCTGTATCGTCGTGCCCGACACCCTGAAGGCGCTCGAGGCGCTGGGCGCAGCGGCGCGGGACCGGGCTCCGCAGGTGCGGCGCGGGGCCGTTACCGGCTCAGTCGGCAAGACCAGCGTGACCCAGGCGATCAAGGCCGGGCTTGATCTGGCCGGTCCGGCCCATGCCTCGATCAAGAGCTACAACAACCATATCGGCGTGCCCCTGACCCTGGCCCGGATGCCGGCCTCGACCGAACGGGCGGTGTTCGAGATCGGCATGAACGCACCCGGCGAAATCGGCCCGCTGAGCCGGATGGTCCAGCCCCATGCCGCCTGCGTGACCACGGTCGGCCCGGTCCACATCGAGGGCTTCAGCGACGGCGAGACCGGCATCGCGCGCGAGAAATCCGCCATCTTCGAAGGCCTCGGTCCCGGTGGCGTGGCCGTGATCAACGGTGACAACCTATGGCAGCCTATGTTGCACCAGGCCGCCCTCCACGCCGGCGCCCGCATCGCCACCTTCGGTTCCGAGCCGGGCCATGATGCGCGGTTGATCGATTTCCGGCCCGGTCCGGACGGCGCGCGCGTCTCGGCCGAAGTCCGCGGGCGTACCCATCATTTCAACCTGCGCCAGTCCGGCTTCCACTGGGGGCTGAACAGCCTGGCCGTGATCCTGATGCTGGAGGCGCTTGATGTGCCGATCGAGACGGCGCTGGCCGCCCTGTCGGACTTCGAACCCCTGGTCGGGCGGGGTCAGATCCGCAGCGTCACGCTGGCGGGCGGGGCCTTCACCCTGATCGACGAAAGCTACAACGCCAATCCGCTGTCGATGCGGGCCGGTTTTCTCAGCCTCGGCGCGCGCGCCGTCGCGCCGGGCGGGCGTCGTATCATCGCCCTGTCGGACATGCTGGAACTGGGTGACCAGTCGCGCGCGCTGCACGAGGGTTTGGCCGAGGTGATCGAGGCTGCCGCCATCGATGTGGTCCACGCCGCCGGACCGCAGATGCGCCATCTCTACGATGCCGTTCCTCCCGAGCGCCGCGGCCTGTGGTTCGCCACTGCCGCCGAACTCGCCGAACACGCTGATGATCTGGTGAACCCTCGTGACGTCGTCATGGTCAAGGGCTCCAATGGATCGAAGGCCTCTCTGGTTGCCGCCGCCCTGGCCGATCTCGAACGCCGCCATGACGCCCGGTTCAACGACGCAATAGGGAGCGTCTGATGTTCTATCTGCTCTACCTCTACTACGCTGACATCGCGCAGGATTATCCGCTTTTGAATCTGGTTCAGTACCAGACCGTGCGGGTCGTTCTGGCGATGGCCACAGCCATGATCGTGGCGGTGGCCATGGGCAGTCGCTTCATCGCCTGGATGCGCGCCAAACAGGGCAAGGGCCAGCCGATCCGCGCCGACGGGCCGATCAGTCACCTGTCCAAGGTCGGCACCCCGACGATGGGCGGACTGATGATTCTGGCCGGGATCGCCGTGGCGGTGTTTTTGTGGGGCGACCTGACCAACCCCTATATCTGGATCGTTTCGCTGGTGACGGCGGCGTTCGGTGTGCTCGGCTTCGTCGACGACTATTCCAAGGTGACCAAACAGTCCTCGGCGGGACTGACCTCGAAGCAGAAGTTGCTGGCCCAGACCGCCATTGCCGTGGTCGCGGGAATCCTGACCGTGCTGTGGATGACGGCCTCGCCGACCACGCCCAATCTGGAAACCTCGATCGCCTTCCCGTTCTTCAAGGCGGTGCTGCTGAACATCGGCTGGTTCTATGTCGTGTTCGCCGCCTTCACGATCGTCGGTTTTTCCAACGCCGTGAACCTGACCGACGGCCTCGACGGCCTGGCCATCGTGCCGGTGATGATGGCGGCGGCGGCCTTCGGCGTGATCACCTATCTGGTCGGCAATTTCATCTTCTCGGAATATCTGCAGATCCATCACGTGCCGGGGGCCGGTGAGCTGGCAGTATTCTGTGCGGCCATGATCGGCGGGGGCACGGGTTTTCTCTGGTACAATGCCCCTCCGGCCAAGATCTTCATGGGTGACACGGGTTCACTGGCCTTGGGTGGCGCGCTCGGGGCCATCGCCGTGGCAACCAAGCACGAACTGGTGCTAGGTATCGTCGGTGGTCTGTTCGTGATCGAGGCCGCCTCGGTCATGATCCAGGTCGCCTATTTCAAGGCCACCAAGAAGCGCATCTTCCTGATGGCCCCGATCCACCACCATTTCGAAAAGCTGGGCTGGCCGGAATCGACGGTGGTGATCCGCTTCTGGATCGTCTCGGCCATGCTGGCCCTGGCCGGTCTGGCCACGCTGAAGCTGCGGTAGAGCCATGATCCCCGTTCCCGGTTTCGAAGGGCGGCGTATCGCGGTCTTCGGCCTGGGACGGTCGGGGATCACGGCGGCGCGCGCGCTCAAGGCCGGCGGTGCCCGGCCGGTGCTGTGGGACGACAGTGTCTCCAGCCGCATGCAGGCCCAGGCCGAGGGCTTCGATGTCGACGACCTGACCGTGGCCGACTGGTCGGGCTTCGCCGCCCTGGTGCTGTCGCCCGGCGCGCCCCTGACCCATCCGCTGCCGCACTGGACCGTGACGAAGGCCGCCGAGGCCGGGGTGCCCGTGATCGGCGACATTGAACTGTTCGCGCGTGCTTTTGCCGCCCTGCAGCAAGTCGACCGCCCCAAGGTGGTGGCCATCACCGGTACCAACGGCAAGTCGACGACCACAGCCCTGATCGGCTGGGTGCTGCAGCAGGCCGGGCTGACCGTCCATGTCGGCGGCAATATCGGTATCGGCGTGCTGGCCCTGCCGGCCCCGACGCCGGACGCCGTCTATGTGATCGAGGTGTCGAGCTATCAGCTCGATCTGACCACCTCTTTCGCGCCTGACGTGGCCATCCTGACCAATATCAGCCCCGACCATCTGGACCGCCACGGCGGCATGGACGGCTATGTCGCGGCCAAGACCCGGATATTCCAGGCGCAGGGGCCGGATGCGGTGGCTCTGGTCAGCCTCGATGATGACTGGAGCAGCCGCGTCGCCCGTGACCTTTCGGCCTTGGGGCAGCACGTGCGTACCGTTTCGACCGCGGTCCCCGCCGAGATTCGCGTCGACAATGGCGTGTTGAGCATCGCCGGTGAGCCCGTCGCCAGCCTGACCGGTGCCCGTTCGCTCCCCGGGCGTCACAATGCCCAGAACGCCGCCTTCGCCTGGGGGGCCGCCCGCGCGCTGGGTGTACCGCGCGAGGTAGCCGCGAGCGGCCTGATGACCTTCCCCGGCCTGGCCCACCGGATGGAGCCCGTCGGCACGTTGGGTCGCGTTCAGTTCATCAACGACTCCAAGGCCACAAATACCGACGCCGCGCGTCAGGCCCTGCTCAGCTATCCGGCCAGTTTCTGGATCGCCGGTGGGCGGGCCAAGGACGGTGGTATCGACACCCTTCGCGACCTGTTTCCGCGTGTGGCCCGGGCCTATCTGATCGGCGAGGCGGCCTCCGATTTCGCCGCCACGCTCGGCGCAACGCCGCACCGGGACTGCGGGGACATGGCCTCGGCGGTTCAGGCCGCGGCCGCCGATGCGGTCGCGACGGGCGTAGAGGCGGTCGTGCTGCTGTCGCCCGCCGCCGCCAGCTTTGACCAGTATCCGGACTTCGAGGCGCGGGGCGAGGCGTTCCGTGCGGCCGTCCTGGCCTTGGGCGCGACCCCGGCGGCGAGCGCATGACCCACGGCTACACCCCTGCCTTCTCGCGCAACGACCAGGGCCCGATCGCCAAATGGTTCTGGACCGTCGATCGCGGCTTGCTGGGCGCAGCCCTGGGGCTGATGGCTCTGGGCGTCGCGCTCAGCTTCGCCTCCAGCCCCGCCGCCATCCTCGTCGATGAGTCGATTACCGATCCGTTCCACTATTCCTGGCGCATGATCGTCTTTGCCGCGATGGGGCTGGGCATCATGCTGACCACGTCGCTGTTGTCGCCACGTGGTGTGCGACGCATCGCCGTCCTGGCCCTGTGCGGAGCGCTGCTGATCATGGCCCTGCTGCCGTTTATCGGTGACACGGTGAAGGGGGCGGCGCGCTGGATCAACCTGGGTCCGTTCAGCCTGCAGCCGTCCGAATTCGCCAAGCCGGCCCTGATCGTCTTTGCCGCCTGGATGTTCGCCGAAACCCAGAAGGGGCAGGGCGTTCCCGGCGTCTCCATCGCCTTCGGCTTCTATGCGGCCACGGTCTTCCTGCTGCTGATCCAGCCCGACATCGGCCAGACCCTGCTGATCACCACCACCTTCATGGCCGTTTTCTTCATGGCCGGGGTGCCGCTGAAATGGATGGCGGTACTGGGCGGGATGGTTCTGGCCGGCATGTTCTCGATCTATTTCCTGTTCGAACATGTGCGTGCGCGTCTGGCCAAATTCATCGCTCCCGGCGTCGAGGACACCCATCAGGTCGATCGCGCCTCCGAAGCCATCCGCGCCGGTGGTCTGGTCGGACGCGGGGTCGGTGAAGGGGTGATGAAACGTCACGTCCCCGACCTGCACACCGACTTCATCTATTCCGTCGGGGCCGAGGAGTTCGGCCTGGTCCTGTCCCTGACCATGATCGGCCTCTACGCCTTCATCGTCCTGCGCGGGATGAGCCGGGCGATGAAGCTGAACGATCCGTTCGAACAGACGGCCGCGGCGGGTCTGTTCATCCTGATCGGGCTGCAGGCCTGCATCAATGTGGCGGTGAACCTGAACCTGATCCCGACCAAGGGCATGACCCTGCCCTTCATCAGCTACGGCGGCTCGTCGATGTTGGCCATGGGCCTGACCATGGGTTTCGCCCTGGCCCTCACCCGTCGCCGGCCCGGGGCCTATGAGCCGGGGGCCAGCCTGCCCCAGCGTCGCCGCCTGCTGCCCTGATTTCACGCGCCCGCCCTCGGCACGGCCGCGCGCGTGACGTAAGGAGGCGGGGCAATCCCGGAGTGTCCATGTCGTCAAAAGTCTGTGTCGTCGCCGCCGGAGGCACCGGCGGCCATATGTTCCCGGCCGAGGCCCTGGCCCGCGAGCTGGCCGGTCGCGGCTGGCGTATCGTCCTGGCCACCGACCGGCGCGGCGAACACTATGCCGGGGCCTTTCCGGCCGAGGAGCGACTCGCGCTGGACGCGGCCACCGGCGCGGGCCCGCTCGGCCTGGCGAAGGCCGGGTTGGCTATCGGTCGCGGAGTTTTTCAGGCGCGCTCGGCCTTCCGGCGGCTGGATGTGGGCGTGGCGGTTGGTTTTGGTGGCTATCCCTCGGCCCCGGCGCTGCTGGCGGCGATCGGCCAGCGTCGCCCCACCCTGTTGCACGAACAGAATGCCGTCCTCGGTCGCACCAACCGCATGCTGGCTCCGTATGTGAAGGCCCTGGCCTCGTCCTTTCCTGTGCTGGAACGGGTACCGGCCCCGCTGGCGTCCCGTGTTCATCTGGTCGGCAATCCGGTGCGGCCGGACATCCGGGCCCTGTTCGACCGGCCCTACACCGCCCCGACGGCGACGGGCTCGATTCGCGTCCTGATCACCGGCGGCAGCCAGGGGGCCCGCATCCTGTCCGAGGTCGCCCCCCGTGCCCTGGCGGCTCTGCCGCCTGCCGTGCGCGCCCGCCTGGTGGTGCAACAACAGTCGCGCCCCGAGACATTGGAGGCGGCCGAGGCCACCTACCGTGACGCCGGGATCAAGGCCGAGGTCGCCCCTTTCTTCACCGATATGGCCACGCGCCTGTCGTCGGTGCATCTGGTCATCGGCCGGGCCGGGGCCTCGACCTGTTCGGAACTGGCCGTCGCGGCCCTGCCGTCGGTGCTGATCCCACTTAAGATCGCCATGGACGACCACCAGCGCTTCAACGCCGCAGGACTGGTCGCGGCTGGTGGGGGGGTGATGATCCTCGAGGACGACGCGAACGTGGAAACCCTGACCACCAGCCTCGCTACGGTGCTTTCCGATCCGGCCCGGTTGGCGACCATGTCGGCGGGAGCCCGGTCCGTTGCCCTGCCCGACGCCGCGGCCCGTCTGGCCGATCTGGTTGAGGCCACGGCTGGCCAGGCGGCAATCCCCCGTTAACCGCCTTCGGACACCTCACCTACAGACAGGAGCTGTAGCGTCGGGTCATGTTTCACGAGCGCACAGGTTTTGATCTTGCCGCGGCCCTGCCGGATCGTCGTCGGCTGGCCCGCACCCTGTTCCGCACCCAGCGCCGGCCCGAGGAACGGGCCACGCTGCTGGGTGAGGTCGTCGATCTGGTTCGGCCGGAGGAGGTGCTGCTCCATGTCGAACGCTGGGTCCGGGCCGGGCGCAAGGCGATCGTCGCCAACCACAATCTGCACAGCCTCTATCTGGTGCGCCGCGACCCGTCGCTACGGCGCTTCTTTCAGCGAGCCGATCTGGTGCAGCTGGATTCGACGCCCCTGGTCTGGTTCGGGCGGCTGATCGGCCTGTCCAGTCGACCCTTCCATCGCTGTACCTATCTGGACTGGCGCAACCATTTCTGGAGTCTGGCCAATCGCGAAGGCTGGCGCGTCATGTACGTCGGCGGGGCACCGGGTGTGGCCGAACGCGCCGCGCGGCGACTGTCGTCAGACACGCCCGGGGCGACGATCGCTGTACTCGACGGCTATTTCGACGTCACCGCCGGCTCGAGTGACAACGCGGAAGTCCTGGCCGCGGTCAATGAGTTCCAGCCGAACGTCCTGTTCGTGGGCATGGGCATGCCCCGTCAGGAGGCCTGGATCGCCGACAATATCGAAGCCCTGCCACAGACGGTCATTCTCAGCGTCGGGGCCGCCTTCGACTATGAGGCCGGTGAACAAAAGGCCGCGCCGCGCTGGATGGGGCGAATTGGTCTGGAGTGGCTGTTCCGTCTGGTCGTCGATCCGAAGCGACTGTTCACCCGCTACTGCGTCGAGCCTTGGAGCCTGCTGGGTCCGGCGCTCGCCGATCTGCGCGCCGCCCGTCGTCTGGGTGCTCGCGAAAGCTAGGCCACCAGTTTTTCGGCCTGATGCAGGTCGACGCTGACCAGTTGCGACACCCCGCGCTCGGGCATGGTCACGCCATACAGCCGGTCCATCCGGCTCATGGTCACCGGGTTGTGGGTGATGACGATGAAGCGGGTATCGGTGCGCTTGCGCATCTCGTCCAGCATCCGGCAGAAGCGATCGACATTGGCGTCGTCCAGCGGCGCGTCGACCTCGTCCAGCACGCAGACCGGGGCCGGATTGGCCAGGAAGACGGCGAAGATCAACGCCGCCGCCGTCAGCGCCTGTTCGCCGCCTGACATCAGGCTCATCACCGACAAACGTTTGCCGGGCGGACAGGCAAAGATCTCCAGCCCGGCCTCCAGCGGATCGTCGCTCTCGACCAGCTTCAGCTCGGCCTGACCGCCGTCGAACAGGGTCTCGAACAGGGCCTTGAAATTATCGTTGATGATGTCGAACGCGGCGACCAACCGTTCGCGACCCTCGGCGTTCAGTTCGTCGATACCGTCGCGCAATTTGGCGATGGCTCCGGTCAAGTCCGACCGCTCTATCCGCATGCTGTTCAGCCGACCGTCGTATTCGTCGGCCTCTTCCTCGGCCAGCAGATTGACCGCCCCCAGGGCCTCGCGCTCACGCTCCAGCCCGAACAGCAGGCTCTCGGCTCCCGCGGCGTCGGGCGGGCGGGCGATGGCGTCATCGGTCAGCTTTTGGCCCAGTTCCCCGGGCGACATCTGGGCCGTCTCGCGCACGGTGGCCTCGGCCTCGGCCAGGCGTTCGCCGGTGGATTCAGCCCGCGCCGCCAGTCCGGCCCGCGCCTCGCGCGCCGCCGAAGCCGTGCCCTCGGCTGCGCGCGCGGTACGGTCGGCCTCGATTGCCGCCGTCTCGACCACGGCCAGGGCATCGCCGGCGGCCTTGCGCCGGGTCTCGGCGGCGGCCAGGGCATCCAGCAGCGATGACCGCTTGGCCGCCAGCGCCTCGGGCGCGCCTTCAGCCTGTTTCAGCAGGGCAGCGGTACGCTCTCGGTCCTTGTCGAGGGCGATCACGCGCGCGGCGCTGTCACGCGATCGGGCGCTCCAGCTGTCGCGTTCACGCACCAGTCCGGTCAGCCGGGACTCGCGTCCGGCCCGTTCGCGCGCCTCGCCGTCGCGCTCGGCCCGCGCCTGGGCGGACCGGCTGCGCGCGACCTCGGCCGCCGCGCGGACCTCGGCCAGCTCTGCCCGCAGGCTGTCGAGTGTCTCCGACGGGGACTCGACGGACAAGGCCTCGTCCAGCGCCGTGCCGGACGCCTTGGCCTCGGTCTCCAGCCGCTCCAGGGTCTCGTCCAGCGCCTGGCCCCTGGCTTCGCGCCGGGCCTGATCCCGGCCCAGGGCCTCGACCCGGTCGCGGGCGGCGGTGACGGCCTTGTCGGCGGCGAACGGGGCCAGTCGCGCCGACTTCACCGCCTCCTCGGCCGTGCGGAAGGCTTCGGCGGTCGCCTTAAGAGCGGTCTGGGCTGCATCCAGCGCCGGCTTGCCCTCGTCGATCCCGGATTCCAGTTCAGCCAGCCGGGTGCGCTGCTCCAGCCGGATCGCCGCCGGTCGTGGAGCTTCGGCCCGGGTCACGAACCCGTCCCAGCGGTACAGATCACCCTCGACCGTCACCAGACGCGCCCCGGTGGGCAGGTCCCCGGCCAGGGTCGCGACTTGCCCGCGTTCGGCGATGCCGCACAGGGCCAGACGGGCGGCCAGCTGATCGGGCGCGCGCACATGGTCGGACAGGGGGCACACGCCCTTCGGCCAGACCGGGGCGGGCACCTCGGCCCCGGCCCAGTAGGCCGCCGCTGCCTTGTCCAGAGCGGCGTCCAGATCGTCGCCCAGCGCAGCGGCCAGCGCGGCCTCATAGCCCTTGTCGGCGCTGACCCGATCCAGTGCCGGCGGATGGTCACGCTTGCCCGTGGTCAGCAGTTGCGCCAGACCCCGCGCCTCGGTTTGCAGCCGTCCCAGCCGATCCTCGGCCGCGCGGGCAGCCTCGCGTGCCACCTGTTCCGCCCGGGCCCGGTCACCGCGTTCAGCCTCGGCCGCTTCGACGGCAGCGCGCGCTGCCAGCAATTCCGTATGGGCCCGGTCCAGCGTCTCGCGAGCCGCCGCCAGGTCCGGCGTCTCCATTGGTCCCAGCGCCTCCCGCTCGCGGCGGGCACTGTCCAGGGCAGCGGCCGCCCGGCTGACCCGTGCCTCGGCATCGCGCTTGCGGGTGGTCTCGGCATTGGCCCGGGCCTCGACCGAGGCCACGGTGCCGGCAACCCGTTCGACCTCGGCATCGGCGGCGGCCCGTCCGGCCTCGGCCGTGGCCAGCGCCTGTTCCAGTTCCGGCGTCCGCGTCGGCGCGGCGGCGACCTCGGCTTCCAGTTCGGTGATGGCGCTGCCCAGTCGCGCCAGTTCGGCGGTCGCATCTCCGGCCATATTGGCCTCGCGATCACTGTCCGCGGCGATCCGTGCCACTTCGGCGGTCAGCCGGTTGACCTCGGCCCGGGCTGCCTGTTCGGCCATGTCCAGCCGGTCCCGCTCCAGCGAGGCCCGGTGCAGCAGGGCCCCGGCCACAGCGTCCTCCTCGCGCGCGGGCTTCAGTCCCTCCTGGGCCGTCAGCGCTGCGGTCTGGGCCCGCGCCGCGGCCCCGGTCGTCTCGGCCACGGCGCGGTCCGCCTCGGCCAGTTCAGCCGCCGCCGCCTCGGCCGCCAGCCGCGCATCATTCCAGCGGACGAACAGCAGCGCCGCCTGCAGGGCCCGGATCTCGGCCGAGATCTTCTTGTATTTCTCGGCGTGGCGGGCCTCGCGCTTCAGCCGCGTCAGCGCCGTCTCCAGTTCGCGACCGATGTCGTCCAGCCGGTCCAGATTGGTCTCGGCCGCCTTCAGCCTCAGCTCGGCTTCATGGCGACGGGTGTGCAGGCCGGCCACGCCGCCTGCCTCTTCAAGAATACGCCGCCGGTTCTGCGGCTTGGCGGCGATCAGTTCGCTGATCTGGCCCTGCCGCACCAGGGCGGGACTGTTGGCCCCGGTCGAGGCGTCAGCGAACAGCAACTGCACATCGCGGGCCCGCACCTCCTTGCCGTTGATGCGATAGGTCGAGCCCTGACCCCGGTCGATGCGGCGCGACACTTCCAGCATGGGGGAGTCGGTGAAGGGCTGCGGGGCCCGGCGCTGGGCGTTGTCGATGGTCAGCTGGACCTCGGCGTGGCTGCGCGGCGGGCGGTCGGCGGCCCCGGCGAAGATCACGTCGTCCATGCCCTGACCGCGCATGGCCTTGGCTGAATTGGCCCCCATGACCCAGCGCAGCCCTTCCAGCACATTGGACTTGCCGCAGCCGTTGGGCCCGACCACGCCGGTCAGGCCCGGCTCGATATGCACCTCGGCGGGGTCGACGAAGGATTTGAAACCGACGAGCCGAAGGCGCTGGAACTGCATTACGGTTCCCGACTCTCCGTGGTCAGTGCGCGGCGACGAGGGGCGTGATCATCGCGGCCAGACCGCCCAGGCTGCGATCCATGACCCGCTGGCCATTGACGAACAGGGTCGGGGTGCTGTCGACACCGGCGGCGATGGCCCCGTCGATGTCAGCGTCGATGGCCGCCCGGGTCGCAGGCAAGGCGACACAGGCGTCGATTTCGGCCTGCGTGCGCCCGCTGACGGCCACGGCGCTGTCGAACCACAGGGTCTGGTCCCCGCCGTTCAGAACCGCCCTTTGTCCCTGCATCAGGGTCCCGGCCACGTCATAGAAGCGCTCGGGTGCAGCACAGTGGGCGAGAGCCGCGGCCGGCACGGCGATCGACGCCGGTGCGGTCGGCAGGTTGCGGAACACCAGCCGGACCTGACCCGTATCGATGAAGCGACGCTTGAACTCGGGATAGACCACCAGATGCCAGTCCGCGCAGTGCGAACAGGCGAACGAGGCGTATTCCACCACCGTGACCGGCGCATCGGCGCGGCCGATGAACCGGTCCGCGGCGGTGACGGCCGGCGGTGACCCGGCCAGCGCCGATACCGGCGCGAACGCCAGCATCAGCATTGAAAGGACCAGCCGCCGGACCAGGGTCATCGCGCTCAGCCCTTGGCCAGTTCGGCGTCGATGGCCGACGACAGGCTTTCCAGCGAAGTGTCGACCACGCGGGTGCCGTTGACCAGGAAGGTCGGGGTGGAGTTGACCCCGGCGTCGACGCCGGCCTTGACGCGGGCGTCCAGCGCCTTGATCGCGGCCTCATCGCTGACGCAGGCTTGGAACTCCTGTTCGCTCAGGCCGGCCCCGGTGGCGACGCGGACCAGGGTCGAGCGTGGCGGCACGCCGGCCTGCCATTCGCGCTGGCTGGCCATGATTTCATGGATCACGTCGAAATATTTGTCCTCGCCGGCACAGCGGGCGATCAGGAATCCGGCGGCGGCGATGTCGGCCGGCGGCGTCGGGAATTCGCGGAAGATGTAGCGGACCTTGTCGTTGTCGACATAGCGGGTCTTGAACTCGGGCCAGACCTGTTCCTGCCAGATGGCGCAATGGCTGCAGGTGACCGAGGCATATTCGATCACGGTGACCTTGGCCCCTTCGGCGGCCCCCAGGGCCATGTCGCCTTCAGCGGCAGCGCCACCGTTGCCGCCGCTGCAACCGGCGAGGGCGGCCATGGCTGTGAGGGCTGCGGCGGTCATGGCCGCGCGACGGCTCATCGTGCCGTAGCGGAACTTGCCGGTGATCGTGTCGCGCATGGATGACTTCCTCGAACGGGGGACGGATTTCGGGACGATCGCGCGATTCCCCCGGAAACGCGCGTGTCGATAGCTTTCGAGAACAGGTGCGGCAAAGGTTTGTCAACGGCGGCGATTATCGCTCCCGGGCTTGTCCACCGCCAGAACCGCGCGACCCAAGCGCTGCAGGGCGGCCTTCAGCCCGTCCGGAGCCGGGCCGAGAGAGGCGTCCAGCTCGGCCTCGGCCGAGGCGGACAGCGGTGGGGCCGACGGGCCGATGCGGTTGGCCGGACGCGCCAGGTCCGACGGCGGATTGATCGGGCCCTGGGCGATGCGCAGCCGGTCGACGCTGCCGGGGCCGAGGAACAGATTGACCCGGGCCAGGATGTCTTCCGACTGGTGCTGCACCAGCAGGGCTGCGGGTCCGGCCACGCGCAGTTCCAGCGTGCCGCCGGCCCCGCCCTTGCCGCGCGTCAATTTCTGCGGCCGCGTGACCCGGGCCAGTCGATCACCGACGATTTCGCGCCAGCGCGGCTCCAGCGTTCCGGCGCTGCGGCCGAATTTCGCGTCCAGCTGTTTGATCAGCGGGGCCAGGGCGCGACCGGCCGGCGGCGCGGACCGGGGCAGGGGCCGGGTCCGTCGGCGCGAGAGGATCTCGCGCACTTCGCTGTCAGTGGGCAGATCGCGGCGCATTTCGCCTGTATAGCGCGCGGGATGGCATCCGTCCCCTGCGACATCCCCACGATCCGCGCCGCCCTGCTGGGCTGGTACGACGCCCATGGCCGGACCTTGCCGTGGCGCGCTGCCCCGCGCTCGGAGGGGGCGAACGACCCCTACCGGGTCTGGTTGTCCGAGGTGATGCTGCAGCAGACCACCGTGCCGCACGCGACCCCCTATTTCCGGACCTTCCTCGATCGCTGGCCGACGGTCGAGGCCCTGGCCGCTGCCCCGGATGCCGAGGTCATGGCCGCCTGGGCCGGGCTTGGCTACTACGCCCGCGCCCGCAACCTTCTGGCCTGCGCCCGGGCCGTGAGCGCCGACCACGGCGGTATCTTTCCGGACACCGAGGCCGGCCTGCTGGCCCTGCCCGGGGTCGGGGCCTATACGGCGGCGGCCGTGGCGGCGATCGCCTTCGATCGCCCGGCCAATGTCGTCGACGGCAATGTCGAACGGGTCATGGCCCGGCTGTTCGCGGTCGAGACGCCGCTGCCCGCCGCCAAACCGGAACTCAAGCGGCTGGCGGGCGGCCTGATCGCCGATCACCGTCCGGGTGACTGGGCCCAGGCCCTGATGGATCTGGGGGCCACTGTGTGCCGTCCCCGCACCCCGCTGTGCGACTTGTGCCCACTGACCGCCCACTGTGCCGGCCTCGCGGGCCGCAGGCCTGAACGCTATCCGCTGAAGACGGCGAAGGCCGACCGGCCCCGTCGCTTCGGCACCGCCTTCGTGCTGTTCGATGATCGCGGCTGGGTGGGTCTGGAGCAGAGGCCCGCCAAGGGGCTGCTGGGCGGCATGCTGGGCCTGCCGACGACGGACTGGGGTTCGCCGGACATGGCCGTGGTCCCCCCGATCGCAACCGACTGGCAGGTGGCGGGAACGGTCACCCACGTCTTTACCCATTTTGCCCTGACGCTTGAGGTCAGCATCGCAACGGGAGAGGGAAATCTGCTGTGGACGCCGGTCGAAGACGCGCGGGCGGGGCTACCGACCGTCTTTCGCAAGGCGCTGGACAAGGCAGTCGCGGCAAGTCGGGCATTCTGAGAGCTTTTCAGGACCCGCACTCAATGTCATAGCAGCACGGACTGCGGGCCTAGCTTATGTCAGGTTGCGCTCAGGGTGGGGAGCCCGGGTCCTTTGAAGCTGGCATTGAAAATCCTCGCGGGTCTCGCTGTCGCTGTTGTGGCTCTGGTCGGGGCGCTGGTGATCTACACTTTTGCCACGGCGCTTCGGCCCGCCAGCCCGGTCGGTGTTCAGCAGGCGGTCGTCGTTGATGCAGGCCATCCGCCGATCCCCGTGGACATCTGGTATCCGACCGACAGCAAACCGGGCTTTGTCCTCCTGCCGTCGGCGGCACAGTGGGTCGCCGCCCGGGGGCGCGTGGCGGGCGCAGGTCTGCCGCTGGTGATCCTCTCCCATGGCACCGGCGGCGGTGCCATGAGCCATGTCGATACGGCCCTGGCGCTGGCAGAGGCCGGTTTCGTGGTGGTCGCGCCGACCCACACAGGTGATAATTTCAGGGATGACAGTGCGGTCGGCACGTCGCACTGGCTGGTCGACCGGTCACGCCACATCAGTCGTGTCGCCGACTTCATGCTCAACACCTGGAGAGACCGGGCTTATCTGGATGGCAGGCGCGTCGGTCTGTTCGGCTTTTCGGCCGGGGCGACGACCGGGCTGATCTCGATCGGCGGCGTGCCCGATCTCGACCGCGTCGAGACCCAGTGCGCCAGCCATCCCGAGTTCGTCTGCCAGCTTCGCCGGGCCGAAGCACCGATTCAGGATCCCGGCACCGCCAGCTGGACGCACGATACCCGGATCTCGGCAGCGGTGATCGCGGCCCCGGGGCTGGGCTTCACGTTCGAACCGGCGGGGCTCGCGGCAGTCCGGGTGCCGGTGCAGCTCTGGAGCGGTGCCGAGGATCAGTCGGTTCCCTATGCGACGAACGCCGGGATCGTCAGGGGACTGTTGCCGAACCCACCCGAATTCCACAGCGTGCCGGGTGCCGGACATTTAGCATTTCTTCGGCCATGCCGGATTGGTCCGCCCCTGCTCTGCAAGGATGGTCCCGACTTCGATCGCGTGGCCTTCCATAAGACCTTCAACCGCGCGGTCGTGACCTTTTTCGAAGCGCATCTCGCCGCGTCGTCAGCGGCAGTATCGGCGGGCGCAGACACCGGGAACGGGCACCACAAAACCCCTACCGCAGGGTGACGATCTTCAGCGTTCCGACCTTGTTGCGGGGTGTGACCGCCACCTGATCGCCCAGCCGGCGAAACAACAGGTCGGTGCGCGCGTCTCCGACCTGAAGGCCGGTCACCGTCAAACGCTCGATACCCGCGGGCAGGGATGGATTGGTGATGGTCACCGTCTGTTCGAAAGCATCGACCTGAAGTCCCAGCACCGCCTGCATCATCAGGAACACCGAACCCGCCGCCCAGGCCTGGGGCAGGCAGGCGACCGGATAGGCAATCGGCGGTTCGCCCGGCTGGCGCTCGAAGCCGCAGAACAGCTCCGGCAGCCGCATGTCGAAATGGCTGGCCGCAGAATAGATCTCGCCCATCAGCAGGCTCACCGCATCGCGTTCGCCATAATGCGCCATGCCCGCGGCCCCGATCGCCGTGTCGTGTGGCCAGACCGAACCATTGTGATAACTCATCGGATTGAACCGGACCTGTCCGCGCGCCAGGGTTCTCAGGCCCCAGCCGGTCCGGAACTCTCCCGACAGCATCCGCTGGGTAACCTTCAGGGCCCGCTCGCGGCTCGGCAGGCCGGTGAACAGCAGATGGCCGGCATTCGAGCCGATGGCCCCGCACGGCGCGCGGTCTCCGTCGAGCGCGATGGCGTAAAAGCCTTCGTCCTCCATCCAGAACAGGTCCTCGACCTTCGCCCGCAACAGCTCGGCCCGTTCCAGCCATCCGCGCGCGCGATGATCGCCCAGCCGTCGACCCAGGTCCGCCATGGCCCGCCAGGCGGCGTAGGCGTAGCCCTGAACTTCCAGCAGGGCGACCGGCCCCTTGGGGAAGCTTCCGTCGCTGTGGAAGATGGAGTCTTCGGAGTCCTTCCAGCCTTGGTTGGACAGGCCGGTGTCGGCCGCCCGGGCGTAGTCGATCAGGCCGTCCCCGTTGGAATCGCCATGATCGCGCATCCACTCAGCGGCGGCCAGCAGGTTGGGCCACAGCTCGCGGATCAGATCCAGATCGCCGCTGCGGCGGGCGTAGGCTCCGGCCAGGGCGATGAACAGAGGGGTCGTGTCGACCCCGCCATAGTAGAGATGGAACGGAACCTCACCCAGGCCCGACATTTCGCCGCCGCGGGTCTCATGCATGATCTTGCCGGGCGTGGAATCCTGGAAGGCCGAGGTCTCGGTCGCCTGCCGCGCCGCCAGATAGGTCAACACCCCTTTGGCCAGTGACGGGTCCAGCCACAGCAGCTGCCAGGCGGTGATGATGCCGTCGCGTCCGAACGGGGTCGAGAACCAGGGCACCCCGGCATAGGGATAGGGTCCGGTCGGCAGGTTGGTGGTCAGCAGCGCCACGTCGGCCCGCGACTGGTCCAGCCAATGGTTGAAGCGTGGATTGCCGGGCCCGCGCAGCGACGCGCCACTGCGCCGACGCGACCGCATCGCCAACTGCGCGATTACCCCGTTCAGCCGCCAGCGCTCGGCATTGGGCACCTCGTCGACCTCGGCCCCGAGCTCGATATAGAGGTCGACCTGCTTGCCCTTGGGCAGGCTGAACATGAATTCGGCCCGTTGCGGCGTCAGTCGGGCCGGTGGCTCCGAGAATCTCAGGCTACTGGATCGCTCGACCCCGTCCAGGCCGGTGTAGCGGAAGGTGACGTCGCGACCGCCGCAAACCGGTGGTTCGACGGTCCCGCGTGCCTTGCGCATTGTGCCGCGGACCTCGAAAATATCCGCGAAATCGGCACCGAATTCGAACGCCAGCGGCAGCAGCACGTCCTCGATGCCGTGGTTGCAGATCTGCACTCGCTCGAACATCCGGCGGCCCCACAGGAACCGCCGTCGCTCGATGTGCAGCACGCCCGCCGGGGCCCCCTTGCCGCCCATCGGCGGCAGCGGCCGGTTGGTCGAATGACACGAGAAATAGACGTTGTCCTGGGAGACACCCGAGCTTAGACGGGACGGCCGTGCGCCGCCGGCGGTCATGACAAATCGGGACAGCAGCCGGGTGTCGTGATCGAACAGGCCGTCGGCCCCGCCCTTCAGATCACCCCAGGCGTCCGCGACCAGAAAGGTGTCGGCGTTCTTGAGCGCCAGCAACTGTTCCAGGCCGGCGGGTTCGGTCGTTTCCTTGGCCGTCGTCGTCACGCTGTAGGTGTCGTCCAAAGGGGTATGTCCTCGCCGGTCGTCGGGTCGGTGGTGATGGCCTTCACGCGAACCGTAACCATTGAGAGGGGGGAGGGTTCAATCAAGCCCCCAGGTTGCCGGGGTTCAGGCGATGGAGGCGAACGTCCGGGCTTCGTCCACCGCTCGCAACGTCGAGGCCGTCGCTCGGGGCAGCTCGGCATAGGGCCGCCGTGCCAGCAGGTCGCCGTAAACGTCCAGATAGCGTCGCGCCATCGCCGTGGCCGAGAAGCGTAACTCGAAGCGGGCCCGGATTGCCTCGCGGTCCAGCAGGTGTGCCCGCCCGGCGGCGGCGACCGCCTGTTCCAGCGTCTCGACCAGATATCCGGTCTTCCCCGCCTCGATCACCTCTGACGTCGAGCCGCAACGGAAGGCCACGACCGGCGTGCCACAGGCCATGGCCTCGATCATCACCAGGCCGAACGGCTCGGGCCAGTCGATCGGGAACAGCAGGGCCTCGGCCCCGCCGAGGAAGGTGGATTTCTGATGGTCGCTGATCTCACCGACGAATTCGATGAGCGGATTGTCGGCGATCATCGGCTGAATCACCGTCTCCCAATAGACGGTGTCGGCCGCGTCGATCTTGGCCGCGATCTTCAGCGGCTTGCCCAGGGCTGTGGCGATCTGGATGGCCCGGTCGGGCCGTTTCTCCGGCGAGATGCGACCGAGAAAGGCCAGATAGCCCTGCGAGCGCGCCGAGAATTCGTACAGCTCGGCCGGCATGCCGTGATGCACCGTCGCCTGCCAGTTGGCGAATGGCATCGGCCGTCGCTGGTCGTCGGAGATCGACACCAGGCCGAACTCGCTCCAGCGCTCGTAGACCTTGGCCAGATCCTCCAGATCAAGCCGCCCGTGCAGCGTGGTGATGGTCTTGCCCGCCATCCCTGCAAAGAAGGGGAAATGGATCATGTCGGTGTGGAAATGGATCAGGTCGAAATCGTCGGCGTGCTCCAGCACCGTCGCCAGCAGGGTCATGTGCGCCGCCAGGTCGGACTTCAGCGGCCGGGGGTCGAGGCGTATGGCCTGGTCACGCACCGGGATCAGCCGGGCCCGGGTTTCGGCATCGGCGCTGGCGAACAGGGTCACCTCATGGCCGAGGTCGACAAGGGCGTCGGTCAGGTGGGCCACAACCCGTTCTGTACCCCCGTACAATTTGGGAGGAACCGCTTCATAAAGGGGGGTGACCTGGGCGATTTTCATGTCCGAAACTCCGCCGTCCGCAACCACAGGGACGCGAGAGTCAAACCGGCCGGGTGGCAGTTCGTTCCGCAAATAGTATGGGTCTGCGACCGTATGTCCCGACCGCCGGGAAGGCTGTCGCTGCCTACTGCATTCCGGCGCGGACCTCGGCCCTCAGGGTGTCGATCGAGCGCAGTCCCTGATCGGTCTTGAAGCGCCAGTAGGTCCAGCCATTGCAGGCCGGGGCGTTCTCGAACAGGGCCCCTAGCTTGTGGATCGAGCCGCTCATCTCGCCCGACACCAGCGAGCCGTCGGCCCGCACCCGCGCCTCGCGGTCGCCCTTGGGACAGTACAGCCGGTCGCCGGGCTGCAGCAGGCCCGCCTCGACCAGGGCCCCGAACGGCACCTTGGTCTCGTGCTTCTTTGAGCCCGTGACCATCAGGTCCTCGGGACGGGCCGGCACCACGGCGGCGATGCGTTTCTCGGCCACGTCGGCATAGGTCGGATCGCGTTCGATGCCGATGTAGTGGCGACCCATCCGGCGCGCGGCAGCCCCGGTGGTGCCGGTGCCGAAGAAGGGGTCCAGCACCACGTCGCCCGGCTTGGTCGCGGCCATCAGCACCCGGTGCAGCAGGGCCTCGGGCTTCTGGGTCGGGTGGGCCTTCTTGCCATCGGCATCCTTGATCCGCTCCTCGCCGGTGCACAGGGCGAAGGTCCAGTCGGAGCGCATCTGCACATCCTCGTTGAAGGCCTTCAGGGCGTCGTAGTTGAAGGTGTAGCGCTTCTGGTCACGCGACCGTGCCGCCCAGATCAGCGTCTCATGGGCATTGGTGAAGCGGGTGCCCTTGAAATTCGGCATCGGGTTGGACTTGCGCCAGATGATGTCGTTCAGCACCCAGAAGCCCAGATCCTGGATCGCCGTGCCCAGGCGGAACACGTTGTGATAGCTGCCGATCACCCAGATCGAGCCCTCGGGCTTCAGCACCCGGCGGCATTCCGCCATCCAGGCGCGGGTGAAGGCGTCATAGGCGGCGAAGCTGTCGAACTTGTCCCAATCGTCATCGACGGCGTCGACCACGCTGTTGTCCGGCCGCAGCAGGTCGCCGCCCAGCTGCAGGTTATAGGGCGGGTCGGCGAAGACCATGTCGACCGACGCATCGGGCAGGGTCTTGAGCATTTCGATGCAATCGCCACGCAGGACGACGTCGGTCTTCAGATCGGTCACGAAACTTGGCCCCACTCAGCTTGAGCGTTGAGTGGTGAATCATCACGGTTAAGGGCGGGTAACCGCGCGAAAATATCTCGCCTCATTCGCAGGAAACTCGCGTGGGGAAGGCTCCGGCTATGGGCAAACCCGCGCTGCCTTCGCTATGACGACGGAATGAACGCACGCCTTCGCCCCGTCCCCTTCGCCCTCGGGCCCGTCCATTTCGTCGGTATCGGCGGTATCGGCATGAGCGGCATCGCCGAGATCATGCTCAAGATCGGCTATGCGGTGCAGGGCTCGGACGCCAAGGCCAGCGCCAATACCGAACGGCTGGAAAAGCTGGGCGCACGCATCTTCATCGGCCACGACGCGGCCCATGTCAGCGAGGGTGTCTCGGCCGTGGTCTATTCCACCGCCGTCAAGGCGACCAACGTCGAGATGGTGGCCGCTCGCGAGCGCCGCATTCCCCTGGTCCGCCGGGCCGAGATGCTGGCCGAGCTGATGCGGCTGCAGTTTTCGATCGGCGTCGGCGGCACTCACGGCAAGACCACCACGACCTCGATGGTCGCCTGTCTGCTGGACGCGGCCGGGCTGGACCCCACCGTGGTCAACGGCGGCATCATCAATGCCTATGGAACAAACGCCAAGGTCGGCGACGGCGACTGGATCGTGGTCGAGGCCGACGAGAGCGACGGCAGCTTCCTGCGCCTGAAATGCACCGTGGCGATCATCACCAACATCGACCCCGAACACCTCGACCACTACGGCGACTTCGACGCGCTGCGGAAGGCGTTCTGCGACTTCATCGAGGACATCCCCTTCTACGGCTTCGGCGTGGTCTGCCTCGACCATCCCGAGGTGCAGCGGCTGGCGGCCTCGATCGACAACCGGCGGCTTGTCACCTACGGCCTCAACCCCCAGGCCATGGTCCGGGCCGAGAATGTCGAAATGTCGCCCGACGGCTGCCGTTTCGACGTGGTCGTCCAGGGCCAGGGTCTGGCCGCACTGGACGCGCCGATCCGGATTTCCGGCCTGCACCTGCCGATGGCCGGTTGGCACAATGTCTCCAACGCCCTGGCCGCCATTGCCGTGGCGCGTGAACTGGGCGTCGCCGACGAGGCGATCAAGGCGGGTCTGGCCGGCTTCGGCGGCGTGCGCCGGCGCTTCACCACCACGGGCGTCGTCGGCGGCGTGCGCATCGTCGACGACTACGGCCACCACCCCGTCGAGATCGCCGCCGTTCTCAAGGCCGCCCGTCAGGTGACCGAGGGCCGCGTCATCGCCGTGGTCCAGCCGCACCGCTTCACCCGGCTGCGCGACCTGATGGAGGAGTTCTCGACCTGTTTCTCGGATGCCGATGCGGTGTTCGTCGCCGATGTCTATGCGGCCGGTGAGCAACCGATCGAGGACATCGACAAGAACGCCCTCGTCGACGGTATCCGCCGCTTTGGCCACCGCTCGGTCCAGCCGCTGGAAAGCGTCGCGACCTTGCCGCGCGTGATCGCCGACGAAGCCAAGGCGGGCGATCTGGTCGTCCTGCTGGGGGCCGGTGACATCACCGGCTGGGCCTATGCCCTGCCCGGGCAGCTTGAGGCGCTGGCGTAATGCCTCCTTTCACCGCTCATCCCCGCGAAGGCGGGGACCCAGGTTTGAACGCCCGCACTGATGGAGACGTTTTCAGGTTCGTTCGATTGGACTCGGGTACCGCGGCCAAAGCCTGGGTCCCCGCCTTCGCGGGGATGCACGGAAACTAGTATGGCCTGGACCGACTCCCTCCCTCCCGTGCGCGGCAAGTTGCTGCGCGACGAGCCGCTGGGCCCGTTCACCTGGTTCCGGGTCGGCGGCGCGGCGGACGTGCTGTTCATCCCGGCCGATGCCGACGACCTCGCCGACTTCCTGAAGGCGCTGGACCCGGCGGTGCCGGTGGCGGTGCTGGGCGTCGGCTCCAACGTCATCGTCCGCGACGGCGGGATCGAGGGTGTGGTCGTGCGCCTGGCGGGTCGTCCGTTTGCGGGCATCACCACCGATGGCGACACCATCACGGCGGGCGCAGGGGCGCTGGACGCCATGGTGGCGAAGGCTTCGGCGAAAGCGGGGCTGGCGGGACTGGAGTTCTACGCCGGTATCCCGGGCACCATCGGCGGGGCCCTGACCATGAACGCCGGCTGCTATGGTGCGGAAACGAAGGACATTCTGGTGTCAGCCCGGGGCCTGACGCGGGCAGGGCAGTGGGTCGACTACACCCTGGCCGATTTCGGCTACACCTACCGCCACTCAGAAGCGCCCGTCGACATCATCTGGATCGAGGCCGTCTACCGCGGCACGCCCGATGCGCCCGAGGCCGTGGCCGCGCGCATCGCCGAGATCACCAGCCGTCGCGAACAGACCCAACCGATCCGCGAAAAGACCGGCGGTTCGACCTTCAAGAACCCGCCCGGCCATTCGTCATGGAAGCTGGTCGATGAAGCGGGCTGGCGCGGCAAACCTTTCGGTGGCGCAAAATTCAGTGAGCTGCATTCCAACTTCATGATCAATTTCAACGACGCGACCGCCGCGGACATTGAAGGTCTGGGAAATGCCGTGCGCGAAGACGTTCAAAGTAAACTGAACGTAAACCTCGAATGGGAGATCAAGAGGATCGGCCGCCGCCTTTGAGTTGATCCCATGACCCGCCCGCTCGCAGATCTGCACGTCGCCGTCCTGCTGGGCGGACTGTCGTCCGAGCGCGAAGTGTCGCTGTCCTCGGGCAAGGGCTGCGCCGAGGCGCTGGAGGCCCAGGGTGCCCGCGTCACCCGCGTCGACGCCGGTCGCGACCTGGCCCAGGTGCTGGCCGCCCTGAAACCCGACGTCGCCTTCAACGCCCTGCATGGTCATTATGGCGAGGACGGCTGCGCCCAGGGCGTGCTGGAAACCCTCGGCATTCCCTATACCCACTCCGGCGTACTGGCTTCGGCCCTGGCCATGGACAAGTCGCGGTCCAAGGCGGTGCTGAATGCTGCCGGGGTCGTCGTGCCCGGTGGCGGCCTGTTCGACCGGTTCGAGGTCGCCAAACGTCACGTGATCCCGCCACCCTATGTCATCAAGCCCAATGCCGAAGGCTCCTCGGTCGGCGTCTATGTGGTGATGGAGGGCGCGAATCGGCCCGTCGCCGACCTGGCCGAGGACAGCTGGACCTATGGCGAAAAGGTCATGGTCGAGCCCTTTATCGCCGGCAAGGAGTTGGCCGTGACGGTGCTCGGCGAAGCGTCCGGGCCGCGCGCCCTGACCATCACCGACATCACCCCGACCAAGGGCTTTTATGACTACGAGGCCAAATACGCGCCGGGCGGCTCGATCCACGTGCTTCCGGCCGCCCTGCCGTCCCATGTTTTCGAGCGGGCCCTGCGCCAGTCGGAGCTGGCCCATACCGCCATGGGCTGTCGCGGTGTGACCCGGTCCGACTTTCGTTATGACGATATTAAGGACGATCTCGTCTTTCTGGAGATCAATACCCAGCCCGGCATGACCCCGACCTCGCTCAGTCCCGAGCAGGCCGCTTATTGCGGGATGGATTACAAGTCTTTGGTTCGGTGGATGGTGGAGGACGCCTCATGCCCGCGATAGTTCGCGGCGGTCGGCGACAGAGTTCCAAACAGGTGCCCAAGCGCGGTGCGCCCTCCGGCAAGGGGGGCACGCGGTCGCGTGGCGGTGCCCGGAATGCGTCGCCGGTTCCCGGCAAGATGGCGGCCATCGGCCGTCTCGATCTGTCGCCGCGCGCCGTGGTGATCAGCATTGCCGCGGGCGCGCTGCTGCTGGCCGGCGTTCTGGCCACCGGCGCGCGTGCCGAGCGGATTGGAGCCTCCGTGTCCGGCGGCGTCGATACGGTCATGACCGGCATGGGGTTGAGCCTGCGCCGCGTCCACATCACCGGGGCCTCGACCGAAGCCACCCCCGCGATCCAGCAGGCGCTTGAGGTTCAGGCCGGGCAGCCGATCATCGGTCTTGATCTCGACCTGCTGCGCCAGCGGGTCGAGGCGGTTGGCTGGGTGCGCGAGGCGCGCGTGGTGCGCCTGCTGCCCGATACGCTGATCATCGAGGTGCGCGAGCACGACCGGCTTGCGGTCTGGCAGGCGGGCGGACAGGTTAAGGTCATCGACGGCCAGGGCCGGGTCATCACCGGTGCCGACGCCGGTCGCTATCCGGGCCTGCCGCTGGTGGTCGGCAAGGGGGCCGATCTGGCCGCCGCCGACATCCTGCCCCTGCTGGCCCAGCGCCCGCGCCTGATGAGCCGCGTCGACGCCCTGGTACGGGTCGACGAGCGCCGCTGGGACCTGCGTCTCAAGGACGGCAGCCTGATTCAACTGCCCGCGACCAACCAGGACGCGGCCCTGATCCAGCTCGATGCGCTGGACCAGCGTGAGCGACTGCTCGACCTTGGCTTCGCCCGGGTCGACCTCAGAACTCCGGACGAAGTCGCCGTCCGTCCTTCGGCCGGTGATGTGTAAGCGTATGAGAAAGCGGAACTGATGGCCGGGCGTGTGGACAAGACTGTGGACAATGCCAAGGGCGCGGCCGGCCGTGCGCCCGTCGTGGCGGCGCTCGATCTGGGCCAGTCCAAGATCGCCTGTTTCATCATGAAGCCGGACGGCGTGCGTCATGCCGACCGTACCATCCGCGTCGCCGGGGCCAGCCACGTCCAGTCGAAGGGCGTGAAGGGCGGGGCCATCATCAGTATGGACGACGCGGCCCAGGCCATCGGCCATGCCGTCGAGCGAGCCGAACGCGCCGCCGGGGCTCCGGTCTCGGGCGTCGTCGTCACCACCGCCATCGGCCAGATGGCCAGCCACCGCGTTCAGGCACGGGTCTCGCTCGGGGCCAATCCGGTCGGTGACGCCGATCTGGCCCGCGCCATCGGCATGGCCCTGGCCCAGGTGCGCCTGCCCAACCGCCGTCCGATCCACGTCCTGCCGATCGCCTGGTCGGTCGACGGCGCGCGTGGTGTCCATGACCCCCGTGCCATGCACGGCGGCTCGCTCGGCCTCGACCTGCTGGTCGTGTCGATGGCCGAAAGCGCCTTCTCCTCGCTCAGCCACTGCCTCGAACTGGCCCATCTGGACCTGCAGGGCGTGGTTGCCGCGCCGATGGTCTCGTCCCTGGCGGCGCTGGAAGACGACGAGATGGATCTGGGTGCCGTCTGTATCGACATGGGCGGTGGCTCGACCAGTGCCGCGGTCTGGGGCGGACGCTCGCTACTGCATATCGAAAGCCTCAATGTCGGCGGCGACCACGTCACAGCCGACATCGCCCGCGGCCTGTCGACCTCGCGGGCCGGGGCCGAGCGGCTCAAGACCCTGCACGGCTCGGCCATGGCCTCGGCCAATGAGGACCGCGAGATGCTGGAGGCCCCGCCGCGCGGCGAGGATCCGTCGTCGGGCCCAGTGATCGTGCCCCGCGCCATGCTCAAGACCGTCATCGCCCCTCGCGTCGAGGAGACACTGGAGCTGCTGCGCGACCGCCTGCGCAACGCCGGCGTCGGGCTCGAGCCGGGGGCCGGCCTGGTCCTGACCGGCGGAGCCAGCCAGCTGAACGGCGTGCGCGAACTGGCCGTGCGGGTGTTCGACCGCCCGGTCCGGCTGGGCAAGCCGCAGCGCGCCCCCCACCTGGCCGATGCGGCCTCGGGTCCGGCCTTCTGCTCGGCCGCCGGCATCCTGCTGCGCGCCGCCTATGGTCCGCGTGAGGCCGTCTCGGCCCGCAAGCTGATGTCGCGTCAGATCACCGCGGCCGATGCCCCCCGCGTTCATCAGGGCAATCTGGTCGCCCGCGCCGCCGGCTGGCTGCGCGAAAACCTCTGATAGCGCGTCGGTTTTCTGCCAAAACCGGGCCGACCTGTTGAAAGCCGGGTGATTTCTGCCGTGAAGGTTAACGAACCGGCTGTTTAACCGTCCGACTCACCTTATCCGGTAACCTTCCCTTAACGCTGTTGGGGCTTTCCTTAACGCGTCCATAACCAATGCGAATCGGCGGGGGCTTCGCATTGGATCTACGGGGCTGGGTCGGAAGGTCGGAATCGAAATGTCTCTATCACTGGTGCGTCCTGAGCATACGGAATTGAAGCCCCGGATCGTCGTCTTCGGCGTCGGTGGTGCGGGCGGCAACGCCGTCAACAATATGATCGACGCCGGCCTTGAAGGGGTCGAGTTCGTCGTCGCCAACACCGATGCCCAGCATCTGTCCTTCGCCAAGACCGACCGCCGCATCCAGCTGGGCGAGACCATCACCCAGGGCCTGGGCGCGGGCGCGCACCCCGAGGTCGGCATGAATGCCGCCGAGGAATCGGCCGAGGAAATCTTCAGCCATCTCGATGGGGCCCATATGGTCTTCATCACCGCCGGCATGGGTGGCGGCACCGGCACCGGTGCGGCCCCCGTCATCGCCAAATGCGCCCGTGACCGCGGCATCCTGACCGTCGGCGTCGTGACCAAGCCCTTCACCTTCGAAGGCCGTCACCGCATGCGTCTGGCTGATGCGGGCATCGCCGAGCTGCAACGCTACGTCGACACCCTGATCGTCATTCCGAACCAGAACCTGTTCCGCGTCGCCAATGAGCGCACCACCTTCGCCGATGCCTTCGGCATGGCCGACCAGGTGCTGCATTCGGGCGTGCGTTCGATCACCGACCTGATGATCCTGCCGGGCCTGATCAACCTCGACTTCGCCGACGTCCGCGCCGTCATGTCCGAAATGGGCAAGGCGATGATGGGCACCGGAGAGGCCTCGGGCGACGACCGCGCGCTGCAGGCGGCCCAGAACGCCATCGCCAACCCGCTGCTGGACGAGACCTCCCTCAAGGGCGCCAAGGCCGTGCTGGTCAACATCACCGGCGGTCTGGACATGACCCTGCTGGAAGTCGACGAGGCCGCCAATGCCATCGCCGGCGAAGTGGATGGCGACGCCAACATCATCTTCGGCGCGGCCTTCGACCCGTCGCTGGACGGCAAGATCCGCGTCTCGGTCGTCGCGACCGGCATGGACGAGGCGGTCATCTCCAAGATCGAGCCCCAGGGCACCAACCTGCTGGACGGCCGCCGCAACGCCGCTTCGGCTGCGCCTGCCGCTCCTGTCCGCGCGCCGGAACCCGCCCGTGCCGAAGCGATCCGGGCCGAGTCCCCGCGCGTCGCCGAGGCGGCCCCGGTCACCCCGACCTTCCAGTCGTCCGAGCGGACCTACGCCGCCGCCCCCCGGGCCGATGCGCGCCCCGAGCCGGTGATCCGCGTCGCCGAGGAACGCGACCTGCAGCCGATCGTCGATCCGTGGGTCGAAGAATATGAAGCGGCCCCGCAGCCCCGTACCGCCGCCGCCGCCCCCGAATCCCAGGGCGACCTCTACAGCGAGCGTCCGGCCGCCGCCGCACCCGCCCGTGAAGAGGTCGTGGCCGACGATTCCTACGACGACCGTGACCATCGCCGCAGCGGCTGGAGCCTGTTCGGCCGTGGCAAGCGCACCCCGACCCCGCCGGTCTATGTGCCGTCATCGTCGCGCGGAACCTCGCAGATGCGCACCACCACCTCGGCCCAGCCGGCTCCCGAGCCGGAAATCGGTCAGGCAGAGGACGATCTGGAGATTCCGTCCTTCCTGCGCCGGCTCGCCAACTAACACGCTGAACGCACTGTTATAATCAGCCGCCCCGGAGCCCCAGGCCCCGGGGCGGCTTCGCGTTTGAGGCGAGCGTTTTTCCCAAAACGAAACAATCCGAAACCCGACTTTCATTTCGGCCTTGCGCCCGGATCGCTAGACGGTCTGCGAGTACAGGTCCGCGCGCAGAAGCCGCCGGACGTCACAGCGAGTTCGAGTTTGTCGGTCAGAAACGACCATCACCAGAAAACGACCATTGCCCCTGCGATCATCGCGGGCGTGGGCGTGCACACCGGAAAGCGTGTGCGTCTGGCTGTGCGTCCGGCCCCTGTGGGCACCGGCATCGTCTTCGTGCGCACCGACATCAAGGACCGCGACAACCGCATCCCCGTCTCGGGCGAGGCCGTCGTCGACGCCCGCCTGAACACCATGATCGAGAACGCCGCCGGCGTGCGCCTGTCGACCATCGAGCATCTGATGGCCGCCTTCTGTGCCCTGGGCGTGTCGAACGCCGTGGTCGAGGTCGACGGCCCCGAGCTGCCGATCCTCGACGGCTCGGCCCTGCAATTCGTCCAGCTGCTGGACCGCGCCGGCTTCCGCCGTCAGGAAGCCCCGGTCCACTATATCGAGATCCTCGAGCCGATCCGGGTGCGCGACGGCGACAAGACCGCCGCCCTGCTGCCGTGCGATCGCTACGAGATGCGTTTCGAGATCGACTTCCCTTCGGCGGTGATCGGCAACCAGGTCGTCGATTTCGTCGTCGACGAACAGACCTTCCGTACCGAGATCATGGCCGCCCGCACCTTCGGCTTCGCCCATGAGGTCGAGGCCCTGCGCAAGGCCGGTCTGGCCCGCGGCGGCAGCCTCGAGAACGCCGTGGTCATTGACGGCGACGAGATTCTCAACCCCGGCGGCCTGCGCATGGAACGCGAGTTCGTGAAACACAAGGCGCTGGACGCCATCGGCGACATGTACGTCCTCGGCGCGCCGCTGCGCGGTCGCTACGAAGGCGTCAAGGCCGGTCACGCCATCAACAACCTGCTGGTCCGCGAACTGCTGGCCAACCCCCAGGCCTGGCGCCAGATCACCCACCTGCCGGCGCTGGCCCAGGTCGGCTAGAGGCCGACGCGCCCTCGCGCCGTTGTCATCCCGGACGCCGCGCCGCGGCGATCCGGGACCGCAGGCTCTTCATGTCCCGGGGCTCCCGGAAATCGCGGCGCGACTATCCGGGACACGGGTTCCGCCACGCTGGATCCTGACCTGTCTCCCGGATAGCGGCTGACGCCGCTTCCGGGAGGATCAACCTTGTGCGCTCAAGCGTCCCGGATCACCGCTTTCGCGGCGTCCGGGATGACAAGGTGTCTGGACTCTTGCGCAGGGCGACGGGCTGCCATCCACCCTTGGGCGACCGACAGGATTCGACCCGTTGCGGACAGCGGTGTGGACTCGCATGATCGACCGATGAAACTCCAACACTTACTGGCGCGGCAAGGCGGTAGAGCAGCATTGCTTCTTGCGGCCTTCTTCGCGCCTGGGCTGGTTTACTCCATCCGCTACGTCCAGGCCGGAGCGGACGCCGCCTTTTACGGCATTCTCTGGGGAGCGGTGGGGTCGATTATGGCGCTCATCGGGTTCGCACTCAGCTTTCAGACATCAGCGGTAGGACGGCTGGGGCGTTTCGCGCAGGGCTTGATGCCAGTCGTAATCGCTTGGTGCATCATTCTCTTCTGGTGAAGGGGCGTCATTTAAGGATTGTCGGCTTCTCACCCGTTGCGGACCAAGAGAATGTCGGCTCTGCTGCCGGGATGAGAGCAATCGTCCTCCCGCTTGTGCTCGCGCTGTCGACCTTTGGATCGTCGGCGCATGCGCTTTGCAGCTACAAGGGCGAACTCTATGCCCGGACGACAGTCAGGCAGGAGTTTCAAGACTCCCAGTGGGTTGTCAGGGCCAAGGTGCTTACGGCGACCGAACACTTCATCGAAGGCGAAGAGCCTTGGACCGAGTATCAGCTTGAAGTGCGGCACGCCTACAAGGGTAGTCCGCCGGGACGCCTGCGGTATTTCACACTCCGCAACAGCGGAGGTTTCTATCTGGATCGCGGTCGGGAGCATGACCTCGGTGGCGAGTATTTCCTCTTTCTGAACCCCACGATCAGATCCCCCGAAGTCCCCGCGGCAGCCAGCGGGACGGTCTCCGTGAACTACAGTTGTGGCGTTTCCGGGCCTTGGAACAGTGTGACGACGGCGTCACGCGCGGACCTGGTTCGGCTCAGCCGCTAAAGTCTGCATTCCACCCCTCCCGGACCTCGGCCGGGCCTTCTCAGCGTCACAGCGCTACCCCCGCTGCGCTGTTGCAGACGCCCGGCGAGGCCACCATGTTCCATCCTGCAAGGCCAAGCGCAGGGGGACGACATGGTCGGGATAGCAGTCTCGGATCTCCAGGAATCACGGCGTCACGCCGAGCACCAAACCCGTGTTGACCCCCATGACTGAGGCTGTCCTCGCCGTCTGGCTTGTCGCCGTTCTCCCCGCCTACATGTGCTGGAAGAGCCTGCGCCCCAGACGGCCTGACCGGTCAAGGACGACCCGGTATCTTTCCACGATCGGCCTGGTGGCGGTCTCGGTCGCTGCGCTCGCCGCGATCTGGATCGCACAGGGTCGAACCGGGGCGGACCTGGGGCTGGCGATACCGCCGCCGCTGGCCGGGATGATCGGCCTGCTGATTGCCGCCCTGATCATCCCCGTCCTGATTGTCATGATGCGGGCGAAAGCCCGGACCGACAGGCCGCCGTCAGACGCCATGAACGCCCTCCTGCCCGAAACGGGGTCAGAGGCCTTTCTGTTCGTGGTGTTCAGCGTCGTCGCCGGGTTCGGCTGGGAGGTGCTCTATCGGGGTTTCCTGCTGTGGTTTCTGCAACCCTTTGTCACATTGTGGGGGGCCGTCCTCCTCGCGGCCATCGCCTACGGCCTGGCGCACGGCATCGCGGACAAGCGACGGATTGGCCCCAGCCTGTTGTCAGCCCTTGTATTTACAGCGGCCTATGCCCTGACACACAGCCTGTGGTGGCTCATCGTCATCCACATTGCCCTGCCTTTGCTGGGGGCCTTTGCCGCGCGGCGATCGTCCGGGACCCAGCCGGGGTCGACGACCGTTACGCCCCCTGCCTGACGCGACATTAGCCAGCAGCGCTCCGGGGCGATATGGTCAAGGTTCGTTTTCGGCCGGGCGCCGGTGTCGCAAGCCGCTCCGTCGCGGACAGACAGCAAACGCCCGGCCTTTCGCCAGCCCGTTCTCTTCCGCGGATCAGGAGAGAGCGTTCCGAGATCCAGGAGCCCGGAAATGCAATTTTCGTCTGCTCGTTTTCTGTTTTTTCTCGTGGCGGGCTTGCCGGTCGGCTTCATTCTGGTGGCGCTGGGTTTCGCTGTCGCGGGGCTTCCAATCTCGGCACCCCAGCTCTTCCCCTGGGCCCTTGGACTCGCGGTCATTGCTGGTGCGATCGCGGGATTCTGGCGGCGGTCTGCCTAGAGCGCGCTTCTCAGCCGCAACAGACCCTCACCCCAGCGCCACCGCCGACATCAACCGCCCGAAGTCCGGCTCGCCGTTCAGATAGGCCCGCCGGTTCGAATAGAACCGCGCCGCATCCGCCCGCGTGTCGTCGCCGGTCCAGGCGGCCTCGCCGATCCCGGCCTGTTCCAGCCGCCACAGCACGAAGCCGGGCAGGTCGAACTGACGTCGGTCGGCCACGACACCCGACGCGAAAAACCGCTCGCTGCCCGGATCGTGGTGGGTGAACCGGTCCATGAAGGTGGTGTCGACCTCATAGGATGTCTGGGCGATACAGGGTCCGACCACGGCCACCGTCCGGCCCGGCTCGGCCCCCAGCGCCTGCATCGCGGCCGCGGCGCTGTGCACCACTCCGTCCAGCGCCCCCTTCCAGCCGGCATGGACGGCCGCGACCACCCCTGCGGTGGCGTCGGCCAGCAATATCGGCGCGCAGTCAGCGGTCAGCACGGCGCAGATTACGCCCGGCGCGGCCGTCGCGACCGCGTCGCCTTCGGGTCGGTCGCCCTTCCAGCCGGTCTCGGCCACCCGGGTGACGACGGAATGGATCTGGTAGCAGGCGGCCAGGTCGTCGGTCGTGCCGCCCATCCACGCGGCCACGCGCCCGCGGTTCTCGCGCACGGCCGTCGGATCATCACCCGACCCCACCCCGGTGTTCAGCCCCTGATACAGGCCGGTCGAGACGCCGCCCGCGCGCGTGAAGAAGCCGTGGCGCACCCCGGCGCTGGTCAGCAGCGGGTGGGTGATTGGGGTCAGGATGTCGGTCATCCCCTTTTCATATCGCGCGCGCATCGGCCTGTCGCGGTTGCGACCTGCGTCCGGAACCGGCGCAGCGGTCCTCTATGATCACAATATGGAGACTTTGGCCGATCAGGGCGCGGGGCGGAGTTTGGCAGGGTTGGCACCCCGAATTCGCCAAACCCTGCCAGTCCGTTCAGTCCTCGAACCCCGGGACCGCCAGCGAGCGCGGGGAAAAAATGGCCGCGGCCTTGAACAGGGTCCCCATCTGGTCCGGCCCGGTGAGCCGGTCCAGCTGACGCTGGATCACCGGGGCGACGTCGGGACGGGCCGTGCTCAGCCGTTCGGCCCGGGCCGCGATACCCAGCCGGTTCAGGAAATCGCCCTGGTCGCGGCAGCCGGTGACGTCGGCCCCGGCATGAACCGCGGCCTCCAGCACTGCGGGAAAATCGGCCCATTGGGTCAGGTCGGCCTCGCCCGGCGTTTCCAGCGGATCGACCTTGCGGTGACGATGCAGGCCCTGCAGCGTATCCCCGGCCTCGGGTCGGGCCCGGCCATAGTCGATCAGCAGGGCAGCCCCCGACGTGGCGCTGACCAGCCGGGCCAGATCGCGACCGAACATGGCCTGCTGGTCGGAAATCTCCAGCGTCTGACCGGACTCCATGTCGAACGCCGGGCGCTTGAAGCCGCCGCTGATGGCCACGAGTCCGAAGATCAGCTCGCCGTCATCGCTGACGCCGACCCGGCGCTCGGCCCAGCCGTCCTCCGTCTTCACGAACTGGCGCGCCGGCATACAGTCCAGCACCTCGTTGGCGATCAGGATCACCGGCGCATCGGTCTCGATCCGGTCCAGGGCGGTGACCCAGCGCGGATGGATGTCGCTGTCGGCCAGCATCCGGGCCTGCATGTCCCGCAGCGGCGCGCTGGGCTCGATCAGGATCAGGTCCACCGCCTGCAGGAAGTCGGGGGCCAACCGCGCCGCGCGCAGGGCGTCGGCCATAAGGGTCCCGTCGCCGGGTCCGACCTCGACCAGCCGCACCCGCTCCGGCGCGCCCAGCCGCTGCCACGTCTCGACCGCCCACAGTCCGATCAGCTCGCCGAACATCTGGCTGACCAGCGGGGCGGTGATGAAGTCGCCGCCGGCCCCCAGCGCGGGGCGGGTCGCATAGTAGCCGGCCTGCGGATCGTGCAGGCAGCGGTTGACGTAGTCGGCGACCGTCATCGGTCCGGTCAGGGCGATCTCGCGCGCCAGCCGGTCCTTCAGCGCCATCAGCCGGCCGCGGGTGCGACCGGCGGCCGACGCCAGGCCCGCTGGATCAGCCAGATACCGATCAGCATCATCGGCACGGACAGGATCATGCCCATGGTCAGGCCCATCGGAAGTTGGTCGAGACCGACGTCAGGCTGGCGCACCGTTTCCAGCGTGGCCCGGATCAGGCCGTAGCCCAGCAGGAACAGGCCCGTGACATAGCCGGGCTTGGCCAGCAGACGCACCTTCCACACGGCAAAGGACAGGATGGCCAGCAGGACGATGCCCTCCAGCCCCGCTTCATACAGCTGGCTGGGGTGGCGCACGACGTCGCCGGGGCCCGACCCCATATATTCGCAGGTCGCGCCATAGATCGCCCGGGCGTGGTTGTTGCAGAAGTTCACGCCCCACGCGACGTCAGTGGTCCGGCCCCACAGCTCACCATTGACGAAATTGGCCAACCGCCCGAAGGCTAGGCCGATCGGCACCACCGGGGCAATCAGGTCGCCCAGACTGAGCATGTTGATCCGGCTGCGGCGCGCGAAGGCGATCATGGCCACGGACACGCCGATCAAACCGCCGTGGAAGGACATGCCCCCGTCCCACAGGCGGAACAGCGCCAGCCTCTGACCCCAGTCGGCACCGGTGAACAGGTCGCCATACAGTTCGGGGCGATAGAACAGGGCATAGCCCAGACGCCCGCCGAGGATGATACCGAGGGTGATCCACAGCACCAGATCGTCCAGCTGCACCGCATTGACCGGCGGCCGGCCCGGGGCCCAGACGCTGGTGCTCTTGACCAGCCGTGCCGCATACCACCAGCCCAGCACGATGCCGGTGACATAGGCCAGGGCATACCAGCGGATATCCAGCGGGCCGATGCTGAACCAGATGGGGTCGAATTCGGGAAAGGGCACGGGCACTCCTGCAATCGCCTGCCTCGCCGTTTAGCAAGGGACGCTGCGTCCGTCGCGGACTTTCAGCCGCCTCGCTTCTGCCCCAAGGCGCGGTTAGGTGCGGGTCCCCCGTGTTCTAAAGGATTCATTCACCATATCGGGCGGACCATCCCCCACAGAGACCCGGATTCGATCCGGTCAGGAGACAGACGGCATGCAGACGCGAAATCCCATCCTCGACGAGTTCGCCAAGCTGACGACCGGCGCGATGGGGCTGGCCCAGGCCGCTGGAGACGAGGCCAAGGCGGCCTTCCGCTCCCAGTCCGACCGGCTGGTCGCCGAGATGGATCTGGTGCGTCGCGACGAGTTCGACGCGCTGAAGGCCGAGATCACCGCCCTGCGCGCCGAGGTTGCCTCCCTGAAATCGGGAAAAGTGTCCGCAACCGGGCAAAAGAAGCCTGGAAAGGGAACGTCCACAGCCTCGGTTCCCCCCAAGGACGCAGTCGGTTGAGCCGAATCTGCGAACACGCCTACCGTCAATTCATGCCGCGTGAGTCGCGCGACATGCCCCGAACGATTGGGACTGCCTGATGGACGCTGTGAGGCCCGAAGAGGTCGATGTCCCGTTTGATCCGCTGGATGTGGTCGAACATGTGCTGACGGCAGAGAACCTGCCGTTCGACCGTACCGACGACGGTGATCTGGCTTTCGCCCTGGCCGGCGACTGGAAGGACTATGAGCTGTGGTTCGCCTGGCGTCCCGAGGGCGACTGCCTGCAGCTGTGCTGTGCCCTCGACCTGCGGGTCAGCAAGGGACGGCGCACGGCCGCCTATGAACTGATCGCCCTGGTCAACCAGCGCACCTGGTTGGGCCATTTCGAGGTCTGGGCCGAGGATGGCGAGATCGTCTTCCGCCATTCCCTGGCCCTGCCGCACGGCGAGCGCCCGACCCTGGCCCAGGCGGCCTCGATGATCGACGCCGCCGTCGAGGCGGCCGATCGCTACCACCCGGCCTTTGCCTTTATGATCAAGGGCAACAAGAAGCCGCAGGAAGCTATCGACGCCTGCCTGTTCGAGACCGTCGGCACCGCCTGATCCCGTCCTTCTGACTGGCCGCGACCCTGACTGCGGGTGACAGCGCCGGTCTGAAGCCATATGCCCTGCGCCTGAAGTGTCCCGACTGGTCGTCGGGACGCGGTCTATCCAGGAGCATCCGCCGTGGCCAAAGCTGAATCCGAACAATCCTCGGTCCGTCCTGTCGTTCTGCTGGGCTGCGGGCGGCTGGGCTCGGCTATCGCCGAGGGCTGGCTGGCGACCGAGGCGCTGGATCCCGCCGAGCTGATCATCCTGACCCCGTCGGAAAAGCCGGTCGCCGAGGCCGCCCGCAAGCTCGGGGCCTGGATCAATCCGCCGCTGGAAGCCCTGGCCGACGCCCGGGTGCTGGTGGTCGCGGTCAAGCCGGCCATGTGGCGCGCTGCCGTCGCGCCGCTGATCGAGCTCCTGCCAGCCGACGCCGTGATCGTCTCGGTCATGGCCGGGGTCCCCGGCGCGGCCCTGACCGAAGCCTTCGGCGGCCGTCCGGTCGTGCGGGTCATGCCGACCACCGCCGTGGCCCAGGGACGGGGCGTCGCCGCCCTGTCCTCGACCTCCGCCGTGGCCCTCAAGGCCGGGCGCGCCCTGTTCGCCGCCATGGCCACCGTGGTTGATCTCGACGACGAGGCGCGCATGAACGCCGCCACCGCCGTCGCCGGCTCGGGCCCGGCCTTCGTCTATGCGTTCGTGCAGGCGATGGCCGCCGCCGGCGAGGCCCAGGGTCTGGATCCCGTCGCTGCCGAGGCCCTCGCCCGCGGCGCGCTGCGTTCGGCCGGATCGGGGGCCGATACCGGTCGCCCGCTCGCCGACCTGGTGTCCCAGATCGCCGCGCCCGGCGGCACCACCCAGGCCGGGCTGGACGCCATGGCCGCCAGCGTGTCCGCCCCGGCCACCGCCGCGATCACGGCCGCCGCGGCCCGGGCTGCGGAACTATCGGGTCACTAGCCGACCGGCGACCAGATTGGCGGCCAGCCGGTCGAAGGCCCGCTCGGCGTCGTGCCAGGTGGCGTAGCCATACACATCGGCCAGGGTCGGCGAATACCAGTCATAGCGGACCGGCAGGCGCTGACCGTCGGCGGTAATCACCTCGCCCTCGACCGTCGCCCCGCCGATGCTGATGCTGCGATGACCGTCCAGACCCGGCCGACGGGCCATCTGTTCAAATGTCGGGCGGTTGGGGCGCAGGTCGGTCAGCACCAGCGCGATGCGCGCGCCCTGCAGAGTGCCGGCCTTCGTCAGGGCGTCGCGGACGGTCACCGCCAGTCGGTCGACCTCCCGCTGTACGTCGCGCGGGCCCAGTTCCGCGATCTTCTCCTGCAGGTCGGGACCAATGCTGACGCTGACCTCGGCCGGCTGGGCCTGGGCGGCACCGGCCAGGGCCAGGGTGGCGGCGAGGGGGGCGAGGAAGGCAAGATTGCGCATGGTCATCTCCGGGGTCGGACCCTGTCCGCTGAAGATGCGCCTGTCGTCCCGTTCCCGCCAGTGAGTCGCCGGAATTTGTGATCAGCCGGGCAGACGGATCATGGCGCGCAGCCCGCCCATATCGCTGCGGTCCAGGGTGATGTCGCCGCCGTGGCCGCGCGCCACGTCGCGGGCGATGGCCAGGCCCAGACCCACGCCCTTGCGGTTCTGGTTGCGCGCGGGGTCCAGACGCGAGAACGGCCGGAAGGCTTCCTCGTACATGTCGGGCGGTATGCCGGGGCCGTCGTCCTCGATCACCACTTCCAGCCCGCCCGAGGCCAGCGGGCGGGCCGACAGCCGCACGTGCTCGCCGTGCGCCGCGGCATTGCCGGCCAGATTGGTCAGGGCGCGCTTGAAGGCCATGGGGCGGACAGTAGCGGTCAGGTCGTCGGGCACCACCACCTCGGCTTCGACCCCGGCGCGGCGGGCGTCGGCCGCGGCAGTGTTCAGCAGGTCGGCCACCGTCACGGTCTGGGCGGCCTCGCCGGCCTCGCCCTGGGCGAAGGCGAGGTATTCGTCGATCATATGCTCCATCTCGTCGAGATCGCCCTTCATCGCCTCGGCGCGCTTGAACGGCGGGGCCAGGGCCAGCTCCAGCCGCAACCGGGTCAGGGGCGTGCGCAGGTCGTGGCTGACCGAGGCCAGCAGAGCCGTGCGCTGCTCGATATGGCGCTGGATCCGGTCGCGCATGGCCAGGAAGGCGACCGCGGCGGCCCGCACCTCGCGCGCGCCGTGGGGCTTGAACCGCACCGAGGTCTCGCCGCGGCCAAAGGCCTCGGCCGCCTCGGCCAGCCGTTCGATGGCCCGGACCTGATTACGAATGAACAGGATCGCCACTGACATCAGCAGCACGGTGGCGATGGTCAGCCACAGCACGAAGATCTGGGCCTGGGTTGCCACCGCCCGTTCGCGCGGGGCGATGATGCGCAGCACGCCGTCGGCCTGCTGAACCCGGATGTCGACATAGGCGGGGTAGCGGGTGGTGTTGAACCAGAACGGCTGGTCCAGCCGCGCCGACAGGGCGTGTTCCAGCGTGCGGTCGACCACGCCGATCGCGCCGCGTTCCTGTTCGCGGGGCAGGGTTGCCCCCTCCTGCAGTGCCACCGACAGCGACATCGCCCGCTGGGCCCGGTCGGCGATCACCGCCAGGTTCTCAGCCGTCGGTTCCTCGCTGTAGCTTTCGGCGGCCCAGGCGATGTCCCCGGCCAGACCTTCGGACAGGCGGGCCGTCACCGTCTGCCAGTGAGCGTCGAAGAAGATCCAGGTCACCGCCATCTGCATGATCAGCACCGGCAGGACGATGATCAGCAGTGACCGCCCCCACAGCGAGGTCGGTAGCCGCCGCTTCAGGAACCGCGGCCACAACGCAGCGGGCAGGATGCGCATCGGTTCAGTCCGGGGCCAGCATATAGCCGACACCGCGCACGGTCTGGAGGTAGCGCGGATTCTTGGGGTCGACCTCCAGCTTGCGACGCAGGCGGGTCACCTGGACGTCGACGGCCCGGCCGGTGATGTCGGCGGTGTCGGGCGACAGGCTGATGCGCTCGACCGGGGCATGCGCACTCAGGGCAAGGGTCTTCAGCAGTTGGGCTTCGGCCTCGGTCAGTCGCAGCGGCGCGCCGTCGCGGGTCAGTTCCAGCCGCTCCATGTCGAACACGGCCGTGCCCAGCTTGATCTCGCGTGGCGACATCGGCTTGCCGCCGGTGCGGCGCAGGATGGCCTCGATCCGCAGCGCCAGCTCACGCGGGTCGAACGGCTTGGTCATATAGTCGTCGGCCCCGCGGGTCAGGCCCTCGACCCGGTCGTCGGCCTCGCCTCGCGCGGTCAGCAACAGCACCGGCGTCCTGGAGGTGTCGGCCTTGCTGCGTACCCAGGTCGTCAGGTCCAGACCGCTCTCGCCCGGCATCATGATGTCCAGCACCACCAAGTCGAACTCGATCAGCTCCATCAGCCGCCGCGCCGCCGCGGCATGGGCCGCGCCGGTGACGCGATACCCTTCGCGGGCCAGATATTCCTTGAGCAGTTCGCGGATGCGGTCGTCATCATCGACGATCAGCAGATGGCGACCGACGCCGGCTCCGGCGACGGGCCCGGAACGGCCGTTCTGGCGCGGTTCGACGGCGCTCATGACACACCTCTGGCGATCAGGGCGTTGACCTCGGCGGCTTCGAGGGCTCTAAACCGCACTTCTTCGCGGGAGACGTTATTCAATGGCCTTCGTTCCTTTCGACGATCGTGACGGCTGGATCTGGATGGACGGTGATTTTGTGCCCTGGCGGGAAGCAAAAACGCACGTTCTGACCCATGCCCTGCACTACGGCTCGTCGGTGTTCGAGGGTGAGCGTATGTACGGCGGTGAAATCTTCAAGCTGACCGAACACTCAGAACGCCTCCATCGCTCGGCGAACATGCTGGACTTCGACCTGCCGTACAGCGTGGCCGAGATCGACGCCGCCTGCAAGGCGACCTGCGAACGGATGGGGCTCGACGACTGCTATGTTCGTCCCGTGGCCTTCCTCGGGGCCGAACAGGTCAGCGTCACGGCCAAAAACAGCCGACCCCATGTGGCCATCGCCGCCTGGGAATGGCCCAGCTATTTCGACCCCGAAACCAAGGCCAGGGGCATCCGTCTGGAATGGGCCAAATGGCGCCGTCCGGACCCGATGACCGCCCCGTCGACGGCCAAGGCGGCGGGTCTGTACATGATCTGCACCATGTCCAAGACCGCGGCTGAAAAGCGCGGCTTCTCCGACGCCATGATGCTGGACTGGCGCGGCTATGTGGCCGAGGCCACCGGGGCCAATGTCTTCTTCGTCCAGGACGGCGTGCTGCATACGCCGCCGGTCGACGCGATCCTTGACGGCATCACCCGCCAGACCGTGATCCAGATGGCTGCGGCCAAGGGAATCGAGGTCGTGGTCCGCAACATCCGCCCCGAGGAGCTGTCGACCTTCAGCGAATGTTTCCTGACCGGCACGGCCGCCGAGGTCACGCCGGTCAGCGAGGTCGGCGAGTACACGTTCAAGCCGGCGGCGCTGTCGCTGGGCCTGATGGAAGACTACGGCCGGCTGGTGCGACGACAGACCTGAAACCGGGGTCCCTTCGAACCATGAGCGCCTTTCCGGTGCATGACGCGGACCTGACATGTCTTGCCGCCGCCGGTCGGCGGCGCGGGCTTGCGCCCCGGCGCGGTATTGATTTCGCCTCGAATGACTACCTCGGTCTGGCCGGTGGTGAAGACCTGACCCGGGCCGTGACCGCCGCCCTGTCCCGGGGCGTGCCCGTAGGCTCGGGCGGCTCGCGTCTGCTGCGCGGCAATCATCCCGAGCATGAGGCGCTGGAGGCCGAGGCCGCCGCCTTTTTCGGTGCAGGCGCGGCCCTCTATTTCTCGACCGGCTATGCCGCCAACACGGCACTGCTGGCCACCCTGCCGCAGCGCGGTGATCTGGTGCTACACGATGCCCTGATCCATGCCAGCGTGCACGAAGGCCTGAGACTGGGGCGGGCCGAGGCGATCGCCTTCCCGCACAATGACGTCGCCGCCGTCGCTGATGCGATCGGCCACTGGCGCGATCATGGCGGTTCGGGGCGCATCTGGATCGCGGTCGAGAGCCTGTACAGCATGGACGGCGATCAGGCACCGCTGGCCGACCTGATGGCCGTGGCTGACCGTCACGACGCGGTGCTGCTGATCGATGAAGCCCATGCGACCGGCGTGTTCGGTCCCGGCGGGCGCGGGCTGGCGGCGGCCCTTCAGGGGCGGGACAATGTCGTCACCCTCCATACCTGCGGCAAGGCCATGGGCGGGGAGGGGGCATTGCTCTGTGGTCACCCGACGGTGATCGATTTCCTGATCAACCGCGGCCGCGCCTTCATCTTCTCAACCGCCCCGTCGCCGTTGATGGCGGCGGCCATGCGGGAATCGCTGATCCTGATCGGAGACGAGGCCGCACGCGGTCGTCTGCAGTCCCTGTCCCGGACGGCGGGGGAGTTGCTCGCCGAGCGGCTCGGTGTGGCACCGACGGGGTCACAGATCATTCCGGTGGTTCTGGGTGACGACGCCCACACCATGACCGTGGCCCGGGCGCTGCAGGACGGTGGCTTTGACGTCCGCGGCATCCGCCCGCCGACCGTACCGCCCGGCACCGCCCGCCTGCGCCTGTCCTTGACGCTGAACGTCGACATGGCGGCGGTCGAGGCCCTGGTCACCGCGCTGGAACCCCTGTTGCAACAGCACCCTGGAACGCCCTGATGCGCCCCATCGTTGTCACCGGCACCGGCACCGACATCGGCAAGACCGTCTTTGCGGCGGCGCTGACGGCAGCCCTCGACGGTTGCTACTGGAAACCGGTGCAGGCGGGATTGCAGGAACCGACCGACAGCATGACGGTGGCCACCCTGACCGGTCTCGGTCCGGATCGAGTGCTGCCGGAGACCTGGCGGCTTGTCACCCCGGCCTCGCCCCACCACGCCGCGCGTCTGGACGGGGTGCATATCGATGACCTCGCCCTGACCCCGCCGCCCTGCGACCGGCCACTGGTGATCGAGGGGGCGGGCGGCTTGCTGGTGCCGCTGAACCCGACGACGGTCTATGCCGACGTCTTCGCGCGCTGGGGTCTGCCGGTCGTCGTCTGCGCCAGCACCGCCCTTGGTACGATCAACCACACCCTGCTGACCCTTGAGGCGCTGCGGGCCCGCGACATTCCCGTGCTGGGGGTGGCCTTCATCGGCGACGCGATGGACAGCTCCGAGACGGTGATCGCGGATCTGGGCAAGGCGCGGCGGCTGGGCCGTCTGCCGTGGCTTGATCCTCTGACGCCGGACGGTCTGGCCCGGGCTTTCGCGGCCAATTTCGACGTGGCGGACTTCCGTTGAGCGGGGCCGACGACACCTCGCCGGTCTGGCGGCCCTTTACCCAGCATGGCCTGAACGAACCGGTGCCGATGGTGGTGCGGACCGAGGGGGCGGCCCTGCACACCGACGACGGGCGGCGCATCATCGACGCCATTTCCAGCTGGTGGGTGATCACCCACGGCCACAGCCATCCGCGCCTTCAGGCCGCCCTGCGCCGCGCCAGCGAACACTATGACCAGATCATCTTCGCCGGCTGGACCCATGAACCGGCCGAAACCCTGGCCCGCGGTCTCGTCGCCATGACACCCGAGCCGCTGCAGCACGTCTTCTATTCGGACAGCGGGTCGACCAGTGTCGAGGTGGCGCTGAAGATGGCGCTGGGCTTCTGGGCCAATACCGGCCGGCCGCGCCATCGCATCGTGACGATGCAGCACGGCTATCACGGTGACACCATCGGCACGATGTCGGTCGGCGAGCGTGGCGTGTTCAACCGGGCCTATGCGCCGCTGCTGTTCGATGTCGCCACCATCCCGTTTCCGTCACCGGGAACGGAGCAGGTCACGATCGACGCGCTCGAGGCCTTCTGCCGCCAGGACCCGGCCCCGGCCGCGTTCATCGTCGAGCCCCTGATCCTCGGGGCCGGCGGCATGCTGATCTATTCCGCGGCGGTGCTGCGGGCCATGGCCGAGGTCTGCGCCCGGCACGACGTGCTGTTCATCGCCGATGAGGTGATGACCGGCTGGGGCCGCACCGGCACCCGTCTGGCCTGCGAACAGGCCGGGGTCACGCCCGACATCCTGTGCCTGTCCAAGGGACTGACCGGCGGGGCCCTGCCGCTGGCCGTTACCCTGGCGACCGGCCCGATCTTCGAGGCCCACCGCTCGTCGGACCGCTCGCGGATGTTCTTCCATTCGTCCAGCTACACGGCCAACCCGATCGCCTGCGCGGTCGCCGTCGAGAATCTGGCCATCTGGCGCGACGAGCCGGTGCTGGAGCGGATCGACGCCCTCGGGGCGGCCCAGGCCGGGCATCTGGACCGGTTGCGTGACCACCCGGCCCTGACCCGCCATCGGCAGCTGGGCACCATCGCCGCGGTGGATTTCAATGGTGGCAAGGACGGCTACCTGTCCGGACTGGGGCCGTGGCTGCTGGCCTTCTTCCTCGACCGCGACCTGTTGATCCGCCCGCTGGGCGACACCGTCTATGTGATGCCGCCCTACTGTATCGACGTGCCGGATCTGGACCGGGTCTGGACCGCCATCGTCGAGGCGGCGGACGCGGTGGCTGCGCGCGCCTGACGGCCTACGGCTGACCGTCGGTAGCGGACGGAACCGGCTCTTCGGCTTTCAGGATCCTCGCGGCCCTGCGCCGTCGCAGCACGATCCAGAGGATCGGAACCGCGATCAGGGCGAACGGCAGGATCGCCGCGAATACGAGGATCAGCCCGCCCAGCGCCTGCATGAATACGGTCAGGGCGTTGTCCAGCGCCGAAGACACCGGACGGAAGGCGCTGTCCGGAGCCAGCTGTCCCGCTGCCTCATAGGTGATGGTCAGGGTCGAGGTAGCGACGCGGGTCCGCATCAGTTCGAGCGCCGACCGGGTCGCGTCCAGTTCGCCCTGGACCCGCGCCAGTTCCCGTTCGGTCTGCAGCAACTGTTCCAGCGGGGCGGTTCGTGTCGCCAGCAGCTGTTGCAGCCGGTCCCGCAGAGTCGACAGGGCGCGCATTCGGGCCTCGGTGTCGCTGAGATTGCGGGACAGGTCCTCGCTATCGGTGGCGGCGAGGGCGATCCGTCCGCCGGCCGCTGTCGCATCCCCCTCCAGCCTGGCCCGGAACGGCGTCAGGAAGGCGGGTACGGCGCGGATTTCCAGCCGGGCTGACAGGCTGTCGCGGCCGTACCGGGTCGATTCCGAACCGATCACCTGACACACGGCGGCCCCGGCTGAAACACAGGCCTGTTCATGCCGCTGCATCAGCGCCGGCCCCTTGTCCGCCGGCACTTCCAGACCGTAGCGATAGGCGTAGGCGATCTGGGCGGCCCGAACGGCCACCTCTGCGGGCGGCCCCGACGAGGTCTTGCCGGCGGCGTCGGTGGCGACGGCCATCGCCGGAGGCGGGGCTGCGGGGGCCATCATCTCCATGCTGACGACCGCGTCGGCTGCATCGAGGGCGCCGTTACTGTCGGACTGCTGGCAGCCGGCCAGTGCCGCGATCGCGGTCAGGCTGGCGAAGGTCTTCAATCCCGTGGGCATCGACATCCTCCATCCGCGCGGTGATCACGCCTGCGTGATGTCGCGCGCCGATTATGGCCGGCTTACGGCAACGTCGGCGTGCGAAGACGTCTTGCCAGACGCCCTCCGCTCGCGTTCAAGCGGTCAGAGACGTCCGGCGGGGGGCCGGGCGGGGGAGTCCTCGATGTTCAGCCTTCTGAACCTGCAGAGCCTGTTCGGGCTGCTCGTCATCATCGCCGCCTGCTGGGGTCTGTCCGAGAACCGGCGGGCGTTTCCGTGGAAGCTGGCCATCGGGGCCGTGGCCGTCCAGGCCGGACTGGTGCTGGCCCTGTTCGCCATTCCCGGCTCCCAGTCCGTGCTGGCCGCCGTGACCAGCGCCGTCGACGGTCTCAGCCTGGCCTCGGCCAAGGGCGCGCAATTCGTGTTCGGCTATCTGGCCGGGGGCGACCAGCCCTATTCGGTCGACAACCCGTCGGCCCTGTTCACCTTCGCCTTCAATGTCCTGCCGCTGATCCTGGTGATCTCGGCCCTGTCGGCCCTGCTGTGGCACTGGAAGGTCCTGAAATGGATCACCCACGGCTTCGGTCTCCTGTTCCAGCGCACCATGGGCCTGGGCGGGGCCTCGGCCCTGGCGGTAGCGGCCAATATCTTCCTCGGCATGATCGAGAGCCCGATCGTCATCCGCGCCTATCTGGCCAGGCTGACCCGGTCCGAGCTGTTTCTGCTGATGGTCGTCGGTCTGGCCACGGTCGCCGGTTCGACCATGGTCGCCTATGCCACCATCCTGCATGACGTCCTGCCCAACGCCGCCGGCCATGTGCTGGTCGCCTCGATCGTCTCGGCTCCGGCCGGGGTGCTGCTGGCCCGCATCATCATTCCGGAGAAACCGGGGCAGGGCGGGGCCCACGCCGAAGACGGTTCGGACCTGAAATACGACAGCGCCGTCGACGCCATCGTCAAGGGTACGGCCGATGGCCTGATGGTGGTGCTGAACATCTCGGCCATTCTGATCGTGTTCGTCGCGCTGGTCGCCCTGGCCAATGTGATGCTGGGCGGCCTGTGGCTGTTCGGCGACCATGTCACGGTCGAGCGGGTGCTGGGCTGGGTCTTCATGCCCGTGGCCTGGCTGACCGGTGTGGAATGGGCCGAAGCCGGCAAGGCCGGCTGGCTGCTGGGCGTCAAGCTGACCCTGACCGAGTTCGTCGCCTTCATCGAACTGGGCAAGATCCCGGTCGGTGACATGAGCGAACGCACGCGGATGCTGATGACCTATGCCCTGTGCGGCTTCGCCAACATCGGTTCGGTCGGCATCACCGTCACCGGCCTGTCGGTGCTGGTGCCCGATCGCCGCGAGGAGGTGCTGGGCATGGTCTGGAAGGCCCTGTTCGCCGGTTTCCTCGCCACCCTGATGACCGCCGCCGTGGTCGGGGCCTTGCCCGCCGCGGTGTTCGCCTGATAGCGTTGCATTAGAAAACGGAGCGTCCCTCATGAAGCTGTTCGACTATGCACGCGCACCCAATCCGCGTCGGGTTCGCTGGCTGATGGCCGAAAAAGGCATCGAGGACATCGAGATCGTGTCCGTCGATCTGGCGACGGGTGAGCACAAGTCTCCGGAATATCGCAACCGTATCGGCCTGGCCCATGTCCCGGCGCTGGAGCTCGACGACGGGACCTGTATCTCCGAGTCGCTGGCCATCTGCCGCTATCTGGAATCCCTCTATCCCGAGCCCAACCTGTTCGGCCGGGACGCGCGCGAACAGGCGGTGATCGAGATGTGGACCCGGCGCTGCGAGATCTATCTGGCCAATCCGATGATGCTGGCGGTGCGCCACACCCATCCGGGTCTGGCCCTGATGGGGCCGCAGAACCCGGAGGTCGGGGCCTACAACCAGGCCGAGGCCGAGAAGATGATGAAGACGCTGAACCGGCATCTGGCCGACCGTGAATTCATCGCTGCCGACCGCTTCACCATGGCCGACCTGGTCTCGGTGACCGGGCTCGATTTCGCCCGCATGATCAAATACCAGCCGCCCGAGGCGTTCGAGCATTTCAACCGCTGGCTCGAGGCCTGCCGGGCCCGCCCGGCGGCGAAGGCCGGGCTCTAGCCCCGCGGCGTGAATTTCCGGATCACGCCGGAATAGGTCATCAGCGTCCGGTCACCGGTGGTGATCTGGCCGCGCACGAAGATCAGCGACCCGCCGGCCCGCACCACCTCGCCGGTCGCCTCGATCAGCTCACCGACATAGGCCCCGTCGATGAAGGTCGAATCCAGCTGGATGGTGACGCCGTTCTTGCCCTCCATCTCCTGGTAGGCGGTCTGGAACAGGGCGATGTCGGCAAACGTCATCAAACAGCCGCCGTGCATGCGGTCACCGGCGTTCATATGTTTGTGCTCGGCCCGGAAGGCGCAGCGCATGCGGCCGTCCGGATCGGGCTTGAAATAGAACGGCCCGACCACCTGGTCGAAGGTGCCCTGCAGATCATAGTGCTGCCAGCCGGCGAACTCGCCCTCGCTCACCGTGACTTTCGCGACCATAGTCCTTACTCCGCCTTCTTTCCGCTATTGCAGCGCAGCATATAGACATCATGAACGATCCCATCGAGAGCGCCATCTTCGAAAAATTGGCCAAGGCCGATCCCAAGGGTGTCGGCGGCAAGAGTATCGAGCCCTCCGACGTGGCCAAGGAACTGCAGCCGGAACAATGGCAACGCCTGCTGCCCAAGGTGCGCCACTGCGCGCTGGCCCTGATGCGTCAGGGCAGGCTGACCATCACCAAAAAGGGCAAGGTGGTCGACCCGACGGCCTTCAAGGGCGTGATCCGCCTGCGTCTGCCGACGCCCGAGGAAACGGCGGCCGCCCTGGCCGCCCTGCCGCCGGTGGTCGACGAGGATGACGACGACTTCGCCTGATCCCGATCTCGGAGCCGTCCTCGACGACATCCGGGCCTGCCGCGCCTGTCTCGGTGAGCTGCCGCACACGCCGCGTCCGGTGGTGCATGTCTTTCCTGAAACCCGGCTGCTGATTTGCGGCCAGGCCCCCGGTCGACGGGTGCATGAGAGTGGCCTGCCGTTCACCGACCCGTCGGGCGACCGGCTGCGTCAGTGGCTGGGCGTCGACTATGCGACCTTCTACGCCGACCCGCGCATCGGCGTCGCGGCCCAGGCCTTCTGCTATCCCGGCACAGCCCCCAGGGGCGGCGACTATCCGCCACCGCGCCGCTGTGCCGAGCTGTGGCGACCCCGGCTGCTGGCGGCCCTGCCGCGCATGGAGCTGACCCTGCTGGTCGGCGGTCATGCCCAGGCCTGGGCGCTGGGCGCGGCGGCGAAGTCCGGTATGACCGCGACGGTGCGGGCCTGGCGCAGCTTTGCGCCTGACATATTGCCGCTGCCGCACCCGTCATGGCGCAACACGGCCTGGCTGCGGCGAAACCCCTGGTTCGAAGCGGAAATCCTGCCCTATTTGCAGCAACGTGTCCGGGCTATCCTCGCCCCATGATCAGACGCCTGTCCGTCCTGTGCCTGGCCATGGTCCTGACGGCCTGCGCCACCCCCTATGTCCAGCCGCCGCTGACGCCGCCGGCCGGGTTCGTCGGTCCGTATATCGAGGATGTGCCCGCAGGCCAGTCCGGGGCCTTCGTCGTTCAGGACGGGGCCCGGTTGCCGTATCTGCACTGGGCCCCGGCCGAGGCTGAGCCGTGGGCGGTGATCGTGGCCCTGCACGGTATGAACGACTCGCGCGCCTCGTTCCGTCTGGCCGGTCCGTGGTGGGCCGAACAGGGGATCGAAACCTGGGCCTATGACCAGCGCGGCTTCGGTGAGGCTCCGGGCCGGGGCCTGTGGGCCGGCGAGGCGACCCTGACCACCGACCTGCGCACCGTCGTCGCCCTTGTCCGGGCCCGTCATCCCGACGCCCTCGTCGCCGTTGTCGGTGAGAGCATGGGCGGGTCGATCGCCGTCGCCGCCTTCGCCTCGGATCAGCCGCCCGCCGCCGACCGGCTGATCCTGCTGGCACCGGGGGTCTGGGGCTGGTCCAGCCAGGGCTGGCTCAACGGCACCAGCCTGTGGTTCGCCTCCCGCCTGTTCGGCGACCGCGCGGTCGAGCCGCCGGAGTGGGCCGTCCGCGACATCCGCGCCACCGACAACATTCTGGAGCTGATCCGCAACGGCCGGGATCCCAACAGTATTCTGGCGACCCGTTTCGACACCCTGTCGGGCCTGGTCGGGCTGATGGAGACGGCTTCGCAGCGGCTGGGCGACACCCGCGTGCCGACCCTGCTGCTGTATGGGGCGCACGACCAGATCGTCACCCCCGGACCTATGCGGCTGGCGCTGGAGCGGGCCGGGGCATCGCCGACCCTGCGCACGGCCTGGTATCCGGACGGCTGGCATCTGTTGGACCGCGATCTCGGGGCGGTGACCGTCTACGGTGATGTCGTCGCGGCCCTGCGCGATCCCGCGGCCCCGCTGCCGTCCGGAGCCACCGCGGTCCTGCCGCAACTGCAGGCTACGTCCCCGGGACTCTGAAACCAACCGTCAGGCTTGCCGTTGCGTCATCCTGAGGGTATCTGGCCCCAACATGAATATTGCCCGGGAAGGCTCGCTATGAGCACGACGCTTTTCGATTCTCCGTCTTTTGCGAACCATGAAGGCGTCCACGCCTTCTTCGATGAAAAGACTGGCCTCAGGGCGATCATCGCCGTCCACTCCACGGCCCGGGGCCCCGCCGTCGGTGGCACGCGCATGTGGAACTACGCCTCCAGCAGCGAGGCGCTGGAGGATGTTCTGCGCCTGTCGCGCGGCATGAGCTACAAGAACGCGATCGCCGATCTGGAGATGGGCGGCGGCAAGTCGGTCATCATCGGCGACAGCCGCACCCAGAAAACCCCCGAACTGTTCGCCGCCTTCGGGCGCGCCGTCGACACGCTGGGCGGCACCTATTACGCGGCCGAGGACGTCGGCGTGTCGGTCGAGGACGTGGCCGAGGCCCGCAAGGTCACGCCCTATGTCCTGGGTCTGAAGGACGGTCCGGAAGCCTCGGGCGATCCCAGCCCGGTCACGGCCGAGGGTGTGTATCGCTCGACCCTGGTCGTCGCCCGTCGTCTGTGGAAGCAGGATGACCTGACCGGCCTGACCATCGCCATGCAGGGCGTCGGCCACGTCGGCGGCTATCTGGCCGACAAGCTGCACGCGGCCGGTGCCAGGCTGGTGGTGACCGACGTCAACACCGAACTGCTGGCCGAGGTCGCGGCCCGCACCAATGCCGAGATCGTCGCCCCCGACGCCATCTATGACGTCAAGGCCGACATCTATGCCCCCTGTGCGCTCGGCGCGACGCTGAATGCGCAGACGCTGGACCGGTTGACGGTCAAGGCGGTGGTCGGCCCCGCCAACAACCAGCTCGCCACGCCCGAGATCGGCGAGGCCCTGTTCACGCGCGGCGTCCTGTACGCCCCGGACTATGTCATCAACGGCGGCGGCATCATCAATGTCGCCTCCGAACTGCGCGCCCGACAGGCCGGCGGGGCCTATGACCCGGCCTGGGTCGAGGCCAAGCTCGGCCGCCTGATGGAAACCCTTGAGGAGATCCTCGAGCGTTCGGCGTCCGAACGGCGGCCGACCGATCAGATCGCCGCTGCCATCGCCGAAGCCCGGATTGAGGCCGCTGCCGCTGAACGGGACACCCGGCGCCGGGCCGCCTGACCCAACCCGGTCGACACAGCCCACGGAAACTGTTGCCTGATTAACCGGTCTTAACGCCCCATTTACCACGCAGGCGGCAGTTTCTGCCTAGCGGGCGTGTTCGGTCTCCCGTCGGTTAGAGTGGGTGGGGACGCGTGGGCGGCTTCTCGGCGGCGTTGCAGCGATTTGGAATCGGTCGACTGACTGTGGTGCTGGGCGTTGCCGCCGGCGTTGCGGCGGTGCTTGTCGCCGTCATGCTGCGCATCGGTCAGGCCCCGGACGCCCTGCTCTATTCCAACCTCGACCTGCGTGAGGCCTCCGAGATCTCCAGCGCTCTCGACGGGGCCGGGATCAAATATCAATCCAAGGGCGACGGCTCGACCATCTTCGTCAATCGCGACGACGTCGGCGAGGCCCGGCTGATGCTGGCGGGCAAGGGGCTCGTGACCTCGGGCTCGGTCGGCTACGAGCTGTTCGACAACCAGTCGGTGCTGGGTCAGACCGAATTCCAGCAGAACCTCAACGAACAGCGGGCCCTGCAGGGCGAGCTGTCGCGCACCATCATGTCGATGCGGGGCATCACCTCGGCCCGGGTCCAGATCGCGATGCCACGGCGTGAGCTGTTCCAGTCGGACGGGGTCGACCCCACGGCCTCCGTCGTCGTCGGTGTCAGCGGTCGGGCCCTGACCGCCAACCAGGTCGATGCCATCCGCAACGTGGTTGCCTCTTCGGTGCCGAACCTGAAGCCGGAAAAGGTCACCCTGACCGACACCGCCAACCGAACCCTGGCGGCCGGATCCAGTGCCGACGGCTTCAGTGCCGCCTCGGCCCTCGACGCCAAGAATACGACCGAGGCCCAGCTTCAGGCCCGCATCAAGGACATCGTCGAGGGCGTCGTCGGTGTCGGGGCGGCTCGGGTCCAGGTCACCGCCGACATCGACCACAGTCGCTCCACCACCCAGGAAATGCGCTACGATCCTGACGGCCAGGTCGTGCGCTCGACCTCGACCAACGGCACGGAGTCGACCGACACCACCGGTGCGACCGACGGCGGAGCCACGGCGACCAACAACATCCCCGGCGGCCAGGCACCGACCACGACCCCGGCCGGCTCCACCGACACGGCCAATACCGAAACCACCAACTACGAAATCTCCAACACCACGACGACGACGATCAAGGAGGCCGGCGAGGTCAAGAAACTGGCCGTGTCCGTGGTCGTCGACGACGCGCGCGTCCCGGCGGCCGACGGCAACGGGCCGGCCACCTATACGGCGCGCTCAGCGGAACAGATCGAACAGATCAAGTCCCTTGTCGCCGCCGCCGTCGGTATCGACGAGGCCCGGGGCGACAAGATCGAGGTTCTCAACGTCGGCTTCACCCGCAACATCGCCGACATGGGCGGCACTGAAGCCGGGTCGTCGCTGTTCGCCTTCACCAAGAACGACATCATGCGCGGCATCGAGCTGCTGGTCCTGTTGATCACCGGTCTGCTGCTGATCTTTTTCGTCCTGCGGCCGCTGCTGAAGACCGCTTCGGGCGGCGGCGGGCTCCCCGCGCTGGCCTCACCGGGCGGCACCGCGGTGCTGCAGACGAGTCTGGGCGGAGGCCAGGGCGGCGATGTGGCCCAGCTGACCGGGCCGTCGGAAATGGAAAAGCGGCTGGATATGGCCCGGGTCGAAGGTCAGGTGAAGGCATCGTCGGTCAAGATGGTCGCTGATTTCGTGGACAAGAACCCCGATGAATCGACGGCGATCCTGCGCAACTGGGTGCACGAAGGCTGATGGCCCGCGCTCCCACCAAGAAGGTCGTCATTGAAGACCCCGCCAAACTGAGCGGGCCGGAAAAGGCCGCGGTCATTCTGCTGGCCCTCGGTGAGGATCATCCCCGGCTCTGGGAGTCTCTCGACGAGGAGGAGATCAAGGAAATCTCCCAGGCCATGGCCGCCCTGGGCACGGTGGCCTCGACGGTCGTCGAGGAGCTGATGGTGGAGTTTGTGTCCGGCATGGCCGGTTCGGGCTCGGTCATGGGCAGCTTCGAACAGACCCAGCGCCTGCTGGCCTCCTTCATGCCCTCGGATCGGGTCGACGGCCTGATGGAGGAGATCCGTGGTCCCGCCGGCCGGACCATGTGGGACAAGCTCGGCAATGTGAACGAGGCCGTCCTCGCCAACTATCTCAAGAACGAATACCCGCAGACGGTCGCCGTGGTCCTGTCCAAGATCAAGCCGGACCATGCGTCACGGGTCCTGACTGCCCTGCCCGAGGATTTCGCCCTGGAATGCGTCCAGCGGATGCTGCGGATGGAGCCGGTGCAGCGCGATATCCTCGACAAGATCGAACAGACGCTGCGCACCGAATTCATGTCGAACCTGGCGCGCACCTCCAAGCGCGACAGTCACGAGCTGATGGCCGACATCTTCAACAGTTTCGACCGTCAGACCGAGGCCCGGTTCATCGGTGCGCTGGAAGAGCGCAACCGCGAGGCGGCCGAGCGCATCCGGGCATTGATGTTCGTGTTCGAGGATCTGAACAAGCTCGACCCCGGCGGTGTCCAGACCCTGCTGCGCGCCGTCGACAAGGACTCCCTCGGCCTGGCCATGAAGGGGGCGTCGGAAAGCCTGCGCGAGATGTTCTTCTCCAACATGTCCGAACGCGCCTCCAAGATCATGCGCGAGGATATGGAATCGATGGGCCCCGTCCGTCTCAAGGATGTCGATGCCGCCCAGACCGCCATGGTTCAGGTCGCCAAGGACCTCGCCGCCAAGGGCGAGATCATGCTGGTCGGCCAGAGCGGCGATGACGAGTTGATTTACTGACATGACCGAACCCTCCGTCCATCGCCCGTTTGCCTTCGATACCGAGTTCGACGACTCCGGCGTCGTCGTAACGCCGTCCAGCTTCCGCCCGACCAAACGCTCGTACGCTCCCGCCGAAGTCGAGGCCCTGGTGGCCCAGGCCCGGCTCGATGCCCGCGAAACGGCCCTGGCCGAGGTCGAGAGCCTGCAGGCCATGGCCGTCACGGCCATCGGTGAGGCCGTGGCCTCCGGTGCGCCGGCCCTGACCCGGCTGATCCAGCTGCATCGCGAACAGGCATCGCACCTGGCCCTCGCCGCCGCCCGCGTTGTCGCCGCCGCCGCCCTCGACCGCTTTCCCGATGGCCCGCTGCAGGCCGCGCTGGAAGCCCTGGGTCAGGAGATCGACGCCACGCCGCGTCTGGTCATCCGCTCCGCCGGGCTGGACGAGGCCGTGCAGGCGCGGATGACCCAGCTGTGCGCCGACGCCGGGTTCTCGGGTCTGGTCGCCTTCCGCGAGGACTCCGATCTGCCGGTCGCGGCCTTCCAGCTGGAGTGGGCCGACGGTCGCGCCGGCTTCGATCCAGAGGCCGCCCATGCCCGCATGTCCGAGGCCTTGCACTCGGCCCTGGCGAGCGAAGCCGGCCACGCTGAAACCCTTTCTGACGGGAGGCCCTCCGATGGCCAATGACGATCTGTCCCTTGAGGAGTTTCCGGACTCCACCGCCCTGACCACCGGCGATGAGGGGGGTGACAAGGCCGCCACCGATCTCGCCAGCGTCTTCGACGTCCCGGTCAACATCTCGGCCGTGCTCGGCAAGGCCCACATGACCGTAGCCCAGCTGCTGAAGCTGAATCGCGGCTCGGTGCTCGAGCTGGACCGCAAGGTCGGCGAGGCCATCGACATCTTCGTCAACAACCGTCTGGTCGCCCGCGGGGAGGTTGTCGTCGTCGAGGACCGTCTCGGCGTGACCATGACGGAAATCATCAAGACCGAGGACACCGGCGCCTGATCGGCTGCCGGATCCCCGTAAGTAGAGATTAGAGGAGAAGACCCATGCGGCTTCTGGTGGTTGGACGGCTTTCGGGCCAGCTGGCGTCGGCGGTAAAGATGGCCATGGCCCACGGGGCCAAGGTGCAGCACGTCGAGCGCATCGACCAGGCGACGGAGCAACTCCGGCGCGGGCAGGGGGCTGACCTGCTGATGGTCGATTATCACCTCGACATCGGGGCGCTGATCGCCGCCAACGATGCCGAGCGGATCCACGTTCCGGTGGTCGCCTTCGGTCTCGACGCCAACGCCGCCGAGGCCGCCGCCGCCATCAGGGCCGGGGCCAAGGAATTCATCCCGCTGCCGCCGGAAGCCGATCTGATCGCCGCTGTGCTGTCGGCCGTGGCTGACGACGACCGGCCGTTGATCTCGGCCGATCCGTCGATGAAGGCCGTGGTCATGCTGGCCGACCAGGTGGCCCGCTCCGAAGCCTCGATCCTGATCACCGGCGAAAGTGGCGTCGGCAAGGAGGTGATGGCCCGCTATCTGCACACCAATTCCAAGCGCGCCGAACGGGCCTTCATCAGCGTCAACTGCGCCGCCATCCCCGACAACCTGCTGGAGTCGGAGCTGTTCGGTCACGAGAAGGGGGCCTTCACCGGGGCCATCGCCCGGCGCATCGGCAAGTTCGAGGAAGCCGACGGCGGCACCCTGCTGCTGGACGAGATCAGCGAGATGGACGCCCGCCTGCAGGCCAAGCTGTTGCGCGCCATTCAGGAGCGGGTCATCGACCGGGTCGGCGGCACCAAGCCCGTGCCGGTCAACATCCGCATCATCGCCACCTCCAACCGCGACCTGGCCCGCGCCGTCAGCGAGGGCACCTTCCGCGAGGACCTGCTCTATCGTCTGAACGTCGTGAACCTGCGCCTGCCGTCCTTGCGCGAACGACCGGGCGACATCGCCGCCCTGGCCGATTTCTTCGTCAAGAAATACGCCGCTGCCAACGGCGTGCCGGTCCGCCCGATCGCCGCCGACGCCCGCCGCGCCCTGGCCGGCCACCGCTGGCCCGGCAACGTGCGCGAGCTGGAAAACGCCATGCACCGCGCGGTGCTGCTGGCGACCGGGGCCGAGATCGATGCCGAAGCCATCCGCCTGCCCGACGGCCAGCCCCTGACCGGCAGTGGCTCGATCGATTCCAGTCCCGCCGCCCGCGCCGCCCAGACCGCCGACGCCGTGTCGCGCGCTTACGTCGGCCAGACCGTGGCGCAGATGGAGAAGACGCTGATCCTCGACACCCTGTCGCACTGCCTCGGCAACCGCACCCACGCGGCCACCATCCTCGGCATCTCGATCCGCACCCTGCGCAACAAGCTCAACGAATATTCGGACGACGGCACGCCCATTCCCGCACCCCAGTCCGGCGTCGCCGCCTCCGGTTACGCAGCCTGACCATGGCCACGGCGGCGGATCGCAGAAGCGTCCTGACCGGCCTCGGCGCGCTGGCGCTGGGGGGCTGTTCCGCACCAACTCCGTCCGACGCGCCCCCCCGGGTCCAGCCGGCCCGGCCCGCGGCCACGATCGGGGCCATCGATCTGTCGGCCCTGGAGGCCCGCAACGGCGGCCGTCTCGGCTTCGTCGCCATCGACACCGGGAGCGGTCGCAGCTGCGGCTGGCGCGGCAATGAGCGGTTCGTCTACTGCTCGACCTTCAAGATGTACCTCGCCGCCGCGACCCTGGTCCGTATCCAGGACGGCCAGGAGACGCTGGACCGGCGCATCCCGATGACCGCCGCCGACATGGTTTCGCACGCCCCGGTGACCGAACCCGCGATCGGATCCAGCCTCAGTGTCGAGCGCCTGATGCAGGCCATCGTCGAGGTCAGCGACAATCCGGCCGCCAATCTGCTGCTCAAGGCCAACGGCGGTCTGGCCGCCATGCAGGCCTTCTACCGCACGCTCGGCGACGCCAGCACCCGCGTGGACCGCTTCGAACCCGAGATGAACCGCCTCGACGGCGACAAGGACACGATCCGGCCGGACCGTTCGGCGATCAATCTGCAACGTCTGTTCGTCAGCCTCGACTCGCCGCTGACGACGGACTCGCAGGCCCGGCTGCTGGGCTGGATGGTGGATTCCCCGACCGGTGCGCGTCGGATCAAGGCCGGTGTGCCCGCCGGCTGGCGTGTGGCGCACAAGACCGGAACCGGCGGTTATGGTCCGACCAATGACATCGGCCTGCTGTATCCGCCGACAGGCAAGCCGGTGATCGTCGCCGCCTACTATCATGCCTCCGCGAACACGTCGTCCGCGGCCAATGACGCCGTCATCGCCGAGGCCACCCGGCTGGCCCTGAGGGCCCTGCGTCACGGGGCTGCCGCATGACCGACATCCCGACGATGATGAAGGACGGCATGGCCCGTCCAACCGGCAAGGAAGTCCTGGGCTGGTTCGCGCGCGGCGAGGTGGCCATGGCCATCAGCGTCATCGGCGTCATCCTGCTGCTGATCCTGCCGGTTCCGAAATTCCTGCTCGACATGTTGCTGGCCATCTCCCTGGTCTCCAGCGTGCTGATCCTGATGTCGGCGGTGATGATGAAGCGGCCACTCGACTTCGCCATCTTCCCGACCGTCCTGCTGGTTTCGACCCTGTTCCGCCTGGGTCTGAACCTGGCCTCGACCCGGCTGGTCCTGACTCACGGTCACGAGGGGCACAATTCCGCCGGTGAGGTGATCCAGGCCTTCGGTTCGCTGATGATGGGCGGCAATTTCATCATCGGCATCATCATCTTCGCCATCATCCTGGTGGTGAATTTCGTGGTCATCACCAAGGGCTCGACCCGTATCGCCGAGGTCAGCGCCCGCTTCACCCTCGACTCCATGCCCGGCAAGCAGATGGCCATCGACGCCGACCTGTCCTCGGGTCTGATCGACGAGGCCGGTGCCAAGCTGCGGCGCAAGGAGCTGGAGCAGGAATCGACCTTCTTCGGGGCCATGGACGGTGCCTCCAAATTCGTCCGCGGCGACGCGGTGGCCGGGCTGATTATCACCTTCATCAACGCCATCGGCGGCATGCTGATCGGGGTGCTCCAGCACGACATGGCCGCCGGTGATGCGGCCAATGCCTATATCCAGCTGACCATCGGCGACGGTCTGGTCACTCAGGTCCCGGCCATCATCATCTCCATCGCCGCTGGCTTCCTGGTGTCCAAGGCCGGGGTCGAGGGCACAGCCGACAAGGCCTTCGTCGCCCAACTGGCCACCAACCCCGTCAGCCTCGGCGTGGTCTCGGCCGCCTCCGCCCTGATCGGCCTGATCCCCGGCATGCCGCTGATCCCGTTCGCCGCCCTGTCCCTCGGCACCGGTGTCATGGCCTGGCGTCGGGGTCGCAGCCGTCTGCGACCCCAGCCGACCGAGGCCCAGCTGGCCGCCGCCGCGGCCGGTCCCAAGGAAGAGATCGAGGAACCGATCGGCACGGCCCTCACCATCGACGAGGTCAAGATCGAGTTGGGCTATTCGCTGCTGTCCCTGATCAACGACCTCGAGGGCCGGCGCCTGACCGATCAGGTCCGCGCCCTGCGCCGCTCGCTGGCCCAGGAGTACGGCTTCGTCATGCCGTCGGTGCGCATCCTCGACAACATGCGGCTCGGCACCCAGGGCTATGCCATCCGCATCAAGGAGATGGAGGCGGGGCAGGGCGAGGTGCGTCTGGGCTGTCTGATGGCCATGGACCCCAACGGTCGCCAGGTCGAACTGCCGGGCGAACACACCAAGGAACCCGCCTTCGGCCTGCCCGCCACCTGGATCGACGAGAGCCTGCGCGAGGAGGCCACCTTCCGCGGCTACACCATCGTCGACCCGTCGACCGTGCTGACCACCCACCTGACCGAGATCCTCAAGGAGAACATGGCCGAGCTGCTCTCCTACGGTGAGGTGCAGAAGCTGCTGAAGGAACTGGGCACCGAAGAGCAGAAGCTGGTCGAGGAACTGATCCCCTCGGTCGTCACCGTCACCACCCTGCAGCGGGTGCTGCAGACCCTGCTGCGCGAGAAGGTTTCGATCCGCGATCTGGGGGCCATCCTCGAAGGGCTGGCCGAGGCCGCGCCGCACACCAGTTCGGTCACCACCCTGGTCGAGCACGTCCGCACCCGGCTGGCCCGCCAGCTGTGCTGGCAGCACAAGGGCGAGGACGGAGCCCTGCCCATCGTCACCCTGTCACCCGAATGGGAACAGGCCTTCGCCGAGGCCCTGGTCGGCCAGGGCGAGGACAAGCAGCTGGCCATGGCCCCGTCGCGTCTGCAGGACTTCATCCGCGCCGTCCGCGACGTGTTCGAACGCGCCGCCATGGCCGGTGAGAGCGCCGTGTTGCTGACCGGACCCCAGGTCCGGCCCTATGTGCGCTCGATTATCGAACGCTTCCGCGGCCAGACCGTGGTGATGAGCCAGAACGAGGTCCACCCTCGCGCCCGGCTGCGCACCATCGGCTCCGTCTGATCTAGTTGACCTGGCTCCAGCCCCCGGCCGAGGCGTCGCGGGCCACCACATTGACCGGGCGGGCGATCAGGCCGGACTGGGTGATCCACACCTCGTATTTGGCCCCGTCGGCCATCGGCATATAGGTCGCGCCGCCGTACAGGGTGTCGACCGCGTCGATGTGGCGGCGATAGCGCCGTGCCATGTCCCAGACGCTGAGCTTCCACGGCACGGTGATATTGCCGGGCAGGACGGTGGCCCGGTCGCCGCCGGACAGGGCGTGGACGCTGCGGGTACTGTGCAGCTCCTGCTCGATGTCCTGATAGCGGCCCGACAGCCGGTCCAGCCGGTACTGGCTGTCCAGTCCCATCACATTGGCCCACGGCTTCCACTTCAGCACCTGGGCCTCGATCCGCCAGTCGTCGCCGTTCAGCAGAAACAGTTCGGTCCGGTCGGGCGCGCCCTCGACCCGGGCGGGCTGGGTCACCGTGGCCTCGAAATACTGCGGTCCCAGCTGCTTCAGCTGCAGGGTCGCCACCGGGCGTTCATAGGTCATCCGCGCATAGGTCTGGACGTTGAGGCCCGTCAGGGCGGCGATCGCCGCCACCGCCATCAGTCCGCCCCCGCCGATCGTGCCCAGACCGCCGCTGAACAGCCTGCCGCGGAACAGACTGCCAAGGCTGGCCAGAAGCAGAAACAGGCCAAGCGCCCCGACCACCGCCGGAATAATCCACCACCACCAGATCATATCGTCTTCTCCACCCCTCGGACCTTGGCAGTATTAACCGTAATTCACGGTTCTGACGACAGTTTCACCCATCACGCGACTGGACTCAGCATCGGGGGCGGCTAAAGCTCCGCCGGATGAGTGAGATCGTTTCCCTGAAATCCGGGGACCCCGCCCGGTCCCTGTTCATGCCGACGCCCGGTTGCGCCCCGACGGGACAGTCGGCACCCGGCCCGGCTCATCAGGGGTAGACCATGCTGCAGTTCGGTGACCGCCAGAGCGGCCTCGTCTATCGGGATCGGCCGACCGCCTTCGGTCTGCTGGTCGAGGCCGGGCGACTGGCCTGTGTCCGGGTCGATCGGGACGCGGGCAGCTATTTCGACCTGCCCGGCGGTGCCGTGGACGGCGATGAGACCGAGGCCGAGGCTCTGGTGCGCGAATTCATCGAGGAAACCGGCCTGACCGTGCGGCCGGTGTCGCGACTGGTCGAGGCGGCCCAGTATTTCCGCAAGACCGACAGCACGCCGTTGAACAACCGGGGCGGCATCTGGATCGCCGAACGGGTCGCCTTCGACCCTGCAGCCAGGATCGAGGCGGACCATGAACTGGTCTGGCTGGATCCGCTCGCGGCCCTGTCCGGTTTGCGCCATGAGGCCCACGCCTGGGCCGTGGCGCGAATGCTACGCCAGTCGACCTGAGCGTCGCGCGGGTAACGTATGTTGTCTGGTATCCGACAAGGGGCCGTGTACAGCTAACCGGCTGGCTGCGGAATCCGTCGTGTCCGGGCCGGACCCGACCGTCGTGAAAACCAAGCCGATCCACGGCATTGAAGACGCCCAGACCCTGGCCGAGGCGATCGTGGACACCATCCATGAACCCCTGCTGGTGCTGGACGGTGGCCTGCGGGTGCTCGCCGCCAGCCGGGCCTTCTACGAGACCTTCAAGGTCGATTCCGAACATACGATGGGCTGTCGGCTCTACGATCTGGGCGACGGCCAGTGGAACATCCCGGCCCTGCGTGAGCTGCTGGAAACCATCATCCCGACCCGGGTGGCCATGGACGGGTTCGAGGTCGATCACGACTTCCCCGGCGTCGGCCGGCGCACCATGCTGCTGAACGCGCGCAAGGTGATCTACGAAACCAGCCCGAATTCGACGATCCTGCTGGCCTTCACCGACATCACGGCCCGGCGGGCAATCGAGCGGGAGAAGGAATTGCTGCTCGAGCGGACGGAGGAGTTGCTGCAGCAACAGCAGACCCTGTTGCAGGAGATGCAGCACCGCGTCGTCAACAGCCTGCAGATCATCGCCAGCATCCTTATGCTGAAGGCGCGCAAGGTGACCTCCGAGGAGTCGCGCGCTCATCTGCGAGACGCGCATCAGCGTGTGATGTCGGTCGCCGAGGTCCAGTCCCACCTGCATGCCACCGGCGGTGTCGACAAGATCGCGGTCGGTCCCTATCTGACCAAGCTGTGCGGCAGCCTGTCATCCTCGATGATCGGCGAAGGTCGACCGATCGCGATCGTCGTTGAGGCCGATGAGGGTCTGATCCGGTCCGATCAGGCCGTCAGTCTCGGGCTGATCGTGACGGAACTGGTGATCAATTCGATCAAATACGCCTTTCCGAGTAACCCCGCCGACGCCCGGGTGACCGTCCGGTACGCCAGCGAGGGCACCGACTGGACCCTGACCGTCGCCGACAATGGCGTTGGCGACTCGTTACCGGCGATCGTCACATCGGGCGGTGGTCTCGGCACGGCCATCGTCGAGGCCCTGGTCCGGCAACTGGAGTCGCAGCAGACGGTCTGTTCCGGGCCGGGCCGCACGGTGACGATCTCGCATATGACCGAGGCCCTCGCCCGGGTCTGACGCGCCTGCATCTCCCGGGTCCAAGCGGGGCCTTTCGGAACGTCAGCCCGATCTGTCCGCTGTCTTGATCCGGTCGCCGCTGGGGCGACCCCTGACAGGAGACTCTCAATGCCCGATCATGATCGCATCGAAGGTGCCGCCAAGGATCTTGGTGGCAAGGCCAAGGAAACCGCCGGCAAGGTGACCGGCGACGAGAAGCTGAAGGCTGAAGGCCGCGCCGACCAGGTCGAAGGCAAGATCCAGAACGCTTTCGGCGGTGCCAAGGACGCCCTGCGCGACGGCAACAAACACTGATCACACGTCAACCGCTGCGGTCCGGCTGGTCCCCGGTCGGCAGCAGCGGAAGGCCGGTCCTGTTCGGCCAACCGCCTATTTGGTCAGGGCTCGCATGGCCTTGTCCAGCCCGTCGATGGTCAGCGGAAACATGCGCTCGTCCATCAGTTCGCGCACCATCGAGACCGAGGCGGAATAGCTCCAGTAGCGTTCGGCCACCGGGTTCAGCCAGACGCATTTCTCCCACTGCTGACGCGCCCGCGTCAGCCAGACGGCTCCGGCTTCCTCGTTCCAGTGTTCGACCGAACCGCCGGGCATGGTCACCTCATAGGGGCTCATGGTGGCGTCGCCGACGAAGATGGCGCGCCAGTCGCCGGGGTATTTGTTCAGCAGGTCCCAGGTGGCGATCTTCTCGCCGTGACGCCGCCGGTTGTCCTTCCACACACCCTCGTAGAGGCAGTTGTGGAAGTAGAAGAACTCCATGTTCTTGAACTCGGTCTTGGCCGCCGAGAACAGCTCCTCGCACAGCTTCACATGGCCATCCATCGACCCGCCGATATCGAGAAACAGCAGCACCTTGATGGTGTTGCGCCGCTCGGCCCGCATATGGATATCCAGCCAGCCCTGACGCGCCGTGCCGTCGATGGTCGCGTCCATGTCCAGCTCGTCCTGCGCGCCCTCGCGGGCGAAGCGTCGCAGCCGGCGCAGGGCCACCTTGATGTTGCGCGTACCCAGTTCGACCGTGTCGTCCAGATTGCGGTATTCGCGCTTTTCCCAGACCTTGACCGCCCGCCCGTGTTTGCCCGGCCCGCCGATACGCACCCCTTCGGGATTGTAGCCGCCGTGGCCGAACGGGCTGGTGCCGCCGGTGCCGATCCATTTGGACCCGCCCTGGTGCCGCTCCTTCTGCTCTTCCAGACGCTGTTTCAGCGTCTCCATCAGCTTGTCGAACCCGCCCATGGCCTCGATCGCGGTCTTGTCCTCGTCGCTGAGGTATTTATCGGTCAGCAGCTTCAGCCAGTCGTCGGGAATTTCGGTGGTCAGATCCTCGCCCGCACCCACCGTCTCGACCCCGGCGAACACCTTGCCGAACACCTGGTCGAACCGGTCGTAGTGCTTCTCGTCCTTGACCAGCACCGCCCGCGACAGGTGATAGAAGTCATCGACCCTCCGGCCCGCCACGTCCTTGTCCATGGCCTCCATCAGATGGAGCCATTCCTTCATCGACACCGGAACCCGGGCGTCGCGAAGCGCGGTGAAGAAGGGGAGCAGCATCAGTCTTCGGTTCCGATAACCGTACGTAACTCGGCAAGTGCCGCCCGCAAATCCGCAGCGTCATCGATAGCGAGGCCAAAAATGGTCAGACGATCCACGGATTGATACCGGTGGGCGATCCTGTGGCGAAGGGAAATGATTTGTGGCCACGGTGCGGTTCGGCCCTTGGCTTTCGTGGCTTCGCTGAGCGTATTCGCGCATTCTCCCACTACAAGGAAATTCAAGGCGACGGCATCCTGAACCAGGGTACTATCCAGAAACTCCTCGCGGCTGACGTCCCCGGTATATCGCGCGACCTTGTCCAATGCCTCGATCATCACGTCGAGCATCGCCAGATCGTCTTCGGGGTCAGACCGCAATGGCGTCGCTTTCGGCGTGCTTGCGGATGCGTTCGGTCATGGCTCTCGCTGTCCCCATTTCGACGCGTGCGCCTACGGCCTTCGACAGGTCTTCCTCGATCCCGAAGAATCGAAAACCTAACGGTCGGGTCATGTCCACCAGCAGGTCCACGTCACTGTCCGGCCCCGCCTCATCGCGGGCATAGCTGCCGAACAGGCGCACATTGACGATGCCCTGCTCTGCCAGCCAGGGCTTCAGGTCGCGCAGCTTGATCAGCAGTTCGTCGCGGGTCATTGGGCTATCATAGACTATCCGCGCCGCAGGATGAACTCATGGTCGCGCCAGGTGCCGACCGGATACTCATATTCCCCGGCCTTTTCGAAGCCGTAGGCGGCATACAGTTTCTGCGCCTTCAGATTGCCGCTCCACACCCCGATCCATTCGGCCCCGTCACCATTGGCCGCCATCCAGTCCAGCGCCACGGTCAGCAGTTTGGTCCCGAGCCCCAGCCCCTGCGCCGACTTGGCCACATACAGCCGCTTCAGCTCGGTGTGCGACGGGCGGCCGTCGGGATGGGGCAGGCTATTGGGGCCGGTGGTGGCAAAGGCCACGACTGCGCCGTCGACCTCGGCCACCCACCAGCCCCCGGCCGGGTCGGCCAGGCTGGCGGCCGTGGTCTCCTCCCCGAACGCCACATTCAGGAACGGCACCAGATCAGCGGGCGGGTAGGGGATGCCGAAGCCCTCAACGAAGGTCTCGACGAAGGTGACGCGCCCCAGGGTCGACAGGGCAAGGGCGTCATCGGGGCGGGCGGGGCGGATCAGGGGCTCGGTCATGGTCCCGCTTTAGCACCCGTCGGTGGCCGGGACTCAACCCCTGTTCAGCGGTTGACGCGGTGGTTGGGGTTCCCTGCGGACCGCTCTATCCTGCGCCGCATGAGCGTTGCCCTGTTCACCCACCCCGACATGATCGACCACCGGCCCGGGGTCGGCCATCCCGAACGACCCGAACGGCTGCAGGCGGTGCTCGATGCCCTCGATGCCGCCGGCCTGTCGCGCGACCGCCACGCCGCGACCGAGGCCGCCGTCGCCGATCTGGAGCGACTGCACCCCGCCGCCTATGTCGCCCGCATCCTGGCCGCCGGACCGGCCGAGGGGCTGACGGCGCTGGATGCCGACACCCTGCTGTCGCCCGGCAGCGTCCGCGCCGGTCGCCTGGCCGCCGGGGCGGTGATCGACGCTGTGCGCGCCGTGGCCCGCGGCGAGACGGCCCGTGCCTTCGCCGCCGTGCGCCCGCCCGGCCACCATGCCGAGCCGGACACGCCGATGGGCTTCTGCCTGTTCTCCAATGTCGCCGTCGCCGCCCGCGTGGCCCAGGCCGAGGGATTCGCCCGCGTCGCCGTGGTCGATTTCGACGTCCACCACGGCAACGGCACCCAGGCGGCGTTTGAGGGGGACGCCAGCCTGTTCCTGGCCTCGATCCACCAGTCACCGCTCTATCCGGGCACGGGCGCGGCGTCCGAGACCGGGGTCGGCAATATCGTCAATGCGCCGGTCGCCCCCCACGTGGCCCGCGAATCATGGCGCGCCGCCTTTGCCGATGTCCTGATGCCGGCGCTCGAATCGTTCGCCCCGGACCTGGTCCTGATCTCGGCCGGATTCGACGCCCACCGCCGCGATCCGCTGGCCCACCAGTCACTGGAGGCCGACGACTTTGCCTGGGCCACCCGCGCCGTGCTCGAGGTTGCCCGCCAGACCTGCGGCGGCAAGGTTGTGTCCTCGCTCGAGGGCGGTTACGACCTCGAAGGGCTGGGCCGTTCCGCGGTCGCCCATGTTCAGGCACTGGGGGAGATTTAGGGACCGCATACGGCGTATCGACCACACCGCCCGCCCCCCGCAGCCATGACCGCTTCCCTTTCCGATATCGACGCCGGCCGCCTGCGGTCCGAACCGACGCCCCAGCCGGTCGCGGTCCAGACCCCGACACGCCCGGGTGCCATCATCCTGGCCCGCCACGGCGAGCCGGCCCTGTCGCGCAAATGCCTGATCACCGCGACCCAGTACCGCGACTGGTGGGCCCGCTATGAGGACGGTGGCCTGCTGGCCGGCCAGACCCCGCCACCGGCCCTGGTCGCCGCCGCCCAGGGGGCCGGGGCCATCTATGCCTCGACCCGGCTGCGGGCCCAGGAAACCGCCGCCGCTGTGGCCGATGGTCGCGAGGTCATGGTCGACGCCCTGTTCATTGAAGCGCCCCTGCCGCCGCCGAACTTCCCGGACTGGATCCGACTGCCGCCCAAATACTGGGGCGTGGTGGCGCGCTTCTGGTGGCATGTGTTCAACCACCACGATGGTCAGGAGACCCGCCTCCAGGCCGAGGCCCGCGCCAAACAGGCCGCCCAGGCCCTGATCGCCCGGGCCGCCACCGGCGAGGACGTGCTGGTCTTCGCCCACGGCTATTTCAACCATATGGTCGGGGCCCGGCTGAAGGCTGACGGCTGGCGCCTGGTGCACAATCAGGGCTTCAAATACTGGTCCCAGCGGCGCTACGAGAAGGCCTGATCCCCGGGCCTGACGTTCCTGGGGTTGGCGCGCCCGCCGCGTCCTGTAGAACGAACCGATGACCGACAAAGCCGCCATTCCCGCCGATCTCAGCTTCGAGGACGCCCTCGCCCGGCTGGAGTCGATCGTCTCCCGCCTTGAGTCCGGCCAGGCCCCGCTCGAGGAATCGATCACCCTGTATGAAGAGGGCGCGCGCCTGAAGTCGCATTGCGAGGGCCGGCTCAAGGCCGCCCAGCTGCGCGTCGAGAAGATCGTCGTCGGCTCCGACGGCCAGGCCAAGGGTGCCGAACCGGCCGAGTTCGGCTGATGGCCACCGACCCGGTCGCCGAGCGCATTGCCTTCGATGACTTCCTCAAGGTTGATGTTCGCGTCGGCCAGGTTCTGACCGCCGACCCCTTCCCCGAGGCGCGCAAGCCCGCCTTCAAACTGACCATCGATTTCGGCCCCGACATCGGGGTGAAGAAGTCCTCGGCCCAGATCACCGTCCACTACACCCCGGACCAGCTGGTCGGCCGCAAGGTCGCTGCCGTGGTCAATTTCGCCCCGCGCCAGATCGGCCCCTTCATGTCCGAGGTCCTGACCCTGGGCTTCCCGGATGCGGACGGCGAGGTGGTACTGGTCGGGGTCGACCGCGACGTCCCTGTCGGCGGGAGGTTGTTCTGACGCTTCCGCCGGTCATCCCCTGTGCCGCCAATTCGTCCGCCCAGACGGTCATCGACCGGGTGGCCGAGGTCGCCGACCTGGTCACCGTCGCCCTCGACGAACTGCTGCCCCGCGCCGACGGACCCGAGGTTCGGCTGACCGAGGCCATGCGCTATGCCGCCCTCGGCCCCGGCAAGCGGCTGCGGCCCTTCTTCGCGCTTGAGGCGGCCAATCTGTTCGACATCGAGGAACGGCCGGTGCTGCGCGCCGCCTGCGCCCTCGAATGCGTCCACGCCTACAGCCTGGTCCACGACGACCTGCCCTGTATGGACGATGACGACATCCGCCGCGGCCGCCCGACCCTGCACAAGGCCTATGACGAGGCCACCGCCGTCCTCGCCGGTGACGCGCTGCAGACCGCCGCCTTCGACATTGTCCTGCACGAGGACACTCACGAGGACCCGGCCATCCGCTGCGAACTGGCGGCCCGTCTGTCGCTGGCCTCGGGCGCGCGCGGCATGGCCGGCGGCCAGATGATCGACCTGCTCGGCGTGCGCGACGACCTCGGCGGCGTGGCCCGGATGCAGCGGCTCAAGACCGGGGCCCTGTTCGCCTATGCCTTCGAGATCCCGCTGATCATCGCCGGGGCCCGCGACCACCACCGTCAGGCCCTGACCAGTTTCGCCCACGACATCGGTCTGGCCTACCAGATCGTCGACGACCTGCTCGACGTCGAGGGCGACGAGGACCTGCTGGGCAAGGCCGCCGGCGGCAAGGACGCGGCCCGCGGCAAGACCAATTTCGTCACCCTGCTGGGCGTCGATGCGGCCCGCCTCCGGGTCGCCCACCTGGCCGATCAGGCCCGCGCCCATCTGGATGTGTTTGGTCATGACGCCGAAATCCTCAAGGCCAGCGTCGACTTCGTCCTGAAACGTCAGTCCTGACGCACCGTTCGTTCGCCCGGCTGAGCCCCGGACCGTTCGGTGCAGCGACACTGTGGCCTCTCGCCCGGGTCGTTTGGGCGCGCTAGATGCACCGCTCCTGCACGGAATTTTCAACGGGAGTCGACCTGACCCGCAGCGAAATGGTCTAAGGCGGGTTGGTAGATAGTCTTTCCTGGGTCCAAGGTCCCCGAATGCCCGATACGCCGCTACTCGACACCGTCCATATCCCCGCTGACACGCGCGACTTCGACACGCACCAGCTGCGGCAACTGGCCGACGAGCTGCGGGTCGAGACCATCGACGCCGTCTCGGTCACCGGCGGCCATCTGGGGGCCGGTCTGGGCGTGGTCGAACTGACCGTGGCCCTGCATCATGTGTTCGAGACGCCGAAGGACATCCTGATCTGGGACGTCGGCCACCAGTGCTACCCGCACAAGATCCTGACCGGGCGTCGCGACCGCATCCGCACCCTGCGCCAGCCCGGCGGCCTGTCCGGCTTTACCAAGCGCAGCGAGAGTGAATACGACCCGTTCGGCGCGGCCCACGCCTCGACCTCGATCAGCGCCGCCCTCGGCTTCTGCGCCGCCCGTGACCAGAAGGGCGACAGCAACAAGGTCGTGGCCGTGATCGGCGACGGTTCGATGTCGGCCGGCATGGCCTATGAGGCGATGAACAACGCCGCCGAGACCACTAAACAGCTGGTCGTCATCCTCAACGACAACGACATGTCGATTGCCCCGCCGGTCGGCGGCATGAGCGCCTATCTGGCCAAACAGGTCTCGGGCGGCACCTATCGCAATTTCCGCCGCTTCGGGAAGTCGGTGGCCGATCACCTGCCGCGCCCGTTCCGCAATGCGGCGCGCAAGGCCGAGGAATACGCCCGCGGCATGATCGTCGGCGGCACCTTCTTCGAGGAGCTGGGCTTCTACTACATCGGCCCGATCGACGGTCACGACCTCGACAACCTGGTCCCGATCCTGAAGAACGCCGCGGCCATTGATGACCGGCCGGTGCTGGTCCATGTCGTGACGCAAAAGGGCAAGGGCTATGCCCCGGCCGAGTCCAGCACTGACAAGCTGCACGCCGTCGCCAAATTCGATGTGATCTCGGGCAAACAGTCCAAGGCCGTCTCCAACGCCCCCAGCTACACCAAGGTGTTCGGCACCGAACTGATCAAGCGGGCCCATCTGGACCCCTCGATCGTGGCCATCACCGCCGCCATGCCCTCGGGCACCGGCCTCGACCTGTTCGGGCAGGTCTTCCCCGACCGCACCTATGACGTCGGCATCGCCGAACAGCATGCGGTGACCTTTGCCGCCGGTCTGGCCGCCGACGGCATGAAGCCGTTCTGCGCCATCTATTCGACCTTCCTGCAGCGCGGCTATGACCAGGTCGTCCACGACGTCGCCATCCAGAAACTGCCGGTGCGCTTCGCCATGGACCGCGCCGGTCTGGTCGGGGCCGACGGAGCCACCCACGCGGGCAGCTTCGACATCGGCTTTATGGGCGCGCTGCCGGGCATGGTGCTGATGGCCGCCGCCGACGAGGCCGAACTGGCCGCCATGATCGCCACCAGCCTCGAGATCGACGACCGCCCCTCTGCTTTCCGCTATCCGCGCGGCGAGGGCGTCGGGGTCGAGATTCCCGAACTGTCGGCCCCGCTGGAAATCGGCAAGGGCCGCATCGTTCGCGAAGGCACGGCCGTGGCCATCCTGTCGCTGGGCACCCGGCTTGAGGAATCGCTCAAGGCCGCCGACCTGCTGGCCGCGCGCGGCGTCTCCGCCACCGTGGCCGACGCCCGTTTCGCCAAGCCGCTGGACGCCGACATGATCCTGCGTCTGGCCCGCGAGCACGAGGCCCTGATCACGGTGGAGGAGGGGGCCATGGGCGGCTTCGGGGCCTTCGTGCTCCAGCTGCTGGCCGAGAAGGGCGCGCTCGACGCCGGCCTCAAGATCCGCACCCTGTGCCTGCCCGACGTGTTCCAGGACCAGGACAGCCCTGCCGCCATGTATGCGACCGCGGGCCTCAACGCCCAGCAGATCGCCGCCAGCGCCCTCGCCACCCTGGGCATCGACGCCGCCCGCGGTGCCGTCCGGGCCTGATTTCGACCCCTGAGGCAACCCGTTCGCCCGCCACCCCGTTGTAACCCGACAGGGTGGAGTGGAGAGCGTGATGAAATACCAACTGATTGCCGGCGTGGCCGGACTGAGCCTCGCCCTGTCCGGAGCCGCCATGGCCCAGGACGCCCCCGCCGAAGGGCCTGCGCCCATCATCCGGGCCACGGATTCGACCCTCACCTGTGTCCAGATGTCCGAGGAAGCTGCCCAGCTGAGTCAGGCCATGGGCGGTGAGCCTGACGGGGGTCTGTTCGGCACCCTCGGCGGCGTCGCCCGCTCCGGCGCAGCGCTGCTGATCCCCGGGGCCGGCCTCGTCATGGCCGGAGCTGACGTCCTGACCCAACCCGACCGCGACCGCCGCGAAGCCGAAGCCGCGGCGATCCGGCACCGCTGGTACTACCTCAACGGCCTCTACGCCGGTCAACGCTGCCAGCAACAGGCCGAAGCCGCCGAAGCCACCGCCCCGCAACATTAGGGTCGGTCTCATCTTCCTTCTCCCCTTGCGGGAGAAGGTGGCCCGTGCAGCGGGTCGGATGAGGGGTCACACCGGCCGGGCCGGGCGTGAGCCCATCGAAAGCCGCTGACTCTGGCCGCCTGAGAGACCCCTCATCCGTCAGCCTTCGGCTGCCACCTTCTCCCGCAAGGGGAGAAGGAACGCATTTTCCATCCGGATTCGTACGAAAAACCCTTCACACTTCAACCCACTACCCTTTTCTACCCGCAAAACACCCGCCCCCCTTCCGACCTGCCCCATAATCCCCCTGTCCCGTCGCAAGGAAGGGCCGCCTGGCCTGCGACCTGGTGTGCGGCGGGAGTGGAGAAGCGGGGGCCCGGTTCCGGTCTGCCATCGAAAGGCAGGCGACGCCCGGGGTCTGATCGGGATGATTGGATGTCAGGGGCGGGAGGGATACCCGTCCGGTCCGGGGACTGTGTCGCAAGCACAGCCCGCCCGTCAGAGGCACTGCGGTAAGGCGATAAGACCGCCACCCGACGCAAGCTTCTGAAAACTCTCCACGCGGAGCGTCAGCCTTCGTCGAAACGGTATTCTTTCTGTTGTTCCGGGCGAAGGCCCGGCGCTCCGCCTGCCCTTCCATACCCGCCCCGGCATCCGGGGCGGCGATCCCGTTCGTCTGTCGTTCGTCGTGTGTGGGCGGGAAATATGTCCGGCAAGCCTTGCAGTGCCGTCCTCGAACCCCAGTTAGACGGGATACTTTTCCGACATCCGACCCGCCCACAAAGGAGCGCCGATGCCGCATGCCGACAGCCTGATTCTCACCCTGGTCGGAGGATTCGTCCTCGCCTTCGTGTTCGGCATGTTGGCCAACCGGCTGAAGCTGTCACCCCTGGTCGGCTATCTGGTGGCGGGGGTCGTCGTCGGCCCCTTCACGGGGGGCTTTGTCGCCGATACGGAACTGGCTCCGCAGTTGGCCGAGATAGGCGTCATCCTGCTGATGTTCGGCGTGGGCCTGCACTACTCGCCGGCTGACCTGATGAAGGTGCGCAAGGTAGCGGTGCCGGGGGCCATCGTGCAGATCGCCGCCGCAACCGTGCTGGGCTGGGCCCTTGGCCGCGCCGTGCTCGGTCTCGGCCACCTTGAGGCCGGGCTGTTGGGCTTCGCCCTCGCCACCGCGTCGACCGTGGTCCTGCTGCGGGCTATCGAGGAACGCAGACAGCTCAAGGTCGAGGTCGGGCGTATCGCCGTCGGCTGGCTGATTGTCGAGGATCTGGTGATCGTCGTCGCCCTGGTCATGCTGCCACTGCTGATCGTGCAGCCGGGCCAGACGATGGACAGCCTGCAACTGGCGCAATCGATCGGCTGGACCCTGCTCAAGGTGGCGCTGTTCGTCGGGGCCATGCTGGTGATTGGCCCCCGGGTCCTGCCGTGGCTGCTGGTCCGGATCGCCCATACCCGGTCGCGGGAGCTATTCACCCTGGGGGTGCTGGCCATCGCCCTCGGCATCGCCTGGATCGCCTACTCTCTGTTCCACTCGTTCGCGCTGGGGGCCTTCCTCGCCGGACTCGTCCTGAACAGTTCGCCCCTGGGGCACAACGCAGCCGAGCGGTCCCTGCCCCTGCGCGATGCCTTCGCCGTGCTGTTTTTCGTCTCGGTCGGTATGTTGTTCGACCCGACCATCCTGGTCCGCGAGCCGCTGGCCGTGCTGGGTGTGCTCGGCATCGTCATCGTCGGCAAGTCCGTGGCGGCCCTGGCCATCACGACCCTGTTCAAACTGGACCGCGCCACCAGCCTGACGGTGGCGGCGAGCCTGGCCCAGATTGGCGAGTTCTCGTTCATCCTCGTCGCTCTGAGCGTGTCTCTCGGTGCGATGAGCCGCGAGACCCAGGATCTGGTTCTGGCCGCGGCCCTGCTGTCGATCTCGATGAACCCGTTCGTCTTCGCCCTGATCGACCGCATGGGCGGGCGGCCGAAGCCGTCGACCATGGATCCGGTCGACGCGCCGCCATTGCTCGAAGAAAAGGCCGCCGCCGAAAATCCGGCGACGGCCTGATCTGTCAGTCGGCGACCGGTGTCAGAGCACCCCGATCATGCTGGCGACCAGCGGATGCCGGACGATGTCGCGTTCGGCCAGCCGGATCACCGCGATGTCGGGCACGGGGGCCAGACGTTCGGCGATGTCGACCAGACCCGAGATCCCGGGCAGCAGGTCGGACTGCTGCGGGTCACCGGTGACCACCATGGTCGAATGCCAGCCCAGCCGGGTCAGCAGCATCTTCAGCTGCATATAGGTGCAGTTCTGGGCCTCATCGACGACGATGAAGGCGTTGTTCAGGGTCCGGCCGCGCATGAAGCCGATCGGGGCGATCTCGATCAGCCCCTCCGTCATCAGCTGTTTGACCCGCTTCATGCTGAGCCGGTCGGACAGGGCGTCGTAGAGGGGGCGCAGATAGGGGGCCAGCTTGTCCTCCATGTCGCCGGGCAGGAAACCGATCGATTCGCCGGCCTCGATGGCGGGCCGCGACAGGACGATGCGGCCGATGGTGCCGGCTTCCAGCGCCTCGACCGCCTTGGCCACCGCCAGATAGGTCTTGCCGGTGCCCGCCGGGCCCAGCGACAGGACCAGATTGTGCTCGTCGATCGCCGCCATCATTTCGGCCTGGCCGTCGGACCGAGGTTTGAGCGTCTTCAGATAGGCCTGGTCACGATCGTCATTGGAAGGCATCGGCGACCAGCTACCTTGGGACGCCCCGCGTCGGGCGCGGGACTCATCACTGAACTGGCGGGAATCAAGAACACCTTCGCGGTTCGACTGGCGTCTCATAGCGGCACGTTTGGTCACGGGCGCCTCCAGGGCATGAAAAAAGGCGATGCCGTGAAAGCATCGCCTCGTACGAGCGTAGGGAGAAACGAAACAACGGAGGCCGTGCAGCCGCCCGGATCGGGGGAAGGGTGAACTTCCAGCGGGCATGCCCGCCGTCGACCGGAACGCGTCACGCGCGTCCTCCTCGGGGCCTGACCGGACCGGGCTTGATCCGGCTTCCGATCCGGGGCCGAAATGGCGGCCTCGAATCGCATCAACAGGATGATGCTAACGTGGTTTACGAAGGCTTAAAGCCCTCATTCGCTTCAGATAAGGTTATGCTTTCATGACAGTCTATGCGTTGGCCGACAAGAAACCGCAGCTACCGGCGGTTGGCGAATACTGGATCGCGCCGAATGCCACCGTCATCGGCGACGTGACCCTGCATCCGGGGGCCAGTGTCTGGTTCGGCGCTGTGGTCCGCGGCGACAACGATCCGATCACCATCGGCCGCGATACCAATATCCAGGATGGCAGCGTCCTGCATTCCGACCCGGGCGAACCGCTGACCATCGGCGACGGCGTCACCGTCGGTCATATGGTGATGCTGCACAGCTGCGAGATCGGCGACAACACCCTGATCGGCATCGGGGCGGTGATTCTTGGTCGGGCCAGGATCGGCAACAACTGTCTGATCGGGGCCAATACATTGATCACCGAGGGCAAGGTGATTCCCGACAATTCGCTGGTGATGGGTCAGCCCGGCAAGGTGGTGCGTCAGCTCGAACCGGGCCAGATCGAGGCGCTCAAGGCTTCGGCCGCCCACTATGTGCAGAACTGGCAGCGGTACGCGGCTGACCTGAAAGCAGTTTAGGCGACCTGGCGGCCGTTTATCGTGGCCAGACTCAACGGCGCGCGCCGGACCTCGCCGACCCCCACCGAGACCCGCGCCGTCAGCGAATCGACGTCGACCAGATCACGGCTCCCGGTCGTGGTCGGGGCATACAGACCCAGAATCCGGTCCGCCGCCCCGTCGGGACCGCGCAGCGGCGTCAGGGTGATCTCCAGCGCCGCCTCATCGGCCCCGGCTCCGGCCACAATGACCACGGGCCGGGCCTCGCGGAAGGTGCGGGTGATGGCGTCGGCCACCAGTGGCCGACTGGTCTCGCTCCACCACGGCAGCCAGGCCGTACCGGCCAGACGGTCGCCGTGGAAGGTCTCGATCCAGCTGCCGGCGAGGCGGAACTCGGCCCCGTCGCCACGCCGCACGGCCATGAAGGCGCGTGGCAGCAGCAGGCCCAGCCGCGTCGGATCGAAGGCGGTGCGATCAGGAATCACCGCCGCCTCGCCCAGCGCGGTCCAGGTGTCGATCAGGGTCTGGGTGTCAGAATGGAACATGGCTCCGGCCTCCACCCCCGGTCCCGCAAACTTGGGGCCGCGACCGTTTCGCCGGGATGGCAACGGAAACGAAAGGCTTTTCCGATTTGATACAGGCTGGATCGGCCTGATTTTTGCTTGGCCGGCGTATCTGAGATGATCGGGAGTCCAGCCCATGCGGGTGCGGATCAAGACCTGGCTGCCAGCCCTGGCAGGCTTTATCGCCGTGACGGCCTTCGCCGACAGTGCTGCGGCCGGTTGCACTTCCGGCTGCCCGCCGCCCCCGCCGCCCTGCTGTCAGCCGCCGCCACCGCCACCGCCTCCGCCGCCGCCGCCGACACCGTGCTGCCAACAGCCGCCCCCTCCGCCCTGCTGCGGTGGCGGCAACGTCAACGTCAACGTCAATGTGAACGCCAACGCCAATGCCAACGCGAATTCCAGTGCCGCTGCGCGCGCCGGAATCAACGCCCGGGCGGGTTCCGGCGTCATTGTCCAGGGCGGCGGCAGCGCCTATGTCACTGTCGACCAGCCCTATCCCACCACCATCTCCGGCCTGATGGTCGAGGGGGCGGTGGTCTCGCAGGTCGTGCGCGTACCGTTCGAATCGCGCCGCCGCTTTGAAAAGCGGGTGGTCATCCAGGCCGTCTGCATCGATGACCGCAACGTGCCCCATCCGGCCTCGCAGGTCCGCCCCGATCGCGACGTGCGCGGCGACTATGAGGGCGAACTCTATCGCTGCCTGGCGGGCACCTGGCTGCAGGTCACCATCGCCGAATACCTCGGCGAAGTGCGGTTCGACCACGGCGAAACCATGAGCTGCCGCAAGCGGGAGGCCCTGTGGCATGGTCGCGGTGGTGCCGTCGAATGCCGCCCGGAGAAGCCCGAGCGTGACTGCAACGAACGCTCGCTGCTGCGTCGCTACGGTGCCGGGGTCAAGATTCTGACGATGATCCGCGAGGAAACCTACACCGAGTATCGCGAGGAGGTCGTGCAGACCTCCGGCATCGCGGTGTCCGGTGCCAGCATCACCCTCGATGGCGGCGTCGGCGGCCGGGTGTTCTGAAGCCGCTGTTCAGCCCGGGGTCATCCGCGACCCCGTACAGTATGAACGTCGATCTCCATCGACGAACCTGAGAATGCAACTGGCCCCGATCCGCAAGGACCGGGGCCATTTTTTGCTATTGGGCCGGTGCCGCCGCCGCTGCGGGTGCCGCCGGATTGTCCGATGTGATGGTCAGACGCCAGGCTTTGTCCGCCGTCAGGTACTGGCGCGCCAGTCGCTGGATGTCGGCCGACGTCGTCGATTCAAGATCCGAGACGTTGGAGCGGATTTCGTCAAAGGTTCCGGGCTTGCGGCCCGCCGCGACGAGCTGGCTCACCCAGTAGCCATTGTCCGCCTGACTGCGCCGCAGGGATTCGACCAGGGGCGCGCGGGCCCGGAGCAGCTCGTCCTCGCTGATCGGCACCTCTCTCAAGCTCGCGGCGATCGAGTCAAAGGCGGTGAACAGCACCGGCAGGTTTTCGGGGCGGGTCTCGGCCAGCATCAGCTGAAAGCCATAATCGGGGAAGACTGACGACGATGTGGCCGCCGACCCTGGCCCATAGGAGATGCCCAGCTTTTCACGGACCTCCTCGTTCAGTCGAAGCTGAATGACGGCGTTGAGTATGGCCAGTTGCCGCGACTCCAGCTTGTCGTCGATGGCATCGGTGGTGGCCCAACCGATCAAGCCGATCGCTTGCTCACCTGGGCCTTCATGCTTCAGTTGAACTGGTTCGGTCGAGGGTGCCGGGAAATGGCGGACGTCCGAGCCCGGCAATGGTTCAGCCTGCGCCCCACGATCCGGCAGGGCACCGAAGGTGTTCGCCACTGAGGCGATGGCGTCGTCCACGGTGATGTCGCCGACCATGACAATGTCGATTGGCCCGTGGGCGCGGCCCTCCGTTACGCCTGCGCGAATCTCCTCAATCGACATGGCCGCGATCTGCTCCTCCGTAGGGGTGGCGTCGCGCTGGTCTCCCGAACTGATCAGTTCGCCGAGGTCGCGACCCAGTACGCCGCCCGGCGTGGCACGGAGCTGGGCGAGTTGCGCAGGAAACTGGCTGCGGGCTCGCTCAAACGGCGCGGCGCGAAGGCCCGGGTCCACCATGTAGGCCGTCAGCACCTGCATCTCGAGCTGCAGATCTTCCGGCCGCGTCGCCCCATTAAGACTGTAGGCGTCGGTCAAAAGGCTGGCGTTGACGCTGTAGGTCTTGCCACTGAGAACACGGGTCAGTTGATCCACGGTCAGCTTCGAAGTGCCGCCGGGTCCCATCACCGAATTGGCCAAGGTCATGGCTGTGACGCGGTCTGTGGGTAATGCCAGTTCGCCGATACCGGTGCGGACGTTGACGAGGATCTGGTTGTCGCGGAAATCGGTCGGCTTGACGAACAGCCGGACGCCGTTGGGGAAGTCCACGCGGGTGACCCCAAGGTCAGCGATCTCGGTACGCGCGCTCGGCTGGGTAGGCGTTCCAAAGTCTGTGTAGGGCCATTCCAGCGCGGCCTCATCAGCGCGCGCTGTTACCACGACCTGGCGAGACGCTTCCAGCGCCGCGGTGACGGCGGTCTCACCGCCCTCGATCGCGACCGGAGAGGTGACCATGACGAGCGGTCCCTGACCTTCGAAGACCGGGCGGACGGCAGCGGTGACCTGATCGGGCGTCAGCCCTTCGACCGTGGCGTTGAAGAGGTTAAGGCTGGTCGCTGGCGACGCGAAGACGTTCCCGTCATTGGCCGCTCCCAGCAGTCCGTTGGCCAGCGCGGGTGTTGACCGCGTTGCGGCGGCCGTGACCGCGTTCTGCAGTCGGGTGCGGTTGTCGATGATCTCCCGCTGCAATTCGGTTTCCGTTATTCCGAACTGGACCAGCCGTCGCTGTTCCTGTTCGATGGTCTCCAGCGCCCGTGTCAGGCCGCCGGGATTGAAGCTCGCTTGGACCGAGCCGGCCGACAGACTGTCGAATACGGTGGCGTTCGCAGCGTTTGCACTTACGAACGGAGGATTGTCGGCGCGCGCCAGTTCTCCGAGGCGGCGGGTCAGCACCGCCAAACCGAGATAGCGGATCATGTTTTCGCGGCGTTCGGCGACGGTGTCCGGATCGAGATCAGGAGGGCGGATCCAGTTTATTTCGACAGAGGACTGGATGCCCGGCTCTACCAGGATACGGGTTTCAGGGCCGCGTGCGGCGACCTGTCCAAGATCGGGATCGGGGCCATCCATGGTGTTGGACGTCCAGCTTTCGAACGCAGCGCGAACCTTGCCCTCCATCACCTCTACATCGAAATCGCCGACGGCGATGAAGGTGGCGCGGTTAGGCCGATAATAGGCGTTGTAGAACTCCACAAAACGCTCTCGGGGTGCAGTGCGGATGATGTTGAGGTCGCCGATAGGCAGGCGGTTCGCCAGACGCTGGCCCGACGCGAGAAGGCCAAGCTGGGTCTTGATGACTCGCATTTGCGGTGTATTGCGCATCCGCTCCTCGCCCTCGATCACGCCGCGTTCGGCATCGACCGCGTCGGGAGCCATCAGGGCCTCGGACACCTGTTCGCGCATGATGCGGAGGCTGGCGTCGACAGTCTCATCATTCGTGCGAGGCAGTTCCAGCAAATAGGCCGTCTGGTCGAAGCTGGTGAAGGCGTTTGTGTCGGCACCAAAGGCCAGGCCGAGGCGTTCAAGGATGCGCAGCAGCTCATTTTCGGGAATGTTGGTCGTCCCGTTGAAGGCCATATGCTCCATGAAGTGGGCCAGCCCCAGCTGATCCTCGTTCTCCATCAGTGAACCTGCGTCGATGCGCAGGCGGAACGAAGCCTGGCCTGCCGGCGTCGCGTTGTGCAGAATCGCATACTGCATCCCGTTGGACAGGACGCCGAAGCGGACGTTAGCGTCAGCGGGGATGTCACTGGCGGCCTGTGCCCAGGGATCCGACGGCTGCGCGGCGGCCTGCGCTACGATTGCAGGCTGCGCCTGGCTGACGGCGACAGCGGGCAGCGCCACCAGGGAGAGGACGAGGCTGCTGGACGCGGCGAGCAGAAGCAGACGGGCAGATCGCATTCGGGACACTCCGGGTGACCGGCGTCCCGCCATTCTCCAGCGGACGTCGGCGCAGAACAGGGACGGTGACCGGAACCCTAGCGTGTCAAATTTCGGGCGTCACCCGCATAAGGCGGGTGGGGTCGCTTTTCTGCCAGATCAGGGGCCGGGGCTTGAAACGTAGAAGGTCGCGGCATTTCCCACGGCATTGGTGCCGGTGATTACGGCCCGCGCCGAGCCGACGACTGTCGTACTGGCGGTGGCGGTGACGGAACCGTTGTTGGTCTGGACGTTGGTCGCCGTCAGATAGCCGGCACACTCCGAGCAGGCATAGCCGGTCACCGAATTGCCCACGGCGTCGGCTCCGACATAGACATCATAGCCGTTGGTGCCGGAGAAGGTGGCCGTAGAGTCGACCCCGCCCGAGTTGAACTGGGCATTGTCGATCTTGACATAAACGTCGTTGTTGCCGACCGACACGTCGTTGCCCGCCGCCCGTGCGTAGGCTTCGGCGGCTCCATAGTCATAGGCCGTCGTGATCGCCGCGGCGCGGACCTGGGCGACGTTTGACTGGTCCGTTTCGGCGATCAGTGCGCCGCCCTGATTCTGAAGGACGGCCTGGTTGGCGCTGGCCCGCGCCCGTCCAGCCAGGTCCCAGGCGTTGCCGGCATTGGCACTGGCATCGGACTCGATCAGATCGCCGGTCGAGCGTTGGCGAACGTAGAGGTTCTGGTTTGAAGCGGCGTCGCTGTTGACCGCCACGGCGTTGGCCATGGCCTGGCTGCTGAAAGCCGCCTGGGCGGGAATATACTGGGTGCTGGCCAGATTCCCGGCGCGAATCGTCGCTGATGACTCCTGGCTGACAGTGCCGGTAACCGTTGCGCCGTCACCGCCCAGGGCGGCCGTATTGCCGATCGCCGAGGCATCGACCGTCGCGCCCGCCAGCAGACGGGGCGAATCGTCCGTAATGGTCGAGTAGGCGACGATCTCTCCATCCGTGACCTGCTGGCTGGCGTCGACACTCAGGTCAGCCCCATAGGCACCAACGGCCAGATAGTTTCCGCCCGCCTGCGTCGTCGCCGTGAGCCGGCCGGCAGTATCGCCCCCCAGGGTCATGGTCGTTGTCGCCAGCGCGTCGCCGTGCATCTCCTGGGTCGAATCGACGGTGATCGTCCCGTTCTCAACCGCACCCGAGAAGCTGTTGCCCTGGGCCGAGGTCGAGACGGTGACCTGTTCGTCGGCGTCGACGACATTGAGCGTCTGACCGGCGACGACATCGCCCAGCTGGATCTGGTTGTTCAGGACGATCGCGCCGTCCTGCGCCATAGCCTCAGTAGCGGCTGCGGCGCACAGTAGCGTCACGCCGATCGTGCCAGCGAGACGGATCCGAGCGGGTCTGGCCATTGTTCGTGTCCGTGTTGGGGTAGGCGGGATAGTAGCCGCCGGTGAGACCGGTGGTGCCGCCGAGTGGGTCGTTCGACGCATTGAGGCAGATCTCGGGGCCCGGAGCCCCGTACAGATTAGCCATGAATTCGACCGTGGCCCGTTCGATCAGGGCGCGAACCGCCAATTGTACGGGCTCGAAGCCGCCCTCACCGGCGGAGATGTCGAAGACATTGCCGTTCAGGAAGTCGAACACGCCGGCCGAGATTTCCCGGCCGATGATCTGCTTCTGGTAGGAGACGACATCGACCACTTCCAGGGTGGTGGTCTGGACCAGCCGCAGGTCGATGGCGATGTTCATGACAAAGGACTTGCCGGTGAATGCAACCGACAGCGGCGTGTTGGACGAGGCCTGGCCGGCCGCTGCGTCAAAGCCACCTGACCGGATATTGTAGTTCACCTCGGTGATGCCGCCGACCAAATAGAAGTCTGAGCCGGGCACCTGACCGGCCAGAATGCGACGGTACTGCTGGTCATCGCTTCCGCCCGGGCCGTCATCGCCGATCAGACGATTGTTGGCGTAGCGCAGCTCCAGCTCGGACACCGAGGTATCATAGCGTTCCACGATCCGGGCCCCGGACTTGGCCAGGGCCGAGACGGCCATCAGCGAAGCGCCGCCCGTGACCTGCCGGCCGCCGTCGGCCGAAACCGTGCCGGTGTAATCGCTGATCCGGCCGACAGCCATGCGCGGCGACGGCAGATTGTAGCGACGGGCATAGTCCGCCATGCAGAAGAGGGCGGTGGAATAGGGGGTCGGGTTCGCTGTCACGGGCGCATTGCCGATCGGCGTGGCGTAGAGGCCGGCAGGATTGGCGGTCGCCGAAATGCAGCCGGTCAGCAGGACCGCCGCGGTGCAGACTGCGCCTGCAGTCTTCAGTCGACGCTGGCGAATGCTCATGGAAACCTCAGGGTGCCGTTCAGGGCCGTGCCGGCGGTGATTGCGCCGTTGTTGGTCTGGCTGGAGTTGACGATGACGGTGTTGTGGTTGCCCTGAACCACGACGTTCAGGCTGTTGCCGATGGCCGAAGCCCCGCCGATGGCGTTCCGTCCACCTGTGCCGCCCGCACCGCTGTAGCTGGCGGAGACGCCGCCGGAGGCGCTGGAGTAGGCACTCGCACCGTTCTGGATAAGGCCGTTGACGATCAGGCGGTTGCCGTTGGTGTCGCGCGTCGATCCGGTCTGCGGTCGCGCTGTCGTATAGCGCGCGCCGCCGTAGCCGGCCTGATAGGTCGCCGCGCCCGACGATCCGGTCGACTGGGCGGCTGCCGCTGTGGGCAGACCCATGACGGCGAGGATCAGGATGGTCTTCAGCCGGAAGAGTGACATTACAGCGCTCCGCACGCGAACGTGGATTACGGATCTAAGGGCAACCCGCGTGCCAAAATGGGATAGGGATATTAAGAAGCGCTTGAGATTGCCGTGATCACTGCGCATTTGAGGCTGATGCAGTTGCCAGCCGACCCAATCGACGGTCCTCCCCGCGAGAAGATCCTGAACGCCCCGCCGGTGGCGGTCCTTCTGGCCCTGTCGATGCCGATTCTGTTTCTCGTGCAGCAGCGACTGCACGATGGCGGACTGTCCTATGCGTTTTTGCCGTCGTCTCTGGTCTACGGCGATTGGTGGCCGGGCCTGTTCAGCGCCATGCTGGTCCACGGCGGCTGGGGCCATGTAGCGGCCAATGCCATTGCTGCCCTGGCCTTCGGTCCACCCGTCGCCCGCCTGTTTTCCGGACTGAAGGGCGCGGCCGTTTTTCTCGGCTTCTATATAGTGTGCGGTCTGGTGGCCTCGATCGGCTACGCCGTGGTCCACCTCGCCAGCAATGACCCGGTGGTCGGTGCCTCCGGGGCGGTCTTCGGGCTGATGGGCGCTGCCCTGCGCCTGCTGGGAAGTCGTCAGGGCCGCCTGCGCGCGATCACCGACCGGCGCGTGCTCACTGCGGCGGCAGTTATAATGGCGGTGAACGCCGCCACGGGTCTGATCGGATTCGCGCCCGGCGTTGAGGGGGCTCGAATCGCCTGGGAGGCGCACGCCGCCGGCTTCGTCTTCGGACTCTTCACGATCGGTCCTGTCGCCCGGCTGTTCGGACAGAAACCTTCGTGATTTGATTCCGGGGACCGCCTGCGCGATCCTGTCGGAAAGCGGCCGGTTACGGTCGTTCCTATATAAGAGTGAAGGAGCTGCCCGATGCTGGTTGCCGAAATCCTCAAGGACAAGGGAGGTGCCGTCTATTCGATCGCCCCCGACTTCACCCTCTCCCGCGCCTGCGCTGAACTCGAACAGAAGCGGGTTGGTGCCCTGATCGTCTGCGACGGCGACCAGGTGGTCGGCGTCCTGTCCGAACGTGACGTGGTGCGTGCTGTGGCCAAGGACGGCCAAGCGTGCCTGCTGCGCCCGGTCGCCGACTATATGACGCGTGAGGTGGTGTTTGCCGAACCCGGGGAAACCGTGGCGATTCTGATGGGGCGCATGACCGATCGCCGGATCCGCCATCTGCCGGTGCTCAAGGCCGGTCGACTGACCGGCGTGATATCCATCGGTGATGTCGTCAAATGCCAGATCGCCGAGGCGACCAATGAAGCTGAGAGCCTCCGCACCTATATAGCTGCGGGCTGAACCGCGGGGCGGGCCTGCAGAGTCGACTTTCCGACCCCGGTCGGTGAACCGGACTCGGCGAGAAACTTGGCCGAAATCGATAATGGCGCTTGCAGAGCAAATGCCCGGTCCGTATATCGCCCCCTCGCTCGGAGACGGGCTGGCCGCCGGGGCCGGGGAGACGAAACTCTCCCGGGTTCCAAAGAGGTTAAGGGATTAAAAACCTCTTGCTTCTGCAGCCGGTCCCAACTAGTCTCCGCGCTCCAATCGAATCGTCGGAAACGATAAAGAGGGTGGCCAAGCTGCTTTCCCCGACGGTTTTTTGCGGCTTCGGAAGCTTCGGTTTCCGGTTTCGCGAAATGGCTGAAAAGCCCGGTTGACACGGAGACCGGCCTTCTTTAGAAAGCCGCCTCCGCCGCCCTCCGGGGTGGGGCCGCAGTAGAGAAGTTCTTCTTAAAAAAGAACCGCTTGACACGGAAAACGGAGGCGACTACATCGCCGCCTCCGCCGCTTTTTGGAGCGGGTCGTCGAAAAGAGGTTCTCTTTAAAAAGAACCGCTTGACACGGAACACCGAGGCGACTACATCGCCGCCTCCGCCATCACCTGGCGCTAAACGGTGGGACTGGAAGTCTTCCGGTTCGGGTCTTTGAAATCGTTGATTTGGAAAGAGAAACGCAGGCGGCGGTGTCCTAGCGATGACCCTTCGGGGTTATTACGACGATACTGACACTCTGCGGTCTTTTTGAAAAGATACAACCATGTCGCTGGTTCTTACGGATCAGCGAAGTGGTTCTCGTCAAAAATACGTAGAACTAATGCCAACCGGCCTTCGGGTCGGTCTGCTTTAGTCAGATAGTCAACTCAACCTGAGAGTTTGATCCTGGCTCAGAGCGAACGCTGGCGGCAGGCCTAACACATGCAAGTCGAACGGATCCTTCGGGATTAGTGGCGGACGGGTGAGTAACACGTGGGAACGTGCCTTTTGGTTCGGAATAGCTCCTGGAAACGGGTGGTAATGCCGAATGTGCCCTTCGGGGGAAAGATTTATCGCCATTAGAGCGGCCCGCGTCTGATTAGCTAGTTGGTGAGGTAAAGGCTCACCAAGGCTACGATCAGTAGCTGGTCTGAGAGGATGACCAGCCACATTGGGACTGAGACACGGCCCAAACTCCTACGGGAGGCAGCAGTGGGGAATCTTGCGCAATGGGCGAAAGCCTGACGCAGCCATGCCGCGTGAATGATGAAGGTCTTAGGATTGTAAAATTCTTTCACCGGGGACGATAATGACGGTACCCGGAGAAGAAGCCCCGGCTAACTTCGTGCCAGCAGCCGCGGTAATACGAAGGGGGCTAGCGTTGCTCGGAATTACTGGGCGTAAAGGGAGCGTAGGCGGACATTTAAGTCAGGGGTGAAATCCCAGAGCTCAACTCTGGAACTGCCTTTGATACTGGGTGTCTTGAGTGTGAGAGAGGTATGTGGAACTCCGAGTGTAGAGGTGAAATTCGTAGATATTCGGAAGAACACCAGTGGCGAAGGCGACATACTGGCTCATTACTGACGCTGAGGCTCGAAAGCGTGGGGAGCAAACAGGATTAGATACCCTGGTAGTCCACGCTGTAAACGATGATTGCTAGTTGTCGGGATGCATGCATTTCGGTGACGCAGCTAACGCATTAAGCAATCCGCCTGGGGAGTACGGTCGCAAGATTAAAACTCAAAGGAATTGACGGGGGCCCGCACAAGCGGTGGAGCATGTGGTTTAATTCGAAGCAACGCGCAGAACCTTACCACCTTTTGACATGCCTGGACCGCCAGAGAGATCTGGCTTTCCCTTCGGGGACTA
>TARA_R110001606_G_scaffold261206_14_pt1 | contig 106691 bp, 101 predicted proteins | sample TARA_R110001606 | Tara Oceans TARA_R110001606 (sample SAMEA4398315) | marine metagenome | biome: Polar Biome; feature: [SRF] surface water layer (ENVO:00010504); material: water (ENVO:00002006), including particulate matter (ENVO:01000060) such as... | depth 5 m | reverse complement strand
GCCCGCCACGCCGCCAATACGACAATAAATTCGGAGAAGACATGATCGATAACACCGGCCTGACCATGCCGCCAAAGGGCGCGCTCAAGGATGTCATCATCCTCGACCTGACCCGCGTCGTGGCCGGCCCCTACTGCGCCATGCTGCTTGCCGACATGGGCGCCACGGTGATCAAGATCGAGCATCCTCGCGACCCGGATCTGACGCGCGCTTTTCCTCCGGCCCTCGGCGCAAGCGACGACGCCATCAGCGGCTTCTTCGCGCAATACAACCGAAACAAGATGGCGATCAGCCTCGACCTCAAAGCGGCCGCCGGGCGGCAACTGTTCCTGGAGATGGTGACCAAAGCGCACATCGTTCTGGAGAATTTCCGGCCCGGCACCATGGACAAACTGGACCTGGGTTACGACGTGCTCAAAGCGGCCAACCCGGCCATCGTCATGACCTCGATCAGCGGCTTCGGCCAGAGTGGCGCCAACGCGCCGCGCCCGGCGTTCGACAGCAGCGCCCAGGCGTCCGGCGGCCTGTGGTCGATGAACGGCACCGTGGAGGAACCGATGCGCGTGGGCACCGTGCTCGGTGATCTGAGCGCCGCACTGTACGGCGCCATCGGCGCCCTGGGCGCGCTGCGCGAAGCGGAACGCAGCGGCCAGGGCCAGCAGGTGGACATCTCCCAACAGGACTCGATCATCTCGCTCACCGAAAACGCCCTGGTCAACTACACCACCACCGGCAAAGTAGCGGTGCCGGAAGGCAATGGCCACCCATTCGTTAAACCCTACGGGCGCTTTGCCTGCAAGGACGGCTATGTGTTCTTCGGTGCCTACACGGACAAGTTCTGGCGGGAGGCCTGCCTGGTGTTCGGCGACGAAGCCCTGATCAACGATCCGGAAATCGACACCATGGCCAAGCGCTTCGACCACGAGGTCTATCAGCGCCGGGTGCATCCGGTGGTGGAACGGTGGTGCGCCGCCTATACCAAGGACGAACTGGAAACCATGACCGGCTCCCGGTTCCCCCTGTCGCCGATCAAAACCATCGATGAGGTGGTCGAGGACCCGCACGTTCGTGAACGGGACATGGTAATTCCAGTGGAATATCGCGGCACCCGTTTCCAGGTGTTCGGCAACCCGGTGAAGATGTCCGGCGGCACCAACGAACTGGATGCCCGCGCACCCACCGTGGGCGAGTCCAACCAGGCGGTGTATCAGGGCTGGCTGGGCCGCTCGGAGGAAGAATTGGAAGCATTGCGGAGGGACGGCGTGGTGTAACGCCGTTCCTTCTTTGACCCGTTAACAAAAACCATTAAACAACAAAATAAGGTACCGCTATGAACGGCAAAAGTTTCGCCAGCCTGGCGCTGGTCTGTACCGTCCTGTTCGGCGCGCTCGCCGCCACCGCCGACGCTCGCACCCTGCGTTACGCCATTGGCCATCCGCCCAGCTCTTTCGTGGTCGATGTGGCCAAGCAGTACGCCAATACCGTCGAGGAACGCTCGGACGGTGATCTGAAAGTACGCGTCTTTCCCATGTCTTTGCTGAACTTCGCGGAAACGTCAGGCGGCGTGCGCGACGGCATGGCGGACATCGGCTTCGTGCTGACCTCCTACTTTCCGTCCGAGTTCCCGCACAGCAATGTGGCGGTGGAAGCCTCCATGCTGGTGGGCCTGCTGGGCGAAAAGGCGCGCGGCCGGGAAGGCATGATCTTCATGGGCGCGCTGTCCGAGTTCACTTTCTTTAAGTGCCCGGAGTGCAACCAGGAGTTCAAAAAGCAGAACCAGGTTTACACCGGCAGCACCGGCGGCACCTCCTATGGGCTGGTGTGCAATAAGCCGGTGGAAACGGAAGCGGATCTGAAAGGCATGCGGCTGCGCGTGGGCGCCGCCAATTGGTCGCGCTGGGCCGAGGCGGTGGGCGCCTCGCCGGTGACCATGTCCGCCAACGAAATGTTCGAGGCCCTGAGCCAGGGCGTGGTGTCCTGCATCGTGCTGGCATCTCCAGAAATTCATAACTTCGGCCTCACCGACGTGGTCACCGACATCAATATGGACGTGCCCGGCGGCCCGATGCCAATCGCCGGCACCAACATCAATGCCGACACCTGGAAGGACCTGTCCGAGGAACAGCGCACCGTGATGCTGCGCGCCGCCAGTGTGTTCTCCGCCGGCGTACCCTGGATTTACCACCAGCACGAAGATCGCATTCTCTCCGAGGCCAAGGAGCGCGGTGTCCGAATCCATCACGCCGATCAGGCATTGATCGATAAGAACCGCGCCTTTATCGAGCAGGACATGCAACATATCGCCGAAGACTACAAAGCCCGCTATGGGGTCAAGAATGGCGTGGCTCTGATAAAGGAATTCCGAGCGCTGTTGGAAAAGTGGACCGACCTGGTTCAGGACGTGGACAGCGAGGACGCTCTGGCCGATCTCTACTGGCAGGAAATTTTCTCCAAGGTGGACGTCAGAAAACACGGTCTTTAAGAGTACGGCGCCCCCGTGGCGTCGCCCTTTTTTCTTTAGTTGGCGATAAAAGCATGAGCATTCTCACCGACGAGATTCGTGCGCTGATCGGCACCGAGGTGGCGCCGTTTGAATTTGAAATCAGCCGCAACGATATCCGCAAGTACGCCGTGGCCACCGGCCAGCGTCAGCGCCGTTATCTGGACGGCGACGAAGCACCGCTGTTGTTCTTGTTCAGTGCCATGATGCCGGTGGTGCCATTGAATGAGTTGCTGCCCGATGGTCGCCAGCCGGACAGTCCTCTGATCCCGGAACTACCGCTCAAACGCATCATGGCCGGTGGCAGCGAGTACCGTGTCCACGGACGGATCCTGCCCGGCCAGGTGCTGGTCTGCCGGCAGAAGCTGGCCAATCTTTACGAAAAACAGGGCAGCGCCGGGCCGCTGATTTTCATGGTGTTCGAAAACCGTTTCGAAACCCGGGACGGCGAACCCGTGGTCACCGAATATCTCACTCGGATTGCGAGGTAACCGTCATGCCCCCCTCCACGGTCGCCGTTGGCGATACCCTGAAAACACGTCGCTTCGAAGCGGACAGCGTGCAGCTTTTTCTCTACAACGCAGCGATCTGGAACCCACACCGTATTCATTATGACCTGCCCTATACGCGCGAAACCGAAGGCCACCCGCAACTGCTCATCGACGGCCCCTTACAGGGCGACTGGCTCACGCAGATCGTCGAGGAATGGCTGAACGGCCGGGGCGTGCTCGAGTCCTTCGAGTACAGCAATCGTCTGGCCGCGTATCTCGGCGACGTGCTGACCGGAGCCGGCGAGGTGGTCGAGTGCGATGACCACGGCGCCACGCTCAACCTGACCTTGAACAATCAGAACGATAAAACCACCACCGTGGCCACCGCCCGGGTGCGCTTCCAGGCACGAGCCTGAACCGGCCCTTGGGCCTGGGGGAGAGAACATGATGTACCGGCTAGGACGTTGGCTCTCCGGGCTGACGGATTTCACCACGCTGATCGGTGGCCTCGCCATCGCTCTGATGATGCTGCATATCACCACCGATGTGGTGCTGCGTTTCCTGCTGTCTTCGCCGCTTCCCGGCACCATCACCTATGTGTCGAACTACTACATGGTGATCGCCGCGTTCGTGCCGCTGGCCTACGCGGAGAAACTCGATGCCCATGTGAGCGTGGAAGTGGTGGTGGAGCGCCTGCCGCGCAATCTGCAGCGTCATCTGGCGCATTGGCTTTTGCCGGCCAGCGCCACGGTGCTCGGCTTCATGACGGTGAAGACCTGGGACGAGGCGATCAACAAATATCAGAGCGGCGCCGCTTTGGTGGAAGGCGGCACCACCATCATTACCTGGCCTGGCTATTTCATGCTGCCCCTGGGGCTTGGGCTGATGGTGTTGGTCCTGGTCTACAAGTTTCTGATATATCTGACCGGGGCCCGCTGTGGGCTGCGCGTCAGCGAGCAGGAGCGCCGTCGCGAGGCGGACGTGCGCCCGCACGGTGACCGCGAGGACGCCCATCATGAGTGATGTGCAGATCGGCCTGTCCGGGCTGGCGGCGCTGCTGGTGCTGATCGCCCTGCGTTTGCCGGTGGCCCTGGCGCTGATCGGCGTGTCATTCGGCGGCCTCTGGTACATGATGGGCTGGGGCATCGCCTGGGGCTCGCTGGCTCTGATTCCCTATCAGTTCTCCGCCAACTGGGTGCTCAGCTCGGTGCCCATGTTTCTGTTGCTCGGCTACGTGTGCTACCACGCGCAGTTGACCCAGGGTCTGTTTCGGGCAGCGCGCCTGTGGCTGACCCGCATTCCCGGCGGCCTGGCGGTGGCGTCGATTTTCGGCACCACCGGCTTCGCCGCCGTGTGCGGCTCGTCGGTGGCCTGCTCCGCGGCCATGGGCCGGGTGGCGGTGCCGGAGATGATCCAGCATCGCTACCAGCCCGGCCTGGCCACCAGCACCGTGGCCATCGCCGGTACCGTGGGCGCGCTGCTGCCGCCGTCAATCATCATGATTCTGTACGGCATCATCGCCCAGGAGTCGATCACCAAACTGTTCCTGGGCGGCATCGCCGCGGGCCTGATCACGGTGCTCGGCTACATCGTCGTGGTGGTCACCCGGGTCAAGCTGAACCCGGCGCTGGCGCCCGCCACCGACGAGCACATCGACCGCGCCGAAAAGTGGAAGGCCCTGTGGGAAGTCTGGCCGGTGGTGATGATCATGGTGGGTATTTTCGGCGGCCTGTTCGCCGGCCTGTTCACCCCCACCGAAGCCGGCGCCGTGGGTGCCGCGCTGGCCTGCCTGGTGGCCCTGTGCAAACGCACCCTCACCTGGGGACGTTTCCGCGAGGCCATTCTGGAAACGCTGCTGACCACCGGCACGCTGCTGATCATTGCCATGGGCGCCAGCCTGCTGACGCGTTTCCTGTCCCTGTCCGGGGCCGGTGACTTTCTGTCGTCGCTGGTGATCGACGCTGGCGCCAGCACCTTCATGGTGCTGCTGATCATCGTGCTGATCTATCTGCTGCTGGGCATGTTTCTGGAACCGATCGGCGCCATGCTGCTGACCCTGCCCATCGTGCTGCCGATCATCGACAGCCTCGACCTCAGCCTGATCTGGTTCGGCGTGGTGCTCACCAAGTTGCTGGAAATCGGCATGGTGACCCCGCCCGTCGGCATGAACATTTTCGTGATCAAGAGCGTGGTCGGGGATCTGGTCAACACCGGCGCCATCTTCAAGGGCGTGCTCTGGTTCCTGGTGATGGATCTGCTGGTGCTGACGGTGCTGATGGCGTTCCCCGACATTATTCTGTTCCTGCCCCGCGTGCTCGGCTGAACGGCGCGCGGCTCAGGACTCCGCCCGCGATTGCAGCCACACCGTCAGCCCCTGGCTGTTGAGCCTGGCGTCCATGTCCAGCATTGCTTCCAGGGCGTCGTCGTCCAGCTGACAACCATGATCCAGCGCCGCGCCGGACAGATAGGCCAGCATCGCTTCCTGGAGCACCTCTTGCCATTCGTCCGCCGCCAGCCCGGCGGCGATGCTTTCCGCCACCGTCACATAGTCATCGATCATCCCCTGCAACCGCTCGCCCAGGGGTCGCGGGTGCTCGACCATGCCGTAATGGGTCAGGTACAGGCGCTCGGGGTTGAGCTCAAGCAACGTGTTGATGGAGGCCTTCAGGGCCGGCGGGTCGAACTGCACCGGGGTGGTGGTGGGGAAAATAAACGGACCATGTTCAGTGGTCAGCGCCGGGTAGGAAATGCCGAAGGTGTCGCCGGTGAAGATGCCCGCGGAGGCCGGATCGTGCACGCAGAAGTGGTGTTTGGCGTGGCCGGGGGTGTCGTAAAAGATCAGCTCGCGGTCGCCGACGGTGAGGCGTTCGCCGTCTTCCATGATGCGTACCCGGCTTTCGTCCACGGGGATTACGTCACCGTAGATCCTGGCAAAGGTCGCCTCGCCATACACCGCCATGGCGCCAGCCTTGAGCCGGGCCGGGTCGATCATGTGCCGGGCGCCCCGGGGGTGGATCAGCAGAGTGGCGCCGGGCAGTGCCCGCATCAGGCCGCCCGCGCCGCCGGCGTGGTCCAGGTGCACGTGGGTGGGGATCACGTATTTCACCCGCTCGGGGCGAATTCGCCGTTGCTCGAGCAACTCAAGAATGATCGGCACCGTGTGATGGGTACCGGTTTCGATGATGGCGTAATCATCGCCGCCCTTGAGCAGGTAACAGGCGGCCAGCTCATCGCGCACCATGGCGGTGTCGATGCGGGTAATGTGGTGGCCGAGGTCTTGGTAGCGCTGAAAGGACATGGCTGGGCGGGCTCCTGGCGGGTTGGCGTGGTTCATGGTTCCAAAAACCGGCGCCCTCGTCGAGCCGTCGGTGCTGGCGGGGCTCAGCCCACGGCCAGCACCGCGAAGGTGTCACCCAGGGCGATTTTCGCCGGGTGACGGCGGCCAATAACAATGCCGTCGACGCCGGCGCGGTACTCCGTTGGGGCAACACCGGTGCGCTCCATGGAATACACCCGGGCGATCAGATCGCCGGCGCGCACGGCATCGCCAAGATTAATCACGAATTCCAGCAATCCGGCGTGCTCGCTGTGCAGGTAGTGAGCCGCGTCCGGAATTTCCAGCATTCGCGTGGCCGCTGACGTCGGCGCGCCAGCGAGGATGCCGGCGTGGCGGAGCAGGTTTTCGGCGCCGCGTTCGGCGAGCGCCACCGATTCCGGCGTGGAGGTGCCGCCGCCGCGCAGTTCGGTGCTGACGAACACCTTGCCCTGACCTTCGACCACGGTGTCGAACAGGGCGTCGCCCTCCAATTCCGCCATCAACAAGGTATTCGGGGCTCCGAAGGCGAGGGTCGCCTCCATGCAGCGCCGGGCCAGTTGTTCGTCTTCCAGCCGGTGGGTGGCGGCGAAGGGCAGCAGGTCCAGGGTGCGGCCTCCCGAGTGCATGTCCAGCACCAGATCGCTGATCGGCACCAGATAACGGGTGAAATAATCGGCGATCCGCTCGGTCAGTGTGCCGGTGGGGCTGCCGGGGAAGGCGCGGTTCAGGTTGCCCTTGTCGATCGGCGAGGTACGGGTGCCATTGAGCGCGGCGGGGTGGTTCATCATCGGCACGATGATCACCCGGCCGGTGAGGTCCTCGGCGCGCAAACGGTTGGCCAGCTTGATCAGGGCGGTGATGCCCTCGTATTCGTCGCCGTGGTTGCCGCCGGTGAGCAGCGCGGTGGGGCCCGCCCCGTTGCGCACCACGGTGATGGGAATCATCAGACTGCCCCAGGCGGAGTCATCGTGGGAGTGGGGCAACTTGAGAAAGCCGTGCTGAACGCCGTCCAGCTCAAAGTCCACGGTGGCGGTAATCGGGCTGGGCAGCATGGCGTCTCCTGTGATGGTTGGCGGCCGGCCGGGGCCGGTTCATTTCCCACGCCCATGACGGGCCGGCGGCTTTGGCCCTATAATGCCCGTTTTCGCGGCGGGGCCGGCAGCGATTTCGCGTCATGTCCGGCGCCCCGCCACGCCCCGGAAAACAGGAACCCCACGTTATGGCCGATAAAGGCACCCTGTACATTGTTTCGGCCCCCTCCGGCGCGGGCAAGACCTCTCTGGTGGCGGCGCTGGTGGACAAGCTGCCACGGCTGAAGATCTCGATCTCGCACACCACCCGGCCCCGTCGCGAGGGCGAAGTGGACGGCCAGAACTACCACTTTATCGAGCGCCGTGACTTCGTGCGGCTGGTGGAGGAAGGCCGCTTTCTGGAGCACGCCGAGGTGTTCGGTAACCTCTATGGCACCAGCGCCGACTGGGTAGCGGAATCCCTGCGCGGCGGCGAGGACGTGATCCTCGAGATCGATTGGCAGGGCGCCTCGCAGATTCGCCATGTGATGCCCGAGGCCGTCAGCATCTTCATTCTGCCGCCCTGCCTGAAGACCCTGGCCGGGCGGCTGCGCAGCCGCGCTTCCGACGACGAAACCGTGATCCAGCGCCGGCTGGCCGGCGCCCGCGAAGAGATGAGCCACTACGGCGAATTCGACTATCTGGTGGTCAACGACAACTTCGAGCATGCCCTTCATGAGCTGTCCGCCATCGTCGAGGCGAACCGCCTGACCACCGACCGCCAGGCGGTTCGCCAGGCCGCCACGCTCGCCGACTTGTTGTCAGGCCCCGAAACCCAGTAAAATCCCGCTCCCTGCAACAGGAGAACACCATGGCCCGTGTAACCGTAGAAGACTGCCTGGAACACCTGGACAACCGTTTCGAGTTGGTTCTGGTGGCCAGCAAGCGCGCCCATCAGCTGCAAAGCGGTGGCAAGGAGGCTCGGGTCGCCTGGGAGAACGACAAGCCCACCGTGGTGGCTCTGCGCGAAATCGCCGAAGGCCACGTGAACGCGGAATCCGTCGAAGCGCCGATGCTCGACCAGGATGGCGAGGTCGATGACCTGGCCCTGCTGACCCAGTCGTTCGGCGAATAAACACCGGATCAGGCTTCGAATGACAGCGCGGCGCTGGCCGCCGCGTGGTCACCGCCGTGCCGCTCACAACGCCTGCGCGCCACCTCTGCTCAGCTCCATCGGGCGCCACCCGCTCTCCTCAAAGCCCTTTCTCTTAAAAACCCTTTTCTTTTCAAGCACTCACGGCAGCGTCGTGGACAAATCGTCACGTCAAATCTAAGCTGGTGGTCCATGCGGCTAATTCTGTCACTCTCAGCCACATGGACCACTTGGACGATCAACCAACCTGACGCGCCCGGCGAGGAACCTTGCCCTCTATCCGCAATTTGGAAAAACGGCTTCACAGCTACCTGACGGACGATCAGATCGCCCAGGTGACGCGCGCCTATCGTTTCGCGAAAAAAGCCCACGAAGGGCAGTTCCGGCGCACCGGGGACCCCTATATCACCCATCCCCTGGCGGTGGCCAATATTCTGGTCGACATGCACATGGACCACGCCTCGCTGATGGCGGCCATGCTGCACGATGTGATCGAGGACACCGGCATCAGCAAGGAGCAGCTCGCCAACGAGTTCAGCGAAGAAGTCGCCGAGCTGGTGGACGGGGTGTCCAAGATCGCGCAGATCAAGTTCGAATCAAAAGCCGAACAACAAGCCGAGAATTTGCGCAAAATGATGCTCGCGATGACCCGCGACATCCGCGTGATCCTGGTGAAGCTGGCCGACCGCCTGCACAACATGCGCACCCTGCATGTGATGAAGCCGGAGAAACGCCGCCGCATCGCCACCGAGACCCTGGAGATTTACGCGCCAATCGCGTTCCGGCTGGGCATGTACAACATGCGCATCGAGTACGAGGACCTGGCGTTCCACAATATTTACCCGATGCGCGCCAAATTGATTGGCCAGGCGGTGAAATCCGCCCGAGGCAATCGCCGCGAAATTCTTTCTTCGATCAAGACCAGCATCGAACAATGTCTGGAAGAAGAGGGCATTCAGGGCCGCGTGCTGGGCCGCGAAAAGCATTTGTACAGCATCTACCAGAAGATGAAAGAACAGCACAAGCCGTTCTCCGACATCATGGACGTGTTTGGTTTTCGCATCATTGTCGACCGCGTCGACACCTGTTATCGGGCGCTCGGCGCGGTGCACAATTACTTCATCCCGATTCCCGGTCGCTTCAAGGATTACGTGGCGATCCCCAAGGCCAACGGCTATCAGAGCCTGCACACCACGCTGAAAGCGCATTCGGGCATTCCGCTGGAAATCCAGATCCGCACCGAGGAAATGGAAGCGATGGCCAATAACGGCATCGCCGCCCACTGGCTCTACAAGGCCGAAGGCGAGTCCGGTTCACCCACCCACACACGCGCTCAATCCTGGATGCAGCGGTTGCTGGAATTGCAGCAAAAGGCCGGCAATTCCATGGAGTTTATCGAGAACGTCAAGGTGGATTTGTTCCCCGACGAGGCCTACGTGTTCACGCCCAAGGGCGACATCAAGGAGTTGCCCGCCGGCGCCACGCCAGTGGATTTCGCCTATGCGGTGCACACCAAGGTGGGCACCCGCTGCGTGGCGGCGCGGGTGGACGGCAAGCTTTCGGCGCTGTCCACGCCACTGGAATCCGGCCAGACGGTGAAAATCATCACCGCCCCCAACGCCAGCCCCAACCCCGCCTGGCTGAACTTCGTGGTCACCGGCAAGGCGCGCTCGAACATCCGTCATTTCCTCAAGCAGCAACGACAGGAAGACGCGGTGGAACTGGGCCGCCGCCTGCTGGATAAAGCACTGGGCGGCTACGACATGAATGTCGAGCAGCTTCCCGCGACCACCGTGGCCAAAGAGCTGCTGACCTACAATTACCCCAGCCTGGATGCTCTGCTGGAAGACATTGGCATGGGCAACCGCCTGGCGCCTCTGGTGGCGCGCAAACTTTCCGGCGTGCTCGGCGATGACCGCCACGACGAAGACGACCGCCGGCCCCTGGCGATTCGCGGCAGCGAGGGGCTGACGGTCACCTACGCCAAATGCTGTTACCCGTTGCCCGGCGACACCATAATTGGCCATCTGAGCGCCGGCCGTGGCATCGTGGTGCACCGCGACACCTGCAAGAACCTGCTCGCGGAAATGCGCAGCGCGCCGGAGAAGTGCATTGCGCTGAATTGGGATAAAGAGGTGGAGCAGGAGTTTACCGCCGGCCTGCGCATTGAACTGATGAACAAAAAAGGCGTGCTGGCGACGCTCGCCAACAGCGTTTCCGAGCTGGGCTCGAACATCGACACCATCGACATGGCGGAGAAAGACCCGACTCTCTCCGTGATCAACGTCACCCTCACCGTCAAGGATCGCATTCATCTGGCGCGCATCATCAAGCGCTTGCGCACCCTGGACAATGTTGTGAGGATTCACCGCATCAGCGCCTGACGGAATCCCCGGCGGGCCACCATTATTGTTGGGAAGAAGACCATGTCCAACCGTTCCGTGATCAACACCGACCGCGCCCCGGCGGCCATTGGCACCTATTCACAGGCCATCAAAGCCGGCTCCACCGTTTACCTGTCCGGGCAGATTCCCCTGGACCCGGCCACCATGGAGCTGGTGGGCGGCGAAGGCGACATGCAGGCGCAGATACGCCGCGTGTTCGACAATCTCAGCGCCGTGTGCGAGGCCGCCGGCGGCGGGCTTCAGGACATCGTCAAACTGAATATTTTTCTTACCGACCTGAGCCACTTCGCTCTGGTTAACGAAATCATGGCCGGTTATTTTCAACAACCCTACCCGGCCCGCGCCGCCATCGGCGTGGCCGCGCTGCCTAAAGGCGCCGGCGTCGAAATGGACGCAATCATGGACATCGCCTGAACAACCGCTGTATGGCGCCTCGCCCGGCGAGGCGCCGACATCCCATTATCGCGCACCCGCCTTGCACCATCGGTTACCACCTGCCCCGGCCTCCCGCTTTTCCCCTTGCCCGTTTTTGAAGCGCCCTGCCTCTTGCTAACGCATCATTCTCCCGCGCTCAGGATCAAGCTTCTTACAAAGCTCATTATTCAGTTAATAAAACAGGCATTTATTCCTGCAAAATAGCTAATAAATACAAAAAAATATCGGATGGCATTCAAATTGCTTTCCCTTGCCCCCGAAAAAGCAAAAACCAACCATCACCATCAAGGGGAAGCTTCGACATGAGCATGTTCCATACGCTCTCCGCGCCGAGAGCACTGGGCGCCTTTTGGTTTGCCACCTGCCTGGGCCTGACCGCCTGCGGCGGCGACTCCAGCCACCACGACTCAGGCGAGGAAGCGAAAACCACGCCGGATTCAGTGTACTCCGGCACCGCCGCCGACCCGGCCGACATGGGCGATTTCGCCGTCGCCCACGAGGAATACGACTTCGGTCGCATGACCCTCAACGACGAAAAAAATGGCGACAGTTACGAATCCACCATTCATGGCTACATTGAATACCCCGAAGATCAGGCCGGGCCGTTCCCGGTGGTGCTGATCCTGCACGGCCGCCACGGAACCTGTTACAGCGGTGGCCGCGATCCGGACACCTGCGCTGACCCGATCCCCAGTTTTGAAGGTTACGAGTACATCACCGAGAACCTGGCCAGCCACGGTTACGCGGTGCTCTCCATCGACGCCAACTACGTCAACGCCAACGACAGCAGCCCGGGCAATGGTGACACCGGCGCCCTGGCGCGCGCCCAGTTGATTTACCGACACCTGGATGAATTCCGCACCATCAATGCCTCCGGCGGCAACGGCTTCGATGCGCTGGTTGGCAAACTGAACTTCGATAAAGTCGGCATCATGGGGCACTCCCGAGGTGGCGAAGGCGTTGATCGCGCGGTCCTGTACAACCGCAACCAGCCGGAGCCGATCAACATCACCGCGGTGTTCGCCATGGCGCCCACCGACTACAACACCCTGACCGTATCCAACGTGGCGTTCACCGCGCTGGCCGGTTATTGCGACGGCGACGTGGAAGATCTGATGGGCAACTATGCCTTCGACACCAGCCGCTACGCGGTGGCCAACGACCCCTATCCGAAGTTCCAGCTGATCCCCATGGGCGCCAACCACAACTACTACAACACGGTCTGGACCGACGACAGCCGTCCGGACGACTGGACCATTCTGGACAGCGACGGCGACGACCCCTGGTGTGGCGAGAACGCCGCCGGCAATGGTCGTGACACCCCCGAACTGCAACGCGCCCAGGGCCTGTTCTTTGTCGCCTCGTTCTTCCGTTACTTCGTCGGCGGCGAGCAGGAATACGCCTCTTACTGGAGCGGTCAGGCCAGCGTGCCCGACAGCATCTGCCCCAACGGCGCGCCCTGCGACGACCGTTATCTGTTGTCCGTTCACGCCCCGGCGGAAGACCGCCTGGTGGTCGACGACACCCTTGATCCGGCCAGCCTGACCACCAACAACCTGGGCGGCGCGGTGACGTTCGATGGCTTCTCCAACTTCGGCATCTGCCAGACCAACGGCCGCCCCGGCGAAGGCTGCGACGTGGCCACGCCCACCTTCAACACCGCCGAGCAACTGTTCATGGCCTGGGACACCACCGCCACCTACCGCACCGAACTGCTGGACCAGGACGTGACCGATTTCCAGGTGGTCACCCTGCGCGTGGGCATCTCCCACGGCGACCTGGATAATGAAGCTGGCCAGGATTTCCACATCGTGCTCGAAGACATGGACGGCAACCGGGTGGCGGTCGCCGCCGACGATTACAGCGACGCCCTGTTCTTCCCGCCCGGCCGCGCCTTCTACGACGACACCAACCACGGCTCCCAGAAAACCACCCTGAACGCCGTGGACATTCCGCTGACCGCTTTCGATGGCATCGATTACCAGCACGTCAAAGCCCTGGAAGTGGTGTTCGACCAAACCCCGGCCGGCACCATCCAGCTCACCGATGTGATGTTCCAACGAGTGGATTTCTAAACAACGTTGCTTTAATTGCGAGATTTCGCGGGGCCCTTCGGGGCCCTTTTTTTTGACGTCAGACGCTGGACGCTGGACGCCAACATAAAACCCCATCTTCGAGAACGGCAAGCGGGTTTGGCGTGTTGCGTGTCGCGTGTCGCGTGTTGCCTGCCCAGCCAGCCCCCCGCACCGCCGCCTGAAACAATCCAATGCAATTTAACGCGTCCACCACCACTTTGTTGATGCATCTCTCAGCCCGGGCACGTTCCCACGGCACCGAAACGGTAAACGCTTGACACTTTTTTCGCCGGGAGCGGATATTACTTGTCCGTCAATACAAAACAATGTTTCGCACTGCGAAACATAAACCGGCGGGCCAATAAAAATATCAAACTGTCTCGGGAGACAAAATCGTGAAACCCCATTCCATAATATCAACGGAAGGACTGACGAAAACATTGGGCGGCGCCTTGCTCGCCTCCTCTCTGCTGCTCACCGCCTGCGGCGGCGACAGCGACCACCACGACGGCGGCGACCAAGAGCCTGAACGGGTACAGGACACCCGCAGCTTCTCGGTCAATGAAGAAGAGTTGGCTTTCGATGAACTGGCAGGCGCCCCGGAAGCCGATCAATGGTACGGCGTGCGCCCCAATGGCGCCGGCTACCGCGTGGAAGTGCCGGACGACTGGAACGGCATGCTGGTGATGTACGCCCACGGTTATCGCGGTGAGGGCTCCGAGCTGAGCGTGTCCGACCCGGCGATTCGCGGCTGGCTCCTGGAACACGGCTACGCCTGGGCCGCGTCCAGTTACTCCACCAACTATTACGATGTGCGCACCGGGGTGGAAGACACCAACGAGCTGGCGTTGGCGTTCACCGAGATCGCCGAAGAGAACGGCCGCACTCTCAACGAGCCCAGCAAAATCTATATCACCGGCCATTCCATGGGCGGCCATGTCACCGCCGCCGCCATCGAGGAAGAAGCTTACGCTACCGCCAACAACCACGTGGAATACAACGGCGCCGTGCCGATGTGCGGCGTGGTCGGCGACACCTTTGAGTTCGATTACCTGGCCCGCTTCACCCTGGGCGCTCAGCACCTGGCCCACCTGGCCGACGACAGCGCGCCGCCCCTGGAAAGCTTCCCGGCCACCAACTTCGACGTGGACGCCATCAACAGCGTGTTCTGGGATGTGGTGCCGGCGGTGGGCGTGCAAGGCGTGACCACGGAAACCGGCGACAAAATGGCCGATCTGGTGCGCGACCTCAGCGGCGGCGATCGGCCGATCTTCGACATCGGCTTCCGCACCTATTACTGGGGCGTGGTGATGGGCACCGGTGGCCGCGATGGCACCGTCAACGGCATTCTCGCCGACGATCTGTCCGGTAACGAAGGCTACGCCTACCAGCTCGACCAGGATCTGAACAACGTCAGCGACGAAGAGCAGGCGTTCAACGAGAGCATCCTGCGCGCGCCCAACGACCCGGACGCCAACGCCCTGCGTGACGATGGCCTGCGCTGGATTCCGGTGGTCAACGGTGAGTTCAGCATTCCGGTGGTCAGCCTGCAGGGCCTGGGCGATCTGTACGTGCCGTTTCACCACGGCCAGATCTACCGCGAACGCGCCAACGCCAACGGCAGTGGCGACTGGCTGGTGCAGCGGGCAATCCGCTCACCGGGACATTGCGATTACACCCTCGATGAGCAGGAAACCGCCTTCGCCGACATGATCAACTGGGAACAGAACGGCATCAAACCCGACGGCGATGACGTGCTCGACGCCGACACTGTCGCCGACCCGCTGTACGGCTGCCAGTTCAGCGACGACCGCGCCGGCCTGCCCGCCTGTACGCCTCCGTAAGTACGCTGGCACGCTGGCACAAAAAAACCATCGCCTTTGGCGGTGGTTTTTTTACTCAAGGGAAAGGCGGTGCTGCTATTTGGCTAAAAGATTCGCGGTCAAGGACCGCTCCCACAGCGGCGCTGTAGAGCGGCCCGGCTGAAGGATTCCGCTGTGGGAGCGGTCCCTGACCGCGAACCGGCGCAGCCGGCCGGCTTATCAGCCTGGCAAGGGAAGCGCTTTCACGCCCCTCCCCTACAACCCCAGTTCCGAATCCAGCACCGCTTCAAAGCCCTCGGGCAGTACGTCGGCCCAGGCGCGCAGGCCGTTTCTGAGCCCTTCCAGGGTGCCGGCGGTCAGATTGGCGTGGCCCACCTTACGGCCCGGGCGCACCGATTTGCCGTACCAGTGCACCACGCCGGGGTGTTGCAGCCAGGCCTGGTCAAAGGGGGTGCCGATCAGATTGACCATGGCGCTGGGGCCGTGCACGTTGAGCGAGTGCAGCGGCACGCCGGCCAGGGCGTGCACATGCAGATCGAATTGCGACCAGTCGGCGCCTTCGTGGGTCCAGTGGCCGGAGTTGTGCACCCGGGGCGCGATCTCATTGACCAGCAGCTCACCGTCCACTTCGAAGAACTCCACCGCCATCACCCCGGCGTAGTCCAGCTCTTCCATGATGCGGCGCAGAATCCCCTCGGCCCGCGGCTGCAGGGCGGCGCAGGCGTTCGCCGGCGCCAGGCTAAGACGCAAAATGCCGTCCACGTGCCAGTTGCGGGTGAGCGGGTAGAACAGGGTTTCGCCACGGGTGCTGCGCGCGCCGACAATGGACAGCTCGCGGCGGAATGGAATCTTCTTTTCGATGATCGCCCGGCCCGCCAGCTCCGTCGCTGGCACCGCGTCCAGGCGGCCGCCGTCGCCGACAATCCAGGTGCCACGGCCGTCGTAGCCGCCGCTGCGCGCCTTGACCACCACGCCAGAGAATTCCGCCATCGCCGCGCTCAGATCCTCGGCGCGCTCCAGGGTCCGCCAGGGGGCGCTGGCGATGCCCAGCCGGTCGAGCATGGATTTCTGGTCAAAGCGGTCGGGAATCACCGCCAGAGCGCCGCGCGCCACGCACCGCTCGCTGTCCGCCAGGCGGGCGGACAGACCGGTGTCCGGGAACGCCTCGCGCTCCACGGTGATGACCGGATAGCGCTGCAAACATTCTTCCCAGGTGATCGGCACCGGCAGATCCGAGGTGCCGGGCAGCAGCACCGCGCGCTCCGGGTCGTAGCGATCCACCACCAGACCAAGCCGGGCACCGGCTTCCGCCATCATCAGACCCAGTTGGCCGCCGCCAAGCACCAGCACGCGATTGATCGCATTTTCCAACTTGCTCTCCCTTAATCCAGCGGGCCCCGCCCGGCCTAACCCTGGCCGAGGTCGGCGTTGGCCAGGACTTCATCGGCCCGCGACGCCTTCCAATCCGCGATGCGCTGGAGCAGCGCCGGGTCGTGGGCAGCCAGCATCTGTGCCGCCAGCAGGCCGGCGTTGTAGGCGCCGGCGGCGCCGATCGCCAGCGTGCCCACGGCCACGCCACGGGGCATCTGAACAATCGACAACAGGCTGTCCAGCCCGGACAGCGCGCGGCTTTGCACCGGCACGCCCAGCACCGGCAGCGGCGTCATCGAGGCGATCATGCCTGGCAGATGAGCGGCGCCGCCGGCGCCAGCGATGATCACCTTATAGCCGTCGTCCACGGCGCCCCGGGCGAACTCAAACAGCCGCTCGGGAGTACGGTGCGCGGAAACCACCTGCGCTTTCCAGCCCACGGCGAACTGACCGAGGGCGTCGCAGGCCTCTTTCATGGTCTCCCAATCGGATTGCGAGCCCATCACCACGGCTACCGGTACTGTCATCGCTCCACTCCCTAGGCCGGCGCGGGCGCGCCGACTGCCTCAGGGCGCCCTGGGGGGCGCTTGAAAAAGGGCAATACTTTACCCGTTCCACGGCACGGTACAAGCCGCGTAAGGCACCCAAAGATACCGCAGCCGCCATTGGCAGCCCAGCGCGGTGGGCCGGCAAAGCGTCGCACGTCTGACCTCGAACGTCCGGCGCCAACATAAGCCCCCGTTTCCAAAGGCATTGCGGCAACGAAACAGGCCCTTGCGCGGCTCAAACCGCCCGGCTTGGGGGTGAAGCGTCCGACCGCCACCCCCAGGCCGGCGCTTTTATGAAAGTTCGGCCTGTGCACCCGCTCATTATTGCGAATTGATCTCAACTGCGCCTTGTGAAGGCGATTCACCGAGCCCAGGTTGCAAGGACGGTCGCGAAACGCGGCCCTTCGAGACAGACGAAAGGAGCAAGACGATGAAAGTACAGGATGTCATGACCCCCTCGCCCCACTACCTGGAGGCGGACAGCAGCATCGAGCAAGCGGCGAAGCTGATGCGCGAACACCACGTGGGCGTGGTGCCGGTGGGCGAGAATGATCGCCTGATCGGCATGGTCACTGATCGTGATCTGGTGCTCAGAGCCCTTTCCGAAGGAAAAGGCCCGGATACGCCGGTCAAGGATTGCATGACCGGCATGGTGCTGTATTGCTACAGCACCGACGATGTCGCGGACGTGGCGGCCAACATGCAGGAGCAGCAGGTGCAGCGGCTGATCGTTCTCGACAAGCCGGACAGCAAAAGCATGGCCGGCGTGATCTCGCTGTCGGACATCGCCACCGCCGGCGACAACAGCCACGACATGGCCAGTTCGATTTCCTCGTGCAGCAAGCGCTACCAGCGCGCCGCCTGACTCCACCCCCTTAAAGAGAGACCGCTCCGCGCGCCAGACGCGGGGCGGTTAAGCGGGCAGCAACGCCTGATAGCCCTGCCGATAGTCCTGAAAACGCAGCCGGTATAACCCCTCGGCGATATAGCGGCTGATGATCCGTTTGCCGGTGGGCGTGGCGGTCGGCACCGTCAGTGGCAAGCCCCGTTGTTGCGCCAGCCAGGCGTACACGTCCAGATTACTGACCGGATGATTGTCGGTGCCCACCACCACGGGCGGCACGTCCTCGCCGGCCAGCCAGCGGCCGGCCAGATGCTGCAGCAGCCCGACGCAATCGTCGCGGTGTATGCGATTGCTCCAGGCGGGCGCGGGCAAGGCTTCCTCGCCGCGCGCCAGCTTCTCGACCTTGTTCAATAAACGACTGCGCCCCGGCCCGTAGATGCCGGAAAAGCGCACCACCGTGGCCAGCCCCCGGGCGCTGATCTCCTGTTCCGCCGCCAGCATCACCCGGCCGTTGTAGCGGCTTGGCTGGGGCGGCGTGGTTTCGTCCACCTCACCCTGCACGTCACCAAACACGGCGGTGCTGGAGACAAACAGAATCGGCGGCAGCGGCTGGCGGGCGGCCAGTGCATCCAGCAGGGTCAGCGGGGCACGCAGGTAGGCGGCCAGATAACCCGCCTCGGAATAGTCGCTGGGAGTGAGGATGATCACCAGCAGATCAACCCGGTCCGGCGGCAGCAGCGCCGCCCCCTGAAACAGGTCCTGGCTGTACAGTTCAACCCCGGCCGGTGCGCTGTCGCCACGGCGAATGCCGCTGACGCGGTGGCCATCGGCGAGCAGCGCCCGGGCCAGGCCGGTGCCCAGATCACCCAGACCGGCAATCAGAATATGGCTCATGGTCGTTGAGTCCGGCAGAATGGCAGCACGATCTCTCATTGAGAAAATAAGTTGCGCTTATGACCCTAACAGAACTTCGCTATCTGGTCGCCCTCGCCCGCGAGCGTCATTTCGGCCACGCCGCCCAGGTGTGCAATGTCAGCCAGCCAACACTCAGCGCCGCCATCAAGAAGCTGGAGGAGCAACTGGGCATGCCGCTGTTCGAGCGACGGCCTCGGGAAGTGGTGGTCACGCCTCAGGCGGAACCGATTGTCGCCCAGGCCCAGCGGGTGCTGGAGCAGGCCGATCTGCTTGAGCAGATGGCAATGAGCCAGCGTGATCAGCTCGGCGCGCCGTTGCGCGTGGGTGCCATTTTTACCGTGGCGCCGTATCTGTTCCCGACCATGGTACCGCGAGTGCGCGCCGCCGCCGCCGAGATGCCGCTGTTCATTGAAGAGAACTACACCCACGTGCTGCGCGGCAAACTGGAGCGTGGCGAACTGGACGCGATCATCGTGGCGCTGCCTTTCTCCGGCGGCGGTCTGGTGCGCGCAAAAATGTACGAGGAATCGTTCTCGGTGCTGCTGCCGGGCGATCACCCCTGGACCAAACAGACCCACATCAAGCCCGACCAGCTGCTCGACGAAACCCTGCTGCTGCTCGGCGAGGGCCACTGCTTCCGCGATCAGGTGCTGGAGCTGTGCCCGGCGATCACCTCCGAACGCCAGCGCAATCTGGTGCAGATCGAGGGCGGCTCCCTGGAAACCCTGCGCCATATGGTGGCCTCGGGGCTGGGCATCACCATTTTGCCGGACTCCGCGCTCTACCAGCACGGTTACGACAAGGACACCTTCGCGGTGCGCCCGTTCACCGCGCCGGTGCCCTCGCGCACCATCGCCCTGGTATGGCGGGACAGCTTCCCCCGGCCCAAAGCCATTGAGGTGCTGCGCCAGGCGGTGCCCCGCCAGGGTCTGGCCGCTTAACGGCCTTTCCCGCGATGAGTCCGCCCGCCGCCGACACTCTCGAGTCGCTCGCCATTACCCGCCTCAAGGGCGTTGGCCCGCGGGCCGCCGAGCGGCTCGCGCGGCTCGGCCTGATCACCCTGGAAGACGTGCTGTTCCACCTTCCGTTCCGCTACGAAGACCGTACCCGCATTACGCCAATCGGCGCTCTGCGCCCGGAACAGGGGGTGGTGATCGAGGGCGAGGTGATGGCCGCCGACGTGGTGTTCGGCAAGCGGCGCTCGCTGCTGTGCAAAGTGGCGGACGGCACCGGCCTGGTGGCACTGCGCTTCTATCACTTCAGTGCGGCGCAGAAGAACAGCCTGGAGAAAGGCCGGGCGATCCGCGTCTATGGCGAACCGCGCCCCGGCGCCGCCGGCCTGGAATTCTACCACCCGGAATACCAGACCGGCCCGGACCTGCCGCCGCTGGAGCGGGCACTGACGCCGGTGTATCCGACCACCGAAGGGGTCAGCCAGAAACTGCTGCGCAACCTGGCCGGCCAGGCGCTGCACTGGTTGCAAGGCCATCCCCCCGAGGAGTTGATCCCCCCTGCCCTGCTTGATCAGAGCGGCCTGCCCGGCCTGGCGGCGGCCCTGACCAAATTGCATCACCCGCAGCCGGATGATCCGGTGGATCTGCTGCTCGACGGCCAGCACCCGGCGGTGAAACGGCTGGTGATGGAAGAAATGGTCGCCCACCAACTCGGCATGCTGACCAAACGGGCCGGCCAGAAAGCGCTGGCGGCGCCGCCGTTGCGCGGCGACACCCTGCCCCGCCGGCTGCTTGAGAACCTGCCGTTTACGCTGACCGGCGCCCAGCAGCGGGTGATTGGCGAGATCCGCGCCGATCTGGCCCGCCGCCATCCGGCGTTGCGGTTGATCCAGGGCGACGTCGGCTCCGGCAAAACACTGGTGGCCGCCTGCGCGGCCCTGATCGCCATCGAAGCCGGCCACCAGGTGGCGCTGATGGCGCCCACCGAACTGCTCGCCGAGCAGCACCTGGCCAACTTCCGCCACTGGCTGGCGTCGCTGGGCATCGATGTGCACTGGCTGGCCGGCGGCATGGGCGCCAAGGCGCGCCGCGATACCCTGGCCGCCCTCGCGGACGGCCACGGCGCCATGGTGGTGGGCACCCACGCCCTGTTCCAGGAGGCGGTGCGCTTCCAGCGCCTGGGGCTGATCGTCATCGACGAACAACACCGCTTCGGCGTGCAGCAGCGCCTGGCTCTGCGCGAGAAAGGCCGTTTCGGCAATCAGGTGCCGCACCAGCTCACCCTCACCGCCACGCCGATTCCTCGCACCCTGGCGATGAGCGTGTACGGCGACCTGGACACCTCGGCGATTGATGAAATGCCGCCCGGCCGCAAGCCGATTCAGACCCTGGCATTGCCGGTGTCGCGGCGCGATCAGGTGGTGGAACGCATCCGCGCCGCCTGCCGCGACGGCACCCAGGCCTATTGGGTGTGCACCCTGATCGAGGAATCCGACGAGCTGCAGGCGGAGGCCGCCGAGGCCACGTTCGAGACCCTCAAGCAGGCGCTGCCGGAACTCACCATTGAACTGGTGCACGGCCGCCTGAAGGGCCGCGAAAAGGCCGAACGGATGGCGCGCTTCGCCAGCGGCGCGGCGCAATTGCTGGTGGCCACCACGGTGATCGAAGTGGGGGTGGACGTGCCCAACGCCAGCCTCATGGTGATGGAAAACGCCGAGCGTCTGGGCCTGGCGCAGTTGCACCAGTTGCGGGGCCGGGTCGGGCGAGGCAGCGCCCAGAGTTATTGTCTGTTGTTGTATCAGACACCGTTGTCGCAGACCGCGCGCCGGCGCCTGGCGGTGATGCGCGAGACCACCGACGGCTTCGTGATCGCCGAGGAAGACCTGAAATTACGCGGCCCGGGGGAATGGCTGGGCACCCGACAAACCGGCGAGCTGGCGTTCCGGATCGCTGACCTGGTGCGCGATGAGGCCCTGATGAGCCCGGCCCGCGCGGTCGGTGAAGCGTTATTGAAGAGTTACCCGGATCGGGTCGAGCGGTTGCTGCGCCGCTGGCTGCGTGGCGGCGAGGACTTCGCCGACGTGTGAGGGTGGTGCGTCGCGGCCAGCCTTTATTGATCCTGCGCCGGAGTGGGCGCGGTCAGTTCACGCCAGGCCTGCCTGGTGGCATCCCAGGCGTTGCCAAAACGCACCTTGGCGGCGTCCCAGTTGTCGGCGCTGGCGTCTTGCAGGCGTTGGTAATCCGCTTGCAGTTCGGCGCGCTGCTCCTTGAGGTTGGCGAGCGCCTGCTGTTTCTTCAGGCGGGTTTCCTGGGAGAGTTCCTTCCAACCGTCATTAATGCTGTCCGAGGCGTCATCAATGCGGGCGTCGAGCCGGTCCAGGCCGTTGCGCGCCGCCTGCATCGCCTGCTCTTTCTGCTCGGCGCTGTATTGGCGGATGTCCTCCATGGTGTCGCGGTGTTGCGCCTGCACATTTTCCTGGTCGGGCTGCTTGATGTTGGGAACGCCTTCGGTGGCGTCCTGCGCCCAGCTGGACGACGTGGTGGCAAGCATAAAGGTGGCGGCCACAAGCAGGGAATGTCGCATTGGGGGAGTCTCCGGTTTTTTGTTCGGCAACAAAGTGTGCGCCGTCTCCTTCGATATGGGTGAAAAATCCTGAAAAACAAGTTTGCGATGCCGTCGTGCAACACCCCACCATCCCCAGAAAGCGTGCGCGCCCATGGCGGGCCAGCGGTGCTCTTGGCCGCTTCAACGTTGCTGCCGAAAGCGGTCCGGGCTGACGCCGTACCAACGCTTAAAGGCCTTGCCAAAATTACTGGCATCGGAAAAACCCAACCGCTGCGCCACCACCGCCAGCGGCGCATCGCTGCGCCGCAGCAACTCCGCGGCGCTCTCGGCGCGCTGCTCTTCAAGCAACTGCCGGTAGCCGCTGCCGGCCTGATCCAGCCGGCGGCGCAGGGAACGTTCACTCATGCGCACCGCTTGCGCCAGCTCCCCCAGCGAGGGCGGCGCTTGCGGGCGGGCACGCAATAAATCGCGCAGGGTACGCACCAGCGGCGGCGTGTGGTCGAGTTCGGCCAGCGCCTGCTCGGCCAGTCGTACATGCTGGTCGGACAGGCGCGCGTCCCCCAAGGGCAGCGGCTCGTGCATTCTGTGGCGCTGGTGCCAGATGACGTCCACCTCGGCAGCGAACTCCGGCTGCGCGCCGAGAACGCACCGCCACGGGCCGATGTCCGCCGGCGCCGGCCGCGACAGAGCCACTGAAATCACCGGGCTGGGCCGGGCAACCCGCCGCAAACTGACCACATGGGCGGCAATAAACGCATCCAGCGCACAGGGGTGTATCGGCGCGTCCGGCAGCGTCTGAATCGCCAGGCCCACGGCATCGGGCCGGTGGTATTGTGACGTGGTCACGCCGGTTGAGATCAGTGCCTGGAAGCGCACCGTGAACGCCAGCAGCTGGGCAAGATCCGGGGCGGTCTGCAGCAGCAGCCCCATCACCCGCAGGTTCATCGGATGGGCGCGCTGCCCCACCCACAAGCCAATGGCCGGGTCACCGCTGATTCGTTCCGCGATCCGCCACAGGTGGGTCATGGCGGCGGTGTCCACCCGGCCACCGGGGTTGGCGCGCAACGTGTCCGCGCTCAGCCCCGCCTCGGCCAGCGCCGCGACGGCATCCAGGCCGCGCTCTTCAAGCAGATCGATCAGCGCCAGCGGCCAGGCCGCCACGGTGGTCGCAACAAACGGCTTATTGGCCACCACCGACCGCCCACTGGCCGTTTGCCACCTTGGCGCCATGACCGCACCCGCCTAGCCTTGCCAGCAATAACGAATCAGGACAACACACCATGCGATACCTTTTTGTTTTTCTGGCTTTCATGATCGCCGGTTGCGGTGATCAGACCGACACCGGCGCCCCCAAACCCCTGGCGCCGGACGCCCTGCGCGAACACAGCCAGGAGTTCAAAAAAGGCGTGGTCCGCGTTACCGACGGTGTCTATGTGGCCATCGGCTACGGCCTCGCCAACTCCATTATGCTGGAAGGCGATGACGGCATCATCATCGTGGACACCATGGAGACCGTGGAAGAAGGCCGCCAGGTGCTGGCGGAATTCCGCAACATCACCGACAAACCGGTGGCCGCCATCATCTATACCCACAATCACACCGACCATGTGTTCGGTGCCCGCGCCTTCGCCGAGCCCGGCGCCGTGCCCGTGTACGCCCACAGCAGCACCAGTTATTACATCAACCGCGTGGTCAACCAGATCCGGCCGATCATTACCGCGCGCTCGATGCGCATGTTCGGGCATCACCTGCCCGACGGCGAGCTGATCAACGACGGCATTGGCCCCAAACTGGGCGTCAACGAAGACAGCACCCTGTTCGCGTTGCCGCCGGATCACACCTTCGACGACCGGATGGAAGTCACCATCGCCGGCGTGCGCCTGCAACTGGTGCATGCCCCCGGCGAAACCGAAGACCAGCTGTTCGTCTGGCTGCCGGACAAGAAAGTGCTGCTCAGCGGCGACAACCTGTATCGTGCCTTTCCCAATCTCTACACCATTCGCGGCACCTACTACCGCGACGTGCAGAAGTGGATTCACAGCCTCGACCTGATGCGCGCGCTGGACGCCGAATACATGGTGCCCAGCCATACCCGTCCGCTCAGCGGCCACGAGCACATCGAGCGCACCCTCACCGACTACCGGGACGCGATCCAGTTCGTGCACGATCAAACCCTGCGCTATATGAACCAGGGCCTGACCCCGGATCAGATCGTCGAACGCGTGCACCTGCCCGCCCATCTGGCGAACAACCCCTGGCTGCAGGAGTTCTACGGCAAGGTATCCTGGTCGGTGCGCTCGGTGTTCGAAGGTTACCTGGGCTGGTTCGACGGCAACCCGAGCACCCTGCAGCCGTTGCCCGAATTGCAACAGGCACGCAATCTGGCGGAACTGGCCGGCGGCGCCGACGCCCTGCTCGACAAGGCGCGCGCGGCGCTTGATGAAGGCCGCGCGCAATGGGCACTGTCGCTCAGCGACGCCCTGCTGCTGCTGAAACCCGACCAACAGGCGGTCAAGGATCTGCGCGCCAGCGCCCTGCGCACGCTGGCCACCGCCGAGGCCAACCCGCCGGCGCGCAATTACTACTTCACCGCCGCCCGGGAAGTGGCCGATGGCCTGAAACCGGGCTTTCGCACCCACCCGCCGGAGGGCTTTCTGGCCACCCTGCCGGTGGGCAATTTCCTGCGCGCCATGCCGGCCTTCCTGAAAGCGGAAGAGACTCTGGACGTGCACCAGAAGCTGGGCTTTCACTTCCGCGACAGCAACCGGGATTTCACCCTGGAAATCCGCCGCGGCGTGGCGGTGGTGCTGGACGGCCTGGCGGCGGACACGGTGGCGGTGATCGACACCACCGAACCGACCTGGAAGGCGATCGCCGCCGGCGAACGCAACGCCGCCGCCGCGCTGGCCGGCGACGACCTGGACATTCGCGGCGGCAAACTCGACGCCCTGCGGATTCTCGGCTACTTCGAAAAGGTCGAGTGACAACACGCCGCCGGCCCCGCCGGCGGCTTTGCATGGTCCCGCGAATACAGGCACGCTTAAGCGACCTCAGACCAGGCTGCCAAGGAACGAGCCCATGCGTTTATCCCTTTTCACCGCCCTGGCCCTGCTGCTGGCCATGGCCGGTTGCGACAACGGCAACGACAACGCCGACAAGACGCCCCAGGCGCCGGCGCAAAGCGAGCAGAGCGAATCTTCCCACCAGCCACCGGCCAGCCCTGCCCCGCCGCAGGCCAGGCTGGAAGGCAAGTCGGAAACGCTGCAGCGTCAGCCCGACCAATGCCAGAGCAAAGAGTGCCCCAAGGTCGATATCGATCTTGAGGTCTACGCCCAGCAAGACGCCCTGAACCAGGCAGTGCGCGCGCAACTGATTCGCCAACTGGCCGGCAACGGCAAGGACGACGGCAGCCAGGCCACGTCGCTGGAGGCGGTGGCCGACGGCTTTATCGCCGATGCCGCCAATCTGCCCGACCAGGGCGCCAACGGCTGGGAGCTGACCGGCGAAACCGGCCTGCTCGACCAGCGCGGTTCGCTCGCCACCATCAAGATCGACAGTTACGAATTCACCGGCGGCGCCCATGGCATGCCCGCCACGCACTGGCTTAACTGGGACCTGGCCGCCAATCAACGTGTCCGCCTCGCCGACATCATTGAGCCCGGCCAGCAGGACGCGTTCTGGGCGCTCGCTGAACAGGCCCACGACCAATGGCTGAAGGACGAAGCGGACGCCGACGATGACTTCCGCAAGGCGTGGCCGTTCCAGAAAACCAGTGACTTCCGGATCACCGACGACGGCATCGTGCTTTTATACGGCGCCTACACCATCGGCCCTTATGTGATGGGCATGCCGGAACTGACCCTGCCCCGCGAGCAGCTCAGCGGCATCGTGAAAGAGCGCTACCTGAGCGCCGACAAACCGTCCTGAGAGCGCGCATCAGCCCGATGATTCCCGACACAGCTGCAGCCAGCGCTCCACCCCCGGGCTGCGGTGTTTTTGCCGGTGCAGCACAAAATAAAACTGGCGGCTGAAATCCCGCTCCGGCACGGCCAGTGGCACCAGGGAGCCGCGCCGAAACGCCTCGCGCAACGACACCCGGGACAGGCAACTGATGCCCAACCCGGTTTCCACCGCCCGCTTGATCGCCTCGGTATGCTCCAGCTCCAGCAACAGATTGAGGCTGGGCAGCAGGCCGTGCATGGCACGCTCGAAGGTTTGCCGGGTACCCGAGCCCGGCTCACGGACGATCCAGGTGGCGGCGCGCAGATCGTGATCGTCCAAGGTTTTCTTGGCCGCCAGCGGATGATCCGGCGCGCAGAACACCACCAGCTCATCATCGCGCCAGGGCAGCAGATCCAGGTCCGGGTGATTGATCTCGCCTTCGATCAGGCCCACGTCCAGGTCGAAGCCCAGCACCCGCTCGACAATGGCGCTGGTATTGGCCACTTCCAGTTTGACGCGCGCGTCCGGCTGCTCGGCCATATAGCGCGCCATGATGCTCACCGCCAGATAGTTGCCAATGGTAAGGGTCGCCCCCACCTTGATCGGACCCAGGTCGTGATGGGAGAGCAGGCTGACCTGCAACTCCAGCGCCTGCCCGAGCAGCGCTTCCGCCCGGGGCCAAAGCTGGCGGCCCAGCTCGTTCAAACGCAGGCGTTTGCCGGCGCGCTCGAACAGCTTGATGCCAAACTGGCTTTCCAGCTCCTTGAGCGCGCCGGAGGCGGCGGACTGGGACATACTCAGGTGCTCCGCCGCCCGGCTCACGTTTTCAAAATGGGCGGTGGCGAGAAACACTTCCAATTGGCGAAGGGTGTAGCGCATCGTTATCACCATAATCGATATCAAATATCGGAACATCCCATTTTACCGATATGAGAGAAACGGTTACATTCTCACCAATTGGAGAATTTTGGAATAAAGGCGCATTAGCTTATGTCTAATTTGAATACTGAAACCGTGACCAGTGTCCGTCATTGGAACGACACGCTGTTCAGCTTCACCACCAGTCGGGACCCCGGTTTCCGCTTCAAAAACGGCCATTTCACCATGATCGGCCTGGAGCAGGACGGCGGCCGGCCGCTGCTGCGCGCTTATTCCATCGCCAGCGCCAACTACGAGGAAGAGCTGGAATTCTTCAGCATCAAGGTGCCGGACGGCCCGCTCACCTCACAGCTGCAGAAAATCCAGCCCGGCGACAAGATCTACGTCAGCCGCAAGCCCACCGGCACCCTGGTGGCGGACCATCTGCTGCCTGGCAAACGCCTGTGGCTGCTCTCCACGGGCACCGGCCTGGCACCGTTCCTGAGCATCATCAAGGACCCGGAAGTCTACGAAAAATTCGATCAGGTGATTCTCACCCATGGGGTGCGCTACACCAACGAGCTGGCGTACCGCGACATCATCGAAAGCGAACTGCCCGATAACGAGTTCTTCGGTGAACTGATCCGCGACAAGCTGCTTTATTACCCCACGGTCACCCGCGAGCCGTTCCGCAATCAAGGCCGGCTGACCGACCTGATGAATGATGGCAAAATCTTCGACGACCTGGGCGTCCCCAAACCCAATCTGGAAGAAGACCGCTTTATGCTCTGCGGCAGCCCGGCCATGCTCAAGGATCTCACCGAGATTCTGGATGGCTGGGGATTCCGCGAATCCCGTGGCGGCCACATCCATGAGTACGTGATCGAACGGGCCTTCGTCGAGAAGTAACGGTAAAGCGTTCCGAACAAGGCCCTAAAAAGAAAAGCCACGCACCTTTCGGCGCGTGGCTTTCTTTATGGTTTTTCAGAATAAATAGAAATTTCAGTGGCCGTCGCGGGCCGCGTCGCGCAGTGCTTTGACCTGATCGTGGTTGCGCAGAACACCCTGATACTGACGCTCCACCACCGCGCGCACATCGGCCGGCAGCTCGTTCTCCAGCGCCTTCTGATAACTCTTCTTGGCCACATCTTCGCCGCGTTCGCATTCATTGAGAATCGCTTCGTCGCTCTTGCCTGTCACCATCGACTTGAGGTCCACCCAGCGGCGGTGCAGTTCACCGGCCATGCTGGAGTGCTTCTCCGGATCGCCACCGCGGTCACGCACCATGCCTTGCAGCTCGGCGGCCGCCTGAGCACACTCCTCGGCGCGCTGGGCGAAGCTGGATTTCAACTTCGGATCCTTCAGGTCCTCGGCGCAGACACGAAACCCTTTCTCACCGTCTTTACTGGTTTCGATGAGATCATTCAGTACGGACACTACGTCATCGCTGCTCATTGGAAAACTCCTTTTCCGGTACACAAAACGTCACATCAACCTTGCCGCCGTCGTTCGACTTTGGCGAGCCGATGTGGAGCTACCACATTGCGATCTCAAGGCATAAAACCAAAGCGTCAAGCGACAAGATTTACGTCATTTTTTTCACGATAGTTTTTTGCTTTGGCGGAAAAACCTGGAATTGCGAAAAGCGAAGAGGGCGTCGCCATCGTCAAGCGCGCCTCATTCCACGGATAAACCCGCCAACCCACGCAGCCTGAGCCACGATTCTTGCACGGCGGCGTTCACTCTGTATGGTGAGGCCTGAGTTTCCCGTCAGGACCCTCGATGCGCCCTCAATCCATCGCCATTATCGGTGCCGGCACCGCCGGGCTGGCCAGCGCCCGCCTGTTGGCCGGGCAACACCACGATGTCACCCTGTTTGAACGGGCCGAAGAACTCAAACCGGTGGGCGCAGGGCTGCTATTGCAGCCTTCCGGGCTGGCGGCGCTCGATGACATGGGCCTGGGCGGCGACATGCGCCGCTATGGCCAGCCGATTCACGGGCTCTATGGCCACACACGCCAGGGCCGCGTCATCATGCGCACCGAATACCGTCACTTGGCCGCGAATCTGCAGGGCCTGGGCGTGCACCGGGCCAGCCTCTGCCATGTGCTGGCGGACGGCCTGACCCACCTGCCGGTGCGGCTGTGCATGGGCAGCGAGATCAGCGCCGTCGGCCACGACGCCAGCGGTGCCTGGCTGCAACACGAAGGCGCCGACCGGCATTATTTCGACGCGGTGCTGGTGGCGAACGGCAGCCACAGCCGCCTGCGGCCGCCCGCCTGGGTGCGTTACGACCGGCTCTATCCGTGGGGCGCCATGTGGGCGATCGTACCCACCGACCACGATGACCAGGGCCTGCGCCAATGCTATGACGGCGCGCACGCCATGGCCGGGCTGCTGCCCACCGGGCTGACCCCGAACGGGTCGTCACAGCGCTTACTGAGTGTGTTCTGGAGCCTGCCGGTGAGCAGCATGGCCTCCTGGCAGGCGTCGGACTTCGATTTCCCCGCCTGGAAGCACAGCGCCGCCAGCTTGTGGCCAGCCCTGGAAGGGGCGCTGGCCAGCGTTGAGCACGAGCACATGCTGTCGGCCACCTATCGGGACGTGATCATGCGCCGCTGGGGCGACGGCCGGCTGGGCTTTCTCGGCGACGCCGCCCACGCCATGAGCCCGCAACTGGGGCAGGGCGCGAACATGGCCCTGCTGGACGCCCAGGCCCTGGCCCGGGCGGTGGCGGCAAACCAGGATTGGCGCGCGGTCTGGCGGGATTTCCATCGCGCCCGGGCGCCGTCGATACGTTTCTATCAGAGCATGAGTCGCTGGCTGACGCCGGTGTTCCAATCCCACGGCACGCTGGCGCCCCGCCTGCGCGACGTTCTGTTCCCGCTGATGGATCGCGTACCCTGGCTGCGCCGCGAGATGGCCCGCACCGTGGCGGGCCTGAAAAGCGGACTGCTGCGCTAAGGAACCTCTGAATAACTCCCCGGGTGCGCTTCGCGGCAAACGGTTATCCTGTGCACAAACCATAACGCCGCTCACAAGATGCGCGATCGCCCCGGCCCGCGCCGGCGTCTTCACAGGGGGGGAGCATGTGACCCACACTCAGAGCCAGCCGGGAACCCTGAAGCACATCACTTTCTGGCCGGCGTTGATCGCCATGTTATCAGCGCTGACGTTGATCGCCGTGGATCAGGCGCGCTTCGTGCAAATCACCGCCGCGCTGAACGCGCTGTTGATTGACCGTCTGTCTTTTTTGTTTTTGTATACCGCCCTCGGCCTGTTGCTGCTGTGCGTGGTGGTGTTTTTCTCACCGCTGGGCGGGGTCCGTATCGGCGGCGAAGGGGCGACCCGCATCTATTCACCGTTTCGCTGGTTCTCGGTGTCGCTGACCGCCGTGATCGCCATGGGCATTCTGTTCTGGGCGGTGGCGGAGCCGGTGGTGCATTTTCATGAGCCGCCCGGTTTCTCCGGGGCGCGCCCGGGCAGCGACGCGGCCTTGCACTTTGCTTTGTCCACCGTGTTCGTGCATTGGACACTGGCTCCGTACGCCATCTACACCGTGACCGCTTTGACCTTCGCACTGGGTTTCCACAATCGCGGCTACGATTTTTCCGTGGACGCCCTGTTGCGGCCCCTGTTCGGCGATCGTCTCGGCGGTCGCACCGGCGAGCTGGTGGATGCGCTGGTGTTGTTTTCCGTGGTGGTCGGCATGTCGGCGGTGCTCAGCGGCGGCCTGTTGTTGATCGGCGACGGCCTGCGGGTGCTGTTTGGCCAGCCCAAGTCGCCGCTGGTTTACGCTCTGATCTCCACGTTTATCGTCGGCGCCGCGCTGCTCTCCGCCAGCAGCGGACTGCGCGGCGGCATTCAGCTGCTGGCGCGCCTCAATACCGTGCTGTTTATCGCGCTGCTGATTTATCTTCTGGCGGTGGGCCCCGGCGCCTTCATCCTGCGGTTGGGCGGGGAATCACTGGGCGACTATCTGGGCGATTTTTTCGCGCGCCACCTGATGAGCCACGAACCCGCCACCAGCCGGTGGTCCGGCTGGTGGACCACCGCCTTTTTTGCCAGCTGGTTCGCCTGGGCGCCGCTGTCCTGCCTGTTTCTTGGAAAAATCGCGCGGGGCTACACCGTGCGCCAGTTTGTTCTGGTGAATCTGCTGCTGCCCTCGCTGTTCAGCGTGGTCTGGTTTTCCACGTTCGGCGCATCGGCGCTTTTTTATGACGTTCAGGATCATGGCGCGCTGTACCAGATTTACAAAACCGAAGGGCTGGCGGCGATGGCATATCAGCTTTTCAGCTACCTTCCGGGTAGTTTTCTGCTTGGCCTGTTCTTTATCTTCGCCTGCCTGATTTCTTTCATTACCGCCGCTGATTCCAACACCGATGTGATTGGCGGTCTGTGTACACGGGCGGTGACCGCCGGCGAAATGAATTCGCCTTTCGCGATCAAGTTTTTGTGGGCGTTGGTGATCGGCGCGGTGGGGTGGGGCAGTGCCACTTATCTGGGCGTGGACGGCATAAAAATGCTGGCCAATCTGGCCGGCGTGCCCGGGCTGTTCATCGTGCTGGGCAGCGCCGGCGGGTTGATTCTGATGATGCTGCAAACGCGCCGGCTTAAGCGGTGAACGGCGGAGCGCTTCCGCCATGCACCCTTCAGACGTTATTTTTTAGGAAACTTCAGTTCCACGGTCTGCACATTGGCGTCGGCCGCCGGTGGCGCTGCGTCCAGGTCACGGACCATGCCGCAGGCAATACACTCCATCCAGACATTATCCTGCTCTTCACAGCGCTGGATTTTGTCGATGGCGCCACAGGCCGGGCAGGTGGCGCCGGCGATAAACTGCCGTTTGCTCATGCCGGCTCCTGAGCGATGCCGCTGTGGCGCAGCAGCGGTTCGACGCTGGGCTCGCGGCCACGAAACGCCTTGAACAATTCCATCGGCTCTTCGCTGCCGCCACGGGCGAGAATCTTGGCGCGAAAGTCGCGCCCGGTTTCCCCGTTAAAGGGCCCCTCCTCTTCGAAGCGGGAATAGGCGTCGCTGGACAGCACTTCCGCCCATTTGTAACTGTAGTAACCGGCGGCGTAGCCGCCCGCGAAGATGTGGCCAAAGCCATTCTGGAAGCGATTGAACGATGGTGGTTTGACCACCGCCACCTGTTCACGCACTTCGTCGAGCACGCCTTGAATATCAAGGCCGGGCTGGTATTCGGCGTGCAGTCGCATGTCGAACAAAGACAGCTCAAGCTGACGCATCATGCCCATGGCGCTTTGGAAATTTTTCGCCGCCAGCATTTTTTCCAGGGTTTCCTTGGGCAGCGGCTCGCCGGTTTCGTAATGGCCGGAAATCAGCGCCAGGCCTTCTTCGGTCCAGCACCAGTTTTCCAGAAACTGGCTGGGCAGTTCCACCGCGTCCCAGGCCACCCCGTTGATGCCGGATATGCCGGCCACTTCCTGCTCGGTGAGCATATGGTGCAAGCCGTGGCCAAACTCGTGGAACAGCGTGACCACTTCATCGTGGGTCAACAATCCGGGCTTACCCCCGGCCGGCGGCGCGAAGTTGCAGGTGAGATAGGCCACCGGGGTTTGCAGTGAGCCGTCCAACCGGCGGCGGCGCAGGCGGGCGTCGTCCATCCAGGCGCCACCCCGTTTGCCGGTGCGTGCGTACATGTCCAGATAGAACGCGGCGCGTACGCCACCGTCGTCGTCAATCAACTCATAAAAGCGCACGTCCGGGTGCCAGAGCGCCACATCGTCACGCTGGCGGAAGCGGATGCCAAACAAGGTGCCGACCACGGAGAACATGCCCGCGATCACTTTCTCCGCGGGGAACCAGGGCCGCAGAGCCTCGTCGGACAAATCATAGCGGGCCTCGCGCAACCGCTCGCTCCAATAGCCCAGGTCCCAGGGCTGCAATTCGCCGGCCCCCTGTTCGGCGGCGAACGCGCGCAACGCTTGCAGTTCCTGCTCGGCCTGGGGGCGGGCGCGGCGTGCCAGGTCGTTGAGGAATGTCATCACCTCGTCCACATCACGGGCCATCTTGGTGGCCAGGGACTCTTCCGCATAGTTGTTAAAACCAAGCAGCAGAGCCTGTTCATGACGCAGGCGGAGAATTTCGTTCATCACGTCGGCGTTGTCGTATTCACCGGCTTGCGGACCCTGGTCCGAGGCGCGGGTGGTGAAGGCGCGATACATTTCTTCGCGCAGTGCCCGGTTGGTGGCGTGGCTCATGACCGCGAAATAGACCGGGAAATCCAGGGTCAGCAGCCAGCCCTCCAGGCCCTCGGCGGCGGCCCGGTCAGCGGTGCCGGCCAGAGCCGTGTCCGGCAGGCCATCCAGTTCGGCAACGTCGGTGACGTGCTTTTTCCAGGCCTGGGTGGCGTCCAGCAGATTGTTCTCAAAACGGGTAGTCAGCTCGGAGAGCTGCTTGGCGTTTTCCATGTATTGCCGCTTCCGCGCGTCCGGCAGGGCCACGCCAGACAGGCGGAAGTCGCGCAGCGTGTTGTCGATGTCCTTGCGCTGGGCCGGCGTCAAGCGGGCGAATTCCTTGCTGTCGTGCAACGTCTGGTAGGCGTCGAACAGGGCACTGTTCTGACCCACCTCGGTGCCGTACTCGCTGAGCAGCGGCAGGCAGCCATTGTAGGCTTCGCGCAGCACCTCGTTCTGGGCCACCGCGTTGAGATGACCGACCGGACCGAACGCTTTACTCAGACGGTCGTCTTCCTCCGCCAGGGCCATCTCCAGGGCCCGGTAACTGAAATCCCGCGCCGCCAGAACGTCGTGAATACGCTGCCGACCCGCCGCCACCAGTTCCTCCACCGCCGGCTTCACGTGCTCCGGACGAATGTCGGCGAAGGGGGGCAGATCAGGATAATCAATCAGGGGATTGTTGGTCATGGTCAATCGCGGTTAAACCGCTCCTGCAATGGGTTTAAATCTCAGAGCTCAAAACATGGGGATTCGACGCCGCCGAAACAAGGGAACCACGCGGCTCCGTTGCGGCGGGATCTCCCTTCCATGGCGAGCACGGTGGAAGAGGGGGCGCCGGGGGAAGCGGCGCCGACAAAAATCTCAGAGTGCCCACATAAAAGACATATTGCCAAAGCTGAGCGGGTCACTGTCGCGGATCGGCGACGTGGAGTTCTGGACCGTCATGGTGAAACTGAAACCATCGGTGTGCAGGCCGAACCCGGCCACGGCGGTGCCAATGTAATCACGCGCTTGCACATCGTAATCGTCACCCTTGCGCTCAATGTAGGAGTAGCCCACATATTGACCGGAGAGGCCGACGAATACCTCCCAGCCAAAGCCGGGGTTGTCGAACAGACCGACCAGGGAGCCGGCGGTGCCGATGCCGGCGTAATCGGGAATGAAGTTGCCGGGAAGATTGCGGCCGAAGCGCACGAAGCCGCCGGCCTGGGCGTTGCCGTCGAAGTTATTGGCGTCCACGCCCCAGGCATAGCCCAGTTCGGTCTGATAGCCGCCGTCGCTGGTGTGCCGGAACAGCCGGTGGGCGTTGATAAAGTAGGCCCCGCCGATCAGATCCTGGCCGAGCTGGTTGTCCCAGCCTTCCGGCTCGTTGGAGCCGGTGATGCGGTGCACGATCTTCTGACTTTCCTCGGCGCCGGAATCCGGGCCGACTATCCCGATTCGCACGCCATACCCGTACAGGCTGTCGGCGTCCCAGCTGAACAGCCCCAGTTCCAGGTTGGTGTAACCCACGTAGGGCAAGTCGTTGTAATCCGGGGTTTCACGCTTGATGTCGTTGGGCGTGATCATGATCTGCTCCAGGCTCACCGTGAACGCGTGGCGCTCGCTGGCGGCGGAAATCCCGGGCAGAGGATCAAGCAGCCGGGCGGTGCCGCAGGTCAGGCCGCTCTCGCTCTCACACTGGGTGTGCCCCTCGTCCACCCAGCTGAATCGCACCCCGTTGGTGTAGTTCTTATCCTGTCCCAGAAAAACATCGTTATCCCAGGAAAACCCCAGGGTATCGGCTTGAGCATATGGCCCGGCAAGCACCCCGAACATCAAGGCGGCAAGACAGAGGAACCTCATAGATCTCTCCCACGACACAACAACATACAGATCTCCTCCGAGAGGCGATCTGTGACGGCGGAATCGCCCAAAACAAAAAATCAGCGGCGTGACTCGCGGAGCGCGTAAGGCGTTGGAACCTGAACAGGGCAGGACAAGAGAACGAGGCCACCCCCGTGGGCTCGATAAGATCGTTCCGCGAACGCCGATTATTCTCCATGCATATCGGGGGCCACCGCCAGCGTCACGCGATAAAGTTTGTAAAACCGACGCGGGCGCCCGGTGGTCAACGCGAAGGAGAGCGCAAAGCGCTCAGCACCGGGCCGGTGTGGGGCCGCCGGCCCCGCCAGATCCGGTACGCCTGCGCCGCCTGTTCCACCAGCATGCCCAGGCCATCACGGATCTCACCGGCGCCCTGTTGCCGGGCCCAGATCATGAATGGCGTGGCTTGCGCCCCGTAGACCATGTCGTAGGCATGCGCGCCGGGGGCGATTAAACCCGGTGGCAACGCCGGCATTTCCCCGTGCAACCCAGCGGACACCGCATTAATGACAACGTCGAACCGCCCTTGCAACTGCTCCAGGGCACAGCCGCGCACCGCGATGGCGGCGCCGCCGAAGCGCTCGGCCAGTGCCCGCGCTTTGTCCAGGGTGCGGTTGCCGATCACCACGTCGGCGGGGCGCTCGGCGAGCAGCGGGCCAAGCACGCCGCGCACCGCGCCGCCGGCGCCCAGAATCAGCAGCCGTTGCCCGGCCAGCGGCCAGCCCAGGTTATCACGCAGGTCGGCCACCAGGCCCGGGCCATCGGTGTTGTCGCCGTGCAGCTCGCCCTGCTTGCGCCATAGGGTGTTCACCGCGCCGGCCTGGCGGGCCCGCTCGGTGAGCCGGTCGCACAGCGCGAACGCCTGCTCCTTGAAGGGCACGGTGACGTTGGCGCCGCGCCCGCCGCTATCGAAGAACCCGGCCACCGCCTCGGCGAAGCCGTCCAGGGGCGCCTCGATACGCTCGTAGACCAGATCGTCGCCGGTCTGGGCGGCAAACGCATGGTGGATGTCCGGCGAACGGGAATGGCGCGCCGGGTTGCCGAACACCGCGTAACGATCAGTCATCAAGCCACTCCCGGTGAATCAGGAATTCCTCATGGAGGCGCGCTTCTTCGCTGCCCGGCTGGGGTTGCCGGTGGTAATCCCAGCGGACCAGCGGCGGCAGGGACATCAGGATCGATTCGGTGCGCCCGCCGGACTGCAAACCAAACAGCGTGCCCCGATCATAGACCAGGTTGAACTCCACATAACGGCCGCGACGGTAAAGCTGGAAGTCGCGCTCGCGTTCACCGTAGGGCAGCGCCTTGCGCGCGGCCATGATCGGCCGGTAGGCGCGGATGAACGCGTCACCGACACTGCGCATAAAGGCAAAGCTCTGCTCGAAGCCGAGGCGGTTGAAGTCGTCGAAGAACAGGCCACCCACCCCGCGGGGCTCGTTGCGGTGCTTGATAAAGAAATAATCGTCGCACCATTTTTTGAACTCGGGATAGAGCTCCGCGCCGAACGGTTGGCAGGCGTCACGGGCCGCTCGGTGCCAGGCTCGCGCGTCGTCTTCGAAACCGTAGTAGGGGGTCAGATCAAAGCCACCGCCGAACCACCAGACCGGCGCTTCGCCGTCTTTCTCGGCAATAAAGAAACGCACGTTGGCGTGGCTGGTGGGCACGTAGGGATTGCGCGGGTGAATCACCAGGGAAACGCCCATCGCCTGGAACGAACGGCCGGCCAGTTCCGGGCGGTGGGCGGTGGCGGACGCCGGCATGCGCTCACCAAACACATGGGAAAAATTGACCCCGCCTTTTTCGATCACCGCGCCGTCCGCCAGCACCCGGCTGCGGCCGCCGCCGCCTTCGGCTCGCTGCCAGGCGTCTTCGACGAAGCGGCCGGTGCCGTCTTCGCTCTCCAATTCCGCGCAAATCCGCTCCTGGAGATCCAACAGGTATTTCTTAACCGCCTGCGGCGCTGTCTCACTCATATCTTGGCAACCTTGCCCGTGTCGGCAGCCGGTCAATCGCGTACCACGCGCCCGCTGTCCAGATCGATGATGGTGGAGGGCTTGCCCCCGCCGGTGTCGCCGTTGACCACGAAATCCAGTTCGCCGCCCAGCCGGCGCGCCACATTGAACGCGTTGCGCGCCGGCGGCTCGCCGGCGCGGTTGGCGCTGGTCGAGACGATCGGCGTGCCCACCGCCGATGCCAGTGCCCGGGCGATGCCGTGCCCACTCACCCTGACCGCCACCTGGTCGTGGCGGCCGGTAATCCAGGCCGGCACCGAGGGCAGGGCGGGCAGCAGATAGGTCACCGGCCCCGGCCAGCGAGCCGCCAGCTCGGTCCGCTCGGCCTCACTGAGCCGCACCAGGCCCTCCAGCTGCCGCAAGTCGGCGGCCACCAGAATCAGCCCTTTCTCCACCGGACGCCGTTTGATCTTCAGCAGCCGCCGCACCGCCTGTTCGTTGAACGGGTCGCAACCCAGCCCGTAAACAGTCTCGGTGGGGTAAGCGACAACGCCACCGGCGTGAATGATACGGGCGGCACTCTGCAGATGCTGATTCATGATCGCTCCGGCGCTCGGCGCAGGGAACAGGCCAGCGCCTGGCGGCCCGGTCAGGGGTGGCATTGAGCGCCTCACGGGCGCACAGCGCGGAAGGTACCCAAGCGCTGGGCGTCAGGCAAGCCCGGAGCGGCGCGCGTAGCCGCCGGCCAGGCGCTCCACGCGGCCCTCCAGCTCCAGTTCGGCGAGCTGATCGGCAAGCTGCGCCGCCGACAATCCGGAGCGCGCCTGCAGAGCATCCAGGTTATTCACACCGCCGGTAAAGTGTTTCAGCAAGGCGGGCTCATCGGCCAGCGCCGGGCTGTCGTCGATCAAGCGCTGGAAATCGCCGAACGCGCGCAGCAGATCGTCAACGCTCTCCAGCCAGTTGGCGCCGTCGCGCAGCAGCCGGTGGCAGCCCCGGCTCAGCGGATTGTGGATCGAACCGGGGATCGCGAACACCTCCCGGCCTTGCTCGGCGGCGGTGCGCGCGGTGATCAGTGAGCCGCTTCTCAACGCGGCCTCCACCACCAGGGTGGCGAGGCTCAAGCCACTGATGATGCGATTGCGCTGCGGGAAGTGCTCGCGGCGCGGACGACTGCCGGGCGCGAATTCGGTGACCAGCGCGCCGCCACCCTCGACGATGGCATCGGCCAGGCCACCGTGACGGGGCGGGTAAATGCGATCCGGACCGCCGCCCAGCACCGCCACGGTGGCGCCGGCACCGGCCAGCGCACCCCGGTGGGCGGCGCCATCCACGCCCAGGGCCAGGCCACTGGTGATCACGAACCCGGCGCCGGCCAGGGTGCGCGCGAACCGAAACGCGTTGTCCAGGCCGTCCGCCGACGCGCCACGGGCACCGACCATGGCCAGTTGCGGCCGGCTCAGCGCGGCCATCTCGCCGCGCACCGCCAATACTCCCGGCGCATCGGACAAATCGCTCAGCAAGGGCGGATAGTCGGCATCGCCAAGCGCCAGCCATCGCCAGCCCTGGCGCCGCAGGGTGTCATGCGCCTCGCTCAGGCGGCCGGGTTCCAGCAAAACGGTGGCGTCCCGGCCGGCGGGCAGATGGCGCCGGTATTCGCCGATCGGCAGGGTGCCGGGGGGATGGTCCCGCAGCACCCGGCCGAGCCGGGCGGAATCGGGCGTGAAGGCGGCGCACAGGGCCAGCCTGAGAAGTGAATCGTCCATCGCGCACCTCCTTGTGCGGTGGTCATCGGTAACGTTGACCGGTTCAGTAACTGCCGGCCGGGCTCTCCACCAGATCGTTCATGTGCACCGGCCGTGTCGAGGTCATCACCAGTGCATAGCTGACCTTCTCGAACACCTTGAACAGCACCAGGGTGCCCGCTTTGGTGCGGGGCAGGCGGACCATTTCGTCGCGTTGACGATCACGCACCAGTTCGCCTTCCTGATAGATCTCCAGCACGTGGCCGGGTTCCATGCCCTCGCGCTCGCCCCGGTTGATCACCACCACCTCGTTGCGGGCGACGCTGTTGATGCGATCGAAGAAGCGGATAATCCGGCCGGTGACTTTGTCGTTCGGGGCATGCGGGTAGAGCACCGCGCGCACCTTGCCGTCCGGGCGGGAGAACAGCCGGTCATCGACGCGCACGTCCTCCGAGGAGCGCACCAGTTCCAGGGTGGCCATGTCCTCTTCGTGCTCCTGCACGCTGGCCAGCGCCACCTGGCGGGCCTCGTAGCCGAGCACCTCGTCGGTGTCCGGATCGACGTATTCCTCGCCCACCCGATACAGCCCGTAACGGCGCTCAATCTGCTCCCAGAGGGTCACCGGATCGCGCGCATAGATGGTGTCACCCATGCCGTACACGACCCGGCCATCTTGCCCACCGACCACATAGGGCGCCTGAGCGATGTCATCACGCTCCACCACCAGGCCTTCCTTGAGGTAGCTCTGGATGGCGCTCATCGGGATCGCCGGAATGGCGTCTTCGCGATCCAGCTCACGCACCCTCGGTGTCAGCTTGACGGTGCCGTCGGCGAGCCGGGTCTTGGCGGCCTCGCCCCGGTTCACGGTCAGCCGTGGCTGGCCATTCACCCAGGAAAGGCGGATTTCGTCGCCGGGATAGATCAGATGCGGGTTGTCGATGCCCGGGTTATCGTGCCAGAGTTCCGGCCATTGCCAGGGGTTCTCCAGAAAACGGCCACTGATATCCCACAGGGTATCGCCCTTTTTCACGTAGTAGACGTCGGGATGGTTATCGCGCAAATCGACCGCCGCCAGCGCGCCCCCCGCCACCAGCAGACATATCCCCACGACCAGGATTCGCTGCAGCGATTTCATCATCAGCGGATTCCTTTTATCATTATAGGCGTTCGCACATGCGCAAACGCGCCCCCAGATCGAACACAGTCGTTACTGGATATTAGCAACGTGATCATATATTTAGCAACCAAAGCTAAGATGCTACTCCAGGTCGAGCGGCTGCAAAAAACCGTCCCGTCTGAAAGGCATTAACCCAGGATTCACATGGCAAAGCTGGAAATACTGGAATTCCCGGACCCCCGGTTACGCACCGTAGCAAAACCGGTGGAGACCGTGGATGACGCGCTTCGCAAACTGATCGACGACATGATCGAAACCATGTACGACGCTCAGGGCATCGGGCTGGCCGCCAGCCAGGTCGATGTGCACCAGCGGCTGCTGGTGATCGATGTCTCCGAGGAGCGCAACCAGCCGCTGGTCTTTATCAACCCGCGCATCACACCGCTGACCGGCGATCTGGCCCCCTACGAAGAGGGCTGCCTGTCGGTGCCGGGCTTTTATGAGAAAGTGGAACGGCCGGCGCGGGTGCGCATCGAGGCGCTGGGCCGCGACGGCGAACCCTTCGAAATGGAAGCGGACGGCCTGCTCGCCACCTGCATCCAGCACGAGATCGACCACCTCGACGGCAAGCTGTTCGTCGACTATGTGTCCCGGCTGAAACGGGACCGGATCAAAAAGAAGCTGCAGAAAGTGCAGCGTCAACGCGTCTGAGGCCCCCTTTTGCAACCTTTGCGTCTTGCCTTCGCCGGTACGCCGGATTTCGCCGCTGTCAGCTTGCAAGCCCTGCTTGAGACCGAACACCAGGTGGTGGCGGTGCTCACCCAGCCCGATCGCGGCGCTGGCCGTGGCAAAAAAATCACGCCCGGCCCGGTGAAACAGCTCGCCCTGGACCACGGCATCCCGGTGCTGCAACCCAGCCACCTCAAGGGCGACGACACCCTCGCCGAGTTGCGTGCGCTGGAGCTGGATGCCCTGATCGTGGTCGCCTATGGCCTGATCATTCCACAGGTGGTGCTCGATCTGCCCCGGCTGGCGTGCGTCAACGTGCATGGCTCGCTGCTGCCACGCTGGCGCGGCGCGGCGCCGATTCAACGGGCGATCATGGCCGGCGACGGTGAAAGCGGCACCACCATCATGAAAATGGACGCCGGCCTGGACACCGGCCCGATGCTGTTGCACGAAACGCTGCCCATCGGCGAGCACGAAACCGGTGGCCAACTGCACGACCGCCTCGCCAGCCAGGGGGCGCGCTTGCTGAGCCGTGTTCTGGAAGACCTGCCCGGCCATCTGGCCGGCGCCGAGACCCAGCCGGAGCAGGGCGTCACCTACGCCCACAAACTGAGCAAGCACGAAGCGCGGCTGGATTTTCGCCTGCCCGGGCGGGCCCTGGTGTGCCGGGTGCGCGCTTTTAACCCCTGGCCGGTCACCTGGACCGAACTGGCCGGCCAGACCGTGCGCGTCTGGGAGGCACGCGAGCATCGCGCCGACGACCAGCCCGGCGAGCAAGAGCCGGGCCGCATTCTCACCGTCAGCGACGCTGGCCTCACCGTGGCCTGCGGCGATGGTGAGATTCTGCTGACCCGCATCCAACTGCCCGGCAAGCGGCCCATGAGCGTGGCCGACGTACGCCGTGGCCACCCGGACCTGTTTCAACCGGGGGCCGCCCTTGTCTAACGAACCCAAGGCCCTGGACCCGCGCCTGGCGGCGGTGCGCGTGCTCAACCGGGTGTTGCCCGGCAGTGGCGATGGCGCCAGCCTGCGCGAAGTATTGCGTGCCCAACCCCTTGAGGGCGGCCAGGCCGGCGGCCTGATGCGCGATCTGTGCTTCGGTGTCTGCCGCCACCTGCGGCCCCTCAATCAATGGCTCAACGAGCAACTGCAAAAGCCCCTGCAAGCCAGCGCCCAACCGGTACGGCTGGCGTTGCTGTGCGGTCTTTATGAGCTGTGGTTCAGCGAGCGCCCCGCCCACGCGGTGGTCAACGCCTACCCGGAGCTGTGCCGTGGCCTGCAGGCGCCCTGGGCCAGCGGCCTGGTGAACGCGCTGCTGCGCAAGGCCAGCCGCTTGACCGCCGAGCAGGCGTTCGCCGACTACAAGGAACCGGTGCGGCTGGCGCTGCCCGGCTGGCTGTGGAAACAATGGCAACAGGACTGGCCCGACCAGGCCACGGCCATCGGCGAGGCCAGCCTGGCGCCGCCGCCGTTCGGCTTGCGCGTGAACCGGCTCCGCCTGACTCGCGAACACGCGCTGGCGACGCTGGGGGAGGGCGCTCGCGCCGGAACGCGGGCGCCGTGGAGCCTGTATCTGAGCCCGCCGCGACCGGTGGCGGCGTTGCCCGGCTTCGAGCAAGGCGATTTCTCGGTGCAGGACGAAGCCGCCCAGTTGCCGGCGGAGTATCTGCACGTGCCCGATCAGGGCCGGGTGCTGGATGCCTGTGCCGCCCCCGGTGGCAAGACCGGCCAGATTCTTGAAGCCTGGCCCGGTGCCCGGGTGACCGCCCTGGATCTCTCCGGCGCCCGCCTGGCGCGGGTGGCGCAGAACCTGACCCGCCTCGGTGCCGGCGCCGAACTGGTGCGCGGCGACGTCACCGACCCGGCCGGATGGTGGGATGGCGAGCCGTTTGATGCCATTTTGCTCGATGCGCCCTGTTCCGCCACCGGCATTCTGCGCCGGCAACCGGACGTGAAGTGGCACCGGCGCCGCGAAGACCTGCCGGTACTGGCGGATTTACAAGCGCGCATGCTGGATGCACTATGGCCGCTGCTACGGCCCGGGGGCACTCTGGTGTACGCGACCTGCTCGATGATCCGGGCGGAAAACGACCAGCAAATCGCGGCGTTCCTGGCCCGCACCGGCGACGCCGTGGACGAAACGCCGCGCCCGGCGGACGCGCCGGCGGTCTCCGCGGGCTGGCAGTTACTGCCCGAAGACAACGGGCCCGACGGTTTTTATCTGGCCTGCCTGCGCAAGCGGGAGGCGACAGCATAACGGGGTGACCCACCAGCGATCATGAAGATCATCATTCTGGGCGCCGGCCAGGTGGGCGGCACCCTGGCCGAAAACCTGGCCGGGGAGCGCAACGATATTACCGTCATCGACATCGACGGTGAACGTTTGCGCGAACTTGGCGACCGGCTCGACATCGGCACGGTGCAAGGCATGGGCTGCTACCCCTGGGTACTCAAGGAAGCCGGCGCCGAAGACGCCGACATGCTGATCGCCGTCACCAACTCCGACGAAGTCAACATGGTCGCCTGCCAGGTCGCCTACAGCCTGTTTCGCACGCCCTCCAAAATCGCCCGCATCCGCACCGCCCACTACACCACCCGCGCGGACAAACTGTTCAACGAAAACGCCATCCCCATCGATGTGATCATCAGCCCCGAGCAGGTGGTGACCGATTACATCAAACGTCTGATCGAACACCCCGGCGCTCTGCAAGTGGTGAACTTCGCCGGCGGCCGGGTGCAACTGGTGGCGGTACGCGCCTACTACGGTGGCCCGCTGGTGGGCAACGAGCTGCGCGAACTGCGCAAGCACATGCCCAACGTGGACACCCGCGTGGCGGCGATCTTCCGCCGCAACCGGCCGATCATTCCCGAGGGCAACACGGTGATCGAGGCGGACGACGAGGTGTTCTTCATCGCCGCCAAGAACGACATCCGCGCGGTGATGAGCGAACTGCGGCGCCTGGAGCATAACTACAAGCGCGTGGTGATCGCCGGTGGCGGCAACATCGGCTACCGGCTGGCGAAGAGCATCCAGCACCGCTACAACGTCAAGATCATCGAACGTTCACCGGCGCGCGCCGAATGGCTCGGCGAAAAACTGCAACACACCGTGGTGTTGCAAGGCCCGGGCACCGACCGCGACGAGCTGCTCAAGGCCAACATCGAAAACACCGACGTGTTCTGCGCGCTCACCAACGACGACGAAGCCAACATCATGGCGTCCTTGCTGGCCAAGCGACTCGGCGCCCGCAAGGTGATGACCCTGATCGCCAACCCGGCTTATGTGGATCTGGTGCAGGGCCACGACATCGACATCGCCATCTCGCCGCAGCAGTCCACCATCGGCAGCCTGCTCACCCATGTGCGCCGTGGCGACGTGGTCAACGTCTATTCCCTTCGGCGCGGCGCCGCCGAAGCCATCGAGGCGATCGCCCATGGCGACGCCAAATCCTCCAAGGTGGTGGGCCGGGCGATTGAAGACATCGACCTGCCCGAAGGCACCACCATTGGCGCCGTGGTGCGCGGCGAAAAAGTCCTGATCGCCCACGACGACATCGTGATCGAACAGAACGACCACGTGATTCTGTTTTTGATCGACAAACGCCGCATCCGCGATGTGGAAAAACTGTTTCAGGTTGGGTTTACCTTCTTCTGATGAAGTCACGCTTGCACGCAACACGCAACACGCGACACGCAACCCCACTGCGTGACGTCGCGCGTGCCAGCGTGCAGCGTGCAGCGTGTCAGCGCGGGGTTATTCCATGCACTTCGCCCTGATTTCAAAAATTCTCGGCCTGTTGCTGATGCTGTTCAGCTTTACCATGCTGATTCCAGCGGGGGTGGCGTTCTGGTATCAGGACGGCAGCATGACGCCGTTTATCAGCTCGTTCGCGATCACTTTTCTGTGCGGGCTGGCGTTGTGGTTGCCGTTTTTGCGTGCCCGGGCGGAGCTTCAGCCCCGCGACGGTTTTCTGGTGGTGACCTTGTACTGGACCGTGCTGGGCATGATCGGCGGCTTGCCGTTTATGCTCAGCCCGGAGCTCAATTTGAGCTTCACCGACGCCATCTTCGAATCCATATCGGGCTTCACCACCACCGGCTCCACCGTGCTCTCGGGGCTCGATTACCTGCCCCGGTCACTGCTGTTCTGGCGCGCGCTGTCCAACTGGCTGGGCGGCATGGGGGTTATCGTGCTGGCGCTGGCGATTCTGCCAATGCTGGGCATTGGTGGCATGCAGCTGTACAAAGCGGAAATTCCCGGCCCCAGCAAGGACGCCAAGCTGACGCCGCGCATCGCCGAAACCGCCAAGGCTCTTTGGTACATCTATGTGTCGCTGACCGCCGCCTGCGCGGTGGCATTTCACTTCGCCGGCATGAGCTGGTTCGATGCCATCTGTCACAGTTTTTCCGCTCTCGCCACCGGCGGCTTTTCCACCCACGACGCCAGCATCGGTTACTTCGACAGCGGCCTGATCAACATCATCGCCGCTGGCTTTATTTTTCTGGGCGCGCTCAATTTCTCGCTGTTTTTTGTCGCCTGGAAAGACCGCTCCCTGAGCTCATTCATGCGCGATCCGGAGTTCCGCTTTTTTCTGGGCCTGGAGATCGTTTACATCGCGGTGGTGACACTGGCCCTGATTGCCCACGGCACCTATGATGATTCCCGCACCGCGCTGCACCATGCCATTTTGCAAGTGCTGTCGCTGTCCACCGGTACTGGTTTCGTCAGTGCGTCGATCGGCACCTGGCCGACGTTCGTGCCGTTCCTGCTGATTCTTTCCAGTTTCATCGGCGGCTGCGCCGGTTCCACCGCCGGTGGCATGAAAGTGGTGCGCGCGGCGCTGGTGTTTCATCACAGCCAGCGCGAACTGCGCCGCCTGATCTATCCGTCGGGCATTTTCGTGCTGCGCTTCGGCGCGCGCTCGGTGAACGACAAAGTGCTGCAGGCGGTGTGGGGTTTTGTCGGCGTCTACATCACCATTTCGGTGTTGTCGGTGATTGCCGTGACCGCCAGCGGCGTGGATTTCACCACCGCCATGTCGGCGGTGGCCGCCAGCATCAACAACATGGGCGCCGGTATCGCCGGCATCAGCGGCAACTTCGGCGATTTGCCGACGGTAACCAAGTGGGTGCTGTGCGTGGACATGCTGCTCGGCCGCCTGGAAGTATTCACTATTCTGGTGCTGTTCATGCCCATGTTTTGGAGACAATAGTTCTGGCGCCAATAAACGTCAGCAAGCCGGCGGCGCCAACCGGTAGGTGCGCTCGGCGGTATCGTGGAACAGAGCCCGCTTTTCGCTTTCGCTGGCGTCGGCGGCAAGTCGTTTAAAGGCATTCCACAACACCCCGTACGAACAGGACACCTGATCCACCGGGAAGTTACTCTCGAACATCGCCCGTTCGGCGCCGAACGCCTCCACGCACACCTGAATATAAGGCCGCCAGAGCTCCGCCAAGGTTTGCGAGTCCGGCGGAGCCGATCGCTCACTGAACGCGAAACCGCAGCTGTGCATGCCCAGCCCGCCCAGCTTGATGCGCACATTGGGGCAACCGGCCAGGGTGTCGATTGATCCGTGCCAGTGCTGAAAGACGTCTTTCGAGCGGCCCGCGTAGTCGCCAATACCGAGCACGCCGCCAACGTGATCGAGCACGATCACGGTGTCCGGAAAAGCTCGCGCCAGATCGATGAGGTCATCGATCTGGTGGAAATAGCACCAGCAATCGAAACTCAGCCCGAGCGGGGCCAGCCGCGCGAAGCCCTGCCGAAATTCCGGATCAAGCAGCAGTTGCGGCGGCACCACCCGGCGGGTGGTGCGAATCGCTGGGTCCGGATCCCAAACGCTGGACTGGCGAATACCCCGGAAATAGCCCTTGCCCGCCTCGATATGAGCCTGCAGGACGGTCTCCACCGCCGCCCCCTGGCGCAGATCCGCATGGCCGACGATCCCAGCGCAAACGCGCCCGCGGCTGGCCTCGGCGAAGCCACGCGCGAACACCGTTTCGCCTACCGGCCGCAACGCCTCATCACCGCTGGCGTAATACCCTTCGCTGCATTCCACGAACACGGTGGCGCGCACGTTGTGGCCAGAATTCAGATCGGTCTCGATCTCACCGCCCAGGTACACCGGGCGCGGCGGCCCCCAGAGATGATGATGCGGATCGATGATCGCCCGCTCAGGCTCAAGTACCGGCTCACGGTGGCGGGCCAGCCAGGCGGTGTCCGGGGCGGGCAAAATGACTTTGCGGCTTTCGCTATTGGCGGTCATGGTGGTGTCCTGGAGTAGATAGCGGCCTTGGGCGGCCTCGGACTGCCCTCAAACAGCAAGACTCTTGACCCGCAACCAGGAAGGGCGCTTGATGGCAGCCCTGACATGCCCGGCGGCGAACAGCCCCGCACGCCAAGGCGCGGAAGCCATGGTCCGCTTCTCCGCCACTGCGAGCCCGACACAAAAACATACTCCGCGGTATCTTGCCGGTCCAGCATCCTCACGGGCTCGGCCGCCGCGCCACATGACGAGGACAGCCGATGAGCGACCTGATCCAATACCAATGCCAAGAAGGCATCGTCACGTTGACACTGAACAGCCCGGAAACCCGCAACCCGATCTCCGATCACGACATGATCGAGGCTTTGCTGGCGGCGCTGGAGCGCCTGGAAACCGACCCCGACGCCCGCGTGGCGATCCTCACTGGGGCCGGCAGCGCCTTCTCCAGCGGCGGCAATGTGAAGAAAATGGGCGCCGCCGGCGGCCTCAATGACACCCTGCCGGTGAAGACCCGGCTCAACTATAAGCATGGCATCCAGCGCATTCCCCTGGCGTTCGAAAAGCTCGAGGTACCGGTGATCGCCGCGGTCAACGGCCCGGCGGTGGGCGCCGGCTGCGATCTGGCGTGCATGTGCGATCTGCGCATCGCCGGCGAAAGTGCCTGGTTCGCCGAAAGCTTCGTGAAGCTGGGGATCATTCCCGGCGACGGCGGCGCCTGGCTGCTGCAACGGGTAGTGGGCTTTTCCAAGGCCGCCGAAATGGCGCTCACCGGCGATCGCGTCGGCGCTCAGGAAGCGCTGGCTTGCGGCCTGGTGTCCCGGGTGGTGCCCGATGACCAGCTGCTTACCGAAGCGCGCGCGCTGGCCGCGCGCATCGCCGCCAACCCCACCCACGCGGTGCGCATGACCAAGCGCCTGCTGTGGGCCGGCCGTTCCCTGCGCCTGGACGCGCTGCTGGAAATGTCCGCGGCGATGCAGGCCCTGGCTCACGCCACCGGTGATCATGGCGAGGCCATCGCCGCGTTCATCGATAAGCGCGAGCCACGCTTCACCGGCGAATAACCGGCTTCCACGCGGGGCCCCGCGCCCCGCTTCTTCCCCTTCCCACGACCGCCCCCATGACCCAGACAGTGACCGACGAACTGATTCCCCTGCATCGCCAACCCGGCTTCCCGCCTTTTGTCACGGCACGTCTGTTCGCCTCGCTGGCGATGCAGATTCAGGCAATCATCGTCGCCTGGCAGGTCTATGCGATTACCAAGGACCCGCTCACCCTCGGCTATGTGGGATTGGCCCAGTTTCTGCCCATGGTGATTCTGCTGTTGCCCGCCGGTGATCTGGTCGACCGCGTCGATCGGCGCCTGCTGCTGCACCTGAGCTGGGCGGTTCAGGCGCTGTGCAGCGCCTTGCTGATCGGCTTGTCATTGCGCCCACCGGAGCACGCCGGCCCGTTCTACGCGGTGCTGGTGTTGTTCGGCGCCGCGCGCGCTTTCACCGGGCCGACCCTGCAAAGCCTGTTGCCGCAGATTGTGCCCACCCCGGTGCTGGGGCGGGCCATCGCCCTGAACTCCTCGATCATGAAAATCTCGGTGATTGGCGGGCCGATGCTGGGCGGGCTGCTCTACACCTTTAGGGCGACGCTCTCTTACAGCGTGGTGCTGTTGTGCTTCGCCATCGCCATCGTGATGCTGTTTTTCGTCAGGGTGCTGTACAAGGGCGAACGGGTGGCCACCCAGAGCACCGCTTGGGCTCGCTTTACCGCCGGCATTGTGTATATCCGCGACAAGCCGATCATTCTCGGCATTATTTCCCTGGATCTGTTCGCGGTGCTGTTCGGCGGCGTGGTGGCGCTGCTGCCGATCTACGCCGACGAAATACTGCATGTCGGGCCCGAAGGGTTGGGCGCGCTGCGCAGCGCCATTGCGCTGGGCGCGTTCGTGATGGGCTTGTATCTGGGCATGCGGGCGATCCGCCGCCGCGCCGGGCTGGTGATGTTCATCGCCGTGGCGGTGTTCGGCGTGGCCAATCTGGTGTTCGCTTTGTCGGTGAACTTCTGGCTGTCTTTCGCCGCCTTGTTCGTCGCCGGCGCCGCCGACATGATCAGCGTGTATGTGCGGCTGACCCTGTTGCAACTGGCCACGCCGGACGAAATGCGCGGCCGCGTGAACGCGGTGAACATGCTGTTCATCGGCGCCTCCAACGAACTCGGCGAGTTCGAATCCGGGGTCACGGCGTCCTGGTTCGGCACTGTGCCGGCGGCGGTGATCGGCGGGGTTGGCACTCTCGCGGTGGTGGCGACCTGGGCGTGGGCTTTTCCATCGCTGCGCAAGGTGAACCGCATCGAGGATGTCGCCCGGCAAACGCCGGGCGCCTGAATCACCGGCCCAGGGATTTGCCGAGATAGATGCGGTGGTAACCGTTCTCCTGGCGGCGCTGCAACTCCCGGTAGCCACGCTTCTGGTAGAACACCAGGTTTTCCACCATCGCCTCGTTAATGTACATATGCACTTCGGTCAGGCCGGCCTGAGCGGCCAGATCCTCGGCCAGCCTCAGCAATCGCATGCCGGTGCCGTGGCCCTGGAAATCCGGGTCCACCGCCAGATTATTGAGCAGCAGGGCGTCGCCCTCTTCCTCGGCCACCAGCACGCCGTGCAAGGCCCAGCCTTCTTCCGCCACCCACACCAACTGGCGCTCGATCACCGCCTTGTAATCATGGCGCATCGGCGCCGGCGGCATGCCCATGCGCGCCACATAGGGCTGATAGGCCCGCATCACACAACGGGCGATCGCGCTGGCGTCCTGCCGTCTGGCGGGACGCAGGGCAATCACTTGCTCCTTATCCATGGCTGCTCACCACTCCCTTTCCACCCACCCAAAGTGTTACTGCCAAAATGCGATTCTGGCCCCTGGACGGGGCGGGAATCAAGGCGCGCCGACGCTGTCTTTGACTCGAAGGCAAAGACCGGGCGAAACGATTTGCGGTTGAGAACGGGCACATTACCAGGCCGACCCAACGGCATGCCGCTTACCGATTTGGCCCAGGAAATCAGCCGCTTGCGCGCTGGAACGTGGGAGCAGCCGGGGGGAGTAGACCATGAATAAAAAAGGCGGCGGGTAACCAGTACCCGCCGCCGAGCGAAACACCAAGGCAGAATCGAAAATCAGACGATGTTGTTAACGCGGCGACCATCGCGGAACAGTTGATCCAATTCACCTTCGTAATAGGCCTCCACGCGCGGGTTCATAATCCGCTTCCACAAGGGCGGAACCAGGGCCAGGACGTACATGGCCGCGTAGCCGCCCGGCAATTGCGGGCTCTCCTCGTAATGCCGCAGCACCTGGTAGCGGCGTTTGGCGTAGGCGTGGTGATCGCTGTGGCGCTGCAGCTGAAACAGGGCCAGGTTGGTCAACAGATAGTTGGAGTTCCAGCTGTGCGCCGGCGTGACCCGCTCATAGCGGCCTTTGTCGTTGACGCGCCGGTGCAAACCGTAATGCTCGATGTAGTTGATCACTTCCAGGGTAAAGGCAGCCACGAAACTCTGGGCCAGGAAGAACAACACGCCCATCCAGCCGAACGCGAGGCCAAAGGCGAGCGTGAACAGGGCGGAAATAGCGTACCACCAGATCAGCTCATTGGCGGCGCTCAGGTTCTTTTTACCCTTGCGCTCCAGGTACTGCTTTTCCAGCTTCCAGGCATTCAGGAAGTTGTGCTTAAAGGCGCGCGGCAAAAACTGATACACACTCTGATCATACCGCGAGGAGGACGCGTCCCCGGGGGTGGAGACATGCACGTGGTGGCCGCGCACGTGCTCCACCTTGAAGCCGGCGTAGGTCACCGATGCGAGCAACAGGCCGCCCATCCAGTTTTCCAGCTTCGCATCCTTATGCACGAACTCATGGCCCAGATTGATGGCGATAATGCCGCCCACGGTGCCGATGGAGACGATCCAGCCCAGCGCGCCGAACCAGGAATAGCTGTTATTGACGAACACCCAGCCGGCGTAAAACAGCGCGCCGAACCAGACAAAGCCCATCAGAAACAGAAAGAAGGTGTACAGCCGCTCGCCGCTCAGCGAGGGCACCTGGACCTGCTCGTCCGGGTTGGAAGGGTCCTTGCCGATCAGATAATCCAGCAACGGAATGATGCCAAACACCACGAAATACAGGAACCACGCCCAGTAGTCCTGAGTACCGGTGTCACGGCCCACCAGGGCACTGAACGGCAGCAACGGCAACACCAGGGCCCAAAACCCCAGATACCCCCATTTTTTTATTTTCAGCATGGTATCGGAACGCATGGTCGCAAACATGACTTTCACCTCTTCGAGGAAAGTGACAGTGAACAATGGCAAGTTATCAGAATTACCTGAATTGTCAAACAACTCAATTAGTGACACTGCTCTGGGCCGCAACCATAATGGCGTGACCAACAAGGAGCGGACATGACCCTGAAAGCGGTGAGCCTCAGCGAACAGATCGCCGAGCACCTGGCGGAAGAGATCATTCTGGGGCGGCTGGCGCCCGGCGAACGGCTGCCGGAAACGGACCTGGCCAAGCAGCTTGATGTGAGCACTAACTCACTTCGGGAGGCCTTTCGTGTCTTGGAGAAGCGCCATCTGATCGACCTGCAGCCGCGGCGGGGCGCGCGCGTGTGCGAGGTCAACGAAGAGCAGGTCAACGACCTTTATGACTTCCTGTTTCTGCTGCTCTCACACCTGGCGGCGGAAGCGGCCCGGCATTGGCAACCGGGAGAAATCGAGGATCTGGCGGCGATGCTACCGGAACTGACCCGCCACTATGAAAACAATGACATGCGTGGCGCCCACCGGCTGGCCTTCCGCTTCGTCGACATCGCCACCCACCGCTTTGCCCGCAACCACTATCTGGCCGCCGACATCACCGACCTGGTGCCCTTGCTCAAGCGTTTTTCATACATTGCCCTGCAAGAGGACACCACCGAGTTCGATGTGTCACTGAAGATCTTCCAACGGCTGCTGGAAAACGTGCTCAACCGCAACCCCGAGCAAGCCGCCGCCGACATCCGCGAATACGGCGACAACCAGCGCCAGATCGTACTAAGGGCGATCGTCAAACGTGGCTCAGCCTGACGCTGGCACGCTGGCACGCTGGCACGCTGGCAGAAAAAAACCATCGCCGAAAGGCGATGGTCTTTTTTCTGCGTGTAGCGCAAAGCGCGTGCGCATAAGTAACGCAAAACGCCCCTCAGCGCCCGAGAATATCCCGGGCAATGATTTCTTTCATGATCTCACTGGTGCCGCCGTAGATGCGCTGAATACGTGCGTCGACGAAATCCCGGGAAATCGGATATTCCTTCATATAACCGTAGCCGCCGAACAGTTGCAGGCATTGATCCGCCACCTTGCCTTGCAGTTCGGTGGTGGTGAGTTTGGCGATGGACGCATTGGTGGTGCTCAGTTCGCCGCGGTCGTACTGATCGATGGACTGGGCGCAGAATGCGCGGTTGACCTGTACCTGGGCGTGCAGTTCGGCGAGCACGAAGCGGGTGTTCTGGAACTTGCTGATCGACTGCCCGAACGCCTGCCGTTCCTGGGTGTACTGCACGGTGCGCTCGATCATTCCTTCGCAGGCGGCGACCGCGCCCAGCGCCAGAATCAGCCGCTCACGGGGCAGTTCGTTCATCAGATTGAAGAAGCCTTTGCCTTCGCCGCCAAGAATCTGATCGGCGCCCACTTTCACGCCTTCGAAGAACAGCTCCGAGGTGTCGGCGGCGTGGTGGCCCATTTTTTCCAGATTGCGGCCGCGCGAGAAGCCGGGCAGGGAAGCGTCCACGGTGAACAGGGTCACGCCCTTGGCGCCGGCGGCGGGGTCGGTCTTGGTGGCGAGCACGATCACGTCGCAGTGCTGGCCGTTGGTGATGAACGTCTTCTGACCGTTGATCACGAAGCCGTCGCCGTCTTTGTCGGCGCGGGTTTTCATGCCCTGCAGATCGGAGCCGGCGCCCGGCTCGGTCATGCCGACGGCGCCCACCGCTTCGCCGCTGACCATTTTCGGCAGCCAGGTCTGTTTCTGCTCTTCGCTGCCCAGGTGCAAAATGTACGGCGCGACGATGTCCGAGTGCACCGACATGTTCGAGGCAAGCGCGCCAAAGCCCAGGCGCGAGGCCTCTTCCACCATTACCGCGGAAAGGCGGAAATCGGCGCCGAAGCCGCCGTATTGTTCCGGCACGTCGACACACAAAAAGCCATTCTCACCGAGCAGGTTCCACAATTCCCGGGGAAACTTCTCGTCCCGTTCCCATTGGTCGTAATGCGGGGCGACTTCTTTTTCCAGAAACTTGCGGACGTTGTCGCGGAACAGTTCGACCTCGTTGTGATCAAGCATGGTTCACCTTTTCGTTGAAAGCGGAGTGGGCGGGAGTGCTCCCACCGGCCGGGCGACTATGGTAACCATCGGTGGCGGCGCGGTCGCGTGCCAGACGTAACCGGCCGGTCACGCGTTTCTGGCCATCAGGCCGCCATCCACCGGAATCACCGCGCCGGTCAGGTAGGAGGCCGCCGGTAAACAGACGCTCAGGGTCATGTGGGCGATCTCCTCGGGTCGGCCATAACGGCGCAACGCGGTGCGCCGGCGGGCGAACAGCGCCTTGTCGGCGGGATCGATAAAGCCGGTCATTTCCGTGTCGATGGGGCCGGGGCACAGACAATTCACGGTGATCCCCAGTTTACCCAGGTCCACCGCCAGAGCCCGGGTGAAGCCCGCCACCCCGGCCTTGGCGGCGGCATAGGCGCTGTTGCCGGGGGTCGCGCCGAGCGCCTCGGTGGAGGCGATGTTGACGATACGCGGGTGCGCGGCCTGACGCAGGTGGGGCAGCGCGGCGCGCACCATCGACTGCTGGGCGGTCAGCAACACGGCGATGGCGCTGTGCCAGACCCGCCCGTATTGATCGTCTTCCAGCGCCGCGAAACCGGTGACGCCGGCGTTGTTGATCAGGATGTCGAGACCGCCGAAGTGGCTGGCCACGCCGTCGACCACAGCGCGCACCCGGTCGCCGTCGGTGACGTCCAGTGCCCAGGCGCGCGCCTCGTGGCCCTGTTCGCACAATGCCTCAGCCACCGCTCGCGCGCGCGCCGTGTCCCGATCAGTGACCGCCACCCGGGCACCCTGTTCGGCGAACACCCTGGCGGTGGCGCGCCCCATGCCGCTGCCCGCACCGGTAATCAATACCACCGCGCCGGCCACCGACCGGCTCAACGTTGTGTCTTCCGCCATTGGCTTTCTCCTCGTCGCGGCCGGCCGTGCCCGCTTCGCCAGGCCGGGGTCAATCGATCCAGCTCAGCGCCCGCTCCAGCAACCTCACGGTGCTTCGGTGTAAGCGCTCACCTACTTCCCGGGGCGCCTGACCCGCGCAGGCGCGGGCGTAGCTGCCCTCCAGGATCAGGGCCAATTTGTAGCAGGCCAGCACCGCGTACCAATGAATCGACGAAACGTCGCGGTGCGAGTGCGCCTGATAGTGGCTGACCAGCTCCCCGGCATCGGGAAAGCCGTCCCACGGCGACACCGTCAGCCCTTCCACCACCGCTTCGCCGTGCTCCGGCCAGGTCGCCAGCAGCCAGCCCAGATCCAGCAGCGGATCGCCCACGGTGGTCAGCTCCCAGTCGACGATGGCGGCCAATTCGGCGCTGCGCGGTCGGTAGAGCACGTTGGAAAAATGGTAATCGCCATGCAGGATGCCCGGCTCGAATCGCGCGGGCAGGTGGTCTTGCAGCCAGCGGGCGATGCGTGCCACGCCGGGCAGGGCGCCGGCGCCGGGCCAGCCCTTGAACGCCCGATAGCTCTCCAGTTGCCGTTGCCAGCGATCCACCTGGCGTTCCAGATAACCCTCCGGGCGGCCAAAGTCCTGCAAACCCACCGCCCGGTAATCCACCGCGCCCAGCGCGGCAATGCCCTCCACCAGGGCCAGCCCCATGCGACGGCGCATCGCCGGATCGTCGGCGTGCGGCGCCGGCAGGCCAGTGGTCGGGTTGAAGCCGTCGATCGGTTGCATCAGGTAGAACGATACGCCGAGCACATCCTCGCCGGCGCAGGCGGCCAGCAACCCGGGATGGGGAACGTCGGTGTCGGCCAGCGCCGCCAGCATGGTCATTTCCCGGCGCATGGTGTCATTGGAGCCGGCCCGGGGGTGAGCGGGCGGGCGGCGCAGCACGTACTCGCGATCACCACGCCGGAAGCGCACCAGAATGTTCTGCGTGCCACCGGCCAGCACGGCGGCCTCTTCAATCGCGCCCTCGCCCAGGCCCTGCTGGTCCATCCAGCGCGCCAGGCGGTCGAAATCGATCCGTGCCAGTCGATCATTCATCGGCGGTTGCTCGCTATAGGGGCCGGGCCGGCCCTTTTAGGTCATTTGGATAAGCTGTATTTTTTTACGTGTCGGTGGCATCGTTGTCAATATGAACTCATCGCTTCCCCAACCCCGTCCCGGCGCCCGCGAGCAGATCAAGCGCGCCGCTCGCAACCTGTTCGCCGAACGCGGCATCGACGGCGTCACCGTGCGTGAAATCGTCGAAGCGTCCGGCCAGAAAAACCACGGCTCCCTGAGCTATTACTTCGGCACCAAAGAGGCGCTGGTGCGCGAACTGGTGGCCGATGGCGCCGGCCTGATCAATCGCCGCCGGCATGCCATGCTCGATCAACTGGAAGGGTCGCAGGCCGGTTTTGGCATCCGCGAAGTGGTGGAGGTGCTGGTCTATCCGTCGATCCACCTTACCGATGAGCAGGGCGAGGAAGACCACGGTTATGTGCGCTTTATCACCCTGCTCAGCATGAGCCACCGCCGGTTGTTCATGGAGGCCCTTGAAGAGGGCCTCAATTCCGGCTACCTGCGTTGCCTGGAGCACCTGCGCCGCTTGATGCCGGAGATCCCGGCCGCGGAGCGCAACCAGCGATTCATCTTTATCAATGTCTATCTCAACGGGGTGATTTCCGCCCGCGAAGCGGCTTTGGCCGAACACACCCGCGCCCAGCGGAGCTGGGCCTCCGAGTACACCACCCGCCACTTTATCCACACGCTCACCGCCATTCTCGAGGCGCCGCCCAGCCTGTAAGAGGTCGGGTTGCGCGGCCGCGAAAAGCTGTGTAATGATCCTTAGGTCAATTATTTTATCCATATGACCTAGGGCGGCACAGGCCGCTCCGCGGGGGAGAAAGGCGATGTCGGACCCTTTGGATTTCAGCGGCAAGACGGTGCTGGTGGTGGGCGGCTCCAGCGGCATCGGCAACGGCATCGCCCAGGCGTTTCGTGCGCGCGGCGCCCGGGTCCATGTGTGGGGCACCCGTGCCAGCGCGGCGCACTATCGGGATCAGGCCGCGCCTCGCCAGGCCGGGTCTGGCCAGGCCGGGTCTCGCCAGACCGGGTCGCGCCAGACCGGATCAGACCTGACAGGCCTGCATTACGATCAGGTGGACGTCAGCGATGCCGGCGCCATTGAGCGCTATGCCGCCCCCTTCGAGGCGCTGGACGTGCTGGTGCTCTCCCAGGGCGTGGTGCGTTATGGCCAGGCCGAGTTTGAAAGCGCGCCGTTTCGCGATGTGGTCGAGATCAACCTGAACAGCGTCATGACCTGCTGCATGCGCTTCTATCCACTTCTGAAAAGCACCGGTGGCAGCGTCATTACGGTCAGTTCCACCGCCGCGTTCCATTCCACTCGCGGCAATCCGGCTTACAATGCATCCAAAGCCGGCCTGGTTGGCCTTACCCGCACGCTGGGTGAAGCCTGGGCCCGTGACGGCGTGCGTGTTAACGGCATCGCGCCAGGCTTCGTGGCGACCAAACTCACCGAAGTGACCACCCGCGATCCGGAACGCACGGAGAAAGCGCTGCGGCGCATTCCGCTGCGCCGCATGGGCACGGTTGGCGAGATGGCGGGCGCCGCGCTCTTTCTCGCCTCGCCGCTGGCCAGTTACGTGATCGGTCAGACCCTGCCAGTGGACGGAGGCCTGGTTCTTGGCGGCTGACCGCGCCCTGCAATGGAGACACTGATTCATGGCCAAACTGTTTGTGGTACGACACGGGCAAGCCTCTTTTGGCGCCGAGGATTACGACGCCCTTTCCGATCTGGGGCGCCAGCAGGCACGCTGGCTGGGGGATTATTTCGCGGAACGGGGCATCCGCTTTCAACGCGCCATGAGCGGCAGCCTGAAACGGCAGCGCGACACCGCCCGGGAGATTCTGTATCGCACCGAACTGGGCGAGCCGGAGCTGCAAACCGAGGCCGGCCTCAATGAATACGACGGCCATGCCCTGTATCGCGGTTTCACCGGCAACAGCGACATTGCCGCCCATCAGAAACGGGACGCGGTGGATTACTGGCGCACGTTCCGCGCGGCCTATCAGGGCTGGGTCACCGACGAACTGCGCGGCGAGCACGAAAGCTGGGGGGAATTTGGTGAGCGTATCGAACAGGCCGTGGCGCGGCTGTGCGAAGGCGCCACACGGGAAGACAACCTGCTTCTGGTCACCTCCGGCGGCGTAATCGGCACCGCGATCAGCGGCATTCTGCGCACCGATCCGCTGTCCGCCATCGAGTTGAATTTTCAGTTCCGCAATACCGCGTTTTGCGAAATCGTCATCGCCGGCGAGCGGCGCCGCCTGATTACCTTTAATGCTTTGCCGCATCTGGATCGCCCGGACCGGAGGCAAGCGATTACCTCGGTCTGAGCGTCCCGATCCCTTCGATTTCCCTTCCGACCCCGCCACTGGCCAGTGCCTCCCCGGCCCGGCCAGTGGCCCGCTGATCGCTCGCCGGCAACCGCCGCCAGCGCGGCGAAGCGCGGACCTGCCCAACCTAAATAACCGCCAGACATTTAGCGCACGCCCCGGAAATCGTCGTAAGCGACGATAGCAACGCGAGCCGGAAACCTTATCGTGCATAAAGGAAGTTCCGACTGAAAAGGAAACCGATCTTACCCGACCGGGCGAGGGCGAGCGCTCCTCCGGATGACCATCAAGAATGGCAAAATGCTTGAGGTATTCATCATGCAAAGAACAACAAAACGCGCCACCGTATTGCTGTGTGCTCTTGGCTTTTTTTGCGTCTCCTCAGTGGCCCTGGCAAGCACCACGCTGCGCTATGCCACCGGCTACCCGCCCGGCTCCCTGCCCGCCGACGCGGCACAGGAATACGCAAAGAAAGTGGAGCAATATTCCGATGGCGAACTGAAGCTGAAAGTCTATGCGCTGTCGCTTCTCAATGCCTCGGAAACCTCCGACGGTATTCGCAGTGGCATCGCCGACGGCGGCTATCTGCTGACCGTGTATTTCCCGTCCATGTATCCGCACACCAATCTGGTCAACGAGTCGTCAATGCAATTGTCGTTGTTTGATCAGGACCAGTTGAACGGTAAAGGAGCGCTGGCGTTCGAAGGGGCGATGGCGGAATTCACGTTCTTTCACTGCCCGGAATGCTTGAAGGAATATCAGGATCAGGGCCAGATCTATACCGCCAACGCGGCCAGTTCCAGCTATGGATTGCTGTGCAACAAGCCGGTCACCAATGAGGCACAACTGAAAGGGAAACGGCTGCGGGTGGCCGGCTCGCACTGGTCGCGCTGGTCTGATCGCTTTGGTGCCACCTCCATGTCGATGACCATCAACGACACCCTGGAAGCGCTGAGCCAGGGCGTGATTGACTGCACCATTTCGTCCGCGCCGGAGCTGATCAACCTGGGCCTGCTTGAAGCCGTCACCGACATCACCATGACGGTGCCCGGCGGCGTTTACGCCGGCGCCAACGCCGGCAGTTTCAACCTGGGCAAATGGCGTGGGCTGAATGAAAACCAGCGCCAGGCGATTCTGCGCGCCGGCGCGTACTTCACCGCCGCCACGCCGTGGAGCTATCTGGAACTGGAGCAGGAAGCCTTGCGGCGCGCCAAGGAAGGCGGCGCCACGCTGCACCAGGCCGACCCGGCGCTGGTGCAGGCCTCCCGGGAATTCACGGAAAAAGATCTCAACACCATCATCGCCTATTACAAGGACAAACACGGTGTGGAACGCGGTGAAGAAATGCTGAAAACCTTCAAGGAACTGCTGACCAAATGGGTCGGGCTGGTTCAGCCGGTGGACAGCCTGGACCAGCTTGAAACCCTGTATTGGGACCAGGTGTTCTCCAAGGTGGACGCCAAAACCTACGGCATGGAATAACCCTCTGACCCGGTGCCGGCGGCGCTCGCGCGCCGCCGGCTCAGCGTTGCGGCCGCACCGAGACGTCGCTGCGCAGTGAGTTGGCGATGAAGCAGTTGCGATGGGCGCTGTCATGCAGCCGGTTCAGCGTCTGCTCGTCCACATCCTCATCGAACACCGCTTTGGGGCGCAACTCGATCCGGGTAATCGCGACGCGCCCCTGGGCATCTTCTTGCACGGTGCCAAAGGGGCGATCCACATAACTGAGCACTTTCAGCCCCTTCTTCGCGGCGATGGCGAGAAACGTCAGCATATGGCAACTGGAGGTGGCGGCGATCACCGCTTCATCCGGATTGACCCGATTGTTGCTGCCGAGGAAATCCGGCGAAGCGGAAGCCTGCACCACCTCGCCGCCGGCGAAGGTCCACTCGTGGGCCCGATCAAAGGTGTCATGGTCGAAGCGGGCGGCCGGGGCCAGATGCCAGGCCACCGTAGCGGTGTGATCACTCATCGCGGTTCTCCTTAGCAAGCACTGGTTCCACCATGCTACCGGCCACCGCCGCTGGCAATACCGATTCGTGTCAGTGTTTGCCGGCCCGCGGGGGGGCCACCGTGACGTCTTCGCGTTCCTGTTCGGCCGGTTCTTGCGAGGGCGTGTCTTCCTCGCGAATCAGGTACTGCGCCACCACGGCGGCCACCCGTGGGCTGTACAGCAGAGCGCAATGGCCCAGACCTGGCATCGGCCTGTTCTCGCGGGCGTCATCCAATATCGCGGTGCCCGCGGGCATAACGAAGTTGTCCATGGTGGAGTAAAGGCAATAGAAGCGGGCGCCACCCGGGCAATCGCCGCCCTCCGCCAGTTCGGTGAGAAAAGGGCTGCGATAGCGCATTTGCGCCGCCGCCCCGCGCGCCGGAAACAACGCTGAAATGCGTGTGCCGTAATGCGGGCTGCCCAGGGTAATGACACGATCGATCTTGCCGGCCAGGCCCAGGTTCTTGATCGCATAGCGGCTTAACGGCCCACCCATGGAGTGACACACCAGATCGGCTTTGTCGGCGCCGGTGGCGCGCAGAATGCGCTCCACATGACGCGCCACCTGGGCGGCCAGCTTGCGGGCGTTGATGTGTGGCGGGGTGTAGCTCACCGCGTAAACGTTGGAAAATCCGGCGCGCCGCAGACGCCATTGCATCCACAGAAAATTGGCACTGTTGCCGCCATAACCATGCACCAGGATCACCGGGCGCTGGCCGGGGCGCCGGGAACGGGCCGGCGAGGCGTCGTGAAACAAACGCAACGGATAGGTCGCCATCAGAAAAGTCAGGCTGGCGGATTCCAACAGCATGGCGCGCACCACCGCCGCCGCCTTGAGGGTTTCCGGCTCCTGGTCTTGAATCGGTTCGGGAAAGTTTCGCCGATCAAAATGCCAGACCAGAAAAAAAGCCAGGGTCACGTAGGTGGGGATCAAAGCCATCACCACCAGCGGTATCAGTAACCAGATCATCGGCAAGCTCCAGGGTCCGACCATGCCAGGCGGGAACCGGCAACGGGGTAGAGCACCGACACTAACCCGCGCCCGCCGGCCGCTCAACGCAGCCGGTCGGATCGTCCGACACTTGCGGCCATTGACGGCCCCCCCCGGGCAAGTGCAGGCGCCCGGACAGCGTGGCACACTGAGCGCCGCTGCCCGGCACTTTTCACCCCCCGGCACTTTTCAAGAGACGCTTATCATGAAGGAACAGGTCATTATCAATGAGGTGGGGCTGCGTGACGGCCTGCAGAACCAGCCCATCACCGTGGACACCGACACCAAGGCGCGCATGGCGCAAGCGCTGGTGGACGCCGGCGTGCGCTATCTGGAACCGGTCAGTTTCGTCAGCCCCAAGGCGGTGCCGCAAATGGCCGACGCGGCGGCGCTGACCACCAGACTGCCCGACGCAGCGGACGTTCATTACACCGCGCTGGTGCCCAATCTGAAGGGCTATCAACTGGCCAGACAGGCGGGTTACCCCACCGTGGCCCTGGTGCTCTCGACCACCGACACCTTCAACCAGCGCAACCTGAACATGAGCCTGGAGCAGGCCGCGCAAAGCTGCGAAGCCATTCTTGCCGCCGCCCGCGCCGACGGCGTCGCCACCCGCACCTACATTTCCGGCGCCTTCGCCTGCCCCTACGACGGTCCGGTACCGGTGAGCCTGCCGCAAGGCCTGGCGGCACGCATGTTCGAGGCGGGCAGTGACGAGGTGGCAATCGCCGATACCATCGGCGGCGGCAATCCTCTACAGATGAAGCACATCATGACACCGCTGATCCGGGACTTCGGCGCCGAGCGCTTCTACGTGCATCTGCACGATACCCGCGGGCTGGCGGCAGCGATGGCATGGCAAGCCGCGGATCTGGGCGTGCGTCGCTTCGACGCCTCGGTGGGCGGCCTGGGCGGCTGCCCGTTTGCTCCCGGCGCCACCGGCAATATGGCCACCGAGGATCTGGTCTATCTGCTGGAGAGCTGCGGCCTGGATACCGGCATTGATATCCAGCGCCTGCGCGAGGTCGTGGCCATCGCCCGGCAGGCCACCGACCGGCCGCTGGGCGGGCGCATTCTCAGTTGGATCGAAAGCCAGGAAACGCGCGGCACGACGGTCTGCCTGTAACCGCGCGGCGCGGGGGCGGGCACCCCCTCGGCTCAGTGAATCTGGAACAGAATCTTCAGCAACTGAATGCCCAGCAGCACGATCAGCGGGCTCAAATCCAGCCCACCCATCGCCGGCAACAGCTTGCGGCAGGGCGCCATCACCGGCTCGGTGATCTGCACCACCACCCGCACCACCGGGTTGTAAGGGTCCGGCGCCACCCAGCTCAGAATCACCCGGATCAGCACCGCCCAGAAGATAAAGTTGAGTATCAGCGAGGCGAACTCACGCAGCGTATAGACCAGCAGCTGCGGACCGATGCCGGAGGGCAGGCCGCCATACTGGATGGTCAGCAGCACCATCACCTTGGCGACGATCAGGATCAGAATCAGCACCAGCGACGCCACGTCCAGGCCACCGTAGCCCGGAATAATGCGGCGCAACGGTGCCAGCAGCGGGTTGGTGGCGCGCAGCACGAATTGGGAAATCGGGTTATAGAAATCCGCCCGTGCCAACTGCAGCACGAAGCGGGTCATGACAATGAAAATATACACGCTGAACGCGATATCAATCAGGAAAACCGCGGCACCCTGAGGGTTCATGTGGACTCCAGACACTCCGTTTGGCGAAGAGTATTGGGGCAAACCGGAACGGTTTCAAATTTTGCCGGTGCACGGGTGTCAACCGGTGGTGCCGCGCGATCCCAGAACGATCACCGCCACGCCCAACAGACACAGCCCGGCGCCGGCCAGATCGGTGATCGTCGGGCGGACGCCGTCCACCAGCCACAGCCAGACCATCGCCATGCTGATATAGACGCCGCCATAGGCGGCATAAACGCGCCCCGCGTCGGATGGGTGCAGGGTCAGTAGCCAGGCAAAGGCGGCCAGACACAGCGCCGCCGGCACCAACAGCCACACCGATCCGCCCTGGCGCAGCCACAGCCAGGGCAGGTAACAGCCGAGGATTTCCGCCAGCGCGGTGAGCATGAACAACGCGGAGGTCTTGAGCATGGTGCTCTCCAAACCGGCCAGCGCCGGCCATACCGGCACCGGGTTTTGGCTTTACTCGGCGAGCTGCTCGGAGCGTTCACGCGCGGCGGCAACGGCGGCCTGAACGTGCTCGCGGAAGCCCGCTTCCTCGAACACCTCAAGCGCAGCGGCGGTGGTGCCGCCCGGGCTGGTCACCCGCTGGCGCAACACGTCCGGGCCGGCTTCGCTGGTGATCGCCAGTTGAGCAGCGCCCCAGGCGGTCTGCAGCACCAGCTGGCGGGCGGCATCGGCGCCCAGGCCCTGCGCCTTGGCGGCGTCGATCAGCGCTTCCATGAGCAGGAAAAAGTAGGCCGGCCCGGAGCCGGAAACAGCGGTGACCGCGTCCAGCTCTTTCTCTTCGTCGAACCAGAAGGTCAAACCCACCGCGGCCAGGATCTGGCCGGCCATTTCTTTCTGTTCGGCGCTCACGCCCTCGGCGGCGTACAAACCGGTGGCGCCGGCCTGCACCAGCGCCGGGGTGTTGGGCATGCACCGCACGATCGGCGCCTCACCCAGCCATTGTTTCAGGTTGGCGACGGTGACACCGGCGGCAATCGAGATCACCAGCGGCTGGCGCTCGGTGATGATCTCGCGCAGCGCGGCGCAGGCATCGCCCATCACCTGGGGCTTCACCGCCAGCACCAGCACATCCACGCGCCGCGCTACCTCCAGGTTGTCGTCGGTGACGTGCACCCGGTGCAGGCGGGACACCTCGTCGAGGCGATCCGGGGAAGGATCGCTCATCCAGATGCGTGCCGGCCGGATGCCCTTGGCGACCATGCCGCCGGTCAGGCTGGTGGCCATGTTGCCCGCGCCGATAAAACCGATCAGTTGCTGTGCCATACCTGTGTCGTCCTTTTGTTGTGCCGCCGGCACACCGCTGCGGGTGTGTCAGTGCGGTTCCCTGGCCGGGCGCGGGCCAAACAGGGCGGTGCCCAGGCGCACCAGGGTGGCGCCCTCGTCGATGGCGACCGGAAAGTCCGCGCTCATGCCCATGGAAAGCGTGTCGAGGGCGGGCATTGTATTGCGCAAATGTGACAGTGTCATGGCGAGGCGGTGGAAGGCGGCCCGATTGCCGTCCTCGGCATCGGCACGGGGGATCGCCATCAGGCCGCGCAGGCGCAGACGTGGCCACTGATGAAAGCGGGCCGCCAGCGCCGCCACCTGACCCACGGCCACCCCGGCTTTGCTGTCCTCGTCGTCCAGATTGACCTGGATACAAACATTCAGCGGGCCGAGCGCCGCCGGCCGTTGGTCATTCAAACGCTGGGCCAGCCGCTCCCGATCCACCGAGTGCACCCAGTGGAAATGGGCGGCGATATCGCGGGTCTTATTGGACTGAATCGGGCCGATGAAATGCCACACCAGGCCGCGCCCGGCCAGCGCCGGCATCTTGCCGAGCGCTTCCTGCAGATAATTTTCACCAAAGTGCCGCTGGCCCTGATCCGCCAGCGCGGCGATTTCGCCGGCGTCACGGGTTTTGCTCACCGCCAGCAGAGTCACCGAGGTGGGATCACGGCCGGCGGCCGCGCAGGCGTCCTGGATTCGTGCGCGAATCGAGGTCAGGGGGGTGGAGGGTTCAGGCATGATTGAATGACTCAGGGTCTGCGGTTACTTTAACGGTGTTACTCACTGCGACTTTTTACTGAGCCGCCACTGAGCCGCCGCCAACACGACTGGCGGCATCATAGCAGAGGCCCCGGGGAGCCTCTCCAACCTCAAAAACAACACAGACGCCCATGGATATCACCGAACTGCTTGCCTTCAGCGCCAAGAATGGCGCTTCGGATCTGCACTTGTCCGCCGGTCTGCCACCCATGATCCGGGTGGACGGCGACGTGCGCCGCATCAATCTGCCGCCGATGGAACACAAAGAGGTCCACGCGCTGATCTACGACATCATGAACGACAAGCAACGCAAGGATTTCGAGGAATTCCTGGAAACCGACTTCTCGTTCGAGGTGCCCGGCGTGGCCCGCTTCCGGGTCAACGCCTTTAATCAGAACCGGGGCGCCGGCGCGGTGTTCCGGACCATTCCCTCCAAGGTGCTGTCGATGGAAGATCTGGGCATGGGTAAGGTGTTCCAGAACATCGCCGCGTTCCCGCGCGGCATCGTGCTGGTCACCGGCCCCACCGGCTCGGGCAAGTCCACCACCCTGGCGGCGATGATGGACTACATCAACAACACCCGCTACGAGCACGTGCTGACCATCGAGGACCCGATTGAATTCGTGCACGAATCGAAGAAGTGCCTGGTCAACCAGCGCGAGGTGCACCGCGACACGCTCGGCTTCGCCGAAGCGCTGCGCTCGGCGCTGCGGGAAGACCCGGACATCATTCTGGTCGGCGAAATGCGCGATCTGGAGACCATCCGGCTGGCCCTCACCGCCGCCGAGACCGGCCACCTGGTGTTCGGCACCCTGCACACCACCAGCGCCGCCAAGACCATCGACCGGGTGGTGGACGTGTTTCCCGCGGAAGAGAAATCCATGGTCCGCTCAATGCTCTCGGAATCGTTGCAGGCGGTGATTTCACAAACGCTGATGAAGAAGAACGGCGGCGGCCGGGTGGCCGCCCACGAAATCATGATCGGCACCCCGGCGATCCGTAACCTGATCCGCGAAGACAAGGTGGCGCAGATGTATTCGGCGATCCAGACCGGCGCCGGGCTGGGCATGCAGACGCTGGACCAATGCCTGCAAGGGCTGGTGCAGAAAGGCCTGGTGTCCCGGGAAGTGGCCCGGGAAAAAGCCAAGAACCCCGACTCGATCTGACGGACCCCGCTATGGAATTCGATGACCTGCTGAAACTGATGGTGCAAAAAGGCGGCTCCGACCTGTTTATCACCGCCGGCGTGCCACCCAGCATGAAGATTCACGGCAAGGTGGTGCCGGTGACACGCAATGCCCTGACCCCGGACATGACCCGGGATCTGGTGCTCAACGTGATGAGCGAGAAGCAGCGCAAGGAATTCATTGAGCACCACGAGTGCAACTTCGCGATTTCCGCGCGCGGCATCGGCCGGTTCCGGGTCAGTGCCTTTTACCAGCGCAACCTGGTGGGCATGGTGCTGCGCCGCATCGAGACCAAGATTCCCAACGTGGATGAATTACGCCTGCCGCCGATCATCAAGGATCTGGCGATGACCAAGCGCGGCCTGCTGATTTTCGTGGGCGCCACCGGCACCGGTAAATCCACGTCGCTGGCGGCGATGATCGGCCACCGTAACCGCAATTCCAAAGGCCACATCATTTCCATTGAGGACCCGATCGAATTCATCCACCAACACCAGGGCTGCATCGTTACCCAGCGCGAGGTGGGCATTGATACCGAATCGTTCGAGGTGGCCTTGAAGAACACCCTGCGCCAGGCGCCGGACGTGATCCTGATCGGCGAGATCCGCAGCCGCGAAGTGATGGATTATGCCATCGCCTTCGCCGAGACCGGCCACCTGTGCCTGGCCACCCTGCACGCCAACAATGCCAACCAGGCGCTGGATCGCATCATTCACTTCTTCCCCGCCGACCGCCACGGTCAGTTGTGGATGGACATGTCGCTCAACCTGCGCGGCATCGTTGCCCAGCAGTTGATCCCCACCCCGGACGGCAAAGGCCGCCGCGCCGCCATCGAAGTGCTGCTCAACACCCCGCTGGTGGCCGATCACATTCGCAAAGGCGAGGTGCACCTGCTCAAGGCGCTGATGAGCAAATCCCGAGAGCAGGGCATGCAGACCTTCGATCAGGCGCTCTACGACCTGTACGACGCCGGTGAAATCACCTACGAAGACGCCATCGCCCACGCCGATTCGCCCAACGATCTGCGTCTGATGATCAAACTGGCCAACGAAAGCGACGCGTCCAGCCTCGACCACGCCACCCGCGGCCTGAGCATCGACGACAGCGAGTGACCCCACGCCGGCCCGGCGCCGGTGTGTTCCCCAATCTTTTACGATCCCACCTTGAAGCCGGCGGACCGCGCACCAATCGCTGTGGTATGAAGACGTATGCGATGACCAGGGCTTTTGTCGTCAACGGGCTCTTCACGCCCACCGGCGCAGGGTGTTGTTCGCATCGTCATACGGTTCCGACCACCGACAAGGAGGCTTTATGAACAAGTTCGCATCCGCCCATTGGGAAGGCGACATCAAGAAAGGAAAGGGTACCATTTCCACCCACAGTGGTGCGTTGAAGGAACAGCCTTACGGCTTTAATACCCGCTTCGAGGATGAGCCAGGCACCAATCCCGAAGAGTTGATTGGCGCCGCCCACGCCGGCTGTTTTTCAATGGCGCTGTCTCTGGAACTGGGCAACGCCGGTTTCACCGCCAAGAGCATCGACACCAAAGCGAAGGTCACGCTGGAAAAAGACGGTGACGGTTTTGCCATCACCAAAATCCACCTTGATCTGAAGGCCTCCGTGCCCGGTATCGATGACAAGCAATTCCAGGACATCGCCAACGGCGCCAAAAAAGGCTGCCCGGTGTCCAAGGTACTGAACGCGGACATCTCCCTGGACGCCGAACTGACCGACTGAAGCCACCTGGCCAGCCCGGCGAAGCGGGCTGGCGCCAGGCAGAGCGTGAATCCAACAGGAGAGGAGAAAAACGATGAGTGATGTGCGGTTCAATGGCGAAGCGGTGCCCGTGGATGGCGACTTTCCCGGGGCTGGCGAGGCGGTGCCCCCTTTTACCCTGACCAACAGTGACCTTCAGGACGTGACGCTCGGCGACTACGCCGGCAAGCGCAAAGTCCTCAATATCATCCCCAGCATCGACACCGGCATCTGTGCCAATTCCACCCGTAAATTCAATGAATACGCCAGTGGCCTGGACAACACCGTGGTGCTGGTGGTGTCGGCGGATTTGCCGTTCGCCGCCAGCCGCTTTTGCGGCGCGGAAGGGCTCGGCAACGTGACCACCCTGTCCACCTTCCGCCATCCGGAATTTCAGCGCAATTACGGCGTTGCCATTACCGGCGGCCCGCTGCACGGCTTGTGCGCCCGCGCCGTGGTGGTGCTGGACGGCAACGACAAGGTTCTGCACAGCGAGCGGGTGGCGAACATCGACCAGGAACCGGATTACGACGCGGCGGTAGAAGCGTTGAGCTGAACCGCGCCGCCCACCTCTTACGCCGGGTCGGTCAGGGTGCCGTTGCGGTAATCCCGCAACGCCTGATCGAGCTGCTCCTGGGTGTTCATCACAAACGGTCCGTATTGCGCCACCGGCTCCTTGATCGGCTTGCCGGCCAGCACTAACACCCGGGCGCCGCCGTTGCCGCCGAGCAGGGTCACGCGCTCACCGTCGGTGAGCGTTGCCGTGTGTTGATCGGCGACCGGCTCGCCGGCCACGCTCAGATCTCCCTCGAACACGTACAGCAAGGCGTTGTGACCGGCGGTCACCGGGATCGCCACCGATTCGCCAGGGCGCAGTGTCACGTCCAGATAGAGCGGCTCGGTGCTGCCACCGGTGACCGGTGCCACCAGGCGCTCGCCGGCGATCTCCACCTCGCCAGCAATCGCCTTGATCTGGCCGCCGCCGCCGAGATCCAGGCGCGGGATCTCACGGTCGGCGATGTCCCGGTAACCGGCCGCTTTCATCTTTTCCGCCGCCGGCAGGTTGATCCACAATTGAAAGCCACGCAGCAGGCCGTCCTGCTGTTGCGGCATTTCTTCATGAATAATGCCGCGTCCGGCGGTCATCCATTGCACGCCACCCTGCTTCAGATCGCCTTCGTTACCAAGATGATCCCGGTGCCGCATATGGCCTTCGATCAAATACGTGACGGTCTCGAATCCACGATGCGGGTGCGCCGGAAAGCCGGCCACGTAATCGTCCGGATTGTCGGAGGAGAAAGCGTCGAGCATCAGAAACGGGTCGAGCCGCACGCTGGGGTTGTGGCCGAGCGCGCGCTTGAGCCGCACGCCGGCGCCATCGGACGTTTCCAGCGCGCGGAAGGTATTGAGTACACGACGTTCTTCCATCATTGCCACCTCGCCTTTTATCGCTCTTGCAGCGGCTTTAAACGCCGCGAATGTGCCGCTCGCCCAAACGCTCACGATCGTGCGGGGCTGAATAATCCAGCCGTGGGCCGATCGGGATGATGCCGTGCGGGTTCACCGTTGGATGGCTGCGAAAATAGTGGTTGCGGATGTGCGCCATATTCACCGTTTCGGCCACACCGGGCAGCTGATACACCTCGCGCAGCAGGCCGTTCAGGTTCGGGTAATCGGCAATGCGCTTGCGGTCGCATTTGAAATGAGTGACGTACACCGGGTCAAACCGCACCAGCGTGGTCCACAGCCGCAGGTCCGCCTCGGTGAGCGTGTTGCCGACCAGATAACGGCTTTCGCCAAGCCGCTGCTCAAGCTGCTCGAGGGTGTCAAACAGTGCCTGCACTGCTTCGTCGTAAGCCGCCTGGCTGGTGGCGAAACCGGCCTTGTAGACGCCGTTGTTCACGGTGTCATAAACAAGCGCATTGACCTCATCGATGGCCGGGCGCAGATCCTCTGGGTAATAGTCGCCGGGGCGCGCGCCGAGACCGTCGAAGGCGGTGTTGAGCATGCGAATGATGTCCGCCGACTCGTTGCTGACGATGGTCTCGCGCTGCTTGTCCCACAGCACCGGCACGGTGACTCGTCCGGTGTAGTGGGGATCGGCCTTCAGGTACAACTGATAAAGCTTGTCCAGCCGGTACAACTGGTCGCCGGTGGCACCGGGAAAATCGCCGCCCAGCTCCCAGCCGTTCTCCAGCATCAGCGGGTCCACCACCGACACCTGTATATGCTGTTCCAGCCCTTTCCAGGCGCGCATCACCAACGCACGGTGCGCCCACGGGCAGGCGTAGGACACGTACAGATGGTAACGGCCGCTCTCAGCCTTGAAGCGATCATCGCCATCGGCGCTCAGCCAATGGCGAAACTGGCTCTCGGAGCGCTTGAAACGGCCTCCGGTGCTCTTGGTGTCGTACCATTGATCCTGCCATTTTCCCTCTACCAGCAAACCCATGGGGCTCTCCTTCGTTGTGCGTGCCTGCGTTGTGCGTGCGTCAAGCCCGCCTCAGGCGGACGTTTTCTCATCGAACTGTTGCAATTGCGCGGCGATCCGCGCCTGGGCGCGCAGCAGCGCCTGGTTCTTCACGTCTTCACCAATATTCAGCCCTTCGGCGTAAACGAATTCCACATCGGTGAGGCCAATAAAGGCGAGGATCGTTTTCACGAACTGCGTGGAGGTTTCATGGGGCTGTCCCTGGTGAATACCACCGTGGGTGGCGAACACCCTCACCGGCTTGTCCGCGACCAGGCCCACCGGACCCTGCTCGGTGTACTTGAAGGTCAGCCCGGCGCGGGCGATGTGGTCGAACCAGGCTTTGAACTGGCTGGGTACGCTGAAGTTGTACATGGGCAGGCCGATCACCACCAGGTCGGCGTTGTTCAACTCCTCGATCAGGGCGTCCGATTGCGCCAGCACCGCCCGCTGAGCGTCGTTGAGGTTGTCGCTGAAGCCGCGCAAGGCACCGGCGCGCTCCAGGTCCAGATGCGGCACGCCGTCGGTGATCAGGTCACGGACCAGCACCTGGGTGCCAGGGTGCGCCGCCTGATAACCTTCGATGAACCGCCGCGCCAACTGGCTGGACTGCCCCTGGTCACCAAAAATGCTGCTTTGCAGGTACAAAATGCTGGCCATCTTTATTCTCCGTGTTCAGACCGGGCCGCGACCCGGCGTGGGGTAAGTGTGCGATGGCCCCATTGTCTTTTCTGATCAGAAGATATAAAACGGCATGAATTCGCGATATATGGCCAACTGATTCGATATGTCGACCAAAATCACCCTGGACCAGTGGCAAGCGTTGATCGCCGTGGTGGACGAGGGCGGCTACGCCGCCGCCGCCGAAGCCCTGGACAAGAGCCAATCCGCGATCAGTTACGCGGTGCAGAAAATCGAAAGCGAACTGGGCGTGCGTGCCTTCGCGCTCGAGGGCCGGCGCGCCAAACTTACCGAAACCGGTGATCTGCTCTATCGTCAGGCGAAAATGCTGGTGGAAGAAGCCGGGCGCATCGAGAAAACGGCGATTCAGTTCGGCCACGGCTGGGAGCCCATGGTGCGACTCACCGCCGACGGTCTGTTTCCCAACGACTACGTGCTGTGCGCCCTGGCGCAACTGGCCGGCGAGAGCCCGCTGACGCGGGTGGAATTCCTGCAGACGGTGCTCTCCGGGGCCGAAGAGGCGCTGCTGCGCCATGAAGCGGATGTGGTGATTACCGGCCACGTGCCGCCGGGTTTCATGGGCGATCACCTGCTGCGCGTGCGCTTCGTGGCGGCGGCGGCGCCCTCCCATCCTCTGCACCATCAGGGCCCACTGGAGCTGGAAGACCTGCGCCCGCACCGCCAATTGGTGATCCGTGACGCCGGCCGCCGGCGCGTCGATTCCGGCTGGCTGGGCGCGGAGCAACGCTGGACCTTCTCGCTGGGCGAGGCCCGCCGCGCCGCCCTGGTGCGCGGCCTGGGGTTCGCCTGGGTGCCGGAGACCGAGATCGGCGATGACCTCGCCAACGGCGCGCTGCGCCCGTTGCCTCTGAGCCAGGGCGCCGAACGCTATCACGATCTCTATCTGGTCTACGCCGAGGGCCAGTACGCCGGGCGCGCCGCCCGCTATCTGGGAGATCGCATCAAAGAGGGCGTTACCCAGGGCCTGCCCGAATCGCTCGCCCCCGTCTGATTCACCGCCCCGACCGGGCCACCACCCAGAGACCACCATGACCGACGCCAATATTCACATTGCCACCCGCTTCAATGGCCCGCCGGGTTCCGCCAATGGCGGCTATATCTGCGGCTGCCTGGCCGAACACACCGGCGCCACCTGCGTGGAAACGCGCCTGATGGCACCGCCGCCGCTGGCCACCGATTTGCCGTTGCGACGCGATCAGGGCGAGCTGTTCGCCCTGCACGGGGAGCGCCCGGTGGCCCGCGCCCGCCGCGCCGAGCTGCCGCCCATAACGGTGCCGGCGGCGCCGACCCTGGCCGAGGCGCGCGCGGCGGAGCAGCATTTCGTCGGCTTCACCGAGCACGCCTTCCCCGGCTGCTACGTGTGCGGCCCACAACGTCAGGACGGGCTGCGCCTGTTTCCCGGCTGGCTGGATGACCGGCGCGCGGTGGCCTGCGCCTGGACCCCCGGCAACGAGCTCGGCGACGGGCACGGGCGGGTGGCCTTGCCGCAGCTTTACGCGGCACTGGATTGCCCGGGATCGTTCGCGCTGGTGCGCGATCCCGGCAACTGGGTGGTGCTCGGCAGTTTCACCGTGCAGGTGGACGAGGCGCCACGGCTGGACGAGGACCATGTGATCCTCGGCTGGGCGGAAGGCCGCGATGGCCGGAAACTGTTCGCCGGTACCGCGGTCTTTGATGCACGGGGGCGTTGTCTGGCCAAAGCCCATGCGGTGTGGGTGCAAATTCCCGCCGGCTCCCGTTGACGCCACCGTGGCGGCGACGACCTATACTGGCGTGGTGAATGATCACCAACGGAGAGAGACCATGCGCGCCTTCGCCCTGATGTTGGTACTGCTCATGAGTGGCTGTGTCAGCCCGGTGGTGGTTGACCATCGTGCCGGCACCGACTACAGCCGTTACCAGACCTACGCCATCGACCCGCCCTCCGGCGACAGCGAAATGCTCAGCCTGGACGGCCAGCGGGTGCAGCAGGCGGTGAAGGAAACCCTCGCCAACGGGCCGCTCAAAGCGGCGGACAAGGATCAGGCGGATCTGCTGCTGCGCTACCAGTTCACGCCGGTGGAGCGCTTCAGCGGCAATACCTTCTCATTCGGGCTGGGCTTCTGGCGCAACAACTATGGCCTGAGCACCAGCACCCCGGTGGAGGGCGAGACCGAGAAGGAATATCGCCTGCAACTGGCACTGGTGGAACCGGGCAGCAAGGAAGTGGTCTGGCAGGCCACCAGCCGCGATACCCTCTATCTGGAAATGAACAGCCAGCACCGGCTGGAACGCATCAACGCCATGGTCACCGAAATGTTCAAACGCTACCCGCCCGGGGCCAGCGCAAAGTAACCGTCAGCCCGCCGCCGGCGGTGTCACCCAGCTCGACCCGGCCGCCGGTGCGCGCCATGATGGTGGCGACAATCGCCAGCCCCAGCCCCTGACCGCCACCCCGGCCGCGCCAGCCCCGATCCAGCGCCCGCTGGCGCTGTCCAGGGGTCAACCCGGGGCCATGATCTTCCACCACCACCGCGCAGCCGTCCTTGCCCAGCGGTTCACAGCGCAGCGTCAGCGCCGCCCCGGCGGGGCTGTGCCGCACCGCATTCTCGAGCACATTGCGCACCGCGATGCGCACCAGCCCCTCCGGCGCCGCCGGCAGCAGATCGTCACCGCCGCGCGCGCTCACCCGCAGGCCGTGATCGTTGATCACGCCAGCCAGCTCCGCCAGCACCCCCGCCACCAGCTCCGACAGCGGCGGGCAGGGCGTGCCGCTGACCGGCGCGCCGTCTTCCCGTGCCAGTGCCAGCAGTTGATCCAGGCTGCGCCCCAGGCGCAACGCCGCCTGCTCGGCGGCGACCCGGGCGCGCTCGGATTTTTCTCCTTCGGTGAGGCCGGCCACCTGAAGCTGGGTGCGGATCGCCGCCAGCGGCGTGCGCAGTTCATGGGCCAGATCGTCGGTCAGGCGGCGCTCGCGGGACAACGCTTCGCGCACCCGCGCCAACCAGCCGTTCAGGGTCGCCACCATCGGTATCAGTTCCGCCGCGCCACGGGGTCCGCTCAGCGGTGTGTCATCGTCCAGACCGCGCTCGGCGATCTGCCGGCGCAGCCCGGCCAGCGGTTGCAGCGCCCGGCCCACCGCCCACCACACCAGCGCCAGGCTGGCGAGCAGGCCGGCGGCCAGGCTGATCAGCAACACCAGTGCCACCTGGCGCATGAAATCCGTACGGCCGCGCATACGCTCCGCCGACGCCACTTTCAGCGCGCCCTGGGTAATGGTGTAAACCCGCCATTGCTCGCCGCCCACCTGGCGCTCGGCAAAGCCGTCCGTGGCGGTCGCCAGGCGCCCGCGCGGGGCGCCGGCGGAACGGGCCAGAATCTCACCACGCAGGCCGCTCACCTCGCAGGCGATGCCGCCCAGTGGCATGCCGCCACGATCCTTCAACTGGATGCCGCCACGCGCGGCCTGCTCGTCCACCAGCGACACCACCATCTTGGCGGAGGCCGCCAGCCGCTCATCGAGCACCGTGGCCAGCCGGCTCTTCACCTCGCCATGCAGCCACAACGCCAGCAACAGCCACAGCAGCGACAGGCTCAGCCCGATGCCCACCAGCAAACGGCCACGCAGACTTGCCGGGCCGATCATGGCGGGCTGCCCAGCCGGTAACCTTCGCCACGCACGGTTTCGATCAGCCGGTCACCGAGCTTGCGGCGCAGGCTGTGGATGTGCACCGCCAGGGCGTTGCTTTCCACCCCGCCGGTCCAGCCGTAGACACGGTCGGCCAGTTCATCGGCGGTCAACACCCGCCCCCGGCTTTGCAACAACGCCAGCAGCAGCGCCCGCTCCCGACGCGGCAACGGCACCAGACGCTCGCCGCGCCACAGTTCCTGACGCGCCGGATCGAAGCGCAACTCGCCGTACTCGATCAGCGGCGAGGTTCGCCCCTGGGCACGCCGCAGCAGGGCGTGCAAGCGGGCCGCCAGTTCACTGAGGTCAAAGGGTTTGATCAGATAATCGTCGGCGCCGGCGTTGAGCCCGAGCACCCGGTGGTCGACGCCATCGCGGGCGGTCAGCACCAGCACCGATTCCGAGCGGCCCTGGCGCCGCCAGCGGCGCAACAACGTCACGCCGTCTTCATCCGGCAAGCCCAGATCCAGCACCACCGCGTCGAAATGCACGCTCAACAACGCCGCCGTGGCGGCGGCGGCGCTCTCCACCCAGGCGACCGTGAAGCCGTGCGCTTCCAGGCCCACCTGAACGCCATCGCCGAGCAGGGCATCGTCTTCAACCAACAACACATGCATGGGGAAATCTTCGTCGCGTGATCGTTTGGATAATCGGCCACAGAGTAATCCGGCGGTGATTAACCCGGCGTTAATAGTGGCGCCGGATGCTCACCCCCAATCTTAACCTGGAGAGGCCCCATGACGACCGTATCCCTGGGCCCGTTGGCCATTCCGCTGGCGCCACTGCCGTGGCTGGTGGCGGTGATGGTCGCCACCCTGGTCGCCGCGCGCCGCAAGCGGCGCGGCCACCCGGGCGACGCCGAGCCCCTGATTATCTGGCTGGCGGCGGCGGCGCTGATCGGCGCGCGGGCGGCGTTCGTGCTGCGCTATCAGGACCAGTTCACCAGCGTGCTGGCGATGTTCGACCTGCGTGACGGCGGCCTCTGGTGGCCCGGCGCCCTGGCCGGGCTGGCGGCGGGTATGGCGCTGGCCGCATGGCGGCGCGCGGCGGTGGGCGAGGCCCTGCACGCCAGCCTCTACGGTGCCTTGGCCGCGGTGCCAGTGGCGGCGGTGGTGGTGTTGCTCAACCCCGCCGGCACCCCCGCTCCGGACGTGACGCTTTATCGCCCCGACGGCGGCGGCGTCAGCCTGCACCAGGCCCGTGGCCCGGGCGTGACGCTGGTCAATCTCTGGGCCACCTGGTGTCCGCCGTGCCGCCGCGAGATGCCGGTGCTGGAAGCCGGGCAGCATCACTATCCCCGGGTGCGCTTTCTGTTCGCCAACCAGGGTGAAGACGCGGCCACCATGGCCGCTTACCTGAGCGATGCCGATCTTGAGTTAAACGGCGTTTACCTGGACCCCCACGGCGATCTGGCCCGGGCCTGGGGCAGCGGCGCCTTGCCCACCACGGTGCTGCTCAACGGCGCGGGCGAGGTCATCGATCACCATATCGGGCCACTGTCCGCGGCCGGCCTTCAGCAGTTTTTGCAACCCCACCTCAAGGAGTAGACAGGACATGCTTAAACCGTATTTCAACGCCTTACTGGTGGCGGCCTTGATGGCGCTGCCCTGGCCGGCCTTCGCCGCCGCCAATCAGGACCGGGTGTTGGCGCTTCTCGAGAACGCCACCTGGGTGGCGGAGGGCGCGGATCAGCCGGAGCGGGTGGTGTACATGTTCACCGATATGAACTGCCCTTACTGCGCGCGCCAATGGCAGGCCATGCAGCCGTATCTGCAGCGCGACGACAATGTCACCCAGGTGCGGCATATTCTGGTCGCCCTGCTGCGGCCTACCAGTTTGCCCAAAGCGGCCGCGGTACTGGCCGCCGATGATCCGGCCGCCACCTTCGCCCAAGCCGAGCGCCATTACGGCCAGCAAGGCGCCGGCCCGGAGCCGTTGGAAACCGTTCCCGCCGAGCTGGAAAACCAGATTCAGGGCAACACCATTCTGATGATGCGGTTGGGCTTGAAGGGGACACCCGCGACGCTGTTTCTGGACCCGGACGGCAAGCTGCAAGTGGCGCCCGGGGTGCTCAGTGACGACGCCCTGCGCCGCTATGTGTTCCAGGTGGAGTGAGCGTTACCGCCGGGCTCAGTCGCCGCCACGCCAGCTTAACCGGCCATGGCAGAGGGTGAGCTTAACGATGCCCGGCAAAGTGGCGTCCAGCCAGGGGGAGTTACGACCGGCGGAAAGCCAGTGGCTGGCCATGGCGCGGGTGGCGCCGGCGTCGAGCACGCAGAGGCTGGCGGGGCGGCCGGTTTCCAGTTGCCCGGCCTGAATCCCCAGGCAACGCGCTGGCGCGGCGGTGACCGCATCGAGCGCCCGGGCCAGGGGCAGATCGCCGTCGCTGACCAGTTTAAGCACCAACGGCAGCAGCGTATCCAGCCCGGAAATGCCGGGCCGGGTGGCGGGAAACGGCGCCGCCTTGCTGGACGAGCCCACCGGCTGATGCTGGGAGCAGATCGCGTCGATGGTGCCGTCCGCCACCGCCGCCAGCAGCGCTTGCCGGTCGGCGCTGCCGCGCAGCGGCGGAATCACATGACAGTGGCTGTTGAAGCCTTCCAGGGCGTCTTCATCGAGCAACAGATGATGAATGCTGACATCGGCGCTTACCGGCAAACCACGGCGGCGTGCCTCGCGCAGCAGATGCAGGGATTCACGGCTGGAGATCTGCTGGAAGTGGGCGCGCACGCCGGTGGCTTCCACCAGCAGCAGATCGCGGGCCAGGTCCACCGATTCGGCCACCGCCGGGATGCCCGGCAGGCCCAGCCGCGCCGCCACCGGCCCGTCGTGGGCGCAACCGCCGGCGGCCAGGGCGGCGTCCTGGGGGCGGAACATCACCGGCAAATCAAAGGTCGCGGCGTACTCCAGGCAGCGCTTGAGAATCAGAGCATCGGCCACTTTGGCGCCGGCCTGGCCGACGGCGATGCAGCCGGCGCGCGCCAGCGTGAACATCTCCGCCAGTTGGGTGCCTTGCAGCCCCTGGGTCATGGCGGCAATCGGCAGCACCCGCGCGAAGCCGGCGTGGCCGGCCTGTTCGCGAATCAGGCGCACCACCGCGGCACTGTCCACCGGCCCGCAATCCGGCTGGGCCGCCAGATGGGTAATGCCGCCGGCGGCGGCGGCGCGGCTTTCCGAGGCGATGTCGCCAGTGCGGCCGCTGCCCGGCAGCGACAAATGCACGCAGGCGTCCACCAGCCCGGGCAGCACCCAGTGGCCCTCGGCTTCGATGATCTCGGCGCCGGGGGCGTCCAGGCTGGCGCCGATGCGCACCAGCCGCCCTTCATCGATCAACAGATCGGCGATCTCGTCGCGGCCGGAGGCGGGGTCGATGACCCGGCCCTTGCGAATCAGAAGATGGGCTTTACCGGCCATCGAGGTCTCCTTGGGGCTGCCCGTGGGCGCTCTCCTGGCCGCTGATCGCCATCGACATCACCGCCATGCGCACCGCGATGCCGAAGGTCACCTGGTTAAGAATCACCGAGCGCGGCCCGTCGGCCACTTCCGAGGCGATTTCCACGCCCCGGTTGATCGGCCCCGGGTGCATCACGATGGCGTCCGGCCGGGCGTGGCGGAGCTTGTCGTTGTTGAGGCCGTAGAGACGGTAAAATTCGCCCTCGCTGGGCAGCAGGGCGGAGTCCATGCGCTCTTTCTGCAGGCGCAGCATGATCACCACGTCGACGTCCTTGAGGCCCTGGATCATGTCGGTGAACACGGTCACACCGAGCGCTTCCACATCGCGGGGCAACAGGGTTCTGGGGCCGATAAAGCGGACTTCCTCGGCGCCCAGAATATTGAGCGCGTGGGCCTGGGAGCGGGCCACCCGCGAGTGCAGGATGTCGCCCACCACCGCCACCTTGAGGCCGGCGAAGCCGCCCTTGTAATGGCGGATCGTGTACATGTCCAGCATCGCCTGGGTGGGGTGGGCGTGGCGGCCGTCGCCGGCGTTGATCACCGCCACCCGGGGCGTCACCTGCTCGGCGATAAAGAACGGCGCGCCGGAATCCTGGTGGCGCACCACGAACATGTCGGCGGCCATCGCCTCCAGGTTGCGCAGGGTGTCCAGCAGGGTCTCGCCCTTGCTGGTGGCGGACTTGGCGATGTCCAGATTGAGCACGTCGGCGCTGAGCCGCTTGGCCGCCAGCTCGAAGGTGCTGCGCGTGCGCGTGCTCGATTCGAAGAACAAATTGACCACCGTCTTGCCGCGCAGCAGCGGCACTTTCTTGATGGCGCGGTCACCCACGTCCACGAAGCTGGCGGCGGTGTCGAGAATTTCTTCGAGCAGGGAACGGGAAAGGTGTTCGACGGAAAGGAAGTGGCGCAGCTTTCCGTCTTCTGTGAGCTGCACGCGGGAGGAGGGCGGCGGCGCTAGTGTCATTCGTCGGGCCTTATGGTTCTAACCTCCGCGACCAGGGGCGCGGGTCCGCGTAATTCTACCCGCTGATGGGGCGGCAATGCCAAAGTTTCCCCACAAATATCGGGGCGGATTGGCAATTCCCGGTGGCCGATGTCGAACAGCACCACCAGCCGGATCGACGCCGGGCGGCCGTAATCGAACAGCTCGTTCATGGCCGCGCGTATGGTGCGGCCGGTCATCAGCACGTCGTCCACCAGTACGATGTGCGCGCCGTCCACCTCGAAGGGCAGATCGGAAGGCTTGACCGAACGCTTCAGGCCACGGGTATCAAAGTCGTCGCGGTAGAAGTTCACGTCCAGGGAGCCGATCGGCAACGGCTGCGCCAGGCGCTCGTTCAGCGCCGCCGCCACCCAGGCGCCGCCGGATTGAATGCCCACCAGGCAAGGCGGCTCACCCGGCAACGCCGCCAGCGCGTCGGCGATCTCCCCGAGCCGGGTTTCAATCTGTTCTTCACTCCAACGCAACGGGCCTCTCCTCAAACAGGTCAGGCCGCTAAGAGTAGCAGAAGCGGGCGGCCGCTACGCCACTGTCAGAACGGCCGGTCTCGTTTACCCTGTGCCAGCGACGCAATCGCTCGACACAGGAGGAAGGCTTGCAACAACCGATCACCGGATTTCACCGTGACGCCGACGGCGACTGGGTCGCGGAGCTGGCCTGCGGCCACACCCAGCATGTGCGTGATCGCCCGCCCTGGAGCGAGCGCCCCTGGACACGCACCGCCGCGGGGCGCGCGGGCATGCTGGGCCAGCCCTTGAACTGCCCGCACTGCGAGCCACCCGGGCGCCATCCGTCGCCGTGACGGCACGCACCCAAGCACGGTGCGTTTTGGTTTACAATCCGCGCTTTACAGCCCATCAACGTCAAGGAAGGAACCAGGATGTCCATGTTCTCCAAAGCCCTCGCCGCCACGGCACTGTGTGTTGCTTTCATCGGCCCCGCCCACGCCTTCGATCTGAAAGGCCTGACCGACTCCGCCAACAAGGCGGTCAGCGATGCCTCCGACAAAGCCAACAGCGCCACCGGCAAGGCACAGTCTTCCATTGATCAGGCCAGCGGCCAGTTCAAGGTGGCCGGCGATACCGCCTCTCTGGTCAGCCAGCTCACCGACCAGCTCGGCGTCACCAAGACCCAGGCCGCCGGTGGCACCGCGGCGCTGTTGTCGATGGCCAAGTCGAACCTGTCCGGCAATCAGTTCAGCGGCATCACCGACCAGGTATCCGGCCTCACCGGCCTGCTCGGCAGCGGCGAAAGCAGCGGTGGCGGCCTGGCCAGCTCGATCCTGGGCAACGTGCAAAGCCTGAAGGGTGTGCAAAGCGCGTTCAGCGCTCTGGGCATGAGCCCGGACATGATCGGCCAGTTCGCCCCGGTGATTCTCAAGTTCATGGGCAGCGAGGGCGTCGCCGGCAATCTGCTCGGCAGCCTGCAAAGCCTGTGGGCACCGGCGGCCTGAATCCGGTTTCCGGTGAGCGCGGCCGCGCTCACCGGCGTCTGACTTTCGTTGCCCTGCGCCGGTTCGCCCCGTTAAAGCCGGCGCGCAACCGCTCAGCGGCGTCGGCCCGAGCGACGTATTCCACGGTTTTCCCCACCCGATAGGGCGCCAGCACCTGCAATTTTTCCAGTCTGCGCAGGTCCGCCCGGGCGGTGTTCTCGGAAACATCGAACAGATTCTTTAATTGTTTCGCGGTAAAGCTGCTGCCCGGTTTTTTTAACGCTTGTCTGAGCAGCGAGCCCTGGCGGTAGTTGAGTTGACTCCCCAATCCCATGTCGGCCAGCCACGCCAGCAGCTCCAGGTACTCCTTGTGCTTGACCTTCACATACTCAAGAAAATCATCAATCGCGCGGCGGACGACGCCGAGCTGGTAAGCAATGAAATAGGTCAGGTCCGCGTCGTCGGTTTCGGTGAACAGGTAAGCCTGGCCATACTGAATCGGCGCCGTCTTTAACAAAGAACTGATGGAAATGTACTCGAAGGTCCAATACCCGGCTTTCAGCATGTACCAATAAAACAGCGCCCGGGCCGTTCGCCCGTTGCCGTCCACGAACGGGTGCTCGTAGCCCAGCATGAAGTGCAGAATCACAGCCTTTGCGGCGGGATGGATGAACGTGCGCCCGTCACGACCGTCGTGGTTATAATTGGCGAACCCGCAGAGCGCGTCGAGCCGGGCGGGAATCCGCTCAGCGTCCGGCGGCTGGTGCACCACGTCCCCGTCACGGTCCACCACCACCACATCGTCGCCTTGACGCGGCTCACCGGGGATCACTCCGACACGATCCGTGCTCGCCGTGGCCAATTCATGAAAGCGAAAAATGAGGTCCAGTGACAACGGCTCGTCCCGGGCCCGCCTGGCCTCCCGCATCAGCTGATAACTATTGAAAATCATCCGCTCATCTTCGTTACGCGGACGCCGCTCACGCACCAGCATTTCCCGGGCCACCTTGCGGGTGGTCGCCGCGCCCTCAAGCTGGGCGCTGGAGATCGCCTCCTCCATCATCAAGGTCTCGACCAGATACTGCTCACGCTCGCCCGGGCTGGAAAGGCCGGCCTCGGCGCCCTGCAAGGCAGGTGCGCAAAGCCGGTCAATCTGGTGCAGCACGCTCTCCGCCATATCGGTGACGCAAAACTGGAACGGCTGCCCCCCGGCGGTACTCAACGACAGCGGTTTCAGCAGATTACGGCGCGCCAGTTTGATCGCCGCCCACACCACCTCTTTATCGTGGGAGGCGGGCAGACGCCGGCGCAAATCGTGCCAATGCAGATAGCGCCCTTTTGCGTCGACGGCGCCATGGCGCTCTATTTCAGCCAATACAGCAGGCTGATTTTCTTCTAAAATTCGTTTTAGGTCAGGGGGTTGGCTTATTTCTGCCATCTTCAACTCAATTTTCGTAAATTGAGTTATAAATACGCCGGCAGTGACTCGCCGTCAAGAAAACTCAAGGCGCCAGCGGCTCGGCGCCGTTCAAATAGCCCTCGGCGATCACCGCCGCCGCCATCGAATCCACTTTCGGGTCCGGGCCGCGGGTGCCGGTGCGCTCGCGAGCCTCGCGGGTGGAGAGCCGCTCATCGACCATCCAGACACGGGCGCCGAAGCGGCCGTGCAGCCGCCGGGCGAATTTACGGGCGCGCTCACTGGACGGGCTTTCGGTGCCGTCCATGTTGAGTGGCAGCCCCACCACCAGGCAATCGGGCCGCCATTCACGCAACAGCGCGTCGATGCGGTCCCAATCCGGTTGGGTGTCCTTGCAGGGCAGGGCGGGCAACGGCGTGGCGGTGCCGAGCAGGCCGTTGCCGCTGGCGACACCGATTTTTTTGGTGCCGTAGTCGAAGGCGAGAATCATCACGGTGCGGGCTATCCGGCGAATTGAGGGGGAGAGGGGAACGGTGGCGGCGCGGCTCAGCCGTGGCCGACCTGGGTGGCGATCAGGCTCATGTCCACGCCGAGGCCGGCGGCGGCACTGCGCCAGCGCTGGCCGAAGGGCGTCTCCAGCACCAGCTCCGGGGTGGAGGGGACGCTGAGCCAGACGTTGTCCGCCAGCTCCCGTTCCAACTGACCCTGATCCCAGCCCGCGTAGCCCAGGCACACCAGGGTGGCGGCCGGGCCCTCGCCCAGGGCAATCGCTTCCAGGATGTCCCGGGAGGTGGTCAGGCACAGGCCGTCGGCCAGGGCGATGCTGGAATCCCAGCGGCGCGCGGTGGCGCGGTGCAGCACGAAGCCGGAATCTTGCTGGATCGGGCCGCCGGCCACCACCTGGTGGTGCTCGGAGGGCGGCACCTCCACGTTGATTTCCATGTCGGCGAGAATGTCGTTGATCGACAGCGCCACCGGACGGTTCAGCGTCAGCCCCATGGCGCCCTCCTCGCCGTGCTCCACCAGATAGGTCACGGTGTGCTCGAAGTCGGGGTCGTCCATCTGCGGCATGGCAATCAGCAGTTGATGTTTCAGTTGCGCTTGGTCCATGGCGACAGTATCCGGCTCCGGCGCGGGCAGGGCAAGCCGCACGCGGCCGGGCCCGGGCGGCGCCTGATCAGCGCGATGAAACGCGGCGGTTGGCGTCGAACTTCCAGGTGCGGATGATTTCCAGCACATCCATGTGCTCGCGCATTTCCGTGTCGAACGGTTCAAACGGCGCCGCCAGACGCACGCTTTGAATCGCCGCCTGATCCAGGAAATCGTGGCCGGAGGACTGCAGAAGGCGGATCTCGTTGATCTTGCCCTGGCGGTTCAGCGCCACCATCAGACGCACCGCCCCGAAGGTGTTGCTGGTCAGCGCCCGGGGTGGGAAATGCCGGGTGCCAGCGGCCTCCACCCGGCGGCGGAAGCTGTCGATATACAGCGCTTCGTAATGGGCCTTGGCGGACACCGATGTCAGCCGCCGCACCCGGGGGCGCTTGGCATAGGCCTGCTTCTGCTCATCGAGACGCGCCTGCAGGCTGGCGATCTCGCGGCTGAGCTGATCGATGCTGTCGTGATCGGCGCGCCGGCGCGGGTCCGGCTCACGCTTGTCTTTTTGCTGGCTGGCGGTGGCGCGCTCGCTGGCCGCGCGGGTGACGATGATCTTCTGCCGGGTAACCGGCTGGGGGGCACGGCTGGTGGGCTCTTCAAGCTGAACCCGGCGGGTGTCCGGGTCGCTGAACAGGGCCTGTTCCGGGGTGGTGAGTTCGCGCTTTTTGTCCTGGTCGCCGGCACCCTGCTGGTTGGCCTGGGCAATGAAATCCGCCTGATCGGGCCGTTGTTCAGAGCGATGCGCGGCCAGGGTCACTTCCAGGGTGTGCGGCGCGGCGCGGCGCGGCTCCGGCATGAAACCGACGCCAAACAGCAGGACGCCATGCACGGCGAGCGCCAGAAACAACGTAAAACCGAGCCGGTCGGCACTGGTAACCTGCGGTGCAGCCATGATCCTATTCCGGCTCTTGGGCCGGTCGCCCCAGAATGAATCCCACGAAACGGCGCCATTGTCCGCCGTTCGCCGGCGGGCCGCCACGACCCGCCGCGCATTTTGGCATCTCGACTCCGCTACCGGTTACGCAGCGAAAGCAGGGTATCGAACAATTGGCCGGCGATGTTAAGCCCGTAGATCTGATCCAGTTCGCGCATGCAGGTGGGGCTGGTGACGTTGATCTCGGTGAGATAATCACCAATCACATCCAACCCGACAAAATACAAACCGCGCTCGCGCAACGTCGGGCCCACCTGTTCGCAGATCCAGCGATCACGGTCGGTGAGTTCGCGGCCCTCACCGGTGCCGCCGGCGGCCAGGTTACCCCGCAACTCACCCTTTTTCGGCACCCGGGCCAGGGCGTAGGGCACCGGTTCACCGTTGATCATCAGAATGCGTTTGTCCCCGGCGGTAATGTCCGGAATGTAACGCTGCGCCATGATCGGCGTTTTGCCGTGCTCGGTGAGCACTTCGATGATCACGCTGAGGTTCGAGCTGCCCGGCTCGATGCGGAAGATATTGGAGCCGCCCATGCCGTCCAGGGGCTTCATCACAGCGTCACCGACTTCCTCTACAAACGCTCTGAGCAGATCGCCGCGACCGGACACCAGGGTCGGCACGCAGCATTGGGGGAAGTCGGTGGCGAACAGCTTCTCGTTACTGTCACGCACGCTGGCCGGCCGGTTCACCACCATCACGCCTTCGCGCTCGACCTTTTCCAGCAGGTAGGTGGCATAGACGTATTGCGCATTGAAGGGCGGGTCCTGGCGCATCAGGATCATGTCCAGGCTGGCCAGGTCGCGGGGCGCGGCCTCGCCCAGGGTGAACCAGTTCTGGTTATCGTCGGCGACGCTCAGGTCGCGGGTCATGCCCGAGACCCGGCCTTCACGCATGAACAGGTCGGCGGGCTCCATGTAGTGGAGGCTCCAGCCACGGCGCTGCGCTTCCAGCAGCATGCCCAGGGTGGTGTCTTTCCAGGGCTTGATATGGTCGATGGGGTCCATCACCACGCCAACGTTAAGGCTCATCTTCACTCCACCGGAAACAGGGATGACGGGCCATGTTAACAGCGCTCTTAAGTGCCCGCTACGGGACCGTTTTCTCAACTCTCACAGGGCCTTATGGATTGATTGTAGAATCTATGTTAAAACCCCGGCTTGGGCTGATCCACCCAACGGAGCAACGGCACGGCGCCCCTCAGAGCGCTCGGCGGACTGTTCCCGGCCCCGCCTATCGCAATATAAAAAAGGCTCATAATTACAATACTTTGCGGCCTGTAACGGTTCACGGCTAAAGGCAGTTCTCCATGACTGACAACTTCCAAGATCTCAAGGTGATGGTGATCGACGATTCCAAGACCATTCGTCGCACCGCGGAAACCTTGTTGAAAAAAGCGGGTTGTGAGGTGATCACCGCCACCGATGGGTTCGATGCGCTGGCCAAGATCGCTGATAGCAAGCCGAGCATAATCTTCGTGGACATCATGATGCCAAGGCTGGATGGCTATCAGACCTGCGCGCTGATCAAGAACAACAGCGCGTTCAAGGGAACCCCGGTGATCATGCTCTCCTCCAAGGATGGACTGTTCGACAAAGCCAAGGGGCGCATCGTAGGCTCCGACGAGTATCTGACCAAACCGTTTTCCAAGGACGAACTGCTCGGCGCGATCCGCCAGTATATGTAGCGGACGTGAACCAACGGCCGGCGCCCGGGTGGCCCGGCCGCGCGCGGAGCCCGATGTCTGGAACGCGGGCAATGGCGGCGCACGGCTTGCCGGCGCGCGGCCACGGGCTTGCTCTCGCCGCGGTGCTCAAACCTGAAGAGGAAAAGATGGCACGCATTCTTATTGTCGATGATTCTCCCACCGAGACCTATAAGCTGCGGGAGATTCTGGAAAAGCATGGGCACCACGTGCTGGAGGCCGCCAATGGCGCCGACGGCGTGGCGATGGCCCGCTCCGAATTGCCGGATCTGGTGCTGATGGACGTGGTGATGCCGGGTTTGAATGGCTTCCAGGCCACCCGCCAGCTCACCAAGGGGGCGGACACCGCGCACATTCCCATTGTCATCGTCACCACCAAGGACCAGGAAACCGACCGGGTGTGGGGTAAGCGCCAGGGTGCCCGCGACTACCTGACCAAGCCGGTGGACGAAGACGTATTGCTAAAGACCGTCGAGCGTCAGCTCGCCGGCCAGTGAGAGCCCGAAGCCGATGAGCGTCACCGCCTCCGCCGCCTTTATCAAACTGGCGGATTATCTGGCGCGCTGCCGGGCGCGCGCCGCCGACCTGCCGATGCGCGAAGACGCCGTCCACTATTGGAGCGGCGTCGGTTTCACGCTGGAGGGCCGGCGCTTCGTGGCGCCGCTGGACGAGGTGGCGGAAATTCTGTCGGTGCCCGCCTATACGCGCATACCGGGGGTGCTGGGGTGGATGAAGGGGGTCGCCAATGTGCGCGGCCGCCTGATGACGGTAATGGATTTAAGCCGTTTTCTTGGCAAGGCATCGGACTTGCAAGAGAAACGGCGGCGGCTGCTGGTGCTGGATCGGGACGATCTTTACACCGGCGTGATCGTCGATGAAGTGCTTGGCATGCAGCACTTCCCGGCGGACGACCATGTCGCCACACCCACCGCCGGGGAGGAGCCGGATGTCGGCCCCTACCTGAGCGGCGGTTACCAGAGGGACGGGGAATACTGGTCCGTGTTCAGCCTTGCCAGGCTGGCGCAGGACCCGCGCTTTATGCAGGCGGCCCGCACCGGCTGAGGGCTTGGTCGCGCGGGGGACGCAGGGGAAATAAGAAAAGGGCCAAAACAAGGCCAGGAGCCAGACTATGAAGTTCATTCCGGGAAAGCTGTTGCGTGGGCGGGGGCGCGCGGGCAGCAATCCGCTCAACATCGCCTTATACATCGGGCTGGCCATTTTCGTGGCGCTGGCCCTGGTCAACTTTCTGCTCTCGGCGACGCGCGCCAACCAGGCCCAGGAAAACATTACCCGGACCTCGGAGATGCGCGTGGTCTCCCAGCAGATCGCCAAGAACGCCCTGGAGTCGGCGTCCGGTAACGCCGCCGCGTTCAAGTTGCTGGAGCGCTCCCGGTCGGATTTCCAAGGCGCCTGGGATGTGGTCAAGGAAGAGCCGGTCAGCCAGCCGGCGGTGAAGCAGCGCCTGCAGAAACTCTGGAACCAGGTGCGCGAGAACACCGATACCATCGTCACCGGCCAGGCCACCGTGCTTAAGCTGAACGAGGTCGCCGACTCCCTGGCGCAGGCGATTCCCCAGCTGCAATCCGAATACAAAGCGGTGGTGGAGATTCTGGTGGACAACCAGGCCGCCGCCGAGCAGGTCGCCTTTGCCCAGCGCCAGTCGTGGCTGGCGGAGCGCATGCTGCGCTCCATCTCGCGGGTACTGGAGGGCGATGACAACGCGGTGATCGCCGCCGACAACTTCGGTCGCGACGCCACCGAGTTCAGCCGGGTGGTGCAGGGCATGCTCAATGGCGACGCCGCCATGGGCATCAATCAGGTCACCGACGTGGAAGCGCGCAAATACCTGAACCGGGTCGCCAAGCTGTCCGATGAATTCATCAACCAATCGGTCGGCGCGATTCTCGAAACCGCGCCGGAACTGTTCCAGGTTCGCAACGCCGCCGACGGCATTTTCACCACCTCCCAGGATCTTCTGCAGGAGTCTTCCAACCTCAACGAACAGTTCGAGCTCAACACCACCGGGCTGTTTCCGTCATTGTGGCTGGGCGCGGTGTGCTCGATCATCGCGGTGTTGCTGTTCTTCCTGATCATGCTGCAAGGCAACCGCGAAGCGGCGCGCCGTAAGGACGAGCTGGAAAGCGAGAACCAGCGTAACCAGGCGGCGATTCTGCGTTTGCTCGACGAGCTCGGCGATCTGGCGGACGGTGACCTGACCGTGGAAGCGACGGTGACCGAGGACTTCACCGGTGCCATCGCCGACTCCATCAACTATTCCATCGACCAGCTGCGCAGCCTGGTGCAAACGATCAACCACTCCGCCGTGCAGGTGGCCTCGGCCGCCCAGGAAACCCAGTCCACGGCCATGCATCTGGCGGAAGCCTCCGAGCACCAGGCCCAGGAGATCGCCGGCGCCTCGGCGGCGGTGAACGAAATGGCGGTGTCGATTGACCAGGTATCCGCCAACGCCGCCGAGTCCGCCGCGGTGGCGGAAAAAGCGGTGGCGATCGCCAACAAGGGCGCGGAAGTGGTGCAGGCCACCATCCACGGCATGGACACCATCCGCGAGCAGATTCAGGAAACCTCCAAGCGGATCAAACGCCTGGGTGAATCCTCCCAAGAGATTGGCGACATCGTGAGCCTGATTAACGACATCGCCGACCAGACCAACATTCTCGCTTTGAACGCCGCCATCCAGGCGTCCATGGCCGGGGAAGCGGGCCGTGGCTTCGCGGTGGTGGCCGATGAAGTGCAACGCCTGGCGGAACGCTCCGCCGCCGCCACCAAGCAGATCGAAACGCTGGTGAAGACGATTCAGACCGACACCAACGAGGCGGTGATTTCCATGGAAGCCACCACCGCCGAGGTGGTGAAAGGGGCGCGCCTGGCCCAGGACGCCGGTGTGGCGCTGGAAGAAATCGAAAACGTATCGAAAAACCTGGCGGACCTGATCCAGAACATTTCCAACGCGGCGCGCCAGCAGGCGGCGTCCGCGGGCCACATTTCCAACACCATGAACGTGATTCAGGAAATTACCTCGCAGACCTCCGCGGGCACCACCGCCACCGCCCGATCCATTGGCGATCTGGCGGAAATGGCCCAGGAAATGCGCAACTCGGTGGCCGGCTTCCGCCTGCCGGAACCCTCCTGAGCCGGCGTTGAGCCGACGCCGGGGATGACGCCATGGGTTTCGCCGTGACAGATCGCTGGTCGATCAAGAACACCCCTTCGATGAACGCCGAGCAATTCCAGTTGTGGCAGGCGTTGCTCGAGGAGCGCACCGGCATGACGCTGGCGCCTGAGCGCAAGCCGTTCCTGGAGACCAGCCTCAACATCCGCATGCGCGAACTGGGGCTGGAGGATTACGACACCTATTATCAGCAGTTGGTGGTGGGGGCCACCGAAGCGCGCGCCATGGAGTGGTCGATCCTGGTGGACCGGCTCACCGTGCAGGAAACCAGTTTCTTCCGCCATCCGGGTTCGTTCGCGCTGGTCGAGGATTACGTGTCCCAGTTCGCCCGTGAGCGCGCCGCCGGCACATCATTGAATGTCTGGAGCGTTGGCTGCTCCACCGGCGAGGAAGCCTATTCGCTGGCCATGCTGATCCATGAGCGTTTCGCCGAAAGCGACAAACAGCTGTTTTACGGCATCACCGGCACCGACATCAGCCTGCCGACCCTGTCCAAAGCGCGCCGCGGGTTGTTTGGCCGGCGCCGCGTGGAGCAGGTCGATCCGCTGCTGCGCGAGGCCTATTTTCAGCCCACCGACGCTCATACCCTGCAGGTCAATGCGGTGTTGCGTGAGCGGGTCTGTTTCGCGCACCTGAACGTGCTCAATCTGGACCAGGCGCCGATGGACGACATGGACCTGATTTTCTGCCAGAACATGCTGATCTACTTTCGCCGCTGGCGTAAGCGTCAAATCGTGACGCGGCTGGCGGACCGTCTGGCACCCGGGGGGTTATTGGTGCTGGGCCCGGGGGAGGTGACCGACTGGCACCACCCGGAACTGGAGCGGGTATCGTTTCCCGACACCCTGGCGTTCCGCCGCCGGGTATAACAAAAGTCCGGGGAGACTTTATGAGCAGCGACCGTCATGACTATCTGGCACTCGACTGGGTTCGCGGGGAGATTCAGGAGACGCTGAACCAGGCCCGCGCGGCCCTGGAAGCCTACGTGGAGAATCCGGAGGATTCCACGCGCATGCGCTTCTGCCAGACCCATCTGCATCAGGTCTATGGGACCCTCCAGATGGTCGAATTCTATGGCGCCGCCTTGCTCGCCGAAGAAATGGAGAAGCTCTCCCGGGCACTGCTGGAAGGCCGGGTCGGCAACGTCGCCGACGCTCAGGAAACGCTGATGCGCGCGATTCTGCAATTGCCGCCCTATCTGGATCGCGTCGCCAGCAGCCGCCGGGATCTGCCGGTGGTGTTGCTGCCCCTGCTCAACGATTTGCGCGCCGCCCGCGGCGAGGCGCTGCTGTCGGAAACCGCGCTGTTCAAGCCCGACATGCAACACGCCCGGGGCAGCGGCCAGGTGCCCGAACCGGTGCGCACCGACCCACGCTTCGACCAGCTCACCCGCAAGATCCGGCAGATGTTTCAACTGGCGCTGGTGGGGCTGGTGCGCGGCGAGGACATGCCCCGCGATCTGGCGTACATGCGCAAGGTGTTCGCCAAGCTGGAGCAGATCACCGGAGACGCCGCGCGGGCGCCGCTGTGGCGGGTCGCCGACGCTCTGGTGGAAGGCCTGCAACACGACAGCATCACCCTGGGTTCATCGGTGAAACAGATGCTCGGCCAGGTCGACCGCGCGCTGCGCGAACTGGCCGCCGACGGCGCCGACAGCCTCGACCGGCCGGCCCCGGCGGAGCTGATCAAGAACCTGCTCTATTACATCGCCAAAGCCGAACACAGCAGCCCGCGCATCGCCGAAGTGCGTGGCCGCTTCCGGCTCGACGAAGCGCTGCCCTCGGACGATCTGATCAACGCCGAACGGGAACGCATGAGCGGCCCGGACGCGCTCGCCATGAGTTCGGTGGTGGGCGCGCTCTCCGAGGAGATCACCAAGATCAAGGACGCCCTGGAACAGTTCGTCCACGATCCGCTCGCCCATACCGACAGCCTGGCGCCGCAAATCGGCCTGCTGAAACAGGTCTCCGACACCGTCGCCATGCTTGGCCTGGGCCAGCCGCGCACCCTGGTGGACGAACAGATCACGGTGATCGAAGAGATGGTTTCGGGGCGCCGGCCGGCCCAACGCGATGTGCTGATGGACGTGGCCGGCGCGCTGCTTTACGTGGAAGCCACCCTGGCTGGCATCGGCGGCGACGCGCGCCGGCCGGCCCCGGCCCATGGCGCCGACCTGCCCAGCCATGTCGGCCAGGCCATGGACGCGGTGCTGCGCGAATGCCGCGCCGGTCTGGAAGAGGCCAAGGACGGCATCGTCGAATTCATCGCCTCGCACTGGAACCGCGAACACCTGCGGCCGGTGCCGGCGCGCCTGACCACCGTGCGCGGCGGCCTGGAGGTGGTGCAACTGGACAAACCCGCGCGCGTGCTGAGCCAATGCGTGCGCTACATCGAAGAGCGCCTGCTGGAACCCGGCGAGCAACCGGATTGGCGTAGCCTGGACACGCTCGCCGATGCGATCACCTCGGTGGAATACTATTTAGAGCGGCTCAGCGATGACCCGCGCACCCGCGATGATGTGCTTGAGCTGGCCCACGCCAGCGTCGCCAGCCTGGGTTATCCGATCCACGACGAGCACAACGACGCCTTGGCGACGCCCGCCGATCAGAACGCCGCCGCCGCCGCGCCACCGGAAGCCCTCCCGTCGGCGGAGGTCGCCGCCGAAGAGGACGACGATCTTATCGACGCGGAGATCATCGACATCTTCGTCGAAGAGGCCGGCGAGGTACTCGGCGCCCTGGATCAGTTCTTTCCGCGCTGGGCCGCCAACACCAGTGACGAAACCGCTCTGATCGAATTCCGGCGCGCCTTCCACACCCTCAAGGGCTCCGGGCGCATGGTCGGCGCCACCACCGTGGCGGAACTGGCCTGGGCGGTGGAAAACATGATGAACCGGGTGATCGATCGCAGTATCGAGCCCGGCTCTCAACTGATCGAGCTGGTGCGCGCAGTGCACGGGTTGGTGCCCGCCCTGGTCACCGCGTTCGCTCAACGTCAGCCGCCGCCCTGGGACGTGACGCCACTGAGTGACGCCGCCGACACCCTGGCGCGCGGCGAAGCGCTGGCGGACATTCCCCGGGTGGGCGAGCCGGCCACACCGGCGGAGTTGGTCGAGCGCGGCCCGACCGAACGCGGCCCGACCGAACATGATCCGCTCGCCGATCTGGATCACCTGGAGTTCGATATTCCAGCGGTGGTCGGCCACGGCGACGGCGACGCCCCCCACCCCGGCGCCGAGGGCATCGACCCGGTGCTGCTGGACATCTTCCGCAGCGAGGCGCGCCACAATCTTAGCCTGGTCACCGAGTGGCTCGATGGCCTGGACACCGACCTCGCCGAACACCGGGTCGATGATCAGGTGCACCGCGCCTTGCACACGCTCAAGGGCAGTGCCCGCATGGCGGAGATCGAACCGCTGGCGGAACTCGCCGAACCGGCCGAACGGCTGGTCAAGGAACTGATCAATGGCGGCGCCCGCGCCAACCGCGCCACCGTGGCTCTGATCCGCGACACCGTGGCGCAGCTCGACGAGGGGCTGAACACCCTGGACCAGGGTGCGCTCACCGACCTGCCCGGCGCGGCGGCGCTGATTGAACGGCTGCACGCCGAGCGGGCCGCGCTCGGTCAGCATCAGGAGGGCGCCGACCCGCACATTCTTTCGGTGTTCCTGTCCGAAGGCATGGACCTGATCATCGATGCCGACAACCTGCTGGAACAATGGGCCGCCCAGCCCAGCCACACGGTGGAGTTGGCGCGCCTGCGCGACGAGCTGGAGCTGCTCGGCGGCAGCGCCCGCACCGCGCGGCTGGATGAAATTCATGGCCTGGCGATGGCCCTGGCAAGCTGCTATTCGGCGGTCAACCAGGATCGTCTGCGCTTTAGCGACCAGTTGCTGGAACTGGTGCGCGAAGGCCATGAAGCGCTGATGAACATGATGGACTGCCTGGCCGCCGGCCAGACCGTGCGCGCCGAACTGGGCCTGGTGGACGCGCTGCGCGATCTGGCGGAAACGCCGGCCGCGCCGGCCACCAGCGGCGCCAGCGATGGCCCCGGCGACCTGGACCCGGCCCTGGTCGCGCTGTTCCTGGAAGAAGCGGAAGAGCTGATGCTCTCCGCCAGTGAACACCTGAGCGCCTGGGAGCACGGCGAAAGCGGCAGCCTCGGCGCCCTGCAGCGTGCCCTGCACACGCTCAAGAGCGGCGCCCGCATGGCCGGCGTCACCGCGGTGGCGGGGCTCGCCCATGAGCTGGAAAATCGCTACGAGCTGGCCGCCGCCCCGGATCAGCCCCATCCGGCCCCGTCCCGATTCGACGCTTTGCATCGCGGCCACGATCGGCTCGCCGACATGCTCGACACCCTGCGTGAGGGCCATGCGCCGGCGCCCGCGCCGGAGGTGATCGAAGTGCTGCGCCGGGACAACGCCGGCGACGCCAGCCACGAGCGTGATCCAGAGCTGGTGGCGATCTTCCTGGAAGAAGCCCACGATATCCTGGAATCCGCCGGTGCCAGTCTCGACCGATGGATGGCGGAACCGGACAACAGCCTGGAATTGCAGTCGTTGCAACGCGACCTGCACACGCTGAAAGGCGGCGCCCGGATGGCCGAGATCACCGCGCTCGGGGACCTCGGCCACGAGCTGGAGACCCTCTATGAAGCGCTCGGCCTGAACCGGGTGGCGGTGGCGCCAACGTTGAACGATCTGCTGCATCGTTGCCACGACCGCCTGGCGGAGATGGTCGAGGCGGTGGAAGCGGGCGACGAGCCAAGCGGCGCCGAGGACCTGATCGCCAGCGTGCATCAGTACCTGCGTGACCCGGCCGCCTTCGCGCCGGCGATCAGCGTGGCTCCGCGACCCGGTTCCGGACCGGCTCCCGAACCGGCTCCCAAAATGGCCACCGAGCCGGCCAACGATCCCGCCCCCGGGCCTTCGCCCGTCAGCGCTGAAAGCGGCGACCCACGACCGGGTGACGACGGCGCGCCGGCCGACGCCGCGCCGGCCGACGGCCAGACCACCGCGCTTCCCGACGAACTGGACCCGGAAATCCTGGATGTCTTTCTGGAGGAATCCGACGAACTCACCGAGGTGATCGACACCTGCCTGGTGGGCTGGCGCGACCAGCCCGACAGCCGCGCCTACAGCGACGATCTGATGCGCGCCCTGCACACCCTGAAAGGCGGCGCCCGGCTTTCCGGGCTGGAGCGGCTGGGCGACCAGAGCCACCGCTTCGAAACCCTGCTCACCGAGCTGGAAAGCGAGCGGCGCGCCCCGGACGACCAGGAATTTCAAAGCCTGTTCGCCGCCCTGGATGGCCTTAACGAAACCCTTGCCGCGCTGCGCCGCGCGGTGGCCGCGCAGCCGGCGCCGGCGCTTACTCCGGTGGTCGCGGAACAGCCGCAACCAGCGCCGCGCGACGAACGTCGCGCCAACCACCAGGCGCAACCCCAGGAGATGGTGCGGGTCGGCGCGGACGTGCTCGAAGCCCTGGTCAATCTGGCCGGTGAAACCTCCATCAACCGCAGCCGGGTGGAACAAAGCATCAGCGAGTTTGGTTTCAACGTGGCCGAGATGAGCGCCACCGTCACGCGCTTGTACGAGCAGTTGCGCCGGCTGGACGTGGAAACCGAAGCGCAGATTCTTTCCAACTACCAACAGGGCGTGGACCGTGGCGTGTTCGACGACCGCTTCGACCCCCTGGAAATGGACCAGTACTCCGAGCTGCACCAGATCACCAAACAACTTTCGGAATCGGCCTCGGATCTTCTCGATCTGAAAAACACCCTGCTGGATCGCACCCGCGACACGGAAACCCTGTTGCTGCAGCAACAACGCATCAACACCGAGCTGCAGGAAAAGCTGATGCGCACCCGCATGGTGCCGTTCTCGCGGCTGGTGCCTCGGCTGCGGCGCATCGTGCGCCAGGTGTCCGGCGAAGTCGGCAAGCGCGTCAGTTTCGACGTGATCAACCCGGACGGCGAACTGGACCGCACGCTGATGGAGCGGGTGGTGGCGCCGCTGGAGCACATGCTGCGCAACGCCGTTGACCACGGCATCGAGAGCCCCCAGGCACGCCAGGGCGCCGGCAAGGACGGCGACGGCCGGATCAGCCTGGAACTGACCCGCGAGGGCGGCGAAGTGGTGATCACCCTGGCCGACGACGGCGGCGGCATCGACATCGCGGCGGTGCGTCACAAGGCGATCGAGCGCGGGCTGCTGGCCGACGACGCGGACATTTCCGACCAGGAAGTGCAGCAGTTCATTTTCCACGCCGGCTTCTCCACCGCCAGCCAGGTCACCCAGCTGTCCGGTCGCGGCGTGGGCATGGATGTGGTGGCCAGTGAAATCAAGCAGCTCGGTGGCTCGGTAATGATCGACTCGCGGCCCGGCCACGGCACCCGTTTCATGATCCGGTTGCCGTTCACCCTGGCGATGAACCGGGCGCTGATGGTGAAGGTCGGTGAAGACAGCTACGCGATCCCATTGAACCAGATCGAGGGCATCGTGCGCGCCAGCCCGTTCGAACTGGCCGACCATTTCGACGGCGAGCAACCCGGCGATTATCGCTACGCCGGACAACGTTACGAGCTGAGCTATTTGGGCCGCTTCGTCCACGACGTGGCGCGCCCGCACCTGGAAAACCAGACCCAGCCGCTGCCGGTGCTGTTGATCCGCAGCGCCGATCACAGCGTGGCGCTGGTGGTGGACAGCCTGATCGGCTCCCGCGAGGTGGTGGTGAAGTCGGTGGGCCCGCAACTGGCCAGCGTCGCCGGCATCAGTGGCGCCACCATTCTCGGCGACGGCGCGGTGGTGATTATTCTCGACATCCATTCGTTGATTCGCGCGGCGCATGTGCAGCGTTCCGCGCTCGCCGCGCCCGACCGCGACGACCTGCCGGCGCTGAGCGCGCCGGAACCAGGGGACAACGAGCGCACCGCGCCGGTGGTGATGGTGGTGGACGACTCGGTGACGGTGCGCAAGGTGACCAGCCGGCTGCTCGAGCGCAGCGGCTTCGAAGTGCTCACCGCCAAGGACGGCATCGACGCCATCGCCGCCCTGGAGGAACACACTCCGGACGCGCTGTTGCTGGACATCGAAATGCCCCGCATGGACGGTTTCGAAGTGGCCACCCATGTGCGCCACGACGAACGCCTGAAGGCGGTGCCGATCATCATGATCACCTCGCGCACCGGCGAAAAGCACCGTGACCGCGCCTTCGACATCGGCGTTAACTGCTACATGGGCAAACCGTTCCAGGAAAGCGAATTGCTCGCCACCCTGCGTGAATTGCTTGGCGAGACCCACGAGGCCGGCCACTGATGGCCGCGCCCGGCCGGGTGGGCGTGATCGCCGACGACCCCCTGCAAGGGCATTTGCTCGCCGCCGCCATCAAGGGCCAGGGTTACCAGGTGGTGGTGTGCACCGACCCGGACAGCCTGGAACCACGCTGGCTGGGTGACAACGCTCTGGATCTGTGGGTGGTGGATCTGTCCCGCGAGGACCGTTGGCAGCGTTTTCTCGATCACCTGCTGGAGCAGGCGGTGGCGCCTTTACTGTTCTGCGACGGCCAGGCGCCGGCGCGCACCGCGCCCCATTACCCGCGCTGGGAACGCCGCCTGTTGAGCAAACTGGTGGATTACATCGGCCGCCCGGCGCAGCAGGAAAAACTGGAAACGGTGAGCACCACGGCGGCCGCCACGCCACTGCCGGCGCCCCGGGAATTCCAGGCGCTTGCCGATGACGCCGCCACCCGGGTCTGGGTGTTGGGCGCCAGCCTGGGCGGGCCGGCGGCGGTGAAGCTGTTTCTCGACAGCCTGCCCGCGCACCTGCCGGTTGCGTTCGTGCTCGCCCAGCACATCGACGACGGCTTTCTGGACACCCTCCGCCAGGTGCTCGGCCGGCACAGCCGGGTGCGCTGCGAAGTGGGCACCGACGGCAGCCGATTGCGCCACGGCCGGCTGCTGATCGCCCCGGTCACCCAAGCGATTGGTTTCAACCGCGACGGCCGGGTGCGCGCCACCGGCCAGCCCTGGGAAGGCCCCTACGCCCCCAGCATCGACCAACTGCTTGGCAATGTGGCGGAGGGCTTTGGTGTCTGTCACGGCGCCATTGTGTTTTCCGGCATGGGCAACGACGGCGCCATCGCGGCACCCCGGCTGGCCGCCAATGGCACCGCCATCTGGGCGCAGTCGGCGTCGAGCTGCGCGGTCAGCAGCCAGCCCGATGCCGTGCGTGAAACCGGCTGCGTCGGTTACAGTGGCACTCCGGAACAGCTGGCGCGTCAATTGGTGGAACAGGTCCGCCTGGAAGTGGCCGCCGTGCCGGCCCCCCGATAACTCTTGCAAGGAAAGCGGCATGTCCGACGCTCCGATTCCCGACGACATTCCCAGCCTGCTGATTCCGATGAACGGGCGGCCCTGGCTGATTCCCAATATCGTGGTGGCCGAGGTGATTCCACTGCGTCACCCGGACCGCCCCGGCCATGGCCCGGAATGGCTGCTCGGCTGGTTGAGCTGGCGAGAACAGGATCTGCCGCTGATCTCGTTCGAAAAACTCAATGAATCCGGCCCGGTGACGATTGGCCAGAACGCCCGCATCGCGGTGATCAACACGGTGGCCGGGCAACAACGTTTCTACGCGGTGGTGGTGCAGGGCATTCCGCGCCTGCTGCGCGTCAACCGGGACGATCCGGTGGAAGAACCCGGCGATACCGGCCCGGCGGAAGCGATGTACGTGCAGGTGGGCGGCGACCTGGCGGTGATTCCGGATCTGGACGCCCTGGAGCGCGTGGTGGCGGGCCTGAATAGCGGGCGGCTGAGCGACGGTGCGTCATGACCGACTGGGCGCGTCTTGAGCAACTGGCGGCGGAGCGGCCCCACGACGGCCAACGGTATCTGAATCGCTATCCGACCCCGGACCACGGCCTGGCCGACTTTCTGCGCTGGCAACGGCAAAGCCGGGGCCGCTTCGCCGAGCCGATGTCTTTCCCGCTGCGGCGCCCGGACCCGGTGGAACTGGCCAGCCCGGCGCCCCGACCACGTTTCACCTGGATCGGCCACGCCACCTATCTGATCCAGTATCGCGGCTGGAACCTGCTCACCGACCCGGTGTTCTCCGAGCGCTGCTCGCCGGTCTCGTTCCTCGGCCCCAAGCGCACCGTGGCGCCCGCGCTGACGGTCGATGAGCTGCCCACCATCGACGCCGTGCTGGTGTCCCACAACCATTACGATCATCTCGACAAAGGCGCCGTGGCGGCCCTCAACCACCGTTTTGGCGACCGCCTTACCTGGTTCGCGCCCCAGGGCGTGGGCGCTTGGCTGCGGCGCCGTAAAGTCGCCCGAGTGGTGGAGCTGAGCTGGTGGCAACATCAACGTCACCGCGAAGTAGACGCCTTCTGCCTGCCCGCTCAGCACTTCAGCGGCCGCGGCCCCCGTGACCGGAATCGTACACTTTGGTGTTCCTGGCGCTTGAACTGGCCGGACTTCAGTCTATTCTTCGCAGGCGATACCGGGTACGCACCGGTGTTCGGCGAAATCGGTGAGGTGTTGGGCCCGGTGGACGTGGCGCTGTTGCCGATCGGCGCCTACCAGCCACGCTGGTTCATGGCGCCGGTGCACGTCGACCCCGCCGAGGCGGTGCGCATTCATCGGGACCTGGATGCGCGGCATTCCCTGGCGATGCACTGGGGCACCTTCGTGCTCACCGATGAGCCCATGGACGAACCGCCCCAGGCACTGGCCCGGGCGCTGGCCGACCAGGGGGTTCCGGCGCGGGCCTTTCGCGTGCCCGGCCATGGGCAAACACTGACCCTGCCAGTGGGCGCGCAATGACGCCGCGCCGGTCACCGCGAGCGGACGCCGGCCATGTTACGGTTAGCGCCTCAGGATTTGGAGGAACACTCTCGAATGTCGTCACGGCTACGCGGACAACGCCTGTGGTGGTTGATGCGATGCCTTGCCTGGCTGCCGCTGCCGGTGGCCACCGGCATTGGCGCGCTGGTCGGTGAGCTGCTGACCCGCATCCCCCTGCGCTACGCCAAGGCTTACCGGGTGGTACTGATCAATTTGCTCGCCACCCACCCGGACCTCAGCCTCGATGACGCCCGCCGCATCGGCCGGCGCAGCATGCGCGAACTGGGCCGTTCGCTGACCGAGTTTTCCCACGTCTGGAATCGCCCGGTGGAGCAAACCCTGGCCCGCATCGCCGCGATCCATGGCGAACAGGACTACCTGAAAGCCTGTGCCGATCCCCAGCGCCCGGTGTTGCTGCTGTCGTTGCACCAGGGCAGTTGGGAGACCATTAATCTCTACCTGGGCCGGCAGGGCAATACCACCGTAATGTACCAGCCGCATCCGGCCACTCTGGTGGACGCGCTGGTCAAATCCGCCCGCGAACGGACCGGTTGCCGGCTGGTGCCCACCAACAGCCGGGGCGTGAAAGAGGGTCTGGCAACCATGCGCCACCGCGGCACCCTGGCCCTGCTGGCGGATCACAATCCGGGCAACCGCAGCAATCCCAACATTCCCTTCTTCGGCCATCCGGTGCCGTCCCCGGCGCTGGTGGATAAGCTGGTACAGCGGTATCGGCCTCGGGTTTTCGTGGTGTCCTGTTACCGGGGGCCGGGCGGGGTAAACGACATCCGGATTCACTTCGAGCCCGCCCCCCAAATCGAAACCGCCGAAGGGCTCGATGGCGTGCTGAGTGCTCTGAACCGGGAGCTGGAAATGTGCATCCGCCGCAACCCCAGCCAGTACCAATGGACTTACAAACGCTTCAAGTGGCGCCCCGGCGGCCGCCGGCTCTGGTATCGGCAATCCTATTCGTTGCTGAAACGGGCGGCGCGCGGCGAGAGCCGGGAAGCGCTGGGGCTGGCGCCCAGGGACACGGAAACCTCACCCTGAAACGAGCTGCGCTAGCAGGGCTCGATAACCGGGCCCTTACCAGCGATAGCTGATCTTCGCCGTGATCCTGCGCCCCGGATTGTAATAATCGGCGGTCCCGGAGTTGACCACGTACTGCTTATCGAACAGGTTGCTGACATTGACGGTCAGCTCGGTGTTCTTGACGATCCGGTAGCCAAAGGCGGCGTCAAAGAGCGTTGCCGACTTGCCTTTTGCCGTATTGGCGGCATCAAAGTAATAGGCGCCGACATAGCGCGCGCCAATACCAAAACTCATCCCGGTATCCGGCAAGGTATAATGCGTCCACAGGGACGCCGTTTGTTCCGGTGCCGTGGCGAACTGATTTCCGGTGATGGAGGTGCCATCGCTCAGCGTGCCGCGAATCACCTCCTGGTCCATATAGGAATAACCCCCGGTGAGACTCAGGTTGTCGGTCAATTCCGTCCTGGCTTCCAGGTCGACGCCGCGCACCCGGGATTTGCCCACGGTCTCCGACTCGATGGAGCCGTCATCCTGCACCACACGGATACTCTCGTTTTCTTTTTTCAGCTCGTAGACGGCCGCCGAGAACAGCGCATTCATTCCCTCCGGCGCATACTTCGCACCCAGCTCCTGCTGCTTGCCACGTTCCGGCTTAACGCCGATGGTCGGTGGCGCGATCGACTCCACATAGCTGAAATAGGTGGAAAATTCGTTGTTGAATTTGTAGGTCAGCGCCCCCCGGTAGGAGGTTTCCGACACATCATCGGTTTCCGTGGTGCCGGCGATCAGATCCTTGCTGGAAAGATCCATGCTGTCATTGCGAATCCCGGCGGTGACGATGACACGGTCATAGAAAGACAGGTTCTGTGTCAGGAAAACCGAGCGGGTGGTGTTGTCCTGGTCATTGGCGCTGTAGGGCGCCAACGCAGCCGGAGCACCGCTGTAAACCGGGTCGGCGACATCAATCGGGCTCGCCAGACCGTAGGAGGAAATACCCTTGCTGGAGGAATCCAGATACTCAACGCCCCCCAGCGTACTGCTATCAATCGGCCCGAAGCTGGCGTCGTATTGCAAAATGGCGTTGCCGATCAGCTGATGGGAATCGATGTCGGAGCCCAGGCCATAACGGTCCAGCGTGGTGCCTTGTCGGCTGGCGGAATCGGCCAAATACACGTAACCGTAGTCGTCGGTCAGATCGCTGTAGCGCAGGTTGCCGTGGAAGGTCAGCCCGTTACTGAAGTCATGGGTGAGCAGCCCGGTAATATTGGTGCGTTCGACATCGTGATAATTGAAATCCGGTTCGCCAAAGAAGTCGCTGCGATCGTATTCCTTATCGAAGGGGTAACCGCCACTGTTGGGCGTGTCGTCACGCTTTAAATAATCCAGGATCACGGTCGCCGAGGTGTAATCCGTTGGCTCCCAGGTCAAGCCCCCCATGAAAAGCTGATTGTTATTCTTGGAGTGATCGTACTCACGATCACCATCCGTGACCTTTCCGGTAAAGCGGTACGCCAGGGTCTCGTTATCGTCCAGGACACCGCCTGTATCAAGGCCGGCTTCCTTTTGATTGAACGAACCATAGCCCAGGTAGCCTTCGCCAAAACGCTTGAACTTTGGCCGCTTACTGACAAAATTCACCGACCCCCCCGGGTCCGCCGGGCCGAACAGCGTGGAGTTGGCGCCACGCAGTACTTCCACGCGTTCGTAGGCATAGGGGTCCTCGCGAACGCCACGCATTGAGCCGAGCGTCATCCCATCCCGATAGGTGGTCGCCTGGAAGCCGCGAATCTTGAAGTAATCATTACGGTCATCGCTACCCCAAAAACCGGCAAGAACCCCGGGCGTGTACTGCAGCACCTCTTCGGTGGTGGTGGCGTTTCGCTGCTTGATTTCCTTTTCCGTGATCACTGACACGGAGGCGGGCGTGTCGGCGATACTGGTGGCCACCTTGCCGCCCACGGAAAGCTCCCGGGCAACCGTGGAGTTGGCATCATCGTCGGGCACTTCCACGTGCGTGTTCACCAGGATGGGGGCGAGACGGTAGGTCGGCTGGTTCGCCGGGTCACCGCCACCGGCCTGTTGCGCGGTGCCGGTCATGGGAACAGCCACCAAGGCCGCGCCGCAGAGAAGTGTGGTCGCGGCCCGATGCCCGCGCCGCGCACGTACGGTGCGCCGGATACCCTGATTGTAATTTCCGCCAGCCATTTAACGATCCCCATTATGCGGTTCCACGGACGCGGGCAACCCCAACATGCCGCGCCGAAAGCAACCGCTCCCGACCCGCTCGTCCTGTGGTTTGTATTGGTAAACCCGGGGATTATGAATAGATGGTATCAATTTGTAAATAATAACGATTTTCGTTAATACTTAGATTTGCCTCGCCTGGATGGCTGTATTTCCGAGGGACCATGAAGTCGGCCACACGCTGGCCGGCCGCCGAGGCGGCCTAGGCGGCCTCCAGCGGCGGCGCCTCGGCCTCCACGAACACCCGCTTGATGCGCGGGTGCTGCTGCTTCAATGAACGGTCCAGCTCGGCGATCACCGTTTCCAGGCGCGCGGCGCCCAATCGGGGCGAGAACTTCACGCTGATGTTCACGAGAATGAAATCCGGGCCCATGTGCATGGTCAGCACCTCGTTGACCGCCTCAATGCTGGGCATGGACAGCGCCGCGCGGCGGATGTCCGCCACCACCCGGGCGTTCGCGGACTCACCGATCAGCAACCCCTTGGTCTCGCGGGCCAGCCACACCGCCGTGAGCGCCAGAATCACCCCAATCAGCATCGATGCCAGACCATCGAACCAGAGTAATCCGGTGGTCTGGCTGAGAATCACGCCCAGGAACGCCACCATCAGGCCCAGCAGGGCGGCGGAATCCTCGAACAGCACCACGAAGGTGGTCGGGTCCTTGCCGCGCGCCACCGCCTCGATGTAGCCCCAGTCGCCTTTGGCGCGCCGGAACTCCTTGAGCGCCACCAGCCAGGCCGCGCCTTCGAACAGGAACGCCAGACCGAGCACCACATAGTTGATGATCGGGTTCTCAATCGCCTCCGGATGGCGAATATGCAAAAAGCCCTCGTACAACGAAATGCCCGCGCCCAACGCGAAAATCAGAATCGCCACCGCGAACGACCAGAAATAGATCTCTTTGCCATGACCGAACGGGAAGCGCTCATCGGCCGGCTGCCTGGCCTTTTTCATGCCGTGCAGCAGCAGCACTTCATTGCCGGTGTCCACCAGTGAGTGAATCCCTTCGGACATCATCGCCGCACTGCCGGTGAGCGCGGCGGCGAAGAACTTGGTCACCGCGATCAGCGCGTTGCCGATCAGCGCCGCGATCACCACTTTTTTCGATCCTGACATGCTGTCTCCTTTTAACGCTTGCGCTTTAACCACTGCTCAACAAAACGCACCAGCACACGGCCCAGCTGCGACGCCAGAGACCGCAACAGACTTTTACTGAACGCTTCACCGGCGCTCTGGCGCCGCGAGGGCCGCTTCAGGCTGGCGGCTTTCTCCGCCTCCGGCGCGTCTTGCTGCTGAGCGCGCCGGGCCTCACGGCGGGCCTGCAGTATTTCCCCGGCGGACTCCCGGTCCAGGTCGTTCTGATATTTGTCGGCCAGCGGCGACGCCGCTTTGAGCGTGTCCAACGCGCTTTTATCCAGAGCACCGATGTGGCTGCGCGGCGGCGCGATCAACGTGCGTTGCACCGGCGCCGGCACGCCGCGCTCATCAAGCACGCTGACCAGCGCCTCGCCCACGCCCAGCTCGGTAATCACCCGCGCGGTGTCGAGATCCGGATTGGGCCGGAATGTCTCGGCGGCGCTGCGCACCGCTTTCTGATCTTTTGGCGTGTAGGCGCGCAACGCATGCTGAAAGCGATTGCCGAGCTGCCCCAGCACCGTGTCCGGCACATCCGCTGGCGACTGGGTAACGAAAAAAATGCCCACCCCTTTGGAGCGAATCAGACGCACGGTCTGATCGAGTTTGTCCAGCAGCACTCGCGGCGCGTTGTCGAATAACAGATGCGCCTCGTCAAAGAAAAACACCAGCAGGGGCAGCGGCTGGTCGCCCCGTTCGGGCAACCGCTCGAACAGTTCCGCCAACAGCCACAGCAGAAACGTGGTGTACAGGCGCGGCTGCTGGATCAGGTCGCGGCCATCCAGCAGATTGACGACCCCCTGGCCATCCTGCTGTTGAATCAGATCGTTGATGTCCAACGCCGGCTCGCCGAAAAACCTTTCCCCTCCCTGGGTCTTCAACACCAACAGGCGCCGCAGCACGGTACCCAGACTCTGCGGGGACAGGTTGCCGTAGCGCTCGGTGAGCGCCTGGCGTTGTTCGATGATCCAGTTGAGCACGCCCTCAAGATCGCTCAGATCCAACAGCGGCAGGTTCTCGGTGCGTGCGTAATCGAAGGCGATGTGCAACAGGCCGGTCTGGGTCTCGTTGAGCTCCAGCAGATTGGCGAACAGCACCGGGCCCATGTCCTCCACCGTGGCGCGCACCGGCTGGCCGCTCTGGCCGCGAATGTCCCACAGCCGGGTCGGACAGGCCGCCGGCGCCCAATCCGCGATTCCGATGCGCTGCACCCGCGAGGCCACGCCCGGCGCGTCGCCGGCGGCGGCGATGCCACTGAGATCACCTTTGATGTCGGCGCTGAACACCGGCACACCGAGGCGCGAGAAGCCCTCCGCCAGCAGCTGCAAGGTCACGGTTTTGCCGGTGCCGGTGGCGCCCGCCACCAGACCGTGCCGGTTGGCCATCGCCGGGTTCATCGACAGCCGTTGCCCCGCCACCCCGCCTATCAGAATGCCGCTCATCGATGTTCCCTCATCGTTCCCTGCTCGTTACTGGTCGTTTACTGGAAAGGAAAGCTCCGGCGCCCGCCCATCCGCCGCCGGGCGCGGACGCTGCCTCGAGTATAGAGCACCGTGGCGCGACGCACGCCCTCGATCTTGCCAGCACCGGGGCCGGCCCGCACAATTCCCGCCTCAATCAGGAGAAAGCCCGATGCCCATCGAGAAAAACAAGGTCGTGACGCTGCACTACACGCTGTTCAATGCCGACGATGACCGCGAAGTGGAGCGCAGCGGCGACCACGCACCGCTGATCTATCTTCATGGCGCCGGCAACATTCTCGCCGCGTTGGAGCAAGCCCTGCACGGCAAGGAAGAAGGCGACGCCGTCACCGTCACCCTGGACGCCCGCGACGCCTATGGCGAGCGTGACGAAAAGCTGTTTCAACGGCTCTCCGCCAAGTATCTCAAACACGCCGGTAAACTGACCCCGGGCAAGGTGGTCAGAGTACAAACCGAGCAGGGCCCGCGCATGGTCACGATCGTCAAAGCCGGGCTGAAAACCGTGGACGTGGACGCCAATCATCCGCTGGCCGGCCAACGGCTGCGTTTCGAGATGACCGTGGCCTCGGTACGCGACGCCAGCGCCGAGGAAATCGCCCATCGCCACGTGCACGGCCCCGGCGGTCATCAGCACTGACCGCCGAGCACGCGAATGCACGTGGTCTGTGTGCCGTGCCCGGACAAATTGGCGCGCCAGTGCTATGTTAGGCGCTGTTCGCCGCCGACCTGGCAGGCTCCTTGATCACCGCCGGACGTTGCCATGCCTGAATACAGTTACTGGATTATCCTCGGACTTGCTCTGATCATCCTCGAATTCGTGCTTTCCGGCCTGGTGACGGTGTTTCTTGGCATCGCCGCGCTGTTGGTCGGAGTGTTGGTGTTTCTGGGCTTGCTTGATGACACCGCCTGGGAACTCGCCCTGTTCTCGCTGTTCAGTCTGCTATTGCTGGCGGTGGCGCGCCGTTATTTCAGGCGCTGGTTGTTGGGCAAGGAAACCCGCGCCTATGACAGCGGCGACAGCGCCGGCCTGGTCGGACATCGCGCCACCGTCGCCGGCCCGTTCCACCAGGGCTCTGGTACCGTGCTGTATCGCGGTGCCCGCTGGCAGGCACAGGCCAGCGGGCCGCTCGAGGACGGCCAGATGGTGCGCATCATCGAACATCAAGGGCTTTGGCTCACTGTCGAGCCCTGGACCCCACCTGCCTCCAAGGATTAAAAAAGGATCGTCAGATGACTGGAATCATTATCTCCGCGGTGCTCGCTCTGGGCGTCATCCTGGTGTTGTTCATGACCATTCGGATCGTGCCGCAACGTAGCGTGTTCGTGATCGAGCGGTTGGGCAAATACCGGACCTCGCTGGAAGCGGGCATGCACATCCTGGTGCCGTTCATTGATCGTGTCGCCTATAAGCATTCCCTGAAGGAAATTGTCCGCGACGTACCGCGCCAAAGCTGTATCACCAAGGACAACATCGAAGTGTCCGTGGACGGCATTCTCTACCTGCAGGTAGTCGATCCCAAAGGCGCCAGCTACGGTGTCGACAACTACACCATGGCCGCCCAGCAACTCGCCCAGACCACCCTGCGTTCGGTGATCGGCAAGATCGATCTGGACAAGACCTTCGAAGAGCGCGGCGAGATTAACCTGGAAGTGGTCAAGGCAGTGGACGAAGCCGCCCAGCCCTGGGGCGTCAAAGTGCTGCGTTACGAGGTCGCGGACATCAATCTGCCCGCCTCGATCAAGGACGCCATGGAGAAACAGGTGCGCGCCGAGCGGGAACGGCGCGCCGTGGTGGCCGAATCCGAAGGCGACCGCCAGGCCTCCATCAACCGCTCCGAGGGTGATCGTCAGGCGGCGATCAACCGGTCCGAGGGCGAGAAGCAGGAAATGATCAATATTTCCGAAGGCGAGAAACTCAAGCAGATCAACGAGGCGGAAGGCCGCGCCCGGCAGATCGAACTGATCGCCCAGGCCACCGCCACCGGTCTGCACGAAGTGGCCCGCGCGGTTAAAGAGGACGGCGGCGAAGAAGCCGTCAGCCTGCGCATCGCCGAACAGTACGTGGCCGCCTTCGAGAAACTCGCCAAGGAATCCACCACCCTGTTGCTGCCCGCCAACCTCAGCGATGTGGGCGGCACCGTCGCCGGCTTGCAGAAGGTGCTCAAGAAGATCGACGCCACCCAACCCTGAGCCTTGTGGACACCCACTCTCCGGAGCAGGGCGCCACCGGCAATGGAAGTCGGGCGGCATCGCCCAAAACGCGGCTCCTAACACTGAACACCAGACAAAAAGTCTCCGGTCAACTGAACTGGCCGGGGCTTTTTTCTGGTTCTTCGCGGATTGGAGGGAATCTGGCTACACCGGGGCTTCTCCCATCACT